>JAABUR0100004514.1_pt1 | contig 18525 bp, 13 predicted proteins | sample 5560091 | NCBI WGS metagenome assembly JAABUR01 (sample SAMN10711879, study PRJNA513375) | rock metagenome | isolation source: Antarctica rocks | place: Antarctica: Victoria Land, University Valley sud | reverse complement strand
AAAGATATCAACGTTAGAGAAAGAGAAGAGCAAAGATCATTCATGAAAAGAGATAGCATTGAAGCTGATTCAACGTCTTCGACTCGACTCAGAAGAAAAACATCACGCGAATCAGAACGCGTTCATCACGAAAAATGTACAGAAACTGAAAGCATCAGTTCAACTGCTTAACAAGCAGTTGCATACACAGAAAAACATGCGTCTTTCAACGAAAATCACGTCATGAGCGAACGTGACAAGAGAAAAAATAGCGACAAGAGAGCAACGTTTCAGAAGCGACTCGTCGTCGCTTCACGAGAGACGAGAAGTCATGATTAAGATAATGAACAGAAGAGAAATAGAAGAGATACAGAAGAAGTTGATCAAACAGATTCTACAGAGAATTGCAGACGTGTTGACAGATCAAAGAAACCTAATCGTGTCACTTTGCAAGCTGAGCAGCGATGATATTTTTCTTCACGCAGTTAGCTCAGATGCTTGAGCAAATCTGAAAAAGACTCAGACGTGAGCAAAAGAAATCGCGAGTTTGACATGCATAGCACGTCGAACCTTCGCAGTGCTGACACATGAAGTACGCATTACAATAGACATGAGCAATCAAGAAAAGATCATTGAAAGACTGATAAAAGATAACGCGAGACTTCATGAAAATCTGAAAGTTCTAAGAATAGTCTGACTCAAGAAGGTAGCAGATAGCGAAAAGACTCATTCGTCGCTCATCGTAGAGATCGCGATCGAAGCGATGACGAATCAACTAATGAACGTGAGCATGCTGAACTCATATCAAGAATGTGCATGCAAGCTATTTGAAAAGAACTGTCGCATCACACAGTGCTTCAGATGTCACGAATTTGATCACATGATTAAGATCTGCAGAAAGAATCAGCGCTGCGAAAAATGCGCAGACAAGCATCACATAAAGAAGTGTGTGATGTCTTTAAATAGAAAACATTGCGTCAACTGCAACGAAAATCACGAACTCTGAAGACGCATCTGTCTCAAGTGATGATAGCAGATGAAACAAGCGTTCGAAATCTATAGAAATAAATCGTTCAGATACTCTGAGATGTTTAAATACAATTGCACACTCTTCTTGCTGTCTCTGAACTCTTTAGATTCAACGAACTCTTCAGATTCAACGAATTCTTTCGATTCAATGAATCTCTCGAGCTCAGCAACAGTCATGCTGAAAACACGCAGTTGAATCGCTGATGAATCAACTTGACAGATAGTAGAGATCAAGAAGAGACGAGTCAATCTTTTCTCTTGCGTGAGTAGTGACTCAGATGAGACGACATCTGAGCAGATTCAAAAACGTTCAATCAGAAAGCAAGAAAGATCGTTGATGATCAAAAGCATACAAAGAGTCTTCTCATCGCAAGATCAACAACAGCTATGAATAACTTTATGACAAAACAGTCTTTTCTACGAATTTTACAGTACAACATCAGAAAATCATTAAGAATTCAAGAATCATTTCTAATTGACAGAGAAGTTCGCGAATTCAACATAGTAGCTATACAGAAGCAAGGTTGCAACAACAATGACTTGCAGTCATTTAGCGCAGCACACAACTTCTTTCACCTAGTGAAAAACTCATCATCTCAATCAAGAACATGTATATACGTTAACAAACATTTAAGACTCGATCAATGAATAGTAGAAACAGCTGAGTCAGACATTTGCTCAATCAGAATATTAACTTGCAACACAGACAACGAAACGCAGGCGCTAAGACTTCTAAACGTCTACAACTCATGCACACTGTCTACTACATTCACAGAGAAATCTTCAATCATTTCTCATTTGAACGAACTACTCAAGAATGACTGCGAACAACTGATTGTAGAAGATTTCAATCTACATCATTCTCACTGAGAGAAACGAAGATGCTTCACTCGTCATACGATGACTGATACTCTACTAAACATCATTACAAACGCAAGACTGAAATTATTACTGAAATCAGGCACTATTACTCGCGAAGCTCACAATCAATTTACGACGATTAATCTAGTCTTTAGCAGCGAGAAAATACAGTTCATGACACGCAAGTGCAAGATACGAATTGATCTGCATCAGAGATTGAATCATCTTTCGATCATTACAGAGCTATGTCTACAAACAATCTCAGTGCAACTCTCGACTTGATGACTTTGAAAGAAAATGAATACAGAAGCATTGAGTGCTTATCTGCAAATACATCTATCTTTGAAACACTCTTTAGACGACAAGACTATGATGAATGACAGAGTGTGCAAGATTATCAGAGTGCTACAGAAGATCATTGAGAAATCTATCTTCTTGACAAAGTCATCAAATCGAGTAAGAGACTTTTAAAATCAAAGCTGCTTCGAAGTAGTAATGAAATCAAGACGACTGCAAATCATATGAAAAACACAAGGCACATTAGAAGCGTGAAATGAATATCTGAAGCACAACGATCATAAAAACAAGATCATTCGACAAATGAAACATGCACACTTCAGAACATAAATGCATGAGCTGAGCGAAGCACTCAAATCAATATGACGCTTTGCAAAATGAGCTAGAATCGAAAGTCAGCTACCTAAAAAGCTTTCTCAGTTTTCGTCACTGAAGCGAAGCGACATCGATCATATGATAACGACGTTTGAGAAAAAAATTGAGATACTGCAAGAAAAGTTCTTTCTCTCATCTTCTCAAGCGAATGTCAGCGATATCACAGAATCATTCATATCTCTGACAGTCTCATTCAATTCACGCATCACAGAAGATGAAGTGAAGCAGACAATCAGACGAGTAAAAGCAGACAAAGCGTCGAGCGCTTCAGATATTTCAAACAGAGCGCTTTAAGCGAGTCTTGCAGAACTGATCTCAGTACTGACGAGTTTATTCAACGCATGCGTAACACATAAGTATCATTCGAAGCAGTTCAAAAAGACTCAGACAATAGTACTATGCAAATCAAAGAAAAGCGACTATATTGATTCAAAGACGTATCGATTCATTGCTTTGCTCAATATCATGAGCAAAGCGCTGAAGTCAATCATGATCAAAAGACTGAGTGACATAGTCGAGACTCATTGCATGCTATCAAATGCTCAAATGAAAGTGAGATGCAAGTGATTTGTGATCTCGACGTTAGATCTACTAGTAGATCAAGTTCACACAGTGTGAGACTGTGAAATCAAATATGTGATCTTCATGCTAAGCTTAGACGTCGTCGAAGCGTTTGATCGAGTCTCACACGTCAGACTTCTGCACACGCTGAAAATGAAAAGAACGTTGAGCTACATAATCGAATGAACACGCAGCTTTCTAGAGAATCGAGAGATGTCGCTAATATTCGACGAACAAACGAGCGACATGCGCGAGGTAAACGCAGACATATCGCAGAGATCTCTCATTTCATCGATTCTCTTTCTATTCTTCAACGCAAGTCTAATCGAAAAATGCGAAGCACTGAGAATTAAAATCGAAGTGCTTGACTTCGTAAACGATATTAACATTCTAGTCTACGACAGATTCACTGAAGAAATCTGCAGAACACTGAGCAAAGCACACGACGTCTGCGCGAAATGAGCTCGCACTCATGACGCAACGTTCGCATCAGAAAAGTACGAGCTCACGCATTTCACTAGAAAATTGAAGAGATTCGACATGACGACTAGCATACAAATAGAAAGCTCAGTTATCAAATCGAAATCAGACGTACGAGTTCTAGAGATGCAACTGAACACGAAACTGCAATGAGACGCGCATCTTCGACAAATAGAGACGAATCACGTCACAAGAATGCTGACACTTAGTCGTCTTAAAGTCTTCACATGAGAAGCTATCTTCACAAAAGCGAGACAAGTATACTCAGCAGTAGTGAGATCAGAAATCGCATTCGAAGCGTCAGTCTGACATCAGCGTGACAAGAAAGATGAACTGTTGAGCAAAGAACGCAGGCTAGAAACACTTCAGAATCAGACTCTGCGTCACGTAGCAGAAGCATTCAAAAGAGTAAACATCGAAACTTTAGAGGCAGAAACATACACAAGTTCGCTACATGTTCATCTGAACATGCTACAGAACAAGATCACGCTACACAGTCGAGTCAACGATCGAACACAAGAGATCAGACAAGCATGCAAACTAATACGCGCTCGTTTGACGAAAGTTAATCGCGTCATTTCTCGCTCACTCGTCATCAAGAAAATAGTACTTCTGAATGTCTTCATTCAAGAAGATGCGAAGATATAGTCGAGACGCAGACGACACACTTTCTTCTTCACAATGATTTCAACAAGCGATAGCATCGCAATAACGCAGTATCACAAAGATCAATGAAATCAACGATGGAAAAAGTACAGAGAACGCGTCGCAAATGTCAACGCAATCTCAGCACAAAGATTGCATCTGAGCAATAAAATGATAAAGATGCGTGATGATCTTCAGAAAGCAGAAAGCATTCTTGCAATGCACATCAGAATCGAACGCATAGATCTGAATGCTTATCTGCACTCTAGAAACGTTTCAGGCATGAATAGCTCGCGATGTGACTGCGAATGAAGTCATCAGACGACGAAGCATGTACTCATGCACTGCTCAAACTGATCGCACCTGCGATCAAGAATGCTACAAGATGCTGACTTCTCAAACTATTGAATAATCGTCGTCATCACGAAGAGTCTCAGAGCAGTAGCGAAGATGATGATGAAAACAAAGCTCTTGAAGCAATTTAGAGTGACTAGAACACTCGTTCTCTAACGTGCAATCAACGCGAACAAATTTGATACATAGTCTCAAAACTCACTGTTTCGACTGCGTGAAGCAGTCGTGTAGACTGCGAGTGATTTTCTATCTCAGAGAGTTTTGTTCACTCGATACAGATAGCATAAAGTCTCTCATGAGTCGATCTAATCGATGTCACAAGAGTGTATGAATTTATTATTATTATTATTATTATTATATATATTATAATTCATGATCATCAAATATACTACTGTTCAAAATCATCAAACTTCTTAAGCTTCTCATCTTTTAATGCTGCATTAACAAAAGCATTAAGATTGCATGCAAATTGTTGAAATCTTCGCTGAGCATTTAATCTGCATTGCATCTAATATATTTTAATCTCATCACGAAGTTTCTTACTTAAATCAGTTAATATATTTAGATTCATTCAATCTGATTTCTTGAAGTCGTGAATCTGATTTATTAAGTATAATTAAGTCACAAGCATTTGATATGTCTTTGTTATAATCATTTGCTGATCTTTGTTTCAATTGATTTATCAAATTATGTACTTTAGTAAAATCTCATCATCATTGTCTTGCATCTGCATAAGACTGCTGAAAGATTGAAAAGTTGTTTGATGAAATTTATTAATTATGAATAAATAAAAGATGAATTTTATGACTGATGATTTTGAAAACAACTACTGCTGCATCATTGATTATTACTGCATCATTAACTGCTGTTGCTAAATTGATGATGACAATGATGATGATTATTAATAATACTGCATGATCATCTGAAATTCAAATATGTTTCATGTTGATATCAACATCTGATATGATGAAAGCATCATGAGCATGCTTGATTAAAACGACACGTCTCATGATGATAATAATATCATCATTGCTGACATCATTACTATTAACGTCGCTGAAATCAAAGCAGATGAAACTTCTTTAGTAGATGCTGTCTTTTTATTTCTTTCTCTGTTGTCACTTTGCACTTTGTACATAATGTAAAGCTTAATTTTTAGTAATTGTAATGAATACTCAACAATAGTTTCATCTTTCTTAATTACTTGATTTCATGCAATGATTATGTTATCAAACAGATCAGTGATGAAACTCATCTGTATACAATGCTGACTATGAATCTACTGTTTAGCTACAGTAAAGTCTAAAGATTATCAAAAGTTTGAATGATATTGATACGCTGCTTGATTGCAAAGCGCTGTGCATTGATTGCATGCAGAGTTTTCATGATTTCACAAACATTGATAATCTCAATATGCATGCTACAAGCAATTTATACACAGATAAGAAAGTTAAATAAAATGCAAAACTACAAGAGAAATTACTTATGAAAATCATTCAATTCAGTATCTTGTCGCTACATTTATGATGATGAGAACTGAAACAGAACACTCTTGTGTTTGATCTGTTAAGAATGATTAGCAGAAAGAACTTGAATCATGAACATTCTTTAAATCTTCATGCTAACTATTTATAGATCTCATTAAGACTGAATGTCTGTTACTACAACATAAGCAACTTTCAAGTCTCATTAAGTTCAACATGAATAAACTTGTGAATCTCATTAATATCATTTAACAGATGTTCAAACATGAGCATTTTATATGCAAATGATACATTGATGAAAAAACTTCGTTAAAAGAAAAGAGATACAAGCGAGTTAATAAAGAATAATTGAACTATGCTGTCTGATTAAAGATGTAACATATGAACATCTTTGCAAAACATGATCAATCTGCACAAGAAAGATTTCTACAGATAACATGAAACAAATGAGTTGCACATCTTACAAGCGAAGCGAGCATCTGCAAGACATGATATACAATGATGATGACTGTTAATCTCAAGAATCTCATTTCTTTATTAAGTTCTGACTCTTGAATGTCTTGATGATAAAATCAATTTCTAGTCAAAAACATTGTCTGTATAACTTAAGAAAACAATAGCGTATGTTGATATGATTAAAGAAGAAATTGACTGTGATATGCATGTGTATTGCTGACAAAATGTCTGTGACTCATGCTTAAGAAGTAAACTGTTAAAATTTAAGCAGTGAAAGATTTTGCTCATCTTGAACTGTGAATCTGCTGCAAGAAAAACTTTTTGAGTAATCTTTTGAATTTAAGAAAAAAATCAGCATAGAGATCATGTCTTATGTATGTTGCATGCAACGTATGCAACATATTTTCGATAAATGAATGAAAGTTTGCGTTGAAGTGATTGACTTTCATATACATAGATCAAAGTTCGTTTAGCTCACTCAGTTAAATGATCAAACAGCAAATCTGAAAGCTCACGTTGAGATGATCAGCTTTCGCACATAGATCAAACTCGTCTAGCTCGCTCAGTTAAATGATCAAACAGCAAATTCAAAAGCTTACGTTGAAGTAATCAGCTTTTGTACATAAATCAAAGCTTGTCTAGCTCGCTCAGCTAAATGATTAAACAGCAAACTTGAAAGCTTACATCAAGATGATCAGCTTTCACACATAGATTAAACTCGTTTAACTCGCTCAGCTAAATGATCAAACAGCAAATTCAAAAGCTTACGTTGAAGTGATCAGCTTTTGCACATAGATCAAAACTCGTCTAGCTCGCTCAGCTAAATGATCAAACAGTAAATTCAAAAGCTTACGTTGAAGTGATCAGCTTTTATACATAGATCAAAGTTCATCTAGCTCACTTAAGTAGATGATCAAACAGCGAATTTAAAAGCTCACGTCAAAGTGAACAGCTTTCACATACATAAATCAAAGATCATTTACTCTTCAAATGATCAATTGCAAATTTGAAAGCTCACATTAAAGTGATCAGCTTTTGCACATAAATCAAAACTCGTTTAGCTCGCTCAGCTAAATGATCAAACAGCAAATTCAAAAGCTCACGTCGAAGTGATCAACTTTCATACATAAATCAAAGCTCATCTAGCTCACTCAGCTAAATGATCAAACAGCGAATTCAAAAGCTCACATTAAAGTGATCAACTTTCACATACATAAATCAAAGATTATTTATTCTTCAGATGATTAAATGCAAATTCGAAAGCTTACATTGAAGTGATCAGCTTTCACAATTTCAAATTGTTTATATAATCACTTGATTATATAAATAGTTCACACGCTTGTATGCGCATTCTAATGATCTGACTGCTCAATGAAAAGATATACTGCATTAACTTTGACTAGATTACATGTAATTTAGCATACATACAGCACTTCAGTGCTACTATCTAAATAAATAGCATCATGTTTCATAGTCTTAAACTGCATAAGCACGTAAAACTTGAAAGAAAAAAAACAACGTTTATTCATAGTTTTGTTCTAAAAGCTCTTGATAAAAATCTTCAAATCTCTGTAAAAACATCAGAAAAAAAGAAATCTTTAATTAAATAATGATTCATTTTTAATTATAATGCATGTAAATAACATTATAAATAGTATATGTAATGCATAATTGACATACATAATAATATTAATAGCATATAAATGATGCATAAACATTGTTTACTCATTAATTAAATTGTGTTGTTAAAATAATAAAGCATAAATAATTAACAAAGAGTGAATAATAATTGTTATTATGTTTATCATTAAGTTCAAAAACAATTACAACGTGTGTAAAGTAAATTTTTGAAAAGAGTAATACAATCAAGACAGAATGAATTTAAAGAGTGAATAAATAATGATGAATTGCATGAACTGCAGCAATGCTGATTCAGAGACAATTGTAAGTGACATTGACTTATCATGAAGAAACAGCAACGTGAAGTTGAAAAGCTTACACAATGATAAAAAGTATATTGCTAACATTATTGATTTTCTAATACAGACATCAACGTTAAAGAAAGAAAAAAGCAAAGATCATTCATAAAAAGAAGTAGCAGTGAAGCTGATGCAACATCTTCAAAATGATTCAGAAGAAAAAACAATGAAAATTAAAATGCATTCATTGCAAAGAATGTACAGAAACTGAAAACATTTGTACAACTGCTTAGCAAGCAGTTACAAACATAAGATAGCACACACTTCTCATCAAGAATCACATCATGAGTGAACATGATAAGAAAAGAAGCAATAATGAGAAAGTAATATTTCAGAAATGAATTATCATTACTTTGCAAGAAATAAAAGATCATGATGAAGATAATAGAAAGAAAGAAAATAAAAAAGATACAAAAGAAATTTATTGAACAAATTTTTCAAGAAATTACAAATGTGTCAACAGCTCAAAAAGATTTAATCATGTTTCTTTGCAAGCTTGAAAGCGAAAACATCATACTTCATGCAGTGAGTTCAAAGACTTAAGCAAATCTGAAAAGATTTCAAATATGAACAAAAGAAATCATGAACTTAATATGTATAATGCATTGAATTTTCACTGTGCTAACATATAAAATATGCATCATAATAAACACAAGCAATCAGAAAGTAATCATTAAAAGATTGATAAAAGATAATGCAAGACTTCATGAAAATCTAAAGATTTTAAGAATAATTTAACTTAAGAAAGTAATTGAAAGTGAGAAAATTCACTCATCACTCATTATAAAAATCACAATTAAAGCAATGATGAATCAATTAATGAATGAAAGCATGTTAAACTTATATCAAAAATGCTCATGCAAACTGTTTAAAAAGAACTGTTACATCATTTAATATTACAGATGCTTTGAATTTGATTATATGATTAAATTCTGCAAGAAGAAACAACGCTGTACTAAATGTGCAGATAAACATCACATTAAAGAGTGCATGATGTTTTCAAATAAAATATGTTGCATTAATTGTAATGAAAATTTTGAATTTTGAAGACACATCTGTCTCAAATAATGACAGCAGATGAAACAAGCATCAAAAATCTACAGAAACAAATTAATTAAATATTTGAAAATGTTGAAATATAATTGTACATTTCTTTCACTGTTTCTGTACTCTTTAAGCTCAATGAATTCATTGAGTTCAACAAACTTCATAAATTCAATGAATTCTTTGAATTCAGCAATCATCATGTTAAAAATATGTAATCAAGATGTTGAATTAATATAACAGATGATAAAAGTTAAAAGAAGATGAATTAATTTCTTCTTATGCATGACTAGTGACTTGAATAAGATGACATCTGAGCAGACTCAGAAATGCTCAATCAGAAAGTGTGAAAATTTCTCAATGATTGAAAGAATACAAAGAGTCTTTTCAGTGCAAAGTCAACAACAGCTACAAATAACTTTATGATGAAACAATTTTTTCTATGAATTCTACAATATAACATCAGAAAATCATTGAAGATTCAAGAATCATTCTTGATTGATAAAAAAGTTCACAAATTCAACATAGTAATTATACAGAAGTAAAAACACAACATTAACAATTTGTAATCATTTAGCTCAGCTTATAAATTCTTTTATTTAGTGAAAAACTCATCATTTCAATCAAGAACATGCATATATGTTAACAAATACTTAAGACTCAATCAATGAATAGTATAAACAGCTGAATCAGATATCTGCTCAATCAGAATATTAACTTGCAACACAGATGATAAAATGCAGATGTTAAAACTTTTAAACATTTACAACTTAAATTCACTATTTTTCATATTTATAAAGAAATTCTTAACTATTTCTTGTTTGAATAAATTACTCAAGAATAACTGCAAACAACTAGTTGTAGAAGATTTTAATTTACATCATTCACATTAAGAGAGATAAAGATGCTTCACTTAACATATGATGATTAATACTTTATTAAACATCATTATAAATGCAAGATTGAAACTACTGCTGAAATTAAACATAATCACTTGTAAGATTCACAATCAATTTATAATGATAAATTTAATCTTTAACAGCAAGAAAATACAGTTTATGATATGTAAATGCGAAGTATGAATTGATTTACATCAGAAATCAGATCATCTTTCAATTATTACAGAGTTAAATTTACAAACAATTTCAGCGCAGTTCTTGACTCGTTGATTCTGGAAAAAAATGAATACAGAAGCATTGAATGCTTATTTGTGAATACATCTTTCATCAGATCATTCTTTGAACAGCAAAGCTAAAATGAATGACAGAGTGACAGAAATCATCAAAGTATTACAAGAAATCATTAAAAAGTTTACTCTTTGAGCAAAATCATCAAATTAAGTAAGAAACTTCTGAAATCAAAACTGCTTTAAAGTAGTAATGAAATTAAGATGATTGCAAATCATATAAAAAATGCAAAATATATTAAAGACATGAAATGAATATCTGAAATACAATGATCACAAAAACAAGATCATCAGATAAACAAAATGCATACACTTCAGATTACAGATGCATGAGCTAAATAATGCATTGAAATCAATATGATAATTTGCAAAATAAATCAAAATTGAAAGTCAATTATTTAAAAAGCTTTCTCAGTTCTTGTTACTGAAATGAGACAATATTGATTACATGATAACAACATTTAAGAAAAAAATCAAGATGCTACAAGAAAAATTCTTCTCTTCATTCTTATAAACAGACATTAATGACATTTTAAATTCATTCATATCTTTGACAATATCATTAAATTTACGCATTTCAGAAAATAAGATGAAATGAGTAATTAAACAAGTAAAAGCAAACAAAGCATCAGATGTTTTTCAAATTTCAAACAAAGCATTTTAAATAAATCTTACAGAACTGATCTCAATATTGATAAGTTTAGTCAATGCATGCATAATACACAAATATCACTTGAAGCAGTTCAAAAAAACTCAAACAATAGTGTTATATAAATCAAAGAAAAGCAATTATATTGACTTGAAGATATATCAATTCATTACTTTGCTTGATATCATGAACAAAGCTTTAAAATCAATTATAATTAAAAGATTAAGTAATATAATTGAGATTCATCACATGCTTTCAGATGCTCAAATGAGAACAAAATATAAATAATTCATGATCTTAATGTTAAATCTACTAGTAAATTAAGTTCACATCATGTAAGACTGTGACATTAAGTACATGATTTTCATGCTAAGTTTAAATATCATCAAAGCGTTTGATTGAATCTTGCACATCAGACTGCTGCATATGCTGAAAATAAGAAAAACATTAAGTTATATAGTTGAATAAGCATGCAGCTTTCTAAAGAACATAGAGACATCATTGATATTCAATGAACAAGCGAGCACTATGCATAAGATTAACATAAACATATTTTAAGAATTTTTCATTTCATCAATTCTCTTTCTATTTTTCAACATAAGTTTAATTGAAAAATGCAAAGCATTGAAAATCAAAATTGAAGTGCTTGACTTTGTAAATGACATCAACATTCTAGTTTATGACAGATTCATTGAAGAAATTTGTAAAATACTGAGCAAGATACATGATGTTTACACAAAGTGAGCTTAAACTCATGATGCAACGTTCGCATCAGAAAAATATGAATTCACACATTTCACTAGAAAATTGAGAAAATTCAACATGATGACTAGTATATAAATAGAAAGCTCAATGATTAAGTTAAAGTCAAACATGCAAGTTTTAGAAGTTCAACTGAACATGAAATTACAATGAGACGCGCATCTTCAATAGATAGAAGTGAGTCACGTCACAAAAATGCTTGCGCTTAATCATTTAAAAATCTTTATATAAGAAATAATTTTCACAAAAGCAAGACAAGTGTACTCAGCTGTAATGAAATTAAAAATCACATTTGAAGCATTAATTTAAAGAGTCAATACTTAGATTAATTACATCAAGTCAAGTACTTAAGTTTGAGTCAAGTACTTAACTCAAAAAGTATCAAGTTGAATTGAAATTTTTTTGAAAAAGTGTTGAGTTAAATTAAGAAGCTTAACTTAATAACTCGATTTGAAAACTTGACTTGACTCGACAAGATATTAAATAAATGTAAATAACTTGATTGAACAGTCTTCATGATCTTCTTCATGACTTTCTATCATGTTTCTTCGTCATGACTCTCTATCAAAGTCAAACAATCTTCATGTTTTTTCTTCATGTTTCTCATCATGTTTCTTATCATGTTTCTCTTCATGTTTTTCTTTATGTTTTTCTTTATGTTTTTCTTCATGTTTCTCTTCATGTTTCTCTTCATGTTTCTTTTCATGTTTCTCTTTATGTTCTTTGTCATGACTCTTTATCAAATGATTTTCATGTTTCTCTTTATGACTTTTTATCAAATAATCTTCATGTTTCTCTTTATGACTCTCTATCAAATGATCTTCATGTTGCTCTTCATGACTTTCTATTAAAAGATAATGCAAAAGTCAAAAATTGAAAATTTTTCTATATTTAGTTCTCTTGATGTCAAGCTCAAGTTCTTGATGAGTCAAATTAAGTTGACTTAATTCTCAGTTGAGTTGAGTTATGTCAAGTTGAAAATGTGAGCAACTCAACTCAATCTTGATTCAAGTTCAAAATGTCAACTTGAAACTTAACTCAATGATTAATCTATCAATACTCGTACATTTCTCTGACTTACATGTACATTTTTCTTTGCTTACATGTACATTCTTTCAAGAAAACCTGAAATTTTCATTGCACATCACTCAGTTACACATTAAATTTAGTAAATAATTCAAGAATTTACATATGATTTTGAGTAATTTAAAAAGCTTTAATTTCATGTTTAAAGAGTTTTAATATCGCTGTTTCAGCATCTTTTTTGCTATATATAAAATGCTGCAAACAGATCTGCATTCATTTGAACGAAAGAAAGTATGACAGCATGTTCATCTTACTGCTTTTCATCTTGCTGCTTTTCATCTCACTGCTTTTCATTTTGCTGTTTTTCATCTCTTGCTCATATGAGATCTTGATTTTGATTTCAATCTCAATTTTATCTTTGCTTCATTCTTTGCTGTAGCTCTTGTTGTTTTATCTTCATTAATATTTATTTATATTGTAAGAACTCTTTTTACGTAGAATTCTTGAACTCTTGCTGACGTTTAACATTTTATTATTCTTTTGCTTCTACAAGTCTATTTTTTGATCAAATAATAGTGAGATTTTGAACTTGTAAAAGTGAATCTGACAGAGTTTCACATTATCATAAATCTTCTTTGAAATGAAAAATGAGATCAAAGACATAAGATTAAAAAAGATGATGCTAACAAATGAGACATTGATGAGAATAATCATGACAATGATAATGACAATGATGATGATGATAAGTGTTAGAAAAAAGTCTGATGTGTGAGTTTACTAAACTAGATTAATCGAATTTAAGACTGTAAGAAAGATCATGAAGAAATTACTTAGAATCATATATAAAGATCAGCGATGAAACTCATCTGTATGCAATGCTGATTACAAATCTACTGTTTAACTACAGTAAAGTCTAGAGATTATCAAAAGTTTGAATGACATCGAGATGCTGCGTGATGATGAAGCGCTGTGCGTTGATCGCATGCAGAGTTTTCGCGATCGTGCAAACTTTGATAATCTCAATGCGCATGCTACAAGCAATTTGCACGCAGATGAGAAAGTCAAATAGAACGCAAAACTACGAGAAAAATCGCTTATGAAAATCATTCGATTCAGTATCTCATCGTCGCAATAATGAGAACTGAGACAGAACACTCTTGCGTTTGATCTGTTGAGAATGATTAGCAGAAAGAACTTGAATCACGAACATTCTTTAAATTTACATGCTAACTATGTATAGATCTTGTTAAGACTGCGTGTCTGTTACTACAACATAAGCAACTCACAAGACTCATTAAGTTTGACATAAGTAAACTTGAGAGTCTCATTAATATCGTTTAACAGACGTTCAGACACAGACATTCTATACATGAATAATACGCTGACGAGAAGACTTTGTTAAGAGAAGAGAAACACAAGCGAGTTAGTAAAGAATGATCGAACTATGCTGTCTGATTAGAAGTGTAGCATATGAACATTTCTGCAAGACATGATCAATCTGCATGAGAAAAATCTCTACAAATAACGCGAAACAGATGAGTTGCACATCTTACAAGCGAAGTAAGTGTCTGCAAGACATGATATACAATGACAACAACTGTCAATCTTGAGAATCTCATCTCTTCACTGAGCTCTGACTCTCAAATGTCTTGATGATAGAATCAATTTCTAGTTGAAGACATTGTCTGTATAGCTCGAGAGAACAGTAGCGTGTGTCGATGTGATTAAAGAAGAAATTGACTGTGATACATCTGCGACTCATGCTTAAGAAGTAAACTGTCGAAATCTGAGCAGTGAAAGATCTTATTCATCTTGAACTGTGAATCTGTCGCAAGAAAACTCTTTGAGTAATCTCTCAAGCCTAAGAGAAAAATCAGCATAGAAATCGTGCTCTATGTATGTTGCATGCAACGTATACAACATATTTTCAATAGACTCACTGTTTACTACATTCACAGAGAGATTTTCAACCATTTCTCGTTTGAATGAACTACTCAAGAATGACTGCGAACAACTGATCATAGAAGATTTCAATCTACATCATTCTCACTAAGAAGAGCGAAGATGCTTCACTCATCATATGATGATTGATACTCTACTAAACGTCATTACAAACACAAGACTGAAATTATTACTGAAATCAGACACTATTACTTGCGAAGCTTACAATCAATTTACGACGATTGATCTAGTCTTTAACAGCGAGAAAATACAGTTCATGACACGCAAGTGCAAGATACAAATTGATCTGCATCAGAGATTGAATCATCTTTCAATCATCACAGAGTTATGTCTACAAACAATCTCAGTGCAACTCTCGACTTGATGACTTTGAAAGAAAATGAATACAGAAGCATTGAGTGCTTATCTGCAAATACATCTATCTTTGAAACGCTTTCTAGACGACAAGACTATGATGAATGACAGAGTGTGCAAGATTATCAGAGTGTTACAGAAGATCATTGAGAAGTTTATCTTCTTGACAAAGTCATTAAATTGAGTAAGAGACTTTTGAAATCAAAGCTGCTTTGAAGTAGTAATGAAATCAAGATGACTGCAAATCATATGAAAAACGCAAGATACATTAGAAGCGTGAAATGAATATCTGAAGCACAATGATCATAAAAACAAGATCATTTGACAAACAAAATGCGCACACTTCAGAACACAAATGCATGAGCTGAGCGAAGCACTTAAATCAATATGACGCTTTGCAAAATGAGCTAGAATCGAAAGTCAGCTATTAAAAAAACTTTCTCAGTTTTCATCACTGAAGCGAAGCAACATTGATCATATGACAACGACGTTCGAGGAAAAAATCAAGATACTGCAGAGAAAGTTCTTTTCCTCATCTTCTCAAGCGAATGTCAGCGACATCGCAGAATCATTCATATTTCTGACAGTTTCATTCAATTCACGCATCACAGAAGATGAAGTGAAGCAGACAATCAGACAGATAAAAGCAGACAAAGTGTTGAGTGCTTCAGATATTTCAAACAGAGCGCTTCAAGCGAGTCTTGCAGAACTGACTTCAGTACTGACGAGTTTATTCAATGCATGCATAATACACAAGTATCATTCGAAGCAGTTCAAAAAGACTCAGACAATAGTATTACACAAATCAAAGAAAAGTGACTATATCAACTCAAAAATGTATCGACTCATTGCTTTGCTCAATATCATGAGCAAAGCGCTGAAGTTGATCATGATCAAAAGACTGAGTGACATAGCTGAGACTCATTGCATGCTATCAAATGCTCAAATGAGAGTGAGACGCAAGTGATTCATGATCTCGACGTTAAATCTACTAGTAGATCAAGTTCACACAGTGTGAGACTGTGAAATCAAATATGTGATCTTCATGCTAAGCTTAAACATCATCGAAACGTTCAATTGAGTCTCACACGTCAGATTTCTGCACACGCTGAAAATGAAAAGAACGTCAAGCTACATAATTGAATGAACACGCAGCTTTCTAGAGAATCAAGAGACGTCGCTAATATTCAATGAATAAACGAGCAACATGCGCAAGATAAACGCAGACATATCGCAGAGATTTCTCATTTCATCGATTCTCTTTCTATTCTTCAACGCAAGTCTAATCGAAAAATGCGAAGCATTGAAAATTAAAATCGAAGTGCTTGACTTCATAAACGATATTAACATTCTAGTCTACGACAGATTCACTGAAGAAATCTGCAGAACACTGAGCAAAGCATACGACGTCTGCGCGAAATGAGCTTGCACTCATGATGCAACGTTCGCATCAGAAAAGTACAAGCTTACGCATTTCACTAGAAAATCAAAGAGATTCAACATGATGACTAGCATACAAATAGAAAGCTCAGTTATCAAATCAAAATCAAACGTACGAGTTCTAGAGATGCAACTGAACACGAAACTGCAATGAAGCACGCATCTTCAACAAATAGAGACGAATCACGTCATAAGAATGCTGACACTTAGTTGTCTTGAAGTCTTCACATGAGAAGCTATCTTCACAAAAGCGAGACAAGTATACTCAGCAGTAGTGAGATCAGAAATTGCATTCGAAGCGTCAGTCTGACATCAGCGTGACAAGAAAGATGAACTGTTGAGCAAAGAACACAGACTAGAAACACTTCAGAATCAGACTCTGCGTCACGTAGCAGAAGTGTTCAAAAGAGTAAACATCAAAACTCTAGAGACAGAAACATACATGAGTTCGCTACATGTTCATCTGAACATGCTACAGAACAAGATCACGCTACACAGTCAAGTCAATGATCGAATGCAAGAGATCAGACAAGCATGCAAACTAATATGCGTTCATTTGACGAAAGTTAATCGCGTCATTTCTCGCTCACTCGTCATCAAGAAAATAATACTTCTGAATGTCTTCATTCAAGAAGATGCAAAGATACAGTTGAGATGCAGACGACACACTCTCTTCTTCACAATGATTTCAACAAGTGATAGCATTGCAATAACGCAGTATCACAAAGATCAATGAAATCAACGATGAGAAAAGTACAGAGAACGCGTCGCAGACATCAACATAATCTCAGCATAAAGATTGCATCTGAGCAATAAGATGATAAAGATGCGTGATGATCTTCAGAAAGCAGAAAGCATTCTTGCAATGCATATCAGAATCAAACACATAGATTTGAATGCTTATCTGCACTCTAGAAACGTTTCAGACATGAATAGCTTGCGATGTGACTGCGAATGAAGTCATCAGACGACAAAGCATGTACTCATGCACTGCTTGAACTGATTGCATCTGCGATTAAGAATGTTACAAGATGCTGACTTCTTAAACTATTGAATAATCGTCGTCATCACGAAGAATCTCAGAGCAGTAGCGAAGATGATGATGAAAACGAAGCTCTTGAAGCAATTTAAAGTGACTAGAACACTCGTTCTCTAACGTGCAATCAACGCGAACAAATTTGATACATAGTCTCAAAACTCACTGTTTCGACTGCGTGAAGCAATCATGTAGACTGCGAGTGATTTTCTATCTCAGAGAGTTTTGTTCACTCGATACAGATAGCATAAAGTTCTTCATGAGTTGATCTAATTAATGTCACAAGAGTGTATGAATTTATTATTATTATTATTATCATATGTAAACTCTTGAATTATTTACTAAATTTGATGTGTAACTGAGTGATGCACAATGAAAATTTCAGGTTTCTTCAAGAAAATGTACATGTAGAAGTATTTTCGGCTCGATGCATGTTTCGATTTCGTGCACATTCTAAACTCGATTAGCAACTCATACTTTTTTTATTATTATTCAACCATCATTCATAGAATCAAATTGCAATTAATATAGAGAGTTGTCGATATCTATATGAAGCTTTCAAGCTA
>JAABUR0100004511.1_pt1 | contig 18534 bp, 18 predicted proteins | sample 5560091 | NCBI WGS metagenome assembly JAABUR01 (sample SAMN10711879, study PRJNA513375) | rock metagenome | isolation source: Antarctica rocks | place: Antarctica: Victoria Land, University Valley sud | reverse complement strand
CTCGATCAGGTCCTCATCGCTGCGGGTGCCCGGTTCCCACATGTCCAGGGCGCCGGCCAGGCCGGGCCCGGGAGAGTCGGGCAGCTGCCCGAACGCGCCAGCATGCAGTTCGGCGTCTCGCTGCCAGGTGGCCCACCGGTCGGTGGCCGCCGTGCAGGTCGCCGTATCGAACATGTGTTCGAGTCTAGCGTCTAACCTGCTGGGGCGCAAGCAATTACGTACCAAAGTCTTTGGAACTGGAGAATCAATGTCAGCCGCCGGCCAGCGACGGAACCGGCCGAGCACCCATCCTCGTTGCTGCGCTCTTCGTCCTGAAAGGCGACCCACCGACCACCGACCGGCGAATCAGGACCCGCCGCAACGCTCAGCCAAGATCCAGCGGTTGCGGGAACCGGGCAGGCGATCTCGACCTGACGCCCGACCTCAGACTGTGAAGGCGAGGAATTGGGTCACCTGAGTGGGACTGAAATTGTTGTCGCTGACGATCAGCAGCGTTTGCCGGCCGTCGGGCAGCACCGGTCCGAGCGTCAGTCCCTCCAGGTTGTCCAGTGTGATACCCAAGGCGTCGAGGTCGAAGAGCAGCGTCTTGCGGACGACCTGCACCGCCGACAGATCATCGGGAAGCGCCGGTAGTCCCCGGACGTCAGTTGCCCGTGCGGTCTCGACCAGATACAGCCGCGCATCATTGCCGACACCCTCGGCGAAGCTGCGCTCCATCGCCACCAACCCGGTCGGGCCTACCGGCAACACGTCGACCAGACCGTTGACCGAAAAGCCCTCGGGCGGCACGGGTGCCTCCGGCACCGGCTCGACGACGTAGACGAACTCCCGATCAAGACGGCCAGCGCTGTCGTAGCGCAACAAACGCGAAGGGCTTGCCGTCGTCACGGTTGCGACCGGGCCGTCCTGGGCCAGCGCATTCTCGGTCCCGGTGAAGTAGAACTCACCGCTCGGACTGAAACCCCCGCTTTCGAAGGCCAGGTTGTTCCGGACTCCGACGGTCCCGTCCGCGACCGGGTCGTAGTAGCCGGGCACCGGCAGGTTGGCACGCTGCCGGCCACTAAGGCCGAACTCCCGGACGAACGGCGCGATGAGCTGCGACGCATCGCCCTCGGAGGTGATTACGAGGGTGCGGTTCGCGGTCAGTGCGATGGACTCCGGGTCAAGGCTCAAGGGCGGGAACGGCCGGCCGCGCGGGTCCCGCAGGGTGGTGACGTCGACGACCGAGACGTCCCCGTTGTCCAGCGACCCATCGGACAGATCGATCGTCAGTGTGTAGAACCGTGCGGGCGCCAGCTGGCTCCGGTCGTCGGAGATCGCGTAGTACACGGCGCGTACGGCGTCGTAGGTCAGGCCGGAGAGGCCTCCCACCTCCGTGCCTTCGAACATCAGACCGGTTGGGAGGATCTCCTCCCCGGCGAACCGCGGTGCAGTGGTCGACCCGATCTCGCTGGGCGGAGCCGCCGCAGCCGGGACGATGCCCAGGCCGATGCCGAGCGCCGCCGACATCGCAACGACTGCCAGTCGCGTACGGCGAATTGGGATGCGTGGCTGGATCATCAAGCCTCCGGACGGACGTCGTGGTGGTCCCACGCTATCGGTGACAGATGGGCTGGCTCCAGGGCCCCGGGTAAGTTTGGAATCATGAATCTTGGGGGGTCCCCGGCTCGGTTGACAGCGCTGCTCCCGCTGGTCCTCCTCTCGGCCTGTGGCGGTTCCGAGCCGGGGTCCGAAGACGGCTCGGCGGCCGAGACGATCACCGTCTACACCTGCGCCACCGACACCACGGTCGCGCCGGTCATCGAGCAGTTCGAAGCCGACAATCCGGGCAGCAAGGTCGAGCTCTATCGCGCTCCTACCGCAGATCTGAACGCACGGATCGCCGGCGACGTACGGTCCGGCGGTCTGCAGGCCGACGTGATCTGGGCCTGCGATCCACTGACGATGCAGGACTACGTGGACCAGGATTTGGTCGACGGCTGGACTCCCGAGTCCGACATCGCCGCTGACCTGCGTACCGAGGACTACGTCGGCGTCGCCGTCCTCTACGTCGTTGCAGTCGCCCAGACCGGCATCCCGGCACCGGAGAACTGGGCGGACCTCACCGGTGACGATTACACCGACGGGGTGGCCGTACCCGACGCCAGTTTCTCGGCCACCGGGATCGGGACCCTCGGCTACTTCTCGCAGGACCCCGATTTCGGGATCGAGTACTACGAGGACCTGAAAGCCAACGGCGCGGTTCAGGTCAGCACGCCGGACGAGGTGACCACCGGGGTCGCTGAAGGCGTCTACCGGGCAGGCATCACCACTGCCAACTCCGCGTATGCGGCCCAGGGCAACGGTTCGCCGATCGAGGTCATCTGGCCCGAGCCGGGTGCGATCGCCATCTACGGTCCGGCCGCCCTGGCGACCGAAGCCGCAGACTCGGCGACCGCAAAAGCATTTCTGACCTACATCACCAGCGAGGCCGGCCAGACAGTGATCGCCGATGCCGGCTCCTACCCGACGCTGGCGGGCGTTTCCGGGCCGACGATCCCCGAGGACTCGCCGATCGTGTTCCCGGATTGGTCTGACCTGGCGACCCAGAAGGACAGCCTGCTCGACAGTTATCAGCAGATCTTCGGCGGCTGAACTTGCCAGACGCAGGCGGCCTGCGAGGTGCGACCGCAGGCCTGGTCACGGTCGCGGCCGTCGCGGTGGTGCTCGTGCCGCTTTTGGTCATGGCCCGGACTGTGTGGCTCGAGGGCGCCGATCTCGGCGACATCCTCGATGCCCCCGGCCTGGGCACCGCGGTCACGAACACGTTCGGCCTCGCCTTCGCAGTCACCGCCCTCGCCGTTCCGATCGGCTCCGTTCTGGCTCTCGCGCTGCGCCGACCGGATCTGCCAGGCCGGTGGTTCTGGCGCGTTGCCGTCCTGTTGCCCGTACTGGTTCCGGACTTCGTCCTGGGCTACAGCTGGGTGCGCGCGTACGGCCGGGCCGGCTTCACCGATGATCTGTTCGGACTGCATTGGGCAGGGGTGCAGGGGGCGGTCGGTGTCACTGTCGTCGTGGTGGTCAACGCCGTACCGCTGGTCTACCTGATCACCGCAGTCGGCTTAGCCGCGAGAGCCGAGCCGGCGATGGAACGGGCAGCCCGAGCCTCCGGAGCCGGGGCCCTGACCGTGCTCAGGACGATCACCCTTCCGCTGCTGCGCCCGGCCACCGCGACTGCGGCAGTGCTGGTCTTCGTGCTGACTCTCGGCACCTTCGCCATCCCCCAGGTGATGGGCTCCCCCGCGGGATTCAGCACGATCACCACACGCATCTACTCCGATCTCGCCCGCAGCAGCGATCCGCTCGCCTTCGTCGAGGCAGTCACCCTTGCCCTGCTGCTCGTGGTCATCGCAGTCCTGGTCGTGGTTCCGGCGGATTCCCTCCTGGGCCCCCGGCTGCGGGTAACCAGGGCAGCCACGACCGACCCGACCACGACGGCCGGCAGCCCGAGCGGCGCCCGCTGGGCCGCGGCGGGCATCGGCGGCTATCTGGTGCTCGCTGTGGGCTTGCCGCTGCTCGCCCTCCTGGCGACGGCGGTCACCAGGGCGGTGGGGTTGGCGCCGAGCCCGGCCAACTGGACACTGGCCAACTTCGCGTCGGTGGTCAACGTTCGCAACGGCGAGGCGCTCGGTCGCAGCGTCGCACTCGCCGCCATCGCCGCGACGGTCCTGGTGTTGCTGGGTGCGGGAGTGGCCACACTCGAACGCAGCCGCTCCGGCCGCGGCCTGGCCAGCCTGGTCAGCCTCACCCTGGTCCTGCCGGGTTCGACGTTGGCGCTGGGCATGCTCATCGCCTACGGCCGATGGCTCGGCGGCACCGTGGCGATCATCCTGCTCGCCTACATCGCGAAGCTCTGGGCCTTCGCCCACCGTCCGATCTCCGGCGCCCTCGACCGGCTTCCACCGGACGAGCAACATGCCGCCCGCGCCAGCGGGGCCAGCCCGCTCACGGCCATCCGTACGGTGGTCCTGCGACCACTCGCGCCGGCCCTGCTGGCCGCCTGGCTGGTCTGCTTCCTGACCGCGCTGCACGAGGTGACCATGTCGAGCCTGCTCTACGGTCCGGGCAGCGAGACCCTTGCCGTCGTGGTTCTCAACAGTGCCGAACTCGGCCAGGTCGGCGCGACCTCTGCCCTGTCGATCGTCATCACGTCGCTACTTGTCGTTCCTGCCCTCGGGTTCTGGTGGCTGATCCGGGCGCTCAACCAGGATCCGGCCCCGCGCCAGAGCGACCAGCGTTCCGTACGGGAGCCGGTCCATGCCGGCTGACCCGTTGGAGCTGCGCGGTTTGTCGGTCTCGTACGGCCGGGTGTCCGCACTGTCCGAGGTCGATCTGACCGTCGCTCCCGGCGAAGTGTTGGCCCTGCTCGGCCCGTCCGGCTCGGGGAAGTCGACCCTGCTGCACACCGTCGCCGGCTTTCAGCAGCCCGCGGCCGGAGAGGTTTGGCTCAACGGCCGACGTGTCTCAACGCCTACCCATTCAGACCCGCCCGAGCGGCGGGAGCTAGCCATGGTGTTCCAGAACTACGCCCTCTGGCCGCATCTGTCCGCAGTGGACACGGTGGCCTACCCGGCCCGACGCCGCGGCGAGAGTCGGGCAACGGCTCGCGAGCAGGCGTTGGTGATCCTCGACCGGCTGAACGTCGGCCATCTCGCCGAGCGCCGTCCGGCCGAACTGTCCGGAGGCGAGCAGCAGCGGGTCGGCCTGGCGCGGGCCCTGGCCCGGGAGGCCTCGCTCTACCTGTTCGACGAGCCGACGGCCCACCTGGATACCCATGTCCGCAGTGTGTTCCTCGAGGAGTTGGTCACCCGGCAACGCGACACCGGCGCGGCGGCGGTGTACGCAGCCCATGACGCGGAGGAGTCACTCGGTCTGGCCGATCGGGTGGCGCTGCTGGCCGCCGGCCGGGTCCTCCAAGTGGGTACTCCCGAGCAGGTCTACCACGAACCGGTCAATGAGTTGGCGGCCCGGTTGACCGGTCCCACATCGGTGCTCACGCTGACCGATGGACCCGGCGGCGTTCTGGTCCGTCCCGAGTGGGCAACGCTGGACGGTGACCGGACTGCCCAGATCCGCGATGTCTGGTTCCGCGGACCACACTCGGAGTATCTGCTCGAGACCGCCCACGGCCGGTTGCTCGTCCGCGAGCCCGGTCCGCCCCAACACCTCCGTGGCGGACCGGTCACCTGGACCCTGCACCGCTCCTGGCCGCTTGCGTCGAGTCAGACGCCGAGCAGCGTGGCCGTACCGGAATGAAGGTTGCCGTCGTTGACGATGCGCATGTGCCGCATCGTGTACCCGCGTAGATAGCCGACCTGTCGCTCGGTCAGCCGGTCACAGACCCACTCCCAGTGCAGCGCAACCCAATCTCCGGTCTTGAGTTCGGGAATCATGCTGGCACCGTCGATCGAGCGCACCACCGTCTCGGTCTCGGGCGGCCCGAAATCCAGCCGCTGGCCGTCCCAGGACAGCGGGGATGACTCGACGATCACCTGATCGCCGTGGACCGCCAGAACCTGGCCCCAGCGGATGCGGCACCGGTCGAGGACGGTCAGCGCCTGCTTGGCCCGGCGCCGCTCGGTGAGCAGTCCGGTCCAGGGATAGATGCAGAACACGGCGAAGCTGTGGTGCGGGACGCCACCGGCGAGCACGCTGTCGTTCAGGGTGAAGAACTTCGAGCCGGTCATCGGCCGAAAGCGCTGCTCCATGGAGTTGCCGACCGCCTTCGTGCTCACCAGATCCAGCCGTGGACTGCCGACCCAGTAAGCCTCGACGACCCGCCGGTCCAGCGGATCGGGCAGCCCGGTCGCCTCGGCGATCAACTCCAGATAGGGCCAGGCCCCAGCGAACTGTTGGGACATCGCCCGCAGCCCGCCGTCGTCGCTGCGGGCGACACCGGACTCGAAAAAGGCGGTGTGGTCATTGGGTCCGCAGTAACCATGTGAGTTGGGCGGGTAGGCGTAGCGGGCGAACAGCACCGGGCCACTGACTCGGTCTCCCATGGCCTACCTCCGGTTGTAGAGCAGGTGCTCTTCCATCATCGGGAGCGCCCGGCCGATCCAAGCCCTGCTCGTGTGAAACACAAATTACCCTGCCTCCCCGGAGGACGCCTTCGCTGGCCGACGCAGGCGCCGGCTGGTGACGGCGAAGAACAGTGTCGGGGCGATCAGCAGTCCGGTGACCGCATTGAGCCCGCCAAAACCGACCAGAGCCAGCAGCACACCGGACAGCGCACCTCCGGCGGCGCCGACGAGATTCATCAGCAGGTCCGAGGTTCCTTGCACCCTGGTGCGCATAGCCAGGGACACGGACTCGGCCAGCAGGGTGGAGCCGGCGACCAGCCCGGCCGACCAGCCCAGACCGAGCAGGATCAGCCCGAGCATCAGCCGCGGCTCGGAGTCACTCGCGGTCCCGGCGGTCAACGCGGCGGCAGCCAGCAGTGCCTGCCCGACCACGATCGTGGCCACCCGTCCGCTCCTGTCCGCCAGCCATCCGAAGATCGGCGAGAACGCGAACATCCCGACGATGTGCAGGCTGATCGTCAGCCCGATGATCGTGAGGGTGGCGCCATGATGGCGCAGCTGTACTGGTGCCATCGTCATGACGGCGACCATCACCCCATGGCTGAGCACGATCGCGGACATGCCCAGGCGGGCATCGGCGTTGTGCCACACGGTCGCCCGCACAGACGATGCCGGCGCAGAGTCATCCGGACGGGATGAGCCGGCGGTGCCGGCTTCCGGTGCTTGCGGCTCAGCGGCCGCCAGCCGCTGGGACATCAACAGCGGATCCGGCCTGAGCAACGTCAGGATCAGGACAGCTGCCACTCCCATCCCGACTGACGCGAAGACGAATGGCCCAACCAGCGGCGGAATGTGCAGGGTCTCGGCGACGACTCGGCCCGGTTCGCTGAGGTTCGGGCCGAGGACCGTCCCGACCGTCGTCGACCACACGACGAGCGAGAGATCCCGCGCCCTCTTGGTCGGAAGCGCAAGATCGGCTGCTGCATAACGGGATTGGAAGTTGGTCGCGTTGCCGGACCCGGCCAACAACATGCCGACGAGGAGCACGACGTATGAACCCGTGATTGCGGCCAGAACGACCAGGGCAGCCCCCATGGCCGCTAGAGCCCAACCCAGGCTCAGGCTGCGCCGTCGCCCGCGTCGCGCGGCCACGGCGGCCAAGGGCAAAGCCAGCAGCGCGGCACCGAGCGTGGCCGCGGTCGTCGAACCACCGGCCCAGATCTCCGAACCGGAGATGTCGAGAGCGAGCAGCCCCCCGACCGAAACCGCTGCACCGATTCCAAGTCCGCCGGCGACCTGGCCCGCGGCAAGGACCCAGACCGTACGGCGTTGCATCGCCCGTACCGGCTCGTCGGCAAGGAGCGGGACGACCGCGGATACCGATCCGAGGACCGGATCAGCGCGCGGCGAGAGCATCGGCCATTCGGTCCACGACCTGGTCCAGGAGCGGCTGCGGGGTGGCCAGATTCAGCCGAACACAGCCGCGGCCGGCGTCCCCACAGTCCGCGCCCTCGGTGAAGACCACGCCGGCGTGCTCGGCGAAGAAGTCACCCGGCCGGTCGCCGAGGTTCAGCGACATGCAGTCGAGCCAGGCCAGGTAGGTGCCCTCCGGCGGCCGGTAGACCACTCCGGGCAGTCGCTCGGTGACCAATTCGCCGAGCCGGGTCCGGTTGCGATCCAGGTAGGCGAGGACCCCCTCCAGCCAAGCCCCGCCGAAGCGATAGGCAGCCGCATTGGCGACCAGACCGAGATTGCTCGTGCCGATCCCGGGCGCCAATCCGAGCGCGGCCCACGTCTCGCGTGCGGCCTCGCTGGTCAGCACCATCTGGGCGCATTTCAGGCCGGCCAGGTTCCAAGCCTTCGACGCGGACAGCCCGGTCAAGCTGTGCTCGGCGGCCGTCGGTGAGACCGTCGCGTACGGGACATGGGTCGCGCCGGACAGGATGATCGGGCAATGGATCTCGTCGGCGAACACTGCTGCCCCGTGCCGCTCGACGACCTCGGAGACCGCGCGCAACTCCTCGCGGCGAAACACCCTGCCCAACGGGTTGTACGGGCTGCACAGGACGAGCAATCCGGCACCGGCGGAGAAGGCCCGGTCGAGCCCGTCGAGGTCAAACTGCCAGCGCTCCTCGACCAGGACCATCGCCACCTCGACGACCTTGCGGCCCAAGCGCGGTGGGACGTCCAGAAAGTGCTTGTACGCCGGGGTCGGAACCACCACGGCGCTGCCGGGACGGGAGAAGTGCTCGATCGCGATCTCGAAACCGGCGATGACGTCGCCGACCGGTCGCACATCCGAGGCAGCCACGGCCCAGTCGTAATTCCGGGCCAGCCAGTCCGCACAGGTCTGCGCCATGTCGGCGACCAGGACCGGCGGTAGATAACCGAAGCGCAGGCTGTCCACTCCGCTGTGCAGCGCATCGATGATCTCGGGAGCGCAGCCGAAGTCCATCTCGGCGACGAAGGAGCCCAGCGCATCGGGGTAGGTGGCCCAGTTGAGGCCGCCCCTTTCGCGCAGGCCGGCGACCGTGATGCGGTCGAAGTCACGGGTCATGGACACCACGCCCACTGTGTCACGATCACCCGACCCTCGGTCCCGTCAGCTCACCGGATCGAGGACGCGGTAGAGCATCCGCAGGTACGCTGCCCTGTCCCGGCTCGGGACCAGGGTGCCACCGCTGGCACGCTGGGCCTGGATGAGGCCGATGTGGGCCGTGTATGCCAGCACCGCGCGGTGCCGCGACTCAGCTCGGCGAATTCCCATCTCCCGGTAGCAAGTAGCGATGAACTCGACTCGGCGCGCCGTGACGCGGGCGAGCACCGGCGCCACAAGTGGGTCATCGGCGTGGGAAAGCAGAGCCAGTTCGGCACGGTTGACGTGACCGCTGCCGATGACCAGATCGAAGAGTCGTCGTAATCGGACCGTCGGGTCTGGCTCCGGTTCGAGGCGGGCGATGACGTCCTCGGTCTGGCTCTGTGTCCAGCGCTCGAGCGCCGCTCGGACCAGCGCATCCCGGTTGGAGAAGTGCCAGTAGAAGCTGCCCTTGGTGGCCCCTAGGCGGACCGCGAGCGACTCCACCGCAATGGCGTTCAGCCCACCCTCGCCTAGAGCATCGAGGGCGGCATCAGCCCAATCGGCTGGGCCCAACTTGGGTACGGCCATCACCGTACGGTAGCGTACGGAGGTCGACATGAAGATCCTGAGAAGCACCCCGCTCGCTGGACTACCCGATAACTGGGGGGCCACACCGGAGGAGCACGCCCGGCGCTATCCCGCCGATGAGGTACTGGCCGGACCCGCGCGACGACTCACCCGCGCCGTTACCGCTCAGGCGCCTGCCGCGCTCGGTTATCGCTGGCTGTGCCAGGTGGCGGTGGCGCCGTACAGCTACGACTGGATCGACAATTTCGGCCGACGCAGCCCCCAACACCTCACACCTGACGCCGAGGACCTTGCAGTCGGACAGGAAGTGATGGTCGTCGAGCTGGTCGACGTGCGGCGCGGGCAGCAGTACTCCGGCCGCGGGACGGCTAAAGCTGAGCGACTGTTCGGGCCCCTGGCGCTCACCTACGCCGCTGAGCCCATCGACTCCGACAGCTGCCGGTTGCTCTGCCGGGTCACGGTTGCTCAGCCGACCGGACTTGGCCGGCTCCGAGCGACCGTGCTTGCCTGGGGCGATGTCGTGATGATGCGCAGGCAGCTCCTGAACCTGGCTCGGCTGGCCGAACGCGACGCCGCGACGCGCCATGGAACATGATCATGAGCGCTGGGGTGCAGCTTCGGCGCACCTGACGCGCTCACGATCATGCACCGCATGCGCCAACCGCGCGAGTTCAGGCCATCACCGGGACCTGTGCCATCGCCTCGCGTAGCTGATCCTCGGGGAAGTCCAGGTCGGCCATCTCGCCGGACAGGAAGCTCTCGTAAGCGCCCATGTCCAGGTGGCCGTGCCCGCACAACGCAGTCAAGATGACCTTGGACTCGCCGGATTCCTTGCAGCGGTTGGCTTCCCGGATGGCTGCTGCCAGCGCGTGGGTCGGCTCGGGTGCGGGGACGATCCCCTGGGTACGGGCGAAGATCAGCGCTGCGGTGAAGCACTCGAGCTGTCCGATCGCCTCGGCCTCGGCCAAGCCCAACTCGTAGATGTGCGAGACCAGCGGGCTCATCCCGTGATAGCGCAATCCGCCGGCGTGGATCGGGTCCGGGATGAATCCATGCCCCAGGGTGTGCATCTTCATCAGCGGGGTCATGCCGATCGCGTCACCGAAGTCGTACCGGTACTCCCCGCGGGTCAGCGACGGACAAGCGGCCGGCTCGACGCAGCGGATCGTCGGGTTCATCTTTCCGGCCATCTTCTCCCGGAGGAAGGGGAAGGACAGGCCACCGAAGTTCGAGCCACCGCCGGTGCAGCCGACGATGACGTCGGGCACCTCCTCGGCCATCGCAAGCTGCCGCAGGGCCTCCTCACCGATGACGGTCTGGTGCAGCAGGACGTGGTTGAGCACGCTGCCCAGCGCGTAGCGGGTGTCCTCCCGCGAAACCGCCGCCTCGACGGCCTCGGAGATCGCGATGCCCAGGGATCCCGGGCTGTCCGGGTGCTCGGCGAGAACGGATCGGCCGGCCTCGGTGAGGTCCGAAGGGCTCGGGTGCAAGGTCGCGCCGTACACCTGCATCATCGTCCGGCGCGAGGGTTTCTGGTCGTAGGAGGAGCGGACCTGCCAGATCTCACACTCCATCCCGTACTGCGCCGTCGCGAAAGCCAACGACGTACCCCATTGTCCCGCACCGGTTTCGGTGGTCAGGCGGGTCACCCCTTCGACGTGGTTGTAATACGCCTGGGGTACGGCGGTGTTGGGCTTGTGCGATCCAGCCGGGCTGACGCCTTCGTACTTGAAGAAGATCTTGGCCGGGGTGTCGAGGAACTTCTCCAGCCGCCGGGCTCGGATCAGCGGCGAGGGCCGCCACAGCCGGTAGACATCGATCACTTCGCCGGGGATGTCGATGTAGCTCTGCATCGACACTTCCTGCTCGATCAGCGCCATCGGGAACAACGGCGCCAGATCGTCGGGACCGACCGGTTCATGCGTGCCCGGGTGCAGCGGCGGCGGTGGGGGTTCGGGCAGGTCGGGGATGACGTTGTACCACTGGGTCGGGATGTCGCCCTCGTCCAGCGGGTAGGTGTAGCGCTCGCCCGTGCTGACCATCTCTGCTCCTCGGCTCGGTCCGACGCACTCATGGTGGCCGAGCCATCCCAGCCGCGATAGCCCTTCGGCCACCCTGTCCGAAGAACGAAGGCGCAGGATCGATTTCCTGCGGGGGCGGGGACCGGGCGCAGCATTGATCCGCGCCTCATCGTCGACCGCCGACTTCGGCTCACCTCGGTGACGGCTTTTCGAGTTGCAGGTCGGCACGGACTTTCTCAGCCGCCGCGATGAGGTCCTCCGGATCCTCCGATCTCGGACGCCGCCTGACTTGTGGGTCAGGGCAGCGGCCACCACGCCCGAGAGAGGTCCACCCGGCTGCCGTCCAGCAGCGGGGTGCCTTCGGCGGCGAGCAGCTCGAGCTGCCTGCTTCGCACTTGCTCGGCGGGAACGCCGTTGGACCGGATCACCCGATGCCAGGTCACCGCGCCCTGGCACAGTGCCATGGCCCGGGCAACCCGGCGGGGCCCGCCGTGGCCGAGGTACTCCGCGATATCGCCGTAGGTCACTACTCGCCCGACAGGGATCGTCTCGACCACGTCGTACACCGCCTCGGCGAACTCCTCGAAGTCCACGGGAATCAGGTGCCAGCGCGATCAGGTACGACGGCCGTACCGGGCCAGCAGCCGGGTTTGCGGGTCGGCATCGTCGGGTACGTCCACTGCTGCGCCGAACACACCCGGTTTGCCAGAGCCGTCCAGATGCTCCTCGGCGTAGTCCAGGGTCCATGCCACGAGCCTGTCGTCCAGCCGCTCCACTCCCCCGATGGCATGCGCCAGATCCCAGGCATGGACGACCAGATCAGCCGTCATCTCAGCGCAGTAGTCAGCAGCCGGAGTCTCGCCGTAGGACAGGACAACAGTGCGCTGCAACGCATCCGGAGCGGCGAAGGCGGTCAGCGCCTGATCGGAAGCCGACTCCCAGGCGCCGACGGGATCATCGCCGAGTGCGTCACCAGCAAACTGGTCACCCACCTGTGCTGGCGTCTGTCCAGCCAGCAGGGGTGGAGCCCAACGTTGCTCGTCGACCAGATGTCGAACCAAGTCTCGAACTGACCAACCGGACAGCGCGGTCGGCACGTCCCACGACGCAGCCGGCACGGCATCTACGCGATCGCCGAAGAGAGCCTGCGCCCGCTGGAAGCGTTCGACCACCTCGCGCACCGGAATGACCCGGCTCAGTAGGTCGGCAGCGAGGGGTCGATCCGATTGGCCCAGGCAGTCACGCCGCCTTGTACGTGTACGGCGTCACCGAAACCGGCGGCTTGGACCGCGGCCAGTGCCTCGGCCGAGCGCGAACCGGACTTGCAGTGCAACACGATCGGCCGGTTCTGCGGCAGCTGGGACAGCGCCCGGCCAGAGAGGATCTCTTCCTTGGGAATGAGCTTGGCACCCGGAATCGAGACGATCTCGTACTCGTTGGGCTCACGGACGTCGATCAGCTCGAAGTCCTTGCCGGCGTCGATCATGTCCTTGAGCTCCTCGACGGTGATCGTCGAGCCGAGCGCGGCTTCCGAAGCTGCGTCGCTGACGACCCCGCAGAAGTTGTCATAGTCGATGAGTTCGGTGATCGGCTTGGCATTGGGGTCCTTGCGGATGGAGACCGTACGGAAAGTCATCTCCAGTGCGTCGTACACGATCAACCGGCCGAGCAAGGTGTCGCCGATCCCGGTGATGAGCTTGATCGCCTCGGTGGCCTGGATCGAGCCGATCGTCGCGCAGAGCACGCCCAGAACGCCGCCCTCGGCACACGAGGGCACCATGCCTGGCGGCGGGGGGACGGGATAGAGGTCGCGGTAGTTGGGGCCCTTGGAGTCCCAGAACACCGATACCTGACCGTCGAAGCGGAAGATCGAGCCCCAGACATAGGGCTTGTCGAGCAGGACGCACGCGTCGTTGACCAGATAGCGGGTGGCGAAGTTGTCGGTCCCGTCGACGATCAGGTCGTACTGGCTGAAGATGCCCAGCACGTTGTCGGAGTCCAGCCGGGTCTCGTGCAGCACGACGTCGACCAGCGGGTTGATCTCGGCGATCGATTCCTTGGCCGAGAGGGCCTTGGACTTCCCGACGTCGGAGGTGCCGTGGATGATCTGACGCTGCAGGTTGGACTCGTCCACGACGTCGAATTCGGCGATGCCGAGGGTCCCGACCCCAGCCGCGGCGAGGTAGAGCAGCGTGGGTGAGCCCAGGCCACCCGCACCCACGGCAAGCACCTTGGCGTTCTTCAGCCGCTTCTGCCCGTCCATCCCCACATCCGGGATGATCAGGTGGCGGCTGTAACGGCGGACCTCTTCGACGGTCAGCTCTGCGGCCGGCTCGACCAGGGGTGGCAACTGCACGGGGTACTCCTCGACTGGGCTGTTCAACAATTCTCCCTTACTGCGTGGTGCAACGCATCCGCCCCGTGAACCCTTCCGGATGCGTGCAGGTCCGGGTCAGCCGTTCGGGAACGGCCAGGGATTCTTCAGACACCCGTCGAGACCGAGGGTCTGCTGCTGCATGGCCGGGGCGAGCTGACCCGGACCGGGGCATGGCTCGTGCCCATTGCCCAGAGAATGGCCGACCTCGTGATTGATCACGTACTGGCGGTAGGTCGCGACATCACCGGCATAGTCCGGCACGGCGGTCTCCCAGCGGGCCAGATTGATGACCGCGCGTTCGCCGTACCGGCAAGAGGTGTAGCCCCCGGTGCCGACACCGGGGCAGAAGGCATCCACGTTCAATGGGCTGACCAGCGACACCCGGAAGTCGTAGTCGCCACCATCGACGCGTTGAAAGGAATACTCGCCGCCGGCGCCCCAGCTGCGGGGGTCTGCCAAGGTGGCCTCGACCGCGGCGGCGAAGCCGGCCCCGTCGACGTTGATCCCGTCCTCGACCTCGACGATGAATCGTTGCAGCGAACCGGTTCCGTACACCACGGAAGCGCCAGGCACGACCGAGAGCTGACCGGTCCCCTGCTCGACGAAGGCCACCGGGTCCACGACGGGTGGCGGGCTGGTCGGCCCCTCGCCCTCCGCGGTCAGCGGTGGCGGCAGGGCCTCGGACGCAGGCGCAGTCAATGGAGAGGCCTGCGTCTGCGCGACCGGGGACGGCGGGACGCTGTCCGTCGAGGCAACATCGATCAGGGTCACGAACGTGACGACTGCGAGCACCGGCACGACCAGCGCCCGCCATCCGTACGCGGAGACGAAACGAGCTACCCGACCCCGGTGCGGTCGTCGGGATTGCCGTACGGGCGGTGGGTGGACTCGGGCGACCAGTGGCCCCTCGGGGGAGGGTAGCCAGGGACTCGACAGTGGCTTCCCGAATTCATCCACATCCTCAGAGATGCTCAGCCAGCCCTGGCTGTTGTGCCGCGGGCGCAAGTTGTCGATCCGTGGTGGCCTTTCGATCCGCAGTGGCGTCGCGGCATCGTTAGTGGCTGGACCACGCGCGATGCCGAGGTGGTCGGCCAGATCTTGCCGGGTCACCAGAACACACTCTCATACGGCTGCGCTGTCTCCGGGCTACGCAACGACGAGCCAGGCATGAGCCTCGAGCCAACAGTCAGGCCGGCTCCCGGGTCGTGACCGGCTGGCGGGTCTCCTCGAGCAAAGCAAGCGTCGCCCGAGCGCAGCTGACCGGGTCCTCCAGTTGAGGCGTGTGCCCGACGCCGGCGAGGACCAGAAGTCTCGCGTCAGGCATGACTCCGGCAAGTCGCGCGGCATTGCGTACGTTGACAAGTTTGTCCCGATCGCCCCAGATGATGAGGGTCGGCTTCCTGATGCCCGCAGCGATCCGCCAGGGATTTCGGCCGCCCGGAGCGAGGTAGGCACCGACCAGGCTGCGGAAGCTGCTGGTCAGGGCAGTGGTTGCCCACGGGAGGTCGGCCCGAGCCCGCGCCTCGTCGATGGCCTCGGTCAGGCGCTGCTCGGGGACCCGTTCGAGATCAGCGAAGCACAGTTCGAGCATGGCTTGAACCCGCTCCTCGGCGGTGATCCCGGCCATGCGCCGCTCGACGGCTCTCGCGATGCCGGGCAGCAGCAACAGCGGGAACAGCGGAGTGGACATCTGCCGGGGTGGGCGCATGTCCGGTACGGCCGGCGAGATCAAGGTCAACGTCCTCACCAGGTCCGGGCGGCGACCGGCCACCAGGATGCAGGTCAGCCCGCCGAGGGAGTTCCCGATCAGATGCACCGGTCCGCCACGGTGCTCGATGGCCGCGATCACCGTAAGGACGTGGGACTCGATCCGGTAGTCGTTGCGCGGGGCAGGACCGGACCGCCCGAAGCCGAAAAGGTCCAACGCCTGGCCATCGAGGTGATCGGAGAGCAGGCCGGCGTAGTCGGTCCAGTTGGTGGAAGCCCCGCCGAGCCCGTGGACGTACAGCGCGCGCTCGCTGCCTGGGCCACCCGGGGTGGAGCGGAGGTAGACGATCCCGCCGTTGAGCGGCACCCGGCGACCGGGCCACGGCGCTGGCAACGTATCGGTGCCGTGCAGCGGAGCCTCGGACAGACTGGCGGTGCGCATCCTAGGAACGGTAGCTCGCCGGATCTCCCTCCCCGTACGACCTGCGCACATCCGAGCCGGCCACGCTCAGGTGACCCCTGGCCCGTACTCCTGCAGCAGCCGACCGAGGCAGTCCCGCCAGCCCTGCAGGTGGTCGTCGCGATCGGTCGCCGAGGGATTGGCCGGATGGGGGACGACGACCATGGTCTGGTTGGTCCCGGCTTCGTGCAGTTCGATCGTCACGTGGCTGACAACGCTCTCCCCGGACCATTGCCAGTTCATCGACAGCCGAGCCGGGGCGTCGACATCCTGGTATGTCCCGGTCACCCCCATGTCCTGCCCCGTCCCCGGATCTCGGCCTGGACGTGATTGGCATGCGGGCCGGTGGGCTGAGTTTCGGTGAGAAGATAGCGGGATGGATCAAGTAGGACAGCCTCCTCGACTGGTCGTGTTCGACGTCAACGAAACTCTGTCCGATCTGGCGCCGCTCACCGCTGCCTTTATCGCGGTCGGGGCGCCGGGTCACCTGGTCGACCACTGGTTCACTTCGGTCCTGAGGGACGGGTTCGCTCTGACCATCGGCGGGCAGTGTCCGGACTTTGCCGACCTGGGACGTGCGGTCCTAGCCGGGCTGCTGCCTCGTCACGAGTTGACCCTCGAACCGCCAGCCGCGATCGAGAGCATCATGACCGCGTTCGCCAAGCTGCCGGTCCATGCCGATGTCGCTCCGGGCATTCGGGCCCTGCATGCAGCGGGAGTGCGAGTCTGCACGCTCAGCAACGGCGGGACCGCCTTCGCGGATTCCCTGCTCAGCAGGGCCGGAGTGCGCGATCTTGTCGACCCGTTGCTTTCGGTCCAGGACGCCGGTGCATGGAAGCCGCTACCGCGCGCCTATCGCTACGCGGCCGAGGCCACCGGCATGCCGGCCGCTGATCTGATGCTCGTGGCCGTACACCCGTGGGACTGCGACGCGGCGATGCGGGCCGGCTTGCAGGCCGCCTGGATCGACCGTACGGACGCTGCATACCCGGCAACGTTCGCCAGGCCCGAACTCACTGCCCGGAGCATCGTCGATCTGGCGGCCCTGTTGAGCCGGTGAGATCGTGTCCTCAGTTCCGACCGGGACTACCCGGCTCGATCTGACCTAGGGGCCGCTCCCACCGGCTCGGCATCGACGCCGGTGGTCTCCGTCTCGTAGTGCTCGTCGAGCATGTCCGATTCGTCGAACGGGATCTGGCCGGACAGTACCTCTTCGACCCGGTCGTGGTCGATCTCGTCGGTCCAGGTACCGATCAGGACTGTTGCGACGGCATTGCCGGAGAAGTTGGTCAACGCCCGGGCTTCGGACATGAATCGGTCGATGCCCACGATCAGACCGATACCGTCGACCAATTCGGGCCGATGCGCCTGCAACCCGCCTGCGAGCGTGGCCAGGCCGGCGCCGGTGACGCCGGCCGCTCCCTTGGAGGCGATGATCATGAACAACAGAAGTGAGATCTGCTCGCCGAGGGACAGCGGCTGCCCGGTCGCCTCGGCGATGAACAGGGACGCCATCGTGAGGTAGATCGCCGTACCGTCAAGGTTGAAGGAGTACCCAGTCGGCACGACGATGCCGACCACCGGCTTGCTCACCCCGAGGTGTTCCATCTTGGCGATCAGCCGCGGGAGGGCCACTTCGGAGGACGACGTGGACAGGATCAGGAGGTACTCCCGCCCGAGATAGCGCAGCAACCGGAAGATGTTCAACTTCGCCACGACGCGCATGAGCGTCCCAAGGATCACGAACACGAACACCGCACAAGTGGCGTAGAACGCGATCATGATCAACGCAAGCGCCTTGAGCGCATCCACGCCGGTCTCGCCGACGACTGCCGCAATCGCTCCGAATGCCCCGATCGGGGCGACCCACATGATCATGGCTAGGACCTTGAACACGACGCGCTGGAAGACCGCGATGCCGCGCAATGCCGCTTCCCCGGTACGGCCGAGCGTCTGGATGGCGAACCCGATCAACAGTGCGACGAAGAGCGTGGACAGCACGCTGTCCCCGACCAGCGGAGAGACCAGGGTGGTCGGGATGATGCCGAGCAGGAAGTCGACGGCGCCGGAGGCTTCCTCGCCGGCCGGAACCTCACCTGGTGTGATGTTCAGGCCTTCACCGGGCTGGATCAGGTTGCCTACCACGAGGCCGATGGCCAGGGCGAAGGTCGACATGACGAGGAAGTAGCCCAGTGCCAGCCCACCGACCTTGCCGACCTTCGCGGCCTGGCGGACCGATCCGATTCCCAGCACGATGGTGCAGAAGATGACGGGGCTGATCATCATCTTGACCAGGCTCACGAAACCGGTGCCGAGCGGTTTGAGTGCGATGCCGAGGTCAGGCTTGACCAGCCCGACGATGATGCCCAGCACGACCGCGACTATCACCGCCATGTAGAGCCAGTGCGTGCGATCCCGCCGAGCCGGCGCTGCCGTCGCCGCACCGGTGCTGGTCTCGTCGTCGCTGTTCTTGTCGTCGCTGTCTACTCGAGCCATCTGACGGGGATCCCTTCGACGCGGTGACGAGCGTCACTCCTGGGTCGACTCTCACCGAGCGCACGCAAGACGTCAACGGCACCGCAACACGTTGCTGGAAAGCGGTCTGCTCAGCGCGACCACCGGTCAGCTCAGGGCGAGTTGCTCTGGTTGTAGGACTGCTTGTGACTCGGCTTCGGGTACGGGCGGGCGAGGAATCCTGAGGACCACCACGGCGGCGATCACGCAGAGTAGGCCGGCGGCAT
>JAABUR0100004508.1_pt1 | contig 18541 bp, 16 predicted proteins | sample 5560091 | NCBI WGS metagenome assembly JAABUR01 (sample SAMN10711879, study PRJNA513375) | rock metagenome | isolation source: Antarctica rocks | place: Antarctica: Victoria Land, University Valley sud | reverse complement strand
ATAGTCTCAAAACTCACTGTTTCAACTGCGTGAAGCAGTCATGTAGACTGCGAGTGATTTTCTATCTCAGAGAGTTTTGTTCACTCGATACAGATAGCATAAAGTTCTTCATGAGTCGATCTAATCAATGTCACAAAAGTGTATGAATTTATTATTATTATTATTATTACTTATCATGTCATCTTCTTGAAACAGAATATTGAAATTGCAAGCAAGTAGAAACAGTTTATTCAGTTTTATAAATATATTTTCAGAGAATCTTGATAACAGCGAGCATGATAGTGCTTAATCTTCTTCTTCTAATATTGCTTCTGTTGTGCTCATTGAACTGCAGTCATTACATGATGAATGATATGTGCTATACAATCATGAGCAAGAATATCAACATATATTTCTGAATTGATGAAAGCAAACTCAATATGCAATGCAAGTAGAATAAAAAGTATCAGACTATCGTCATTCAAAGTGAATCTTAAAAACATGAACAGATGAGATATGAAATAACTTTTATCAAACAGCTTTAGTTGAAAGCGAAAAACTTAAACTCATTTGTCATTTATATTTGCATGTCTATGAGCATTTTAACAATAAAAGCATTGATAACAGCATCATGAAACATCATCTGAATAACAAAGATTGTGATAAATGCATAAACTTAGCAACTAAGATCACGAACGTTCAAAACATTCGTAATTTTGTTAAAGTTAAAGCTTTGATAAATTGCTTTTTAGCTGCAGATTGCAAAATAGATTGCAAAAGATTAACAAATCACAGCATTGTGCTTTTCATCAAGAATATACTTTAAAAGCATTTGCATTACAACTTCAAAAGACTTTTGTCACTTTAAATATCTTTCATGTTGCTATTGACAATGTTCAATTTCAATGAGCATTTGAAATGACATGATCAAGCATTACTCTGTCACACAGAATTAAACTTACGATCTCTCTCAAGAATTAAGCGACTGTTGTTTGAGTCAACATACTCAAGAATTTATCAATGAATTTTAAAATCTTCATTAGTCTAAATGAATGAAGTAGTTCTAATAGATTATTTTTTCTAGTCATCATGAAATTTTACTACATTGAGTTCTGAAAGTATTGAAAAGTCTTGTTGAGCTTTGAACAAATTGAAGACAAGCATATCAAAAGCAATCTAAGCAGTATTACTAAACGAATATTGCAAGAACTTGATATTCAAGATTGAATTATGATTGTAATCACAGACAACATCAGCAATAACGACGTCATGATGATTGCATTAGATGAGACTTTGCAAACATTCTCAGCTATTTCACATTTATCATGTTTAACACATGTAATTCAGTTAGCTGTTAAACAGTTATTCAAATCGCTGACGTTAAGTCTTAAGAATGAGAATGAGAAAGAGTATTGAATACTCAAGATTAATCTTCAAAGCATGTTTATACAAGAGAATTTATTTTGAACATTGTTCAAGATAATTAATAATTTTTATTTATCATGTTAGTTTGCTTTGCTATTATTTTCGCAATCGATTTTGCAATTGATTTTGCAATTGATTTTGCAATTGTGATTAAAAATACAGAGTACACTTTTATTCATGACATTATAGTAATCTTTAATTAAATTCAAAAGCTTTCTGTTTATATGAACGAAAGTTTTCAGAGAATAGAAAACTTTCACAAGTCTCAACGCAATTTTGAACTTTGTCTCAAGATGATACAAGACATTAAAACTCACTGAAATTTCATTTGTCTCATGCTTTTGAAAGCACTTCGTCTTCAAGTCTTCATCAAGAGTTATATTTCTACTCACGAAAATGAAAATATTACTCTTCAAAAGCTATCTTTCAATAATGAAGAATGAACACATGTTCAATATCTTGTAGAACTACTCAAATCATTCGCGATATTCACTGATTTACTTGAATGTAATCATAAACTTAACATTAATACAATTTACATCGTTAATGATGTTTTGTTCTTTCATATCGAAGATTACATGATAGCTCTGAAGAGAAAGCAGCGTTCTTGAAAGCATTCACTTTTGAAAGTTTTAATGCAAGCTTGAATCAAATTATTTGAATATTATGCAGATGTCAGTCATAATCGAGAGCTAATGTACAATCTCAAAAATATTATAGATTCTCATCAGAAACTAAATCTATATGAGCGATTTACATGACAAGACAACAACTATAAACAAAGATATAAATGAGAGTTTATAAATTATTATGCTAGACACTACGCTTTCAACTCAACTACATTGCAAGATCAACTTCAAGAAAAAGTCTTGCAACAATCATTTTTCATTGCAGATATAATTGCTAGACGAAATTTCAAACATCACAATTCATCATCACTTGTTTTGATTAACGAAGCAAAATGATATTTGAATCAAAGTTAGTTTTTCTTCTTTTTGTTTTGTTTATTGCACAATTAATGTTGTTTCATAATTTCTTTGCAATTAATTTTGCAATTAATTTTGCAATTAATTTTGCAATCGATTTTGCAATCAATTTCACAGTCACATAGTTTGAAATATCAAATTCTAATAAGCTTTAAACATTGTTCAAGACATCGATTTCATTAAGTTTTGAAGAAATCATTTCAGAGACTTTGTTCATTTAAGCAGAATGACTCAAGATATTTTAGCAATTTCAGCTATCTCGACAGATGTTGAACGAGTTTTCAATTTGAAATGAAATGTATTATCTTATCATTGCAGCTCTCTTGTTGTCAACATCATATTGAATATCATGATAATTAAGCATGCAGATGCTGTGAAGTTGAAAGCAGAATTTGAGTCTCACAAGCTTATCAAAGAGAAAAGAGCTTTCGATGCACAGAAACAAGAAAAGAACAAAGATTTAATCTTCATCATCAACGTTAATGAAGATTTAAAGTATATCAGCGATGCATCATCAGATGATGATGTTGATGATAATGAGCATGATAAGTAATGTTATATTGTTCATCATCAAACATTTAATTAACAATATTAAAGCTGAAGAATAATGATACAATTGATGTTAATCTTTTCATATCATTTTCGCAATCTAGATTCTTAAACTTTAAAAAACTCTCGTTATTTACGTTATTTAATACAGCAAGATCTACGACAGCAAGATCTACAACAACTTCACTTTCAAATGCTTGATTTTCAGCGTCTGCTCATTTTGATTGAGTTACATCACACTTGACTGAGAGAAACAGATTGAAGAAAAATGATCAATCATTATAAAAGATAATGAATCAAAGAAATTTGATGAAATTCGTTGCAGTCTTTAAATTGAATGAAGAATCTAAATCATCATTTTTAGCATTGAAAAAAGAACAACGCAAGATGACTTCTTCTTTGAAGTTAAGTTCTGCTGTAACACGTAAACATAGCTTTAAGATGATTAATTTCAAGAAGAAATCATCATTTAAGAATAAAGCTAAATTGAATGCATTGTCTGAGCAAAGAAAACAAGAAGACATTAATAGAAAGCTTATGTAAATAGTTTTGCAATTCATTTTGCAATTTATTTTGCAATCTACTGTTTTCATGAAATTACTTACACATTTTTCAAGCAGTTTAGTTAGAGACAGTGACTGAAATCTGAGTCAACAATAGAAAAGTCAAAGACGTTTCTTTACATACATATAAATTTCTTTTCAACATGTGAATAAAGATCATTCATACACACACATTTTAAAGTTTCATAATTTCATTCTACTAGTACTTATTTCAAATAAGTAAAATGTCTAAACATGTTGTTGAGTTCAAGTCAATTTGTTGAGTTGATCGAGTTGAATTAAGAGTTGAACTCAACTCAATTGAGTTGAATTGATCTTTCTCAACTCAATTCAACACTGTAACTCAATCTGAGTTGAGTTAAGCAATTCGAACTTGATAACAGGTTTAGTCAATGCTGTCATGAAGCATTATCTTTGAGTCTTCGTCAACTACATGCAGAATGACTGAACTAAATAACTTTCTGAAGTCAAATTCATCATCAATAACATATCATCATTAATCACTTTAACATCATTCTTCTTGATCAATTTGAGTCAGAATTCACGTCTGAGCTTCAAGTTTTTTAAGTCTTTGTTCAAGAATCTTATGTTTTAAGCTTGAGACAAGTTAATCAATGTCAAAGAGTTCATCAAAAAGATGAAGAAACTAACTGAGCATTTACATGATGAGATGCTTATAACTCAGATCATCTACAAATTTAATGTCAATCTTTCTCGTCGTTCTTATTTTAAATACTTTGTTGAAGATGAAATCTGACTGAATGTTCATAATTTCAGCATCACTCATCTTGCTGTTAAGTTAAATGATCATAATGTTGATCTTTTCAAGATTAAGTGTATCTTTAAGAATAATTCTCTGATCATTGAGTTAAATCTTTTAACATTCATGAAGATGACTGACAACGAGATTCATCTGTTCATGATGTTGACTACGAATCTTTTGATTTTATTCTGTGTTCAAATAAAAGTCAGAAGAGTTAAGAGATCTCAATTCGACGCAATTCAAACGATGTTAGAATGTTGCGTAAGCAGAAAAGTTGATCGTGCAGAGTTTTCACCTACGCGACAACATTCTCTCTAACAGTCACAATCGATCTACGAGAATGATTGATGACATGTCGATGTCAGTAAGAGATGAAAAGATATCTAGTGAAATAGTCGTTCTCAGTATGAGAGTCGTGACTACAAGTGGTCGAAGAATTTGCAACTCGTCGACTGCGTCGATATACTGAAACGTTTTCATCACATTGACAGTGTCGCTGAGTAATTGATGAAAAGATATCAGATAGAATAGTTGTTCTCAGTCTGAGAGTCGTGACTACAGTGCTCGAAGAAGTAATGACTCGTCGATCGCGCTGATATACTGGGAAAACTTGAGCTCATCTTCTTTACTTGACGTCAAGTCATTCATTTATCTACGTGGAAAATTAAGAGCTCAAGAGAACGATCAGAACACATTCTCTTTCATCAATCAGAGTCAAACATCGAACGATTGCGACCGCATGTCTATACTAACAATTCATTCAACGTCTACGTGACATAAGTCAAGTCAAGAGAAGAAAAGAATTACTCAGTACAATCATACTTTACCTTCTCATCGTGTACATCTCTCTTTCATCACATATTTCTCTGCGCAATGAATGACAATCATTGAGCAAGAGAACGCAGCTCTACGTACGTTACAATCATGAGCATCACGAGTGCAAAGAAAACGTCTTTCGTCTTTGAATCGAGAATCGAATCAAGACATCGTTGTATAGAATATCATCAATGAAGAGCAGAGCAAAGACAATGCGTCATAAACAAACAACACAAACACTCATTAAGAGTTTACTCGAGCGTCACACGCTGAATAGAAGCTATAGATTTATTACTTGATAACACAGTGTCAATCTTATTGTTTCGACTGCGCAAAGCAATCGTATAAACGACGAGTGATTTTCATTCTCAGAGAGTTTTGTTCACTCAATATAAATAGCATAGAGTCTCTCATGAGTCGAGTCTAAATCGATGTCACAAGAATGTATGAATTACAGACAGATAAACAGACATTCATGAAGATTTATTTAATCTTTCATGTCATTCTTTTGAATCATATTGCAAGTGACTTTCTTTTGAATCAACGTCAGAAACTTCAAGAACTTGTTATCATCAAGAATAATAAAAGATTCTGATATGTAAACAGCATATTAAACTTCAAGCATAATAAATGTTATAATTCATCTTTGCTCAAGTATTACATTAATTAAAAAGATCACTTTTCTACTTGAAAGTTTTTTCATCTTCTAAATAATTGTGAGTAAGTGCTTAATGAATATCATCTCGTCAATTCTGTCATCAAAGAATCACATGTACTGTCATGTGTGATATCTCAATGTCAATATCAAGAACTTTAAGTTCAATCTTCATCATCTCGACTCAGCTCAAATTTGACTCAGATGTATTCTAGTCTCATCTGTGCATCATTACATTAAACTGCATTTTGTTTTTCTCTTACTCAGATTTAACTTAAATCTTGTTTAAATCTGACTCAGACATCTTGTTTAAATCTGACTCAGATGTGATTTAAATGTGTTTCAATTTCTGTGCATCATCATGTTAAAATGCATTTCATCTCATTTTGCTCTTTAAATATCTTGCTCAGATCTGACTTAAATGTAACTCAGATTTATTCTAGTTTTATCTGTGCTTCATCACATTAAAATGCATTCACATCAATTCTCATCTCATTTCACTCTTCATTTTTAATTCTTTCTCATTTCATTCTGTTTCTTCTCATTGTCTTGCAAAAGTTCAATCTTGAAGAGAAGAGTTACTATCATGATGTCAAATCATCAATTTGATTTAAAACATAAATTATTAATATTTTAAATAATCTTGATTCATTGAATCTGTTTTGCAGTTTAATGAATCAAATCATTAATTTAATCATCATCATTTTAATTTAGTTTCAGCAATTCTGTTTTGATCATCTCAGTCATATGTATAAACTTCTGCAATCTTAAGTCAATAAAACTACTGTCTAGTCTTGATTCTGCTCAATTCATGTATATAAAAGTCAAGCTTTCATTCTTTTCTTTCACTCTTTGTCTTTCATCTTGTACATTATTTAATGTATTGTTCTGTATTTAGTTCAAGTAATATAATAATCAATTCTTTATATTGATAGAATCTCTAGTTCAGTCTAATCTCTGACAACTGAATAAATTGTATATGAGACATTAAATATACTACATATGAAACATCAAATATACTACACATGAAGCATTGAATATACTATGTATGAAGCATTGAATAGATCGCATATGAAGCACTGAGTAGATCACATATGAGACACTGAATATACTACATATCAAGCACAAAATATACTATATATGAAGCACTGAGTAGATCGCATATGAGACACTGAATAAATTACATATGAAGCATTGAACAAGTCACATATGAAGCATTGAATATACTACATATGAAGCACTGAGAGAATAGTGAAATTGATTCTACAAATCTGGTTCTTATTTTGCACTTTTTGAAATTTTGATGAGACGCTCGGCAAATTCAAAAAAAACGGCACAGGTTTTGCATACAACGATACTTTACAGCAATGCTTCAGCGCTTTCTCAGAGCTTACTAACATTGCGGGCGGGCGTTGTGCAGGATCTTGCCCTTTTTTGAAGGGAAGCAATCAATTCACCTTTACTCGTCACCACCACTGTACAACGTTGTACGTTCCAACCATGGCTCGATCCTCTGTAGATAACGACATTCTTCCAATCTAAGCAGGCCATTCAAGACGCACACACGAACAATGTCCTTGGCTCTGGTAAATCCAGGTGGAAAAGAAGCTGAAAGTAAGCGAATGCGTTCGGAATGGGACAATACAAGCGTGCAAGAGCATCGGGATCGGAGAAAAGCTATAGAGAAAGCAAGGCGATGGCATGTTCCCGCAATACACCTTGCCGCACATTGTGCGCAACCGCTTCGGCCCACTGGTAACGTAGACTGTGGATCTGATGGTTTCAAGGCCTCTGTTAAGAACCTCACGTCTCTTTCGGTCTGCTTTCACGTCATACCGAGCGTTCAAAAACGGTATCATCTGGATATATACTAATTGGTAGTGGTCACGAAACCTCAAACAGATTGAGATGTGTTGACGGTAGAGAAAGATCAAATTAACGCCGTGGGCAGAAGCTAAGGCTATCCGCTATGGCTCCCACCTTCGCTCAGACATTGTGTTGATCATAGTTATACCGAACCCCCGTCCGTATAGTGTCGAAACTGTATCGCAACCGCCTGAACGTATCCCCAAAATCTCTTGCCGAAACGCAGATACACGCTATTCTTACATATAAAAACTACGACACCACAGTCAAAAGAGACCTTGGGCGCCACACAATTTCTAAGATCGAGGGTACCATAAAACCGAGAGATGGTCGACGTCGAAGTATTGCGCCCCACACTCCCATTGTGGATCATATAGCCTACATATCGATCGACTTAGCGGAGACCATCTGTCTCCTCTCCCGCAGCAGGCTTATCTTTCCTGCCTTAGCGAGCATTGAATCCTAAAACCCGTCAGTGTGAAACTCTTGGAGATCGCTATAATGATTGGCAAAAATTTCTTACTGGAAAGGTGTGAGGAAGAAGTGTAGTTATCAACCATACGAGGGTGGAATTTCCTCCACGCCAGTAGTATGCAGTAGACTTCGTCTTCAGAGCATTGGCTACCACACCAGCCGCAAAATCCTGCGAATTCATTGCGGTGGAGGTGACTTCCTCTGCGGTAAGAGATTTCGTGGCCTCTGCGCTTATTGGCTGGTATAAGGAGTCTGCTCGATCGTTAACAGGAAATACAACCTTACCAAATTGGGGTTCACGGGCCAACCTTTGGGAAACTCAAATTGTGCTTGATTGGCGAAGAAGCGGGTCTTTACAGTGCCAGCCACAACCTGTTCTTGCATTAGTCGTGATATCGGACGAGGCCGAGTAGCGGTATGTACAGTAATGACTTGCATGTCAAATGGTTCTAGCTCCATCCTCAAGGTATCGCTAATCGCACTGACGGCGGCTTTGCTTGCATTATAAAGCCCTTTTACTTATCAGTATCGGACCAGCGGCGAAAGGAAGGCATGGCCCAGCTATCACTAATAGCGAATCAAGATAGACTTACCCATCCAAGGGAGAGAAGCGCGGCTGCCAACGGATGAAATGTTGATGATCTTGCCTTTTGACGCGATGACCATCGGAGCACAAGCTTGAGTGAGAGCGACTACGGCAAAGACATTTACCTCAAATATGTCTTTTGCGGTGTTCATGTCAGAATCAAGGATTGGCATAGAATAGCCTGTATCATGGACGCACTGTGTCAGTCAAGATCAGAACATAGGCTCGAAAAGCTGCAAGACACCTACCTATGCCAGAATTGTTGACTAAGATATCTAGCTTTCCCCCAGTTGCCTTATTTATGGTGGCCACCGCAGTGTCTATCGAGAGCGGCGAGGTCACATCAAGTGACAAGGTTTCTATTCCCATGGCTTTGAGGTGCTTCATCTTGCTAAGATTCCGCGCTGTGGCGAAAACACGAGCGCCCTTTGAGTGGAATTCTATTGCAAGCGCATCACCGATGCCTCCTTCACTGCATCCTGTAATCAAGACCGACTTTCCCATTGTTCTGGAAGGTAAGCTGATCTGATATTCTCTGGATTTCCGATTGATTTTTGCTTGAGGTGCAGGGAGATGATCTAAGTATGTAGACGGATTGAGAGAAGGCGATGTAAATGTTTTCTTTGAATCGATGGTGTCTATGTCTTACTCTTATATAAGATGGATAGCCTTGCTTGGATTTTCCGACCCTACCTTACCCTATCAAGTTGTAACAGCCGAGCATGACAGCTTGTGTGTTATTCAGCAACATCAGTGTCTTGTTTCTCATATCTACTATGACCACGGCCTCAGCATCTATTTGCATCCGCCTGAGTGGCCCACCGTCGGTGAAGTGTTGCACCGCTCCACCGAGCTCTCAGTATATATTTCCACTCATCAAAATCTTTATCATTCTTATAAATCAAAGCTTCAGCGTGGAGTTACATTTGGGTCGGCGCACGCTAGGATGGAAAGGTCCAGCGCTGGCAGGTTTAGTAATCCGTTTGGACGAGGCCCAACTTTCCTGGTCATACTCGCGAAGTATTTTGGTCATGTCAGATATACATTGCTCTTCATCATAATCACTCCGAATGCTTACCTCAGGGTCGTCGAGCTTTGCTGGTGCTGGGTGGCTAGTAACGGAGATAATATTGTCCCGTTGCAACAATCTTACATATCTCCATCCAAGTTGACACGCTGTTCGAAGTTTGGCCTCAGCTTCATGGCAGAAGGCACGACCTTCGTAGCGGGAAATGCATCTATAAGATACCCGTCTCTCCCTTCTCGTCTATCCTGCAGTCTCCAGTCTTCTACTAAATTAGCACACAGCTTCAGATTTCACAGTTCGAGCCCTTTCATTAGCATTAAAATTACATACGTTTGAACAATCCCACACCAAAACTCTAATCCATTCCTCCTGAATTACCCCCGCAATGGACTGGTACGCAGACTATAAGTTGACAAAAGCAATCCCCCATGATGTCTACTCGGCCATAGCAATTGACAGGCCCGACATGGCAGTCACCGGCCAGAATATCCTGATTAGTGGCGGAGGAACGGGCATTGGACTTGTAAGTGTCTTGATAAAGTGACTTCGATAAAGGAGTTGAGATCTGACGGACGGATTTCCAGGCCACAGCGAAAGCTTTTGCTCAGGCTGGTGCCAAAACCGTCACCATCACAGGCCGGAGACCAGAATTGCTCGAAACTGCCGTTGGAGAGATCAAGGCTATAAGCCCACAGACAGACGTAACTTCGATCGTCGCAGATATCGCCAAATTAGCATCGGTCGAATCTTTGTGGAAAGAGGTCGCCGAAAAAGTTGGCAAGATCGATGTCCTCGTCAACAATGCCGGTAAAGCCACCGAAATGGCAGCAATTGGTAGTGGAGATGTTGATAATTGGTGGTCCGTTCAGGTAAGGTGTTTCCTCACCATGGAAACTGAACACCAGCTAATGAAACTTGTAACTATAGCAAACCAACCTCTTCGGAACCTACGCAATGACAGACGCATATGTCGCTTCGCTCTCGGCATCTGGCAAAGAAGAGCCCGGAACAATCATCAATGTCTCTTCCATGATTAGCATGAAAGAATACCCCGGCACTTCGTCGTACGCTGTCTCGAAATTTGGAGTGGCGAAGATCACGCAATTCGTTCACGCAGGTACGTCTGAAAAGAGTTTTTCCGATAGAAGGTAGCCGCTGACTGAGATAACTTTTGTAGAGAGCCCCAAGATCCGAGCATTCTCCGTCCACCCTGGCATTGTCCTTACAGACATGTCTGCGGGCAGGGGGATGCTCACCCTTGACACTCGTAAGTCTCCAGTACCAGGCCTCCAAGATTGTTCAGAAATAATATTCTTCACACAGTCGAGCTCGCCGCAGCCTTCAACCTCTACCTCGCTTCGCCAAGGGCTGACTACCTCCGTGGTCGTTTCGTTACGGCAAACTGGGACGTCAACGAGCTCGAGTCCCATAAGGAGCAGATTGAAGCCGGAACGCTCCTCCGTGTTGGCCTCCATGCAGAGTTCGGACCTGAGGGACAGCCTTGGTAAAGAGCCAACGGGTTCTCTGGTACGATGATTGATGCTGGTCCAAGTTCAGTGTCGTATGGGATTACGATCTGTGGTACCATTTCCTTGATCTTTCAAGAAGCTAATCTTATATACTTTTACGTAATAACAATGCACTTTGATGCAATATTTCAGGTGCTCGACCCACCTTGTCAGAGTGTGCTCACGCGAGTGAGCAACCATTAACGACCAGGCTGGCTCTCAAACGATGTGGCATTTTGAGTATGAAATGGCAAGATTGGCCAGATTTCTATGGTTCTTTGCTCAATTCTTCTTATCGCACACGCTCTGCAGACTGACTCGAACTGATGTTCCAAGTAAAAGAGGAGTCCTTCTATCCAGTTAGCAATCTCTACGTGGCTTAGCTCTCTACCCTCCGTACACATACAGGACAAGAAAAGGTGTGCCGGGCATATACTTCTGCGCGGGGGTGCTCAAGCAGCCCACAAGGCACGCCGGACTTTTATCTGTCTTCAATCCTACCTCCGTCCATTATGACTTCATCATTTTGCAACTACACAGAGAGTGTGCGGGATTCAAGTGTCTGCATCTTGCTTTTTAGGTATCACACTTCGGACTCGGTGGTGTTATCGCCATTCGAACACCTCTCCAGTGTCCACTTTGACTGCAAACAAGGAAAAGCACTCATCGACTGGTTCCTACTTTCTACCTGATCGAAGTTCCCATCGTTGTTCCTGGCACTTGGTAGCGGGACGGCTCGGTAGTTTTGGTTTTGGTCAAGAACGGGCCTCCATGTGACGCATGTGCGCGTCATCGCTTCTGCCGCGCCTATCAGCGCATAATGGCCCATGGCCAAAGCACAAAGCCCATTCGGAGGATTATGCATAATGCAGGCAAATGTGCGATTGGGACCTTCAAGATCTGGATCCCGGATTGTTTATCTGCATACGGATGCAGAGCACGGTCCACCGTCGATGTCATGGAGAACAGAGAACAACTACCTACTGTAGAATGTATCTGAAGAGGTACAATGGCTGCCACTTGCCACACTAGACCAAGAGCTTGCCTCATGCCTGACCTGATTCGTTACACCAAACAACAAGCCATGGGCAATTCGCTGCATCAGCGCTCTCGGCCTACAGTACCTTACGTTTGGAAACAATAAGACGCAAGCTACTCGCCCCGATCCATGTTCGGGTCTAATCTCTTTCGCAAAACCTCTGGTTCGCATATGAAACCAAAACAGACCCCCATCTGTCCATGTGCCTTGCGTACCTTACAGCAAAGTCCCTAAGGTGTCAGACCTTCATTGTCGATGCAGGAAGTCGTGTTTCCTCAACGAAGGGGGGTGACGTAGATCAGGGATGGGCACTGTTGGCCGTTTGCATGTCCTTCGTCTTGGCTGCTTTGATCTCAACCGTGGCTCGAGTGGTGGTCCGAACAAAGATAACACGCAACATAGGATGGGAGTAAGTCGGATCACTACACTGGCTAAGTGTACATTGCTGATGATGCTTTAGTGATTATAGCATGATCGCGGCCATGGTACGATATAGATGTTCTGCCTTATCATTGTGTCATGGGTTGAGTTTACCAAGAGAAAGCATAGCTCACGCGACTTCTTTTCGTGAATGACAGGTCTTGACCATCGTCGGCGCCATCTTGATACTGCTGGAGGTTCTAAATGGCCTCGGTAGACATGAATACTACCTTACGCCAACTCAGCGCCGACATTTCCAGAAATTCTCTTGGGTCGACTGGATGCAGACCTTCTTGACGCTCATGCTCACCAAAATCTCAATCTGCTTGTTTCTCCTCCGGATCATGGTCGAGAGATGGCTGAGACGGCCCGTCTATGCGCTGATAGGCATCCTCATCGTATTTCACATGACTTGCGTGTTCCTGTTCCTAGGAGTCTGTAGGCCACTGAGGTCATACTGGGAATTAGGAGTCGATGGCGTGTGTCTGGGGAAGGGCCAGGTGGAGAGGCTTATCATCGCCCAGGGGGGTAAGTAACTTTGTGCATTGGAAACGAGCTTCCTCTCGCTGTTGCTAATTAATGGCAGTCTTCTCTGCCATAACGGATCTCATCCTGGCGAGCTTTCCTATCATCATTCTCAGGACACTCCAGATAAGTCCCCGGACAAAGATTGCCCTGTGTATACTTATGGGCTTAGGAGTGATGTACGTGACACTGTTCTTGTTACTATGAAGAACACCTTTACTGACTGATATGAACCTTCAGTACCGCAGCCTGTTGCACGGTCCGAACTGCTCTGTCGTCGGCCTTGACCAAGGACGATCTGACCTGTGAGTTATCGAAGCTGTCTCTATCGAGAACGGGCTTTGCTGACTATTCTACCTCATATAGGGACTACCGTTGCCAATGTGGGTTGGAGATTGTAAGCTACTATCCTAGATCCCAATGCACCCTATGATTTCCATGCTAACAATGTGTGACTCGTCAGACCTGAAGTAAATATTGGCATCCTTTGCGCCAACGCACCTCTCGCCCGCCCCATCTACCTCCACTATACCGGACGCCTACGCATTTCAAACGCCAAGGCCTCAGCCGGTACCAGCGGCCAGCTGATGTGGCCATCGAAAGGTGGTCCTAGCACTAAAAGCTTGGATCCGGCAGGGGCTGCGAGAGAGAAGCACTTCCCCACGAGGCCCCTTAATACATACCATACTACATCAACTGATGATACTGTCTTGCCAATGCAAGGATTCAGTGACCAGGAAGGGACGAGGGCCGGCTGGCCAGAAGAACCAGACAGAATCTATCCGGGGTTTGGCAGCGAGAGGCCTTTACATTCCGGAAGGGTTGATGAGAGATGGGTGGAGGAGCAGGTCTGATGGAACGGCTTATGAGTCTGTAGTGTAGATGAGCAAGAATGACCGTGATGACTGTGTGAACAAATACTAGTACGTGTAGTGAGGCTTGCCCAATGAAATTTGCATATGGTGCAACGTCCTTGCGTCATGAGAGTAGTGTTCCTGGTGAATCGTGGTTGTGGCCGCCTTCAAAAGGCACGTGTGGCTTTTCTTTGGATGAGCTTTGTTGAACCTCACGGACGGACTTCCGACATAATGCTTTCAACCCCTCAACCACCAAGACCATGGCCTTTATATATATCGCTCATGATGCAGCGACATCTCGCCAAGGCCGCTCTTCTATGCAAGAGATCTCCAGCCATCCTCTATCGGAATGTTATCGTCCTGTGTCCTTGCGTCCGTTGCGCTCGCAGCTACAGCCATTGCCAGCTCCACGCTTGATGTCTCTACCGCGCTGCAAAGTATCTTAGCCAAGGCCCATCAGAGCATCTATGACTATCCCACAAGCCTGACCCAAGGGATTGTGCCGGTGAGAAGCGCATCGCGTTACCTTCGCGCTCTCAAGCTAACCCGTCCGACTACAGAAAGGAATCCACAGTCACAACGATTACTGGCGAGATGTGCCTTTCTACAGCGCGCTCTCGGTGGGTGCAGTGTCTGTGGAGTCCGATGTCTGGCTTTACAATGGCACCCTATATGTTGGGCACGAGAGAAGTGCCTTGACTACAGGCCGGACCTTTGAGTCCCTCTATATCAACCCCATCCTGGATACTCTCCATCGGCAGAACCCCACAACGTCCCGGTTCCAATCCTCTCCTACACACAACGGAGTTTTTGATACGGATGGGTCCCAGACGCTATACCTGTTCGTTGATGTCAAGACCGACGGCCCAACTACATGGCCTTATGTCGTGCGCGCCTTGGAGCCGCTGTAAGTTCGATCCATGCTACACCGATTGTTTTCGAACTTACGAAATCTAGTCGAGTTGGCGGCTGGCTCTCAACCGTAAACAGCAGTAACCAATTGACTTTAGGCGCCGTGACCGTTATCGGCACCGGAAACACTCCCCTTGAGCAAGTCCAACCTGTTACCCCCCGCTACTACTTCTACGACGCCCCAATACCCAAGCTGAACACCACTTTCTCCAACATTACGTCCCTTGTCTCTCCCATCGCCTCTACAGACTTCGAAGCCAACTTCGGCCCTGTGCTTGGCACATCGCTCAATACCACGCAGCTGTCATTGCTAAGAGCACAGGTGGCAATGGCACATGCAAAGGGGATCAAGGTGAGATACTGGGATCAGCCGGGGTGGCCGATTAGTACGAGGAATGGGATTTGGCGACAGCTTACGGCTGAGGGGGTAGATCTTATCAACGTCGATGATCTGCTGGCTGCTGGGGGGTTCAGCGACACATCGAATTATTGGTAAAAGTATAATGATAATGGTGTCAAGTGGGTAGATGAGCCGCGGCGATCTTTGCAGGCAACAGTCGGCTATCAAGCACATTCGGAGAGTCTCGTCCAATGATCGTGGGTAGACTACGCACGATGAAGTGGTTTTTGTGAGCTCTCTCCATAACAAAGCTATGCATCCGCGATAGAGACCCTGAAGTGCTACGTCTCATAGCGTTTCGCACCATCACATCTTCTTGCTGTTCACCAAATCTCTTCGCATATCTCCCATCTCGTGCCCAAGAGGGACTTCGCTTGGAAGTTCCCCCGTCTCTTCCCGTGCTTTGCCCCTTCGTCCCGTCCCTTGGCCCCTGAGGACCTGCATATTCTTTGTTTTCTATCCTGGGTTCTCTCTTGATTCGAACCAACTGGTGAATCGGAGTGTGCAAGGCTTCGAGCAAGGTCTTGTGATCAAGTCTTGAACGGATTCCTCGTATATCAGCGCAATGAGGTCCAATCACCTAGTGTCAAGTCCGTCGAGCGGCCCCGATATGTTGCTCGATCTTCCACGTCGCCATGAGTTTCCATTACTTCAAGATTCATACCATTTGACCCTTAGAGGGATGTTTACTCCAACTTACTACTGACATCTCCACACCCTGGTGTTGGTTGTACCTTCGCATTTGAATTTCACGTTGTATCATTGTTCACGTCCCGAAGTCTGCACCCCAGACCGAGTTCGCCGGCAAGCATGGAAAAGATTCTAACCGAACGTTTCATGCACATACATCAAACGCAGCCCCCATCAGAACACTACCTCTTCAAGCTACACCTCTACCTCTTCGAGACACCCTATGGATATCAGCATAACGGCAACTAGAACGTTCGTTTGCGATGTCTGGCTTACACTGCCTGGAAGCCGAGCCGCGTCGGGGTAAGCATCAGGTTTTTTGCCCTGGTGGAGAGGACAGTCCAGATCCTTCGGGTTACTCGAAGCGTCTATAAAGACTGGTCTTTTTGATTTTATTGCTCGAAAAGCTTTCATCGTTTCCCTATTATATTCTCATAACTACAACTCCTCGAGATACTGCTTTCGACCCATTTTCCACTCGCCCTCTACCTTGCCCACTTAAGGCTTCATCTAACGTCGCTAAGCTCCATCACTCACAGCAGCCAAGATGGTCAACCTCCTCACCTCCCTCCGCATCTTCTACCTCCTCCCCATCCTCGCCGCCGCTCTTCCCCTCACGCCTAGTGACGACCTTGGCCAATGGACCAACGAACGTCGCAACGAGATTAACGCCCGCGAAGACCTGATCAAATCCGCCGCCAACGAGCTTCGCCCTCGAGGCGACAGCGGCGACTGGCGCGGCTTCATCAATAATGCCAACGGGGGCTCCGGCTGGTGGCCCGTCAACACCAACGGCAATGGCTGGGTCCAGGGCAACGGCGTCACAACCGGCGTGACTACCAATGGCATTGCCAATGGCCAGGCCGGTAGCTCCAGCAGTAACAGCGACGGTAACGCTAATTCTGCTGGCAGCGGCGTTCAGGCGAATGGCGCTCAGGCTAACGGCGCCCAAGCCAACGGCGCCCAAGCCAACGGTGCCCAGGCTGATGGTGCTCAGGCCAACGGCGCTCAGGCTAATGGTGCTCAGGCTAATGGTGCTCAAGCCAACGGCGGTTTCGACAACCTAGGCACAGTCCCCGTCAACGGTGCAAACGGCGCCACATCCTCATCCTCCGGTGGAGGATCGAACCAGGCCGTCTCGGGCGGCTCGACCCAATCAGAGCCTTCATCTGTGAATGGCCAGGCCGGCGGTAGTACGGATGGAAGTTCGCAACAGGGTTCGAGTTCTGTGAATGGTGGTGGAGGAGGAGGCAGTACGGTGGGTGGTGGGACGGGTGATACGGCGTCTTCGGGTGGGGGGGGTCAGGGGGGAGGTGCGGATGGGGGGTTGTAGGTGTGGGGTGGGATGGGATGTGCGTTTTGAGAATGAGAGGGGGTGAGGGAATGGATAGGGATGTAGGGGTTTTTTAATCGATGTAAAAGTTAAAAAGATGGTTGTGTTCTTTCTTTCTGCTCTTGTGTCTGCTTCTTCTTTTCTTACATTTATATATCTTTAATATGCTGTAATAAAGAACTTGATCACAATTGTGCTTGTATTCTGTTCCCTCGGACTCTTTAATCTAGTTTTTTTTAATTCCACCTATTGACATGGAACTTCAAGGCTTAAGTTGGCATTGATTGTTGCAACTTATCTCTCTCTACCTTCGTCGTTGATTCAACTATCACATCAAGTAACATTTCTGCTAATTTTTGTTCACCGTTCTTCTTTCATTTCCAACAAATTTGAATATTCGAGTAAAGATAATAGTTATCTTCATCTTGAACGTCGAGGTAGTTGATAGCTTGATAGAATATATTGATCGATGGCAGGAGATACTGCAATGATATGAGTAAACAAGAGCTAGTGTCTCTCCGTATTGCACTGCTTGGAAAGGCTCCAAGCTTTCCCCTTCATCGTAGCAGGTGCTCAAGTCTTCAAACAGCATCACCACTCTCCTCGCTCCTCACTTCTCTCCAACAATCAAAACAATCCCCCCCACCCCTGCCGCTCTCCCAAAAGCACGAAAACCCCCACAACCTCCCCCCTCCCCTTTCATACAGTACCCTTAACAACCACCCACCCACCCCTCCAAGATCTCAAGCACATCCTCCATCTCCGCCACGGTCCCAAAAATCCCTCCCTCAGCCATCACACTCTCCATCGCCGCCTCCCTCATCCCCGGCCCCGCCGCCTCCGTGCACCCCCGCACCAGCAAACAATCATACCCCCGATCACTTCCCTCCCGCATCGTACTACTCACACACACATCCGTCGTCACCCCTACCATGCCATCATCAGCCCACCCACCTTCTCCCCAACCCGTCTCCCCCCCCCTCCTCTCTCTCATGAGGGAGTAAACTCACCCGCAAAAACCAAATTCCGCACCCCCCTCTCCCGGAGCAAGCTCTCAAAGTCCGTGTGCGCAAACGCGCCCTTGCCCGGCTTGTCCAGCACGACCTCGCCCGCCAGCGGGTACAGCTCGGGGATGGTGTCGTGACCGCGCTCGCCGCGGATCAGGAGG
>JAABUR0100004506.1_pt1 | contig 18547 bp, 24 predicted proteins | sample 5560091 | NCBI WGS metagenome assembly JAABUR01 (sample SAMN10711879, study PRJNA513375) | rock metagenome | isolation source: Antarctica rocks | place: Antarctica: Victoria Land, University Valley sud | reverse complement strand
GCGTCGGCCGAGCCCCGCAGCTCGACGCTCAACGAGGCGGATGAGCCGGGTTCGCTCATCGGCGCATCGTCGCAGCTCCCACACGCCGCGCCGCAATGACGCCGGCGACCGTGCCGGAGGCGGATCCTCTACCGGCGAGCGATGGGAGGCGCGAACCGTGACCAGTCAAACCCGCCTGCGATGTTCGTCTCCGCCACCTGGCCTGGGCCGGGGTTGAAGCCGTCGCCGACGGCACGCGGGTGCTGATCGACCCGCTCGAAGATGTGGCGCCGCTGACCGGCTTCCTCGGCGCCCCCCGCCGGCCGGTACCGCGCATCAAGCTTCCGGCGGAGGTCGAGACTCACGCGCTGGTCACCCACCTGCACCCCGGGAGCTACTCACGTAGAGGGGTACCGTGCTGGTGTCGAGTCGTCGTCGCTGGCTTTGTGCTTTGACTTCGGGGCGAGTTCGTCGGGTTTCGCCGCTGCGCGGTGGGTGTGCGTCCTTGACCGGTGCCGCTGCCGTCGTCAGGCGAGCGGGTCAGGTGCTCCGACCTGGGTGTAACCAGGGGCCTGGTAGGCCTGTCCCGGCACGCCGCCGATGGCGATCAGGCGCATACCGCCTTCGCCGGGGCGGATCCGGCGACGGGCGCCCGGGCCAACGCGGATGATGGTGTCGGGGTCGAGCGCCGCGACCTCGCCGTCTATCTCGATCGTGCCTGTGCCACGAAGGACAATGAAGACCTCCTCCTGGCCGGCGGCGGCATGGTCGTGCTCGGGGTGATCGTCGAGTCCGCGTTCGAGGTCGATTACGGCCAGTCCGAAGGACTGCACGCCGAGCTCGCCACGCGCCCGTCGGAACAGGCCCTTGTAGAAGGTGTCCATCTCATCGATGCGCTTGGCGGTGTAGTCGCTCATCGATCGAGAAGTGTGTCAAAGACGGCATTGACCTGCTCCCAGCCGGTGCGCAGCAGGAACTGCGAGTTGCGCCCGTAGGACTTCGCGCCGAGGATGAAGAAGCCTGGTTCGGGGTTCAAGAGCGTCTCGGGGCCGGTGGGGGCGATCGCCAGGCAGTTGCCTGCGTCATCGCCCTGCGCAAGCAGTTGGGCAGCGAGGTTCATCGGGCCTAGGGAGGCGTAGCACTCGTGGATCTGCAGCTGGCGGTACAGGGACGCGTCCGGCGCGCTGCCGTTGAGCGCCAGGATGTGGTCGACATCGACGTGCTGAGTGTCGCCGTTGCGCAGGGTGACCCGCACCTGACCGCTGTCGCCGATTGCGAGCGCGTCGGTCACCACGCCCGGTCGGACGTCCACCGCTCTGCTGGCGCCGCGCACGAGCATCTCCGCCTCGGTGTGCAGCGCGTCGCGTGCGGGAAGGGGGTCTTCGGGGAGCTTGAACACGGGGTCCCGCCGACGCATCGCCCACACCACGCGGGTGTCTGGAGCGTGGCGTGCGAGCTCGGCAAGCGCGACCGCGGCGGTCTGCGCGCTGTGTCCGGCGCCGGTGAGCAACATGGCGCGGCCCGCGAATTGCTCGATCGGCTCCAGGGTCCGCGTGATCCGGTTCTCCAGCGCCCGCTCCCCGGGCGCGTCGATCCCGCCGTCACCGAGACGATTGGGGTTGCCGTAGGTCCCGGTGGCGTCGATTACCGCGTCGGCGTATGCCACCTCCTCCACGCCGCTCGGGTCCTGCATCAGCACACGAAACCGCCGCGCGGCGCGCTCCGGTGAACCGATGGCCTCGTGCTTGAGCATGCCCTCGCGGCCCACGGCCAGCACCGTGGTGTCAACCCGGACGGTCCCCGTGAGCGCTGGCGTCTGCGCGAGCGGTTCGAGCACGGCTGTCGCGAACTCCGTGCCCGTCGGCAGACCCGACCGATGGGGGGCGCGATCGCCGAGCGCCGCGGCCATCCGTGGCGTGACGTTCATCTCCCAAGGAGTGAACATTCGAACATGCCCCCAACGTCGGACGTGGCCGGCAACGGTCACGGCCTGCTCGTAGACGGTGACTTGGTGACCGTGTTCACGGGCGGCGAGGGCGGCCTCCAGACCGATGGGACCCGCGCCGATAACGGCCAAGCGCATGCGCGGGATCTTAGACCGCGGGCGGCGCGGGATCGTAGAGCGCGGGCGGCGCCACAAGCCGCACCAAGCGGCAACGGCTACCGGATGCGCAAATTCGCACACGGATATCCCGTGGCAGCCGCGGATCAACGGGACGCTCGTTCGCCCACGAGCTGCTCCCGGTCGGCAGCGCGGTGGTCATACGTCCCGTCGCTTCATCTCGTGGGTGGCGGTATCAGCCGGGAGCAGGGAGCATGCCTTTGTCATCGGGTTTCTCCTGGTGCAGTCTGCGGGTCGTGGTTGAGCGCCTCGACCACTCGGCCGGCCCGATCGAGCTTCACCTGGACGCGTTGGACTGGCGAGACGTCGCGACGTCCCCGGATCCGGGCGCCGGCCCAACGCGCCAGCAGCCGGGGGGAGGTGCGCCGCTGTTCGCGGGCGATCGGAAATGCCTCGCGATCGGCGATCGCCGTCAGCACGCCGGCCCGATCGAGGCGCGCGAGCCGGTCAGCGCCGCCGATCGGCGTCCCGTCGATCACGATCTGGGGGACGGTGAAGCCGCCGGTCAGATCCGCCAGTCGCGCTCGGAAGTCCGGCGTCTCGGTCCCGTCGACCTCCCGGAACGCGAGTCCGCGCCGCTTGAGCAGCGCTCTGGCCCGGACGCAGTGGGGGCACCCCGGCAGCGTGTACACGGTGATCTCGGCCGGACGGTCGGCAGCGGCGGGCGTCGCGCTCATCGCCTAGTTGGACACGTTGGGCGGGCAAAGGATTCTCATCGCGGCGCGCGCGGCTTGATGTCGTTTGGCCGCCGAGCCTGCCGGCGGGGATGCCACAGCAGCGCTGCTCCGCCGATCGCCATCGCGACCAGCACCCCGATCGCCACCAGCGCCTGCGGAGATGAGTAGTTACCGATGCTGCCTCCCAGCGCTGCGTACGCGAACGCGTGAGGCAGCGCGCCGACCGCGGTGGCGCCCGCGAAGTCCCGCAGCCAGACCCGGGTCAGGCCGGCCCCGTAGCTGATCAGCGCAAACGGAGCGCCGGGGCACCGATCCGGGCATACAGCACAGCCACAAACCCGCGTCCCTCGATCCGCGCTGTCCAATCACGCAGACGCCCGCGCGCCAGCGCGCGATAGGACCGCTGGCTCGAGCGCCCGGGCGATGAGGAACGCCGCGCTTGCGCCCAGCGTCGCGCGGCGACGATCGCCACCGCCGTGCCAAGCGCGGTGCCGAACAGCAGGCCGCTGGCTCCGGCGAGCACCGGGCCGGGCACGAACGCGCACGTCAACAGCGTGTAGGCCGCAATCACGGCCAGCGGCCCCCAGCCCCCGCGAACTCGTTGCGGAAGTGACGAGCCGAACGCGGGGCGACGAGCAGGGCAACGACGAACACCGAGCCCAGCAACAGGCCGAATCCACCCAGCAGCGCGACCACCTGACGGCTGCCAACCGGCCGCGGCACCGACGTTCTCAATCTTAGACGAAGAACGCGTCGAGCTCGCGGCGCAGCGCCATCCGACCGCGGTGCAGCCGGCTCTTGAGCGCGCGCTCGCCGATCTCCAGCACCCCGGCGGCATCGGCAGTGCTCAGCCCCTCGACGTCTCGCAGCACGACCGCCTCGCGGTAGACGATCGGCAGCCGCGCCAGCGCGGAGTCGACCGCCGCCAGGAACTCGCGGGACTCAAACAGCTCATCGGGCCGGTCACCCCATCCGGGAACGCGCTCGCCGACCACGTCATCGAGCACCAGCGCCAGCTCGGTCTCGTTTCGCTTGACCTTGCGGAGTCCCTCGTTGATAACGATGCGCGTCATCCAGGTAAAGAAGCTGGAGCGCCCCTGGAAGCGATCGATGTTCTGCCAGGCTCGGATCAGAGCCTCCTGGAGGGCATCGTCCGCTACCTCGCGATCGCGCGTGATGCGAAGCAGAACACGCCGCAGCCGCGGGCAATAAAGCTGGACCAACTGCTCGAACGCCCGCTCGTCGCCGGCCTGAGCCGACGCCACGAGTGCGGCTTCGTCACGCGAGGCTGGCGACGAGCCTGGGCGCCGCGTGGGAGAGGCGACGGGTAGGTCGGCGGCCTCACCCGCCCCCGGGTACGCATCCGGCCGGCGCTGTCGGTCCTCGTTCACCCGTCCATGAAAAGGGGGTCGGGCGTTGAAGTCAAGCTGATCCGGAACCCTCACCGAGCTGCCCGCGGGCGCGCCATTCGAGCACGCGCGAAGTCAACGCCGGCGTCATACCGAGTTAAAGAAGTTGATGCCGAGGTCGTTGAGCTCCTGTTGGGCTTGGATGTTGAGCTGAAACAGCTCTCCTGACCAGATCAGCACCCCCATCGCGATCAGCACCAGACCGCCGCCGACGATCACGACTCGGAAGTGGCGCTTGACGATCGCGAACAGCGAGGTCATTCTCTCAAACGCGAGCGCGGTCATCACGAACGGGACCGCCAGACCGGCCGAGTAGAACGCCAGCAGCAGCGCTCCGTGCGCCGCGGAGTCCGATAGCGCCGCTGCCGATAGGATCGCGCCGAGCGTTGGGCCCACACACGGCGTCCAGGCGACCGCGAACGCCGCGCCGGCGGCCAGCGGGCCGCCGCGGCCGGCGCGCTCCAGCAGCGCCTCGACGTGCCAGTCACGATTCAGCGCTACCACGAACGGCGTCGCGACGAAGAACACTCCGAGCGTGATGATCAACCCGGCGGCGACCTTGTCGAGCAGCTGACGATGCGTATCAAAGCTCGTCCCGAGCAGCGTCGCGCCGACCCCGAGCAGCACGAAGATCGAGGAGAAGCTGGCGACGAACACCAGGCTCGGCACCAGCACGCGACGACGGTCGGCGCGGTCGAGCTCGGCCGGAGCGATGCCGACGACCGCCGACAGGTAGCCAGGCACGAGCGGCAGCACACAGGGCGACAGGAAGGACACCAGCCCGGCGGCGGCTGCAGCGAGCACACCGACCCCGCTGGCCGGGTCGCTGGAGATCGTGGCGAGCATCAATCAGCCTCGGCGCCCGGACCCGGCTGGCCTACGTGTAATGGCTGATGTCCTGCTCGAGCGACTGCAGGCTCTGGTACGCGCCTACGTGGACGTTGGTGATCTGGTGCTTGGCATTGAGGTAAATCGTGGTCGGCCATCCTTGACCGGCGCCGAGTGATTGCGCCTGGCTGGCGTTCTGGTCAAACACGCTCGGATAGTCCACCGGGAATCGTCCCAGGAACGCCTGGGCGTTTGATTGCGAGTCCTGGGAATCGAGCCCCACGAACGCAATCCGCTGGGCGTGGCGGCGGCCCGCCTGCTGAAAGAACGGGAACTCCGCCCGGCAGTTAGGGCACCACGACGCCCACTGGTTGATCACGACCGGCACGCCGGGAAGCTGCGCCAACTTGGCCTGGATCGTCGTGTCGAGCACCCGATCGGCCTGCCGCGTGTTCGCGACCAGAACCGCCGCGGCGCCCACCGGCCGGCGACCCGGGGGAGTCGGAAATCCAGCTACCGTCGAGGAATTCTCAGCCACGGGCGCCAGGCGCGAGCTGTCGACGCTGTTGGAGGTGTTGGAGGTGACGATCACGACGGTCACAGCGACGGCGATCGCGATCACAACCGCACCCAGAGAGCGGTAGATTCGGTTCCCGCGGCGCTTGGCTCGCTCCTCGGAGGCCCGCTCCTGGGCCAGTCGCCGTTGGCGCCGGGCCTCGTTCTCACTTTTGCGCGTGGCCATCAGACGCAGCCCATGCGCGATGCCTGCCGTGCTGTGGTCGTGGTGGTGGTCGTGAACATGTCCTTGCTGGGGTTGGACCCCCGGGCGCCGAAAACGATTCAGGCGGTCCCAGTCGAGCGCTCAGGCCCGATGTCGGGAACTGAGCAACCCCGCGTTGGAGACCAGGAACGGCACGACGAAGTTCAGGGCGCAGCGCACCCAGCTCGCCGCCGTCACATGACCCGAAGCGATCAGCGCACCTTGGTTGATCAGCGTCAGCACGAGGCCGACGACAAGCGCGATCCGAACCGTTCGACGAAGATTGCGCCGCTGTGAGCAGAACGCGAGCGCCTCCCGCACCGCTGCGCGGCGACGACGTCCCGGCCGTCGTGAATCCTGAGCCGACCTGGGCGGGTCAAAGGTCGAGAGCACAGCCTGAGCGTAAAACCTTCATCACGGATCCGAAAGGAGCGCGGGTGCCAAGCACGTTCAACCCGGTCAGTCGACATCGTCAACGCTGCCGCGAGGTCCGCGAGCACATGTCGGATTACATCGATGGCCACCTTGATCCGGACACCGCCCGGCGGGTGCAACGCCACGTGCGCTGGTGCCCCAACTGCCGCCGGATGCTCGAGAACCTGATCCGGACCGTGGGCGCGTTGCGTCGGCTCGGAGAACGCTCGAGCCCTGTGGACGATCTCGACGCGGAGCGCTGACATCACGAGCCGGCTCCGGCGGTCAGCAGCCGCGCCTGGGGGCGGCAGCCAGCGATCGGCGCATCCGCAATAGAACGGCGGCTGCGCCGTCGGCACCGTGTCATAGCCCGCAAACGGGTTTGCTTCGTTGGGGCGTTGGAAGCCCGTGTCGCGCGAGAGCAGCGTTCCGTGCGGATAGCTCGCCTTGAACGGAGATCAGCTCAGCACCTCGCTGTCGAGCAGGCGAAGCGTGATCGCGATGTAGCGGCCGACGAGCGCGGTGCCGATGGATTTATGCCCGTTCGACCCTCGAGGCGGTGGGAAGGTTCCGCGTGACGAATCCTTTTCCGGCCTAGCGGTTTCAACTGACTGCGCCGAGATACGTCTGGTCGGATCCTCCGACCCGATCGGGAACCCTTCGCGATCCTGGCCTGGTCAAAGCTGTGATTCCGATCCCTTGGAGATGACATGAGCGCGTCAAGTAGCCATCCGCCCCTTCCTCGGTACGACAGGCCGGCCGATAGTGGTCCGGTGCGAGCGGCCTAGAACGATTGCTGTGCTCGGCCAGCCGTCCCGCCCCGATCTTGCCCGCGGGGCACCGCACCGGTCACCACCACATCGAATTCTCGTTCCATCCAGCTCTATTCCCTTTCGCATCGCTGGGCCTTGTTCCAGTGTGAACCACGGCCGGGTGCACCCGAGGCCTGCCGTGCGGCCCCCGCGGGCGAGCGCTCAGGCCAGCGCTACAGCACCGATCCTGTCACCGCTGAGCGCTCCCTCCCGGCGGGCGATCATCGCAATGCCAACACCCACCAACAGCCCGAACAGCAGGTGGCCGATGAAGAATGCGGTCTCTGGCACCAGCTTCATCCTCGGGTCGATCGCCGGCAGGATCACCCACGGTTGACGACGTAAACGAGCGCGCCGCCGAGCACGCTGACGGCGATGATCTCGCTGCGCAGCACGGGGATGGACAGCATCGCGAAGGTGAAGCCCAGGCGTGCGGGCGCCCGGGCGATGACGTCGGACGGAACGTTTTCAGGTGCGAGGGATCCGCGAGGCTCATGCAAAGATTCCTCATCTACCCAGAGCTCGGCCTCCGCACCCACCGCCGGCTCCTGAGGCGCGGCCGGGCGACCCTCGTCTCCTCGGCCTCAGCGTCTTGTCAACCCACGGCGTATACCCGCGCGCAGCCGTACCGGCGCACCGAGCGGATGATCGGAGCGAGAAGCCGCGCGAGGTCCGCTCGCGACCGGCAGTCGGCGAGCACGAAGCGCGCGCCCGTCCCGAGCACGAATGTCCGCGCGGTTCGCGGTCCGAGCGATCCGCCGAACAGCTGCTCGGCGAGTGCAGTGCGCCGCAAGCAGTGCGGTGTCGACCACACGCACGTGCCGATCCACGTGCGCCTTCCCGTGGCGCCCGGGACGACAGACCCGAGATAGAAGCGCGTCAGGACCCCGCCGGGCTCGCGGTCGGCGGCGAGGTAATCGAGTGCCCGGCGCTCATCGCCGGCGATGAAGTTCGCGTTGCCGGGGTTGGGCGCGACGTCGCTGCGCGCGAAGTTGAGCGCGTATGCCGTGGCCGGGAGCGTCGCGGCGGCGATCGCCAGCGATGCGATCAGCCGCCGAAATCGGAGCCGCTGCCAGCGGCTCTGTCTGATCGCCTGCACGGCAAGGATCGCGAGCGGCATCGAGATGCCTTCAAACGCATGCAGCGGCGTGACGCCAAGCGTGGTGGCCGAGAGCTCGTACAGTCCGAGTGCTGCGATCGGCCACGTCCGGGTTGCGGCCGCGATGAAGCTCCGCGGCCGCCAGCGGTATGCGAAGGCCGCCGCCAGGGCGAGTGGTGCAATCGCCAGCGCGATCGCCGAGAAAGAGAACATGTGGCTGCCGGCCTCCCGCGCCAGCCGCCAGGACATGTCCGTTCGGTCGAGGATCGCGTAATAGGCCAGGGGCATCGCGGTCGCGATCGCCGTCACCGCCGGCAGCGCGAGGCGCCGGCGGGTCGGTCGGTGACCGCGCCACAGCATCAGCTCGGCACCGGCCACGATCAGGATCAGCAGCTCACCCTGCCAGGGATGCAGCGAGCTGGCCACGGCTCCGAGCAGTCCCGGCGTCCAGGTGAGCCGGCTCGCGGCCCGGCTGCGGTCATATGCGAGCAACGCCGCGACCAGCGCCGCCAAGGCCAGCAGCCCGAACGGGTAACCCCATGCCTCAAGCCCGGGAAGCAGGTCGTCGAGCACGCCCCACGACCCGTAGATGACGCTGAACGATCCGAAGAACAGCCCGAGCACGAGCGCCGCGCGGCGCGCCCACAGGCCCGCGAGCGTGCGACGCACGTAGGCTCGCACGGCGAAGAAGACCGCCAGCACCGCGACCGGCTTCCACAACAGCAGCGCCAGCCATGGAGCCACGCCGAGCGCCGACACTCCGCCGGAGATCGCGACCGCTGGCATGAAGTAGTCGGCCGGCGTGGAGCGCAACACGAACAGATTGGACGCCAGCACGTGAGCCGACGCGTCGCGAATCCACGCCAGGTACTGCATCTGATCGACCAGGTAGAGGCCATCGGTGCCTGTCCACGCCCGGCCGTGCACCACTACCTGCCAGAGATCGAGCGTGAGCACCCAGACCGAGATTCCGCCAAACGCCGCGAGTACGACGAGCTCGAAGCGGTCAAGTCCGCGCCGGCGCGAAGCTCGCGCCGATCTAGGGTGCGGCGCAGGCGGAGCGGTGGTCGCGAGGTCGGTATGCATCAGAGCGCGAAGCTAGCCAGTGAGCGCGTCCACACGGCGCTCCGGTGAGTCAAATTCTGAAACTGTTCGCGAGCCGGGCGGCGGCCCAACGCGCCAGCAGGGCCGGGGAGAGCTGCGCTACGCGACCGGCGTTCTAAGGGTGAAGAACGCGTCGAGCTCTCGGCGCAGCGCCATCCGACGGCCGGCCTGCTGAAAGAACGGGAACCGAAGCTGCGCCAGCTTGGCCTGGATGGCCGTGTCGAGCATGCCTGCCGCGTATCCGCGACCAGGACCGCGGCGGCGCCCGCCCGGGCCGGACCGGCGGCCGACCGCGGCCCAGCACCCGTCTGCGGGATGGACGCGATCGGCATCGGGCTCGGGCTCGGGCTGTTGGCGCTCCTGGAGATGACAATCGCGATGGTGACGGCGCCGATCGCGATCACAGCCACGCGCAGAGCGAGGTAGATCTGGTGCCCGCGGCGCTTGGCCCGCTTGAGCACCGAGGACGATTTCAACGCCGAGCCCTGACAGTCACGATCAGGGCGCGGTCAGCAAGCGGGCCTGGGGCAAGAACGCGGCGAGCGCGAACCAGAACTGCTCGTCGTGACGCAGCGGGCGAAGCTGCATCCCGCGTAACGGACCGGCGATGGCACGGCCGGCGATGTTCCACGTCGTGCCTGTCTGATCGCGGAAGAGACCCTGACCCGCCGGGGAGAACCGCAGCGTGCGCCCCCGAGCAACGGGGTCGAATGCGCCCGCTGTCCCGACGTCGCGCGAATTCGCGATCGTGCCGGCGTCCAGTGCCGAGACCACGCCGGGGGCGTAGAGCACGACCAACGGCCTGCCGCCGAGCAAGCCGGCGATGACCGGGCGACGGGCCAGGGTGGAGAACGGCACGACGACGGCCTGCTCGCCCGCGAAGACGGCGACGACTCGCTCGAGCGCCGGCAGTCGGGGATCGACGCGCCCGCTGTAGAACGACGGCTGCGTGGCGGGCACCGTGTCGTAGCTCGGATACGGGTTTGAGCCGTAGGGGCGTTGGAAGCCCGTATCGCGTGACAGCACCGTGCCGTGGGGATAGCTTGTCTTGAACTGAGCCCAGCTCAGCACCTGGCTATCGAGGGGTCGAAGGGTGGTTGCGGTGTAGCGGCCGACGAGCGCGGTGCCGGTGAATTGCTGCCACCACGACTGGGTCTGGCGATCCCACATCACCAGGTTGGAGTCGCGGAGCTTGCCCGTGGTCCCGAACGTGAGCGTCCGGTTGTCGACGCGGCGGTCGAATACGAGCGCTGAGTTGCACAGCGGGCAGTATGAGACCGTGATCGGTACGCCGCCGAGATTGTCGTTGACGATCTCGTGCCAGACCAGGATCTGCTCGGGGTAGGCCCGCGCCTGCCCGCCGATGTCAACGGCTATCACCGGCTCGCGCGGAGTCAGGAAACCGTCCTTGAAGCCTAACCGGATGGGCTTGGGATGGTCGATCGGCGGGATCCCGTCGCGCGGCGGCCCCCCGTCCTGGAATTGCGACAAGGTGACGGCATGGCGGCCGAAGTCTGTGCTCCAGCCCTGGGCGCGCCACGCCTGGATCTGCGCGGCAGTCGGCGGCGCGCTGACTGCGCTCTCGCCTAGCGAGGCGGAGCGAGCGGTGGCGCCCGGCTCGCCAAGGCGCGCCGCACTGCCGCAGCCCGCCAGGGAGACGAGCAAAGCCAAGACCGGCCATCGACGCAGCTGCGCTGTCATGTCGCTTCGACCCTCGTCGCCTCAAGAAAGGTTCGAGACCACTAGTGATACAGGCCGATCCAGACCAGCCCGACAAACAGTCCCAAGCACGCCAAGAAGAAGGCGACGGCGCGACGCAGCCGACGCCAGTCGACTGCCGGTGGATCGTCGGGGCCGCGCTTCCTGGTGCTCACGGTCAGCTTTGACCCGGAGATCGATGAGTTCGGTTCACCCAACCCGGCAACTCCCGCGTACGCGACATCCTGCGGATGCATCCTTTTGCGCCTACTTGCCCGGGCTCTGGTGATCTTCGAGCACAGCCCCGATGGCGCCGCGGCGCTCGCCCACGCGACCGAGCTCACGAGCCCCTCACGCTCCGAGCTGACGGTCGTGACACCGGCGCCCCAGCAGCCATGCACACGGTGCTGCGGCCCGAGCCGCTGCGCCGTTCAACGCCGCGGTGCGCGAAGATGCCGAACGTGACTCTGCGCGCGGCGCAGGAGCTCGCCGGACCGGCGGCTGACCGGGCCGGATTCAAGGTCCTGGTCGGCGGGCACTATCCCCCGCTCGCGGCGTGGATCGCCGAGCAGAAGTCGACGTCGTTCTCCTCTCAGGCCATCGATTCACGCTCGGCGGCCATCCCGTCGCGCAAGCTGCGCCGGGCGACCCAAGCCGGGGTACGCGTTGTTGGATCATCCGAGCCGGTCAATGTCCGCTCGGGAATGTGAGGTAGCTGCCTCGCCGGTAGCGGCGCCGGCTCGCAGGTCGGTGAGCGCGGCCTGGACGCGGGCGAGGCTGGGGCGGTCTTCGGGGCCGCGGCTGCGGTAGATCCAGGCGATCCGTCCGTCGGCGCTGACGAGCGCGTCGCCGCCGAGCTGCAGCGTGTCCTCGTGCGCGGGCTCAGGCCGGCGGCCGCGTAGCACGAGCTGCGCGTAGCGCGCCCAGACCCGTGGGTCCAGCCAGACCCGGAGCAGCGTCCCGCGCCCGAGTCCGAACGCCTGGTAGGCGCGCCGGTCGGGATCGCTGAGGACCTGGATGTGGTCGAGTCGCTGGCGGTGCTGGTAGCCGGCCAGCGACTCGTGCGGAGCGAACGCGACGACCACCACGCGGACTCCGAGCCGGTCAATCTCGTTAAGCACCTCGACCAGGTGCTCGCGGCACGGCAGTCAGGCGAGATGGCGCAGGAAGATCATGAGCATCTCCTGACCGGTGAGCGCCGCGAGCGTGACCGTGTTACCGGCGGTGTCGCTCAGCGCCAGGTCGGGCAGCCGATCGCCGGGAGCCAGCGGGGCTTCGCGAACGTGGGGATAGAGCCGGGCGAGCCGGGCTGGGGATGCGCCGGCGATAAACAGCCAGCGGATCAGGACCCAGGAAGCAATCGTGCGCAGCAGCCCGAGCTGCTGCCAGCGGCGGGCGGAGGTGACGGCCGGGCCGGGCAGACAGCTGGTGTCCCCGGCGCGCTCGAGGCGGCGGCTGAGCTCGTAGTCTTCCATGATCGGCAGCGGGCGATAGCCGCCGAGGCTCTGAAACGCGGTCCGGCGCACCCAGATCGCCGAGTCGCCGTAGTAGACACCCGCCCGGCGCTGTACTGCGTACCAGGCGCCAAGCAGGCGGGAGAAGCGGTCGGCGCCGTCGAATCGCAGCTCGAAGTTGCCGCCGATCACGGCTGAGTCGGCGAGCGCGCGGCGCAGCGACCGGTAGGCGTCGGGTGGCAGGCGGGTGTCGGCGTGCAGGAACAGCAACGCCTCGCCCTCGGCGGCGCGGGCGCCGGCGTTCATCTGCGCAGCCCGCCCTGGGGGGCTGTGAACCAGGCGCGGCGCTGACGGGTGCGCGGACGCGAGCTTCGGGGTGCCGTCGGTGGAGCCGCCGTCGGCGATCACCACTTCAAAGCGCCCCTCCAACTGGAGGAGGTGGTCAAGCAGCGCCGGCACCCCGTGCGCCTCGTTGAGGACCGGGACCACCACCGAGATCAGCGGCCCGCCGGTCACGCGGCCACCGCCGGGTCCGGTTTGAGCGCTGCGCGTACGCCAGGCGGGCAGCACGGGTCGGCGAGCAGCGCGAGCGCGTCGGCGGGCGTGTCGAGATCTCCCACCGGGGCGAGCACGGCAGCGTCAAGCCCCGCGTCCTGGAAGGCGTTCAGGGTGAGCTCGTGAACGTCGGTGCCGCCCCACGCCGCGGGGTCGATCGCGAACGCGGTCGGCGTCGGCCGCGCGAGCGCGATCAGCGTGTAGCCGCCGTCGAGGGCCGGCACCAAACAGGCGTCGTGACCGTCGGCCAGGGCGCGGCCGGCCGCCTCGTACTGCGCGGGACCGAGCAGCGGCGCGTCGGTACCGACCACGATCAACGACCCCGGTTGCTCGCGGAAGATCCGGTCCGTTGCATGCTCCAGACGCGCACCCAGGTCACCGGACGTCTGCGGAAAAAGCATCACCCGATCGGGCACGAGGGCAGCGATCTCGGCGCCCGCGTGGCTGGGCGTGAACGCCAGCCACGCACGTGATGCCGCGTCTGAGGCCCAGGCGGCGGTGTGTCGAATCAGCTCGGCTTGCAGCCGGGCGCAGCCGTCGGGTCCGAGCCGCGGCTCCAAGCGGGTCTTGACCTCGCCGGCTTGGGGCGCGCGGGCCATCATGAGGATGCTGCTCATACCGCGCACCGAAATGCGGCTGGGAGCGTCCCGTCGGCCTGCCGGAGCGTGAGGAACCGCTCGACGATCAGCTGCTTGGCCTGCGCCAGCGGGATCTCACCGGCGGCGATGAGCAGGTCGGGGCTTGAGCCCAGCTCGCCGCCGATCGGGTGCCAGTGGACCCCGTCAGCGGTGACAGTCAGCTCGGGAGCGATCACCGCTTCGTCGACCTCGATCGCGGTGGACTCCCCGGCGGCAAACCCCCGGCGTACGAGTGGCCGCACGGCGAAGTCATCGCCGGTCACGCCAAGATCGCCCAGCAGCGCCCGCAGCTGGTCGACCTCATGACGATTCTGAGGGGTTTCGGTCATCGCGGCGCGGACTGGCAGTCCCAGCTGCTGGGCGTAGGCGATGCCGTCCATAGTGCGCATGAACGAGCCCTGGCCGCGCCAGGCGTCGTGCGTGTCCGGGGTGGCGCCGTCGAGCGATGTCTGGATCACGAGGCGGTGGCGGTCTGAAAGCTCTGCCAGCTCGCGGCGTCGTCGGCCCGTGAACAGCATCGCGTTGGTCAGCACGACGGTCGGCAGACGTTCGCTCGCGTACTCCAGCATCGCCACAATATCGGGCTCCAAAAACGGCTCCCCGCCGGTGATGTACAGCTCGCGGAAGCCTTCCTGCAGCGCCTCGTCCACCAGCGCGCAGAAGCGGTCGAGTCCCAGCGAGCGGCGCCGGGCCCGTGGCGAGGACGCGACCACGCAGTAGTCGCAGGCCAAGTTGCAATGAAAGTTGGTGTAAACCCACAGTCGGGGTGGGAACGCGGCAGTCCCGAACAGCTCGATCACAGGACGGCCGTCGTCCGGGGGCTCGGGCTGATCTGCCCAGCCGACCCCCCCGGCGCTCCAGCCGCTCCCGAGCGAATCGCGGTAGATGTGAAAGCGCCCGCGCGAGCGCTCGCGGGGCGGGACGATCTCCAGGCAGGTCGTCCACCAGCCGGTCTCGATCGTCTCCATGAACGGCTCTGGCAGCCCGGCCGTGCGCATCGATGCCGCCTGCGCTCGCCAGTCATAAGCCACCGGCACGAGCTCGGCGTGCGCTTGCCCGTCGCACAGGTCGAGCACGGCGTACCAGGTTTCGCGTCGCCCGTCATTGGCCGGACGCCCCACGGCACCGACGTTCACGACCAACGTCCCGTCGATCTGGCGCTGCCACGGGATCCCGGTGTGCGTGCACAAGAGCACTTCGGCGCCGCTGGCTTCCAACCGCGGGCGGAGCTCTTCGTCATCGAGTGACTCCCACAGGAAGTCGTTGATCTCCAGCGGCGATCCGTGGACCATGTGGACGTTTGACCCGTCGATCGCTTCGCGTCGCTGCAGCGGCAGCTCACGCATCCAGGCCGCAAATTCGGGGCTGGTGGCAGCCAGGGTGTAGTCGTAGATGATCTGCGCGTAGTGGTTATCGCGCTCGTCGGCGTAACCGCACCCACAATCGGGGTCGCCCCGGCCGATCGCGACGTCGTAGTTGCCGGCGATGCACTCCACGCCCGCCCCCCGCAGCAGCGGCCAGATCGCGTCGCACTCGGCGCCGAAGCCCCCGAGATCCCCGAGGCAGAAGACGCGGTCACAGCCGCGCCGCCGGGCGTCGTCGAGCATCGCGCGCAGCGCGAACGGGTTCGCGTAGGCGCCGCCAAACGCGGCGATTCGGGTCATCAAACCCTTCGATCCTCGACCGACGCGCAAAGATTCATGAGGCTACCCGGACCCGACCAGGAATCCTTGCCGGCGTTGGCGTGGTCAAAGCTGTGGTTTGGATCCGGTGGAGATGACATGGGCACGATCAAGCAAAGCAGCCGCGCCCGCGTAGCCTCGCTGGTGAAGCTCGGGGTGGCGCGGATGCGGGTTCTCGCCGCGTCGACGCGGCCCGTGCACGGCGATACCGAGGCCAGCCAACGCGCGCTTCGATGGCCCGGGCCGGATCCGCGTTGACGGGCGCGAGCTGCGCTGGCGCGCCGCGATCATCGCCACCGGCTCGGGCCCGCTCACGCCGCCGATCCCGGGCCTCGCCGAGAGCGAGCCGCTGAACACCGAAACCGTGTGGGACCTACGGGAGCTGCCACGACGGCTCGTGGTCCTGGGCGGCGGCCCGATCGGGCGCGAGCTGGGCCAGGCGTTCGCTCGGCTCGGCTCTCAGGTGACGCTTTACCCGTGGATCCGGAAGATCAAGAATCGGGTCGCGTTCTGGAACGGCATCGAGATCGTTCCCGACTGAAAACGAGGATCGAGAGTTCAATCCCAGCCGCGCGAGCAGCTCACCCAGCACCCCTCGATCTGTTGCCCCTCGAACTCCAGCGCGTCGAGTCGACGTTGCGGCGACCAGTAGAGCGTCGTCGTCGAGCCAGACTAGTGACCCCGCTGGCCGGCGTCTGTATGCCGCGGGTTGTCTCGTGGAGCGGGGAATCCGGAGCGTCCGGGGATATCCGGTTCCCCATCCTGGCCGGCCCTCGCGCGCCGCAACAACCGTGATCGCGCAGCAGCCAGGTCGTCTTACCGCGTTCGAGACGGTTGATCGCGGCGTATGCTCGGCTGGTGCGTGCCTTGTGCGTGATCGCGGTGCTCGCCGTCGCGCTTCTGGCCGCGGGCTGTGGCGCTAAGCAGGTCCCGTCAAGCGGTGGGCCGATCGTTTCAGGCGACCCGGCTCTAAGACGCCTCGCGCTCCTGCGCCCCGAGCTCGCCGGCGTCGCCACCGCGGTCCGCGCCCGTTGGCGCCGGCACGGCCTCTCGACGGCGTTCGAGGCTGTGCCAAAGCGCCTCGGGCCGGCACGGATCGCGCTGAGCGCCGGACCCGCCCCCGTGCGAGTAACTCTGTACCTCTACGACAGCGGGCGCGAAGCCGCACACATCCGCCAGATCCTTCGCGGCGATCCTCACGTAACGCACGAGACCAGGACGGCCGGCTTTTGCCTGTACGTCGGCGCGGGCGATCTCGCCCCGGCGCGCTTTGCTCGGCTATTCGACATCGCCGAGGCCCGTCAACACCAGGCCTGACCGGCGCTCGCCCAAGGGTCAAGAGTCCACGCCGCTCAGGGCTGTCGCCGATCTAACGCAACCGCGACCCGCGGGACGACCGGGATCCTGCTGCTGCTGCGATCCTATGCGCCGACCTCACGCGACGCGGGCACCGCAGCTGACCCGGGCAGGCACGTCGACAGCGGTCGATCCGTAGCTCACCGGCCATTGCCAGCGCCATTTCGCCGACGCGGTCTAGTCGTCCGGGCTGCGCCTCGCCGCCGATCTGGATCTTGGTGAGGACGGGTTGAACCGCTGCGTCACACCATTGCGTGCCGCCGCCTCGGCTGAGGATCGCCTCGGCCCGCTCAGCGGCATTCCCTCGCGGTACGGACGGTCTGAGACCATCGCGTCCCAGGCATCCACCACGCTAACAATGGACGCACCCGCGGGGATGTCCGTCGCGGTCAGCCCGTCTCGATATCCGGTGCCGTCGGGTCGCTCGTGGTGGGCCCGGACGATCTTCGCTGCCTCCGCGAGGTGGGGAAACTCGGCGAGCAGCGCAGCGCGGCGCCGTCGGCCGGCTGGCGTTCGACGATCGCGCGTTCCTCGTCGGTGAGCGAGCTGGGCTTCATCAGCACCTCGTCTGGGGTCAGCAGCTTCCCGACGTCATGCAGCCGCCCGCAAGCTCGTCGCCTACCTCGGCTTGGACCCGAAGGTCCGCCAGTCCGGTGAGGCACCCGCCCGGAGCGGGCGTATCAGCAAACGCGGATCGGCCTCAGCGCGGTGGGCGCTGGTCGAGGCCGCCTGGACCGCTGTGCGCCAGCCCGGCCCCCTGCACGCGTTCTATGAACGCACCCGCAGCCGACGCGGGCACGGCAAAGCTGTCGTCGCCACCGCCCGCAAGCTCGCGATCCTGTTCTGGTGCATGCTCACCCGCTCAGAGGACTACGCCCACCAACAGCCCACGCTGACGCGCAAGAAGCTGCGCCAGCTCGAGATCACCGCTGGCGCACCCAAGAACACCCGTCGTGCCGCCGATCAGCTGGCGGGAGCCCCGGCCAGAAAAGTGGGCGCGGGTGTGACACCGGAGCACGCATAGATAGTCACTCAAAGAGGACAAGCCGCGCGGCAGACCAAACGCTCCTGACGTCTGCGCTTCGCTACGTCAGTCACCCACGCCCGCCAACAACCTAACGCGCCCCAGTCGCGCCGGCAACCCCGGCGGTGATCAGCCTCGCGCAAATACCGGCCAACAACGCGACGATCATTCCAGGACCGGCCAAGAGAACCGACCACGCGTGCTCTCAGACCGCCCGCGACCCATCCCAGACGCATCGGACTCCAGACCACACCTCGAAAAAGCTCCCCCAAGCCCTTGACATTCATCGGTCGCGCATTGCGAGCGCCAAGCCACGGCGGTGCTGGCGCTCCGATCCGTGGCAAGGCACCAGTCGTGGGCCCTCGGTCGGTGGCACATCAAGTGCTAGCTGACCAGGGCACGCTGAGATCGGGAGACAGCGGCGCGCTGCCGCGACGAACTCTACCCCGCCGCCCTGGCCCACCGACCTCCCTGAGCTCGTCCCAATGCTCTGCAGTCTGCCTGCCATCCCAGCGCCGTGATCCTCTGTCGCCTTGCGACAGGCGCCCGCGACTTGCAAGCCGTCTTGCGATGGTGGGCGAGCCTCGGCCCGGCAGCGCCGATACTACGGTGCATGTCTGCCCACCAAACTCCCTCAGAAGCCCCATCTGTGCCCGAGCCGCGCGCGCTCGACGCCTCCTTCTGGCGCGAGACGCTCGCCCCCTATACCGACCCGAGGCATTGGCGCAGCGTGGCGGAGATGGCCACCTCGATCCTTCCCTATGTGGCCCTCGTGGCCCTGATGTACTGGACGGTCCACGTCTCGTTGGCCCTTAGGGAGCGGGCATAAATTACGCGCAGGATTCTGGGTGGGTCGGTAGAACAACGGGTGCGTGCGTGATGTTGAGGCTCAGATCGCGGAGCGTTTCCGGTTGTTGGGGCCGGAGTTGAACGAGC
>JAABUR0100004505.1_pt1 | contig 18558 bp, 16 predicted proteins | sample 5560091 | NCBI WGS metagenome assembly JAABUR01 (sample SAMN10711879, study PRJNA513375) | rock metagenome | isolation source: Antarctica rocks | place: Antarctica: Victoria Land, University Valley sud | reverse complement strand
GCGAGCCGCCCTCGAACGGCATGTCGCCGAGCAGAGTGTCGGTGCCGACCATCATGATGAGATCGTGAACGTAGCCTGATGATCATCGGGCCGCCACCGAAGTTCCACGGAACTCGGGACATCCTCGCACCCCTGCCCGCCACCCGATCGCGCCGAGAGAACACCATCTACCAAGGCGACGAGTGCGACACCCGCTACCTCGCCGAACAATGGTGCTACGACTGCAACCGGCCCGCCCGCCGGATCGGGCCCGGCGGCGCCTGCTCCTGGGGCGAACTGCTCACCATCGACGAGCTCCTCGACGCACCGCCCTAACCGGTCACCAAAAAACCCCGGGACAAGACCAAACCGCCAGAAGGTTGACTCAGAGGTTTCATGTCGCCTCCCCACCGGCTGCGAACCGCAGCGGGCCACACGCCTTCCATTGCCGCCGGGAGCCTGTCCTGGCGCGATGCAGGTAGGCCTCAGTGGAACGGATCGACGCGTGCCCCAGCAGCTCCTTGACCACATCGAGTCCCGCACCGAGTGCCAGCAGTTCGTTGGCCGTAGCGCGGCGAAACATGTGCGGCCGGACCACCCGATCCAACCCGGCCTGGCGAGAACTTGCCGCCAACCACTGCCGCACGCTGTGGTGCCCAGCAGCCACCGTGCCATCGCCCCAGGCTACTCCGGTTAACTGGATAGGCTGGAGCCCACTAATCGAAACCACAGCCGCGGCGCTGACCGCCGCCGGCCACCAACTTCGTCCGGCGATCACGGCGTCGGCTCAACCGGTTTCAGGTTGTCTCCGTGGCGCCGTCTCACCTGGGTGCCGGACCGTGTGTGTTACGCAACATCAACGTGGACTGCACCAGGACCCGCTCGGGAGGAAGGAACTGGTCGTCGATCTTGCGCAGCAACAGGTCAGCGGCTGCGGTTGCCATCGCCGACAGGTCCACCCGGACGGTCGTCAACTCGAACGCTGCCCACGCGGCCGTCGGGATATCATCGAAACCAATGATGGAGAACTGGCCCGGAATCGAGATTCCGTCTGCGATCGCCGCATCGAGCGCACCCAGCGCGATGACGTCGTTGGCGCAGAAGATTGCGGTAGGCGGACTGGGCATCTCGGCGAGTGCGCGAAATCCATCCTGCCCCGTCCGATGGCTAAAGTTACCGACGATCACGTGTTCCGACCGGAGCGCGACGTCGCGATCGGCGAGCATCCGCTGGTAGGCCCTGTGGCGAGCACGTGCGGTACTGACGTCGCTCGGTCCCGAGATCAACCCGAACCTGCGGTGTCCGTGCTCGTACAGCATTCGAACGAGCGCCTCGACGCCCGCGTCGTTGTCCGGTAGCGCCGCATCTGCCACGACCCCGTCGACTTCACGGTTCAAGAACACGAACGGGACGTTGGCTCGGGAAAGCTCCCGCGGTACCGGGGACGTCACCGTACAGGCGGCCAGTACCACGCCGTCGATCGACCCGTCGAAGATCGGCGCCAGATCGGTGCGGTCCTGCCCATCAGTCACCAGCACCATGCCGTACCCGACGCTGATCAGCGCGTCGTGCAGCGGCGCGATCAATGCAGGGTAGAAGGGATTGCTCAGTTCGCCGGCCACCACGGCGATCCGTCCGGTTCTGCGTGTCGCCAAGCTTCGACCCAACTGGCTCGGCGTGTACCCCAGAGTGCGTGCGGCCTCCAGGATCTTTGCTTTCGTCGCGGGGGAGATCCGGGCATCGTTACGCAGTGCCAGCGACACCGCGGACTGTGAGACGCCGGCCAACCTCGCGACGTCCTTACCTGTCACCATGATGCCTCCAGCCTTGGTTCATGCGTATTATGTGTTGGCCCGGCTAAGCCACGGAAGTGGTGCAAGAAGACGGTCAGCTCGTGATCCGTTGTGGCTAGTTTAGGCGGTTAGTGCTAGCGGGCGTCGGTCTGGCCGCGGGAGAACGCCAGCCAGCCGGCACCGTCCTCGCTGGTGGTGACGTCGACGCCGAGGATCTCCCGGTGCCCGTGGGCGATGACCCTGCAGCCAGTCAGCACCTGCACGTTGACGACCCGGCCGCCTTCGGGACCTTCATCGTCAGCGCGTCCGCCGCCAGAAACATGTACGCGTGAGGACTCGTACACCACGCCTCCGGGGCTCATCTGTTCGCCCCATGCAATTTACGTGTTGGTCCTTCCAATCGTGCCTCACGGGGAGGCCTTGACGTTCATACGCTTGAATGCTAGGGTTTGACAACCTTATGCGGAACTTCTGGAGGACCCAATGATCGCGTCCCAGCATCTCAAGCGCGTGCCAGAAATTGGTGGCACAGCGACGGCCGCGGCCGTCGCCGAGACGGTCGCTGGGGTGATAGCCGATATCGGCTCGCGTGGCGACGCCGCGGTGCGTGAGTACTCCGACAAGTTCGACAAGTGGGCGCCAGAGGAGTTCCTGCTGTCACCGGAACGTATCGAGCAGATCGTCGCGGATGTTCCGGACGTCGTTATCAACGACATCAAGACCGTGCAGAGCAACGTCCGCCAGTTCGCCCAGCACCAGCGCGATTCGATCCAGGACTTCGAGGTCGAGACCTCCCCGGGCGTTTTCCTTGGCCAGCGCAACCTCCCAATCTCCGCAGTGGGGGCGTACATCCCAGGTGGTCGGTATCCGTTGGTGGCGTCCGCACACATGACGGTGGTGACCGCCAAGGTGGCGGGTGTCGCCTTCGTCACGGCGTGCACGCCGCCCATCCGCGGGGAGATCCCAGCGGCGACCGTTGCAGCGATGTATCTCGCCGGCGCGGATCATATCTACGTGCTCGGCGGAGTGCAGGCTGTTGCGGCGATGGCCCTTGGCACCGAGACGATCCGTCCGGTGAACATGATCGCCGGTCCGGGCAACGCTTACGTGGCAGAGGCGAAGCGCCAGCTGTTCGGAAAGGTCGGCATCGACCTCTTCGCCGGTCCTACAGAAACTCTGGTCGTCGCCGACGGCGACGCTGACCCGTTCGTTGTCGCGGTCGACCTGCTCAGCCAGGCCGAGCACGGACCCGATTCGCCGGCGGTGCTGATCACGTCGTCCGAGCGAGTCGGCCGCGAGACCCTTGCGCACATCGAACGGCTGCTTCCCGAGATGCCGACCCGTGACTTCGCGGGGCCCGCGTGGCGGGACCACGGACAGGTGATCGTGGTAGAAGACATCAAGTCGGCCTATGCGCTGGCCGACACCTTCGCCAGCGAGCACGTGCAGATCCTAACTGCGGAACCGCGTGAGGCCCTGGAAGCGATGAACAACTACGGCGCGCTGTTTCTTGGCGAGGGCACGTGCGTGTCGTACGGCGACAAGGTCATCGGTACCAACCACACCCTGCCCACCCGCGGTGCCGCGCGGTACACCGGTGGTCTTTGGGTGGGCAAGTACCTGAAGACCGTCACGTACCAGGAGGTGACGGACCAGGCAGCCTCTGCCGCACTCGGTGAGCTGTGCGGCCGTGCCGCGCGAGTCGAATTTTTCGAAGGACACGCCCGATCCGGCGACGTGCGGGCAGCGAAGTACGCGGGCGCCGAACTGCCGTGGGCGCCTGACCAGTACAAGGTCACCGTCAGCTAAGGGACGCCTTGGCGGGTCCCGACGGTCGGTTCGGCCCGGTCGTGCGTCCCGCCAGCCATCGGACTCCAAGCGATAACGCCACCGAGAACGTAGCAGGAGGGAAAACGCATGAAGGCTTTTGTGTTTCAGGGAGACCGCCAGATCGCTGTCCTCGAAAAGGAGAAGCCGGTTCCGGGACCGGGCCAGGTGCTGATCAAGACCAAGACATCGTCCATCTGCGGAACCGACCTGCACATCTACCGCCAGCCGTCGGCCACGGTGAGTTCCAAGGGCACCACGGTCAGCGGCCACGAGCCGGTGGGCGAGGTCACCGAGGTGGGCGCCGGAGTCGTCTGGCCCACCGTCGGTGACCGGGTAGTCGGTTACCACGTCGCTGGTTGCAACGTCTGCAAGTTCTGCCAGCTGCGGCGCTACAAGGAATGCCCGCACAATTACAGTGCGCCAGCTTCGGACCCGCAGCGCGTGGCCATGCAAGAGAACCTCAACGGTTCCAACGCCGAGTACATCCTCCTCGATGTCGGCCTGGTCCTGCCGCTGTCCGACGACTTCAGCTACGCCGACGGCTCGGTCCTGGTGTGCAACTTCGGTACCGCCTATGGGGCCGTGCGGAACGCCTTCACCTTCCCCGGTGGCACCCTGGCGGTGTGGGGACTCGGGCCGGTGGGTCTGAACACCATCTTGGTCGCCCGGGCCATGGGCATGCGCGTCATCGGTGTCGACGTCTCCGAAGGTCGCCGGACGATCGCGGCGTCGATGGGTGTTGAAGTCGTTGACGGTGCCCACCAAGGGCTCACCGACATCATCCACGGACTGACTGGGGGCGAAGGCCCCGACGCCATCATCGACACAACCGGCGTCGGTTCGGTACACGAGCTGCTGGTGCCGACGGTCAAGCGCGGTGGAACCATCGTCCTCGTCGGCCTCGGCCACGCGACCTCAGTCGGCCCTGTGCCAGAAGCCATCTTGCGCCAGGTGACGATTAAGGGCTCCTGGATTTTCGACATCGCCGACTGGCAGCCGATGCTGCAATTCGTGCGCGAGCACGAGCTGGTTGATCTGACGGCCACCGTCGACAAGGTCGTCCCAATCGATCAGTTCGAACAGGCCTTCGACGAGGCCGACCGAGCCCTAGCCGGCAAGATCATCTTCGACTGGTCCTGAGTCAGCGACCGATCTCCGTTGCCTTGAGACAACGCACCTCCCAGCAGGTATCAGCAGTTCGACAACATAGGCAAGGAAGCCATTTTATGAGCGTACCACCCAACATTTCTCGTCGGACCTTCGGTATGGGCGCACTCAGCGCCGCAGGACTCGCACTACTGTCGGCCTGCGGCCAGGACGGTGAGACACAGGCGGGAGGCTCAACGGGATCCGGTTCCAGGGGTGGCACGGCCGCCTACGCGAACAAGGGAATGGACTTCTTCTTCTTCGTGATGCTGGCGGAGGCCATCAAGCGGCAGAGCGAGCAGCTGGGTTACAAGTACAGCACCACCGACGCTAAGCAGGACTCGAGCCAGCAGTTCAACCAGGCCAAGACGCTGCTGGTGCAGAAGCCCTCGCTGTTGATCGTGGACACGGTGGATTCGGGCGCCTGGGCTCCTATCGCGCAGCAGACCAGGTCTGGCAAAATCCCGTTCGGCGCGGTCGACTCGCTGGTCACCGACGGCAAGATCGACTTCCAGGTCGCGTTCGATAACTCGATGGCCGGAACGCTCGCCGCCCAGAAGACGGTCGAGTTGCTCAAAGCCAAGTACGGCAGCGAGCAGGGCCAGGTCTTCAACGGATACGGCGCGCTATCCTCGGCAGCCTGGAATGCGCGCAAGATCGCCTTCGAGGCTGAGCTGGCCAAGTACCCCAACATCAAGCTCATCTCGCGCCCGACCGAGGGTTCGGAGACCACCGCGCGACAGGTCGCCGGTGCCACGCTGTCCGAGTTCCCAGAGCTGGACGCGATCCACGGCCCCAGCGACTCCATCACCCGTGGCTTCATCACTGCCATGGACACCGCGGGACGTCTGAAGAAGGTCGGCGAGAAGAATCACATCATCGTTACCACGATCGATGGTGAGCCGCAGGCTCTGCAGTGGTTCCGCGACGGCACCGTCGACGCCCCGGTGTCCCAGGACCCAGTCGCGTACGGCGAGATCTGCGTCAACATGCTCAGCCAGTACACGGCAAAGGGTCAGCCGATCCCACTGGGCGCGTACGAGAACAAGGACTACTTCTGGCAGACGTCGACCATCGACTCCACGGCCAACGGGCCGGTCATGACCATCCCGCCGTACGTGATCAACAAGGCCAACGTCGACGACCCGCGGCAGTGGGCCAATGTCGTGACGCAAAAATGGGGTTTGAAGCAATGACAGTAGATCGCGGGGGGATCGTGCTCCAGACCCGGCGCCTGGAGAAGAAGTATGGCGACAACTACGCTTTGGAACCGCTCGACGTCAGCATCAAAGCCGGCTCTATTCACGGGTTCCTCGGAAAGAACGGTGCCGGCAAATCAACTCTCGTCGGCATGATCGCCGGGTCGGTGCGACCCACCGCCGGCACCATCCTGCACGAGGGCGTCGACATCACCGACACCTCATACAAGGAGCGCAAGGATCTCGGCATCCACCTGCTGGGCCAGCACGCCGAACTCGTGGGCCAGCTCAGTGTCGGCGAGAACCTGCTGATGTCGGACCTCTCGCCGCGACGGGGTCGGCTCATTAGTTGGGCGCGGGTCCGCAGCCAGGCACAGGAAATCCTGGACCGGTACCGGTTACCGTTCGACGTCTCCGCGCCGGCTTCGGAGCTGTCCATCCACGACCAGAGACGACTGGGCCTGGCTCGCACTCTCCGCGAGAGGGGAAGCCTGGCCATGCTCGACGAGCCGACGGCGTCGCTGAGTCGCAAGGAGCGAACCGAGCTGTTCGACTGGATCCGCGACTTGAACCAGGAGGGGCAGACCTTCGTCTTCATCTCGCACTATAACAGCGAAATCCAGGAGATTTGCGACGAGTGCACCGTATTTCGCGACGGGCGGTTGGTTGCCGAGGGCATCAACCCGCGTATCATCTCCTCGGCCCAGATCTCGGAACTGGTGACCGGAGCGTCGGTGCATGAATTTCACCGTGTGGTCGTCGAAGGCACCGAGGACCACGTGTCACTGCGGGACTTCACGGCGCCCGGGATCGGCCCAGTGGATCTCGACATCAAGCGCGGTCAGATCGTGGGATTCGTCGGATTGCCCGGATCTGGAGCCAAGGAGTTGGCCCGGGCGGTCGGCGGACTCAACCCGGGACACTCTGGACAGCTGCTGCTGGGCGGCAGGAAGGTTGACCTACGGGACGTGCAGGCGGCTCACAAGGCCGGCGTCGCTTACCTGACAGACGACCGGATTCACGAGGGACTAGTCTCGCAGTTCTCGATCCAGGAAAGTTTGCACCTCGGGAATTGGCCGACGTCCAACGGTCTGACGGACAACGGCGCGATGAAGAAGTACTACAACGCAATCAACCAGCGACTTCACATACGTTCCCGCGATCAGCTGCAACCGGTCGGGGAGCTGTCCGGTGGAAATCAGCAGAAGGTACTGCTGGGAGCCATGCTGGCCTTCGACCCGCAGGTGATCATCCTGGACGAGCCTACGGTGGGTGTCGACGTGGGCACCAAGGAAGAGATCCACCGACTGATGGACGAACTGACCCGCCAGGGGATCAGCATCATCCTGCTCACCTATGACGCCGATGAGATGTGCCGGGTCGCCGACAAGGTCTTCGCCTTTCAAGACCAGCATTTAGCCGGCGTATTGACTGGGGCAAACATCAACCCCGGCGCGATCATTGACAACCTCTCGGAAACGGCAGGAGTATCTGCATGAGCCAGATCCAATCGTCACCCGGCGTCTCCCCGGTGGCGGTCGCTCCCAATCCCCGCACACGTCAGAAGTCACGAGCGTTACCTCTGCTACTGAACAACATCGTGTGGCTGCTGCTGGTCTTGTTCGCCTTCGTCGGCTACCTGCTGAACTCGTTCTTCTTCAGCATTCCGAACATGCAGAACATCCTGGTCCAGGCGACCACCCTCGGCTTCCTGGCCGTCGGCATCGCCTTCACCCTGCTCATCGGCGAGATCGACCTGTCGGTGGTTGGAGTCCTCGGCTTCAGTGGGTCCATCGGTGCAGTGGCAGTCAACGCCGGAATTCCGCCGGTCCTGTCGATCCTCCTGGTCATCGCCGTCGGCGGTGTATTCGGGTTAATTAACGGCCTGTGTGTCGCCAAGCTCGGGATGAATTCGTTGATCACCACCCTTGCGATGGGCCTAACGCTCACCGGCGCTGTGCTGGCCATTACGGCCGGAAGCACGATCACCATCTCCAAGCCCGGGTACACCTTCATCGGCACCCAGTCGATCGGCGGTTGGCCGATCATGCCGGTCGCGCTGATCCTGCTCTTCATCGTCGTCACCGTTCTGCTGAACCGTTCGCGCTGGGGCCGCAGCATCTACGCCACCGGGGGTAACGAGCGGGCGGCGTTCGCCGCGGGCGTCCGTACCACCCGCGTCCGGCTAAGCGCCTTCATCGTCTCGGGCCTCCTTGCCGGGTGCGCCGGCTGGGTTTCCACCGCCTATCTGTCTGGCGTCAACTCGACGATCGGTTCGAACATCCTGCTGTATGCCATCGCCGCGCCGGTGATCGGCGGGGTGTCCCTCACCGGAGGCGTCGGCAAGGTCACCGGCATCCTCGGCGGGATCCTGCTGATCACCGTCGTCCAGGTCGGGCTGCAGCTCAGCAGCATTTCGGCCTACTACGTCGCGATGGCCGGCGGCCTGATGATCTTCATGGCCGTCTTCATCGACGTCCTGCGCGTCCGCACCCTGAAACGCCGCTGAGCCAGCCGCCCAGCTCAATCTGCACTGGAGAGGAAAGCAACATGTTCGCAACTATTAGCCCGGTCACGGGAGAAACGCTTGCCGAGTACGACTACCTGACCGACGAGCAGGTGCAAGAAGCGCTGAAGCGATCTGCCGACGCATACCGGATCTGGCGCGATGTGGATCTGACGGAACGAATGGCCGTGCTCCGGAAGATGGCTGACCTGTACCGCCAGCGCAAGGACGACATGGCTCGCCTCATCGGTCTCGAGATGGGCAAGCCGTTCGAGGAGGCCAAGGGCGAAGTTGACTTGGTCATCAGTATCTGGGACTACTACGCCGACCGTGGCCCTGCCCTGTTAAAAGAGGAGAAGCTGAAGGTCAGCATGGGCGGTACTGCATTCGTGCGCACCAAGCCCATCGGTTCGATCCTCGGCATCATGCCGTGGAACTACCCGCACTACCAAGTGGCCCGGCTCGCAGCGCCGAACCTGCTGCTGGGTAACTCCATCATGCTGAAGCACGCCGAGAATTGCCCGCAGAACGCGCAGGTGATCCAGGAAATGCTGCTCGAGTGCGGGCTGCTATCGGACGCTTACTTGAACGTGTTTGCGACCACCGATCAGGTCAAGACGATCCTGGCCGACGATCGCAACCAGGGTGTGTCGCTGACCGGCAGCGAGCGCGCCGGTGCTGCGGTCGCCGAGATCGCCGGCCGCAACCTGAAGAAGTGCGTGCTGGAGCTCGGCGGCAGCGATGCCTTTATCCTGCTGGACACTGACGACCTCGACCGGACCCTGGACAAGGCGGCGAGTGGCCGCATGTACAACTCCGGTCAGGCCTGCAACTCGCCCAAGCGGTTCATCGTCGTCGGTGACCTGTACGAGCCGTTCGTCGAGGGCATGAAGACCCGGCTGCAGGCGCTGGCCGCGGATCCGGACCAGGAGATGGCCGCCGTCTCGATTGGCCCGGTGTCCTCCCGGACAGCGGCCGAGCAGCTGCAGTCGCAGGTCGACGATGCGGTGTCCAAGGGGGCCACCCTGCACCTGGGCGGCACCATGTCGGAGTCGGGATCCTTTTTCTCTCCGACGTTGCTCACTGACGTCAAGCCGGGCATGCGCGCCTACCGCGAGGAAGTCTTCGGACCGGTCGCGGTCGTCTACAAGGTCGACGACGAGTCTGAGGCGATCGGTCTCGCAAATGATTCCCCCTACGGGCTGAGCTGCGACATCTTCAGTGCGTCGCAAGAGCGGGCCATCGCGGTGGCTGATCAGCTGGAGACCGGTATGGCCTGGATCAACGGGATATCCGGTTCGCAGGCGGACCTGCCGTTCGGTGGGGTCAAGAAGTCCGGATACGGCCGCGAGTTGGGTGAGTACGGCATCCTCGAGTTCGCGAACAAGAAGACATTCCGCGTGCCGGTGGAGTAGGTCTACACGATCGGGGAGGCGCGGGGCGGTGCAGCGCCGGATTGGTTGAGACCTGACTTGGACCAAAACTAGTGCGCATGCCCGCTCGCGCCGCGGAGGGCGTGGAGGGCCGGGTAGCCGGAGGGAGGTGTACGGCTCTTCACAGTTGAGCAGTTCGGCGCCGCCTTCGGGGCGCACCGTGGTGCGCGAAGATTCCGGTGTACCGGCGGTTGCGCGGGCGCGGGGGTCGGTTGGACGCTGGGTACGTCCGCCGTGGTTGACCCCGGTCACACCCTGGTGCCGGTGAGCCTGTAGTTGAGCATGGTGGCGGAGGACTCCACGGGAACCGTGGATTAGTGCCATGAGCCCGAGCGTCAGACTTTCTCAACTCCCCTGTCCTCCCCACGGCGGTCACCTGTCGGAGTCTGCTTGGTGAGAAGGGAGTCGTGGATGGAAGAGATGCACGCCCGGTGCGCCGGGCTGGACATCTCGAAGAAGGACGCCAAGGTCTGCGTCCGAGTGGCTGGGGCCGGACGTCGCAAGGCTATCGAGACAGTCACGACGTGGTCGTCATTGACGTCGCAGATCCTGGCGCTGCGGGAGCACCTGGCCGCCGAGCAGCTCACGTGCGCGGTGATGGAAGCGACTGGGGACTATCGGAAGCCGTTCGTGCGCCACGAGGCGCTAGGAATCGAGTGGGGGTGAAAGGACCCTGCCGCTGGTCAGTCGCAGCTGGTTGATGAAGCTGGGAGGCAGCCTGGTCCGGGGAACGCCGGGCAGGGTGGGAGCAGCCTCCGACAACGTACGGGATGGGTTGGGACTGTCAGACGGCCCGGGTCCGGCAAGCAGTGATGGGAAGGCGTACGTGAGGAACCACTGTCTGACGCCCCGTGAGTCCAGTGCCGGCTCAAACCTGACGGATATGGGCCGGTGTGCAGTGCGTGGTTGTCTCGTTTCGACGGGGCAGCCGACTCCGAAGCCGGTTCAGCGGTGGCAGCGCTCCCGCCCCGGTCGTGGCATGTGGACCACGGTACGGCGAACCTCGAACCTCGAGCCGCGGCAGCGCAACGCCTATGTCTCGGGATACGTGCAGAAGGTGCGACGTCGCGGCTCAGGCAGCGGCACCGGCGTGAGTCGCTAGCCCCTTGAGGTAGGCCGCCACGGCCCGCGGCGCGGACCGGGTCGCGTCGGCCTCGACGGCGGGGTTGTAGTTGGTGTTGGTGTTGACGTCGTAGGTCAGCAGCCGCCCGTCGACGCACTCGATGAACTCGATGCCGCACACCTCCAGGCCCACTCGTCGGCTGAAGTCGAGGTACCTGCCGATGATCGGGTCGTCGAAGCCGTCGCGGAGGCTGAACAGCTGCTGGTTGGGATCGGGGGCGATCGTCGCGCCGGGCGGCATGACCGGTTGCCCGCTGGCCGGGTCGAGGGCGCAGGCGTCGGCTGGGCACAGCTGGAAGCCGCCGCGTGCGGTGTCGGCGTTGATGGCGTAGATGAACTGCCCGCCGACGATCTCCACCCGGGTGATGCGGGGCTCGGCCGCGACGACGTACTCTCGGACCAGGGTGATGCCGTCCTGCGGCTCCTCGTAGTCCTCGGAGGCGACGTAGTCTTCCAGCTCCTCGTAGTGATCAAACTTGCGCACCCCCAGGCCCTTTCCCCCCTGGTTGTCCTTGGTGACAAAGGGCGTCGGGAAGCCCCTGGCCGCAGTCAGGATCTGGTGCCGGCCGATCGCGGCGATAGTCCGCGGCGTCTCGATGCCGGCGGCCCGCAGCTGGGTCAGCTGGTCCACCTTGCTCATCTCGAGCTCGAGGATGCGCCGGCCGTTGACCGTACGGCGTCCGTGCGCCTCCAACCAGGACAGCACCGCCCGGGTGTAGTCCTTGGACAGGGTGTGGCCACGGGTGTGCGAGGAGGCGCTGATCCGTGACCAGAAGATGCCCTCGGGCGGCGCGCAGTCCAGATCGAGGGTGCCCTCGGTCAGCAGCCACTCCTCGACCTCGGCGCCCTCCGCCTCGAACGCCCGGGCAAAGGGCGGGAACCACTCCGGATTCTCGTGCAGGGCATAGATCTTCTGGATCACGGGATCCACCTCTCACTGGACTGCATCCGGGTCAAGACGGAGTCGGGAGGGGCTATTCCTCCGCGGTGACCGCGCTCCGAGCGGTGGAGTCCGAGGGTGAACACCCCGGCCCCTCCTACACTGCCGTGGTGGACCTGAACTGGCTGGAGAGCTTCCTGGCGCTGCTCGAGCACGGGAGCTTTACCAGGGCGGCGGAGGCGCAGCATCTGAGCCAGCCGGCGTTTAGCCGGCGGATTCGTTCGCTCGAGCGGTGGCTCGGGGCGGAGCTGGTGGACCGTTCCACGTTTCCGGTGGTGGTGACCCTGGCTGGGGCGAGGCTGCGCGCCGAGGCAGCGGCGACGGTGTCGGGTCTGGCAGCGGTTCGCGACCAGGTGCGAGGGCGGGAGCTGGCGCCAAGGGACGCGGTGACGGTGGCGTTGAGTCATACCCTGGCGACGGCGTTCTTCACGGGTTGGTGGCAGGCGTTGGCAGCCGATGGCGCCGTACTGCCCTGCCGTTTGCTGGCCTCGAACACGCTTGAGGCGTATGAGGCGCTGCACCACGGCGGGTGTGACCTGCTGCTCGCGTATGTCGACCCGGCTCACCCGCTCGGCCTCGACGTGGACGAGGTGGAGTCGGTCACGGTGGCTCGCGATCGGCTGGCGCCGTGCTCTGCGGTGGTGGCCGGGGGGGCGGCGTATCCGATCCCTGCGCCACCCGGTCGCCGGATCCCCTTCCTCGGCCACGGGTCGGGCGCGTTCCTTGGCCGGGTCACCGACCGGGCGCGGACGTTCGGGGAGCTGTCCCTGCAGCCGGTGGTGCAATGTGACCTGACCGAGACGCTGGCCAGCCTGGTGATCGCCGGCGCGGGGGTGGCGTGGCTGCCCGGGCTGCTGACGCACGCCGCAGTGGGCGACGGGCTGATCGTCGAGGTCGGCGCAGGCCGTTGGGACGTCGAGCTCGAGGTCCGCCTCTATCGACGACGCGCGGGGAGGGTGAGTGAGCACGCCAGGACCATCTGGGAGCGAGCCGCGCGCCTGGCCGAGGACGACGCCGCGAGGGTCTAGCCGCTGTTCGCCGTGACCAGCGCAGCAGTGAGGGCAGACCAGTCGCGGACGACTGCGGCGGCTAGGAGGTCGGTGGGGTCCAGGACGGTGTCACCGAGCGGGGCGCTGCTGCCGGCCAGTGCCAGCGGCAGCTCGGTGCAGGCGAGGACAACGATCTGCGCGCCGGCGTCACGCAGGTCGCCGATGGCGTCCTCGACGAGCGGCCGCGCTGATCCCGGGTCGTTGCGCTTGACCATCGCAATCGCCGTCGCCACCCGGCGCTGCACGTCCGGTCGCGGTGTCACGATCTCGACGCCGATGTCGGCAAGGCGCGTCTGGTACAGCCCGCTGCCCAGGGTTCCCGCGGTGGCCAGCAGCCCGGCTCGGCTGACCCGGCCCTGCCGGGTGGCCACCGCGGCCACCGTCTCGGCGACCATGTCCACGAACCGCAGCCCGCTGTCGGCCTGGAGCCGTTCGAGGAAGAAGTGCGCGGTGTGGCACGGCATCGCCGCCAGTCTCGCGCCGGCCTCGGCGAGGCGGTGCGCGCCGTACAACAGGGCGAGGTATGCCGCGTCGGTCCCGTCGCGCACCGACGAGACCCGGTCCGGCACACGTGGGTCGCCCCAGATCACCACCGGCAGGTGGTCCTGGTCCCGGCCAGCCGGGGTGCGCCGCACCAGCTTCGCGTAGAAGTCCGCGGTCGCCGCCGGGCCCATTCCGCCCAGGACCCCCACCAGGGGCCGATCGTCCACCCTCGGCGCCATCTGCTGCCCTACCGGCCGGCGGTGAAGGCTGCCCGGTAGCCGAAGAGCGCGGCAGCGCCTCCAGTGTGCAGGAACACGACGTTCTCCTCCGGCGCGAACCGGCCCTCGCGGATGTTAGCCAGCAGGCCAGCGAATCCCTTACCCGAGTAGACCGGGTCAAGCAGGATCCCCTCGACCTGGGCCAGCAGCCGCACCGCATCAACCATCGAGTTCGTGGGCACCCCGTATCCCCCGCCGACCCACCGGTCATCGACCAGCACCATCTCCCGGGAGACCGCGCCCTGGTACCCGATCTTGGCCGCAGTCCGCGTGGCGAGGTCGTACACCGCGTCGATCTGGCGGTCCTGCTTCTGCCGCACGCTCACGCCCAGGACCTGGGCTGGGCTGCTCATCGCGGCCAGCCCGGCCACCAGCCCGGCCTGGGTGCCGGTGCTGCCGGTGGCGTGGACGACCCAGTGGACCGGGATCTCGGCGCTCTCAAGCTCCTGAGCACACCGGACGTAACCCAGCGCCCCGGTCGGGTTCGAGCCGCCACCTGGGATCACATACGGCCGATGGCCAGTACCCCGCAGCTCCTCGGCCAGCAGCTCCATCTCGACCTGCATATCGGTCCCGGCCGGCGGCCGCTGGATGATCTCGGCACCAAGGAGCCTATCGAGCAGGACGTTGCCCGACTCCTCGTACTCCTCATCCCCGTCAATACGCCGTTCCAGCAGCAGCTTGCACCCCATCCCCGCCCGCGCTGCCGCCGCCGCGGTCTGCCGGGCATGGTTGGACTGGGTGGCGCCCTGCGTGATCAGCACGTCAGCCTTGTCCTCGACCGCCTCCCCCACCAGGTACTCCAACTTGCGGGTCTTGTTCCCCCCCGTGGCGAGGCCAGTGCAGTCGTCACGCTTGATCCACAAATTCGGCGCCGACGCCACCGACTCCCGCAGATAGTCAGTCAGCCGGGTCATCGGCTCCAGCGCCGTCGGGAAGTGACCCAACCGATACCGCGGGAACCCTGCCAACTGAACCATTCGACCCCTCACTTCATCGACATCTCGAGTCTCTCGGGCAACAACCGAGTAGACCCGATCAGGACCACCCGTGTCCAATGCCGGCCACGGCAGGGCCGATGCGTCCCCCGCATAACGGGCCCCCTTACCGGCCGGGCTGTTGACGCAGCGGTACGACGTCCACACACTGCACTGCTAAGACGCCCCAAACAACCGCCCACAGCACCCGCGCCACCAACACCGACTAAGGAGAACACCCACCGATGGCCATCTCTAGTGAAGGCACAGAGACGGACACCCCCGAGAACACCGATACCAGTCAGGGACGCTCGCGAGCGCGTAGGCCGTCCCTCGGTGTCCAGGTGCTTATCGGCCTGTGCCTCGGGGTGGTCCTTGGCTTGGTCACCCCAGCCGTCGGCGAGCACCTGAAGATCGTTGGTGACGCGTTCATCCGGCTCATCCAGATGGCGATCATCCCCTTGGTCTTCCCACTCATCGTGCTGTCCATCGCCAAGATGGAGTCGGCGAAGGCACTCGGGCGCCTTGCCGGGAAGACGATCCTCTACTTCGAGGTCGTCACCACGGCGATCCTCATCCTGACAATGGTGCTCGCCTCCCTCGCCGGCTTGGGCAAGGGAGCCAACCTCACGAGCTCGGCTACTGGTGACACCTCCAACATCCAGAAGTCGCTCGACCTCGGACAGATGTTCCTCGGCATCATCCCGAACAACGTTGTCGGCGCGTTCAGTCAGGGCAACCTGCTGTCGGTCCTCTTCTTTGCGGCTTTCCTCGGCGTCGCCCTGTCTCGTATCGGTCCTAAAGCGAGGCCGATGATCGAGGTCCTCGACGGCTTGGCTACGGCGATGTTCCAGATCATCACCTGGGTGGTCAGCCTGGCGCCCCTCGCAGTTGTGGCGTTCGTCGCCTACAACACGGCGCACTACGGCTGGGGCCTGCTGCTGCGGCTGGCAGTGTTCGTGGTGGTGTTCTACGTCGCCGCCATCGTCGTTCTGCTCGTCGTCTTCCCGATCGTCGCGGCGATCTTCAAGGTCCCCTATTTCCCGCTGGTCCGCTCGATCAGCGACCTGATCCTCCTCGCGTTCGTCACCCGCAGCGCCGAGGTGGTGCTGGCTCCCCTCATCAAACGGCTCCACCAGTTCGGCGTCGACCAAAAAGTCTCGTCCTTCACGCTGCCACTGGGTTACTCGTTCAACGCGGACGGCGCCACGATGTACGAAGGGCTCGCCGTCGTCTTCCTTGCCCATGCTTACGGGATTGAGCTGACGGTCCCCAAGCTCGTCGTCGCGATGCTGGTGCTCATGCTGCTCACCAAAGGCATCGCCGGAGTGCCGTCAGCCTCGATCGTCGTGCTCTTCTCCGCCGCCGCCACGATAGGGCTGCCCCCGCAGGGCATCGCGATCCTGCTGGCTATCGACTTCGTCGTCGACATGGCCCGCACCGCGGTCAACGTCACCGGCAACTCCCTTGCAAGCATGATCATCGCGAAGTCCGAGGGCCAATTCGTGCGCAGGGAGGTGGAGTCCACTGCCGTGCCCGCCTGACGTCTCTACCGAGCGGCGCCTCGGACCGCGCCGGAACCGCCGCTCGCCGTGCACGCCTGGGCGCTCCGGCATACGGTGAAAGCATGGACTTTCGATACCTCGGCAACAGCGGGCTCAAAATCTCGGAGATCACCTACGGCAACTGGCTAACCCACGGCTCGCAGGTCGAGAACGACACGGCCGCGCAGTGCGTGCGCGCCGCACTCGATGCAGGCATCTCGACGTTCGACACGGCCGACGCCTACGCCAACACCCAAGCGGAGGCTGTCCTGGGGGAGTCACTCAAGGGCGAGCGCCGCGAGTCCATTGAGATCTTCACGAAGGTCTACTGGCCGACCGGGCCAGGTGGCAAGAACGACACCGGCCTGTCGCGCAAACACATCATGGAGTCGATCGACGGTTCGCTCGAGCGCCTGCAGACCGACTATGTGGACCTTTACCAAGCACACCGCTACGACACGCAGACGCCACTGGAGGAGACGATGCAGGCGTTTGCCGACGTCGTCCGCCACGGCAAGGCGCTCTATATCGGGGTCAGCGAATGGACTGCCGGGCAGATCCGCGACGGGGTGGAGCTCAGTAAGGCGCTGGGGTTCCAGGTCATCTCCAGCCAGCCGCAGTACTCCATGCTGTGGCGTGTGATCGAGGACGAGGTCATCCTGACGTGCAAGGAGTTGGGCGTCTCGCAGATCGTCTGGTCCCCCATCGCCCAAGGTGTCCTGACCGGCAAGTACAAGCCAGGACAGCAACCGCCAGCCGGCTCACGCGCCACCGACGAGAAGGGGGGCGCCGACATGATCAAGCGGTTCATGAGTGATGAGGTGCTCGCTCGGGTGCAGAACCTCCAACCGATCGCCGACGAGCTCGGGCTGTCGATGGCCCAGCTGGCCGTCGCATGGGTCCTGCAGAACGACAACGTCGCCGCCGCGCTCGTCGGTGCCTCCCGGCCCGAGCAGGTGACGGAGAACGTCAAGGCGTCGGGCGTCCAGATCCCGAGCGAGCTGATGACCAGGATCGACGACGTGCTTGGTGACATCGTGGAGCGTGACCCCGGCAAGACGGAGGAGACGGCGCCGCAGCGGCGGGTCGCCTGACCTGGCGTCGCACTCACGCTCTCCGTCGCTCATCAGCTGTCCGGGCCGGAAACCGGCGACGCAGTTCAGCCCTGCACCGGATCGCGTCGACCAGGCCCGTCCCCCCCCCGCGCGGGAGCTGATCTCCCGACGCAACGAGTCCCGCAAGAGCGGCAAGGAAGCGCTAGCATCGTCAAAACGGCACCTGTCCGGCGTCGTGTATCAGCCCGGATCCACCGCCCGGGTTTGTGTGTTGGTGTTGAGTCCGGTCGGGTGGGTGATCTGCGGCCGGGGGGGAGGTGACCGCCGGTTTGTCCGGCTCTTCCCCTGGGGCCGTTCCCTCGCGCCTGGTTCGGCTGGGTGGTCAGGTGGGAGCAGTTGTGGGTGGTCCGCAGATGCTGGCGAAGCGGGGTTTCCCAGCCGTCCTGCCAGGGCCAGTCCCGGGGCAGGTGCGGGGTCAGCTTCCGCGCTGAGGAGGCGATCCGGGCTGGGACGGCGATCAGGTGTGTGCCGATGGTGGCGGTGGTGGCCCTGGCGTGGAACACGGACGCGATCGCGCCTGCGGCCCGGGTGAGGTTGACGGCGATGGCGGCAAGGACCAGCCCCGCGCCATTGGCGCAGAACGAGGCTGAGGGTAAATGAGCCAGTGCACCGGTCCGGAGGTCGGCGTGGGTCTGTTCGATGATGGCGTGGTCGCGGTGGGTGGTCTCGGCCTGCAGCATCTCCAGGGTGGTGTCAGTGAAGATCGCGTGGTGACGGTAGGCGGCGAACAGTTCACCCTGCACGCCCTGCTTGGCCTGCTTGGCCTGCTTGGCCTGCTTGGCCTGCTTGGCCTGCTTGGCCTGCTTGGCGGGGACGGTTGCGGGGTTGACCCGTTTGACCCGGCGCACGATCAGTCGCCCGTCGAGGTGCTCACTGCGGCGGCGTGCGGTGAACGCGGGTGTTCGGGATCTCGGCGACCTGCGCGTCGGAGACCAGCCGCTGCTCGTCTTCGTCCCAGATCGCGTTCGGGTACTGGCCCTGGGGTCCACGCCGACTCCTCGATGGCCGAGATCGCCCGCAGCACAGCCCGGGTTCATCCCGGCGGTGATCGAGACGTTCCCCCCGCCGCGGCGGGCCGCGACGACCACGTCGTGGCTGAAGTAGGCGCTGTCGGCGCGCAGAATCACCAGCCCGGTCGCGCCGCACCGCCAGGTGGTGGCCAGC
>JAABUR0100004504.1_pt1 | contig 18564 bp, 16 predicted proteins | sample 5560091 | NCBI WGS metagenome assembly JAABUR01 (sample SAMN10711879, study PRJNA513375) | rock metagenome | isolation source: Antarctica rocks | place: Antarctica: Victoria Land, University Valley sud | reverse complement strand
AATGATGCAGGTGCCGAAGAAGGAGTAGCTGAATCCCGACACGGAATCCGCGAGCTGGTAGCCTAGCTGCACCCAGTGGCGGTTGAGCCAGCCGCCGGGGATGGAGCTGAAGCCGTCGAGGTGGGCAATGTAATCTGCAGCGAAGAACGCAGTCAAGATGTTTCCGGTCAGTCCGCCAATAGCGTGCACGGCGAAAATGTCGAGCGCGTCGTCGGCTTTCATGTAGTACTTTAGCTTGGTGGCGTAATTGCAGCAGAGGGTTCCCATGATGCCGAAAATGGGCGCGGACCAGGCGGGGACGTAACCCGAGGCCGGAGTGATGGCGACGAGGCCGGCGATGGCGCCGGAGCAGAAGCCGACGGTGGACCATTTGCGATCGAGGCGGTAGTCGAGCAGGACCCATGTAAAGCCGCCGACAGAAGCGGCCAGGTGAGTCACCACGCAGGCCATGATGGCACGCATGTTGGCGCCTAGCGCCGAGCCGCCGTTGAAGCCAAACCAGCCGACCCAGAGGAAGACGGTGCCGATCACGACATGGGTGACGTTGTGAGGCCGGTAGGGGAGGCCGTCGAGATCGCTGTAGCCCCTGCGTTTGCCAAGCATCACCGAGTAGGCCAGAGCTGCAGCGCCCGACGAGATGTGCACCGGGGTCCCTCCAGCAAAGTCGAGGCCGCCCATTTTGTAGACCCAGCCGGCGGGATTCCAGGTCCAGCAGGCGATGGGGTCATAGATGAGAGTGGCCCAGACAAACATGAAGACGACGCACGGGAGCATGCGTCCGCGGTCAGCCGCCGCACCGATTGCCAGAGCGGGTCTGGTGGGGTGCATGTTAGTCGCGCCGCCAGAGATTGACGTTGGCGCTCGGACTTACGTGATGGCAGCAAACATGCATTGGTAAATGGCAAACAGCAAGTCTGGAATCTTCGGGCTTCCCACCGATGGATGCGCCAGGACGTTTCTGAAGCCGATATTGTCGAGGTTGCCCAGGAACTTTCCCGCCCCGTGCGAGAACGCCAAGGAGTATCCCCAGAAGAACCACTGGAACGATACGACGGCAGTGGACATGAGAGAAAGCCAGATGAGCGATAGAGCAGACTTTCTGCGGGCCAGGCCCGAGTAAAAGAAGCCAACGCCGGGGATCATCAGCAGAACGAGCGCGGAGGCGGTGATGACCCAGGCGAGATCGCCTGTGGTGTAAAAGACATTCAGGTCATAGTTCAAGGAGTCTCCTCCGGCGGCGTTGTCGGTGTTGTTGAACTGGTACAGCGGAACATAGTTCAAGTTGGTGAGGTCAGCCTGGGTAAGGGGTGAGCCTTGAGTGTCCGGCATCTTTGTGCTCTACTCTTTCTTCCAGAAGTCCTGTGATGTTTTGATCAAGCGGTGGACCAGCGTTGAACGAGAGTTTGTAGAAAGTGAGGTGGGTGAATATGTGTTGAGATCACGAATGAAATGACGAGACCTGCGATAACGCAACATGTTCCGGGCCAGATATATAGGTGAAGCCATCGTTCCTACTTAGCACCCGCCAAGGAGATATCCGGCGAGATTTAGTCAAGTGTTGAGTACTTCGGTACGTAGCACCATCCAAGTGGTGGGGTCTCGATGCTATCGAGTGTACGAACCGGCGGCGATGATTCCTTATCGCTGGGTCTAAAAGGAGGCTTGCGGAGGATGATGGATGACAGGATGACTACGAGTACGGAGGAGGTACGGAGTACGGGAGTAGGTAGACCATTAGATGGCGCACTGATTGTTTGCTGCCTTTGTCAGACTCGCCTAGAACCTTGTAGACGACGCCTTGCCCCCTTGGCGGTGTTGTCGCTAGGCGGCTAGGTACACCTTATCAGAACCACAGACATGGGCATCTCATCACGACTCTGTCACCAACCAGCAATCAGATATGCCCGACCACCCTAAAGTACTTTAGCCATGCCTGCGCATCCCCCAAGATCTCCCCACTTGGATCTTCCGACCACGTGGGCCATATCCCCATCCATCATCCATGTTACTCGTTTAATGCAGGTATTTGTTTGCTGTGTTGGGCCAGCAAAAGCCTCTAACCTACTCCGTACCTTACCTTTAGCCGGCTAAGAACCCCCAGCTCCGTTCCTTCGGTAATCTCGGCCATCAGGCTTTTGAGTCGTCGTCATTGGTGGGATAGAGACGTTTGATATGGGATTTCCCCTAAGCACGAATCAAAGAATACCTTAGCCAGAGGATTGGTGGGAAGTCAACGGGGGCGGTGGACCAGCCGTGTGTGTGTGAATTCCCGTCCCTACCATGTCAGCCCTGATGGAAAGTTGCGATAAGCTTTCAAATACGGTTAGAGCGGAGATAAGAAGCAAACTTCTTCGGGAAAAGTCGAGGGTGAAATGATCTTTTACCCGCCCGTAAAGTACCTAGAATACCGAGGATGGCACCATGGGTCCTCTCTGTGTACCATTCTTAGCAAGATAAGTTATACAATACGGAGTAGAGCAGAAGAGGTTCCTATAAATAACGATATACCCACCTTATCACACACTGCCATGTGCGCCTGCCACACGCATCATATGTAGCATAGCATAGCATAGCATAGCATTCTGTACCCTCATCCCGTCAAGAGGTGCATTGCAAATCCCTTTCATGCATGTGGGCAAGGCGGGGCTACTGTACCTAATGATTCCCGTGTACTGTACATATCGTGCGATAAGTAAGCCCTCCCTCAGCCCTGCGCCCTGCATCCGTGCATCACCTCACCTCACCTTACCTTACCTCACCTCACCTTATTACAGAGTGCCCCAGACTGCTGAGCCCACTACATATATATATTTCCGTTCTCCGGGTGTTAATCTCACTCTTTCTGCTCGGGTTTAGGTTTCTTACTCTATCGGCTAGAGTTGTTACGGACACGGTCGGTCCCAAAAAAAAAAAAAGGGGGTCTACATACAGTAACAATGAAAGGTACTGACTGTACTGTAACAAGAAATGTGGATATGTGTTCAGTCAACAGAAAACTTTGTTTTGCTTTGGCTAGGGAGCTAGGGTATGGTTGAATTATTGAGGAATAGAGTACCGCGTAGAGGACGGGGGAAAAGGGGGTTGGATGCAGCTCATTTGAGGGTTTTCTCTCTTCTCCACCGGGTTCCCTTCTACGTGCTGGTGATCCGCGTATGGGGGTTTTGGAGCTGGGCTTTTGCTGATAGCCATATGATATGAACGAGGACGCAAAATATGGTGCTCGTGCTGTCGGTGACAGATTGACTCTTTTGTCTAATACAACTTTCAATGATTCACTACCCATCCCTTTCTTCATCCCGAGCAATCAACACACACGGCCTCTCCGCCACCCATATCTTCCCATCTCTGGTTTCCTCGCCTCCATTTGCCCCATCAACGCCATCTCCATCATCGCCAAGGACCCTCACATCCTCAACCGACCCCCCAACCTCATAAACCCCACCCCCCAGTACAACAACCCCAACCTCCACATCGTTTGTCCCTCCAGCCTTAAGCACCGGCAACGCCCGCTGCAAAAGTCCATGTATCAAAAGCTTTTGGGAGAGGTCGAGGGCGATATGCTGCGGCTGGTTGGATAGGGTCGGGAGGAGGCGAAGAAGGGGGTGAATGGGGTAGGAAGAGCGGTTGCGAAGGTGCGTGGTCAGAGTAAGTGCCGTGCAGGTTGGGGTGACGTAGGTCGTGGGAGCCAGGGTGGTGAGTCTGGGCGAAACAAGGGAGGGGGAAGGGGATGAGGGGATAGAGAGGGAAAGGGACATGTCCAAGTCTTCCAGTTTATATGCGTTGACCATACGCGTGCTTAGCCTCAGCGCCCGCAGATTAATAGCACCGGTCCGTCCTGTCGAATCTTCCGTCCAAGAAGCACCGATAAGGCTCAAAAGATGCTCACGATACCAGAAAGCTTCTCTGGCCGTGAGCTCTGCGGCACGTGTGGGTGCGGTGGTCGAAGTGTTGAGGATGAATTGCTTCTTGGTCGTTTGTGGGATGGGAAGGTGGGTTCGAGATGAGGGAAGATAGGGGCGTGGGAGGATGAGTATAAGGCGAGTGGTAGCGCCTGGGAGGATAGAGTCGTGGAGGGTATATGCATGGGTCGGGATATCGGTCGAAGTTCCCGGAGTTTCACTTGTGGGGTTCGGTGGGTTTGTGGGGGGTGAGTTTTGAGGGGTGGAGGAGCGGACTTGGATGGATATGGATAGTGGCGTGGGCCAGGAGTTACGGAGGTCGAGTAGAAGGAGGCAGTGGTGAGTATCGTGAGGTTGGAGGCCGATGCGGGAGAGGAGGGCTTGAAAGCGATTTTCCGGTTTGGGCGATGGGCGTGATGTAGCTCTTGAGCGAGAAGAGTCGGAAGACTTGTCAGAGTTGGCTCTCAGTTGCTGTTGACGTTGTTGATTTTGCCAGGCAAGGTCACTGGTAAAGGGGATAAGGTCATTCCAGCAGAGCTCTACGCTCGCGTTGACCGTCACAGTGAGAGGAATTGTGAATCGCCGGGTATAGAATGTGTCCTTGACATCTGATTTTCGGACTCCGAGATAGCCATAATCTACTAGGATTGTTCCGTGAGATAGTCCTGGCTTTCCAAATACTTCTATCTTAAGAAGCATTTCTTCTCCAGGACCAATCTTAATATCCCGATCTTTAATCTGCCACCGAAAAGCTTGCTTCTGCGATGAGGCAAGCTCGAGCTCGTACGTTTCGGCCGAAGAAAGGTCCTTGCTGGATAAGGCGGCTTGCACTTGAGAAGCAGTCGAGTCGACAAAGGAAAGATTCATTATATCTACAGGAACTGAAGGTGAAACGTTTTCCAAAGTACATACGAATGACTTGGTCTCTCCTTCGAGTAGCATTATGGCAGACTGCGCGAGCGAAAGAGACTTCAATATTACGTCTGGTTGAGCTCCGATGACCTTCAGTGCAACAGTCGAGGTGCTAGGACCTTGCGGTGCAAGAGTTATCTTGCTTTTACCAGGATCTGAGGCTGTGGAAGTAGGCCTCGAAACAGCCCCAGAAATTGAATCAAACCCTTGACGCTGGGCTTTATGTCCCGGTTTAAAAGTCCACGATGTTTTGAAAATAGGGAATCTCCGCTTCCGGCAGCCTTTGATTTTGGCAATGCATCCCGTAACAGTCAGCGAACCAGAAGTCTTTGGCACGCCACTCAGCAGCACCGTCTGAGTCCTGTAAGGTCCGATTATAGTACGCTGTAGGAAGCCGTCGAAAGATACTCCGGATGCTTCTAGCGAGAGACTCTCTATTTCAACATCTAATTCATACATGTTTTGCAGAGTGACTCGAAACACAGCTTCTTCACCAGCAACAAGGATCGGCTCCTTCTCGTTAGCCCCGATACTCTTAATGAAGGGGTTGTAGATAAATGGACTCTTCTCCGATTTTGCCTCGATTATGTCAACAACCTCCAGCTCGGACTTTGCGTGTGGTATAGGATGTTTCGCCGAATATGACTCCAGCATTTCAACTCCGCGAACCAAGAACTCATCCCAATAATCCGCCTCAATGTCTTCGAGCCCAAGCTGTCGCGCAGCACCAACAGTACGACTTATGTTACTCGCAAGCCGTACTTGCTCCTCGACCGGCAAGGCAGGCAAGACCTCGTCACTATCGGGTCCTGGGGCGACACTGTTTCCTGCGGTCCGTAACATATCAGCAGAGAAGCGAAGGACACCTCCAAGATCTGGTAGAGCTTCGCAAAGGTTGATGCAAGACCTGAGTATATTTAGTTTTAGTTCTTGTGCTCCCGAGGTATGCAGCAACGCTTGCTGTATTACACGAGCAATAACACTTTCGTCCGTGTCTAAAGGCGATGCGCTAGTAGGATACTCTTTGCCTACCGTCAGATCATGGTTAGGGATGTTCTGGCGGCTAGGAGAAGGCGCAACAAGGATTCCGTAAGCATGGCAAACTAGTTCAAGCAGACTCTGAACATCGTGGTCCGTGTCACCTTGCACATTGTCAGCTTTATGAAGACTAGAATACTTCACTGCTGCGTCGAAAGAAGGCAGACTAGCAGCAGGATGAACACCCATCTCAGCTGCTCCATCTTTCCTGGCTTGAACAAGGGCTGGCAGAAGAGCAGACACGAGTTCTTTCAGAACAATAGCCTTCTTGCGGTGGTAACCCAGCTCGGACAGAACCGAGGCGATACCGGCAAGGATGATTATACGATCTGATACTGACAACGGCGTTTCTGATAAAGGGTCAGGGAAGGCACGGAAAAGCAAGGCGGTGAGCTCCGCTCTCGTTGGGAAAGCAGTGACTTGGGAGGGTTTATCATTGCTGTAAGAGATCGTCGTGTTGAGGACCACACGCTTGAGACCGTCATCATCAAGACGCCCATGTGAGACTTGAACAACTGTAAGAAGCTTGGCAAAACGAATGGTGGTTTCAGAGAAAGCGAGTTGAGGAATCTTATCATCAGTGAATGTCCAAGCACGGGAATAGAGATTTAGAATATTGTTCGCCAGGTCAGGTAGTAGGTTAATCAGGTTTTGCATTGATTCAAGGTGGCCTGCTGTACTAGCAGAAGTCGAAGTCGGCACGTCTGGAAGGCTGTTGGATGGTGTGTGCTTGGCAGATTTTGCTGCATTGGAGCCAGGTTTTTCTGCTCCAGGAACAAGTATCTGAGGAATCTTTAAAAGGTTATTGTTGCTTTCTACAACAAGCCATACCTCATAGATCAAGGATTTGAAGACTTACTCGAAATTCCATGCCTGCCCACGCATACATGACGAGACAGATTGCTAAGTAATCTAAAGCTTTACCATGCCATAGATAATCAGTGTTGGCCCTGGCAATTGTTGCACCTTCTGTAAGCTCCTTCACCGCGTCCGGCCACCGTCCTGCGAGAAGGTAAAGAGATCCAATCACAATGCCTATCCGTCCTTTGCCTTTGATTCGCTCCCTTTCCCCAGCACCACCAGCACCAAAGCCCTGCATCGAGACTCTATCCCGACTTCTCCTTCTGCCCTCTGGAGTAGCAGCAATCTCATCAAAAGTAGTGGGCGGCGTGCTTACTCTGTCGGGAGGAGACATCGCTCGGCCATCTGGCGTGGGATCTCGCGAGGTCGTGTTTGAAGGCATGTGAACAGGCATTGATATGCGGCCCTCAACCTTTGATGCAGTGCCGGCTGGGGAAAGTGACCGCATACCATGGAGAGCAGATGTTGGCCGGGAAGATATGGGCGCTTTGGCATTGTAGAGATCACCATTGCCGAGACCCAGCACAGACCTTGGTGACTCCAGAGAGGGAAGAGCTTGCAAAGATTTTGCATACGAAGTCATCTCAGCCAAGAGTTGGGATGTTAAGTCACACATGACCGTCTTTATTGTGGTCGTCTTGGACTTCTCCAGCGTAGGTACGTAAACTACGCCTTCATGCGGTGGTTTTGCCGGCATAACATGGTCAAAAATCAAGACTTGATGAACTAAAGCCTTGGGAAACTGGGTCTTGATTTTCTCCAGACCTTCAACGAGCGATCTCACAGAAGTGTTTTGGCTATCTTCGGTTCTAGATAAATCCGTTCGTTCATTATTACTAGCAGCTGTTTCCCTTGATGTACCGCCTATGCTGTTGTAATCTGCGATTGCTATAACCATCAAGGGTTCTCTATATAGCTCGAAAGGCGCCAGAGCCATATGCGAGGGTGGAGGAAGAGCTGTCGTTAAGTCATAAAGAACCAGACCTGTAGGAAAAGCAAGCGGCGAAAACATGGCTAGGATACACCAGATGTGTCAGCGATATTGCCTACAGACTCTTTGGGTCGCGCAAGTAGTATAATAAAGCGTAATGGTTTCCTACTTCTATGAGGTCTGCCATCAGGGCTGACGTCTCCCAGACGCACCACATTCTCTTGCTGAAGCCTTCCAAGAGACCTCAGAAACCTCGATCGCTTGATATGCCCAATGGGAACCACAAGGACTCTGACTCGCGCTGGGGCGACGAAAGAGAGGGATTCAAGGCTCATGGTGACATTTGTTTAAGGATAGGCGCACGATTTTGTGGAAAGCTCGTGAAGAGCACAGGGAGGTGGGCTTTGGCGTTGGACAGTCCATGACCGAAGTCCAGATGTACAGAGCACCCAGGCTTTTGGTATTAGGGTATTCAGTATATGAAAGGAATTGACGGGTGAATTATTGTAGTGAAGACATGCGAGAAAGGGCAGCACGGGCAGGTAAAATAGATAAGCGAGGATTTTAAGCGAAATATCGTGCTGTGCTGAGAATTCTTCTAGAATATCAAAATTAATGCTTTGTATGATATTAATAAATTTTAAATCTAAATAAAATTTAAATTTAAACAATATAAATTGTTAATGGGAACCAATATTTGCACACCCAGTTTCCATACATGCACACCCAATTTCACTACATAAGGTAAACACCCATTCAAATTAGAATTAGTTACCGATATCTCGGTCGCCTAGAATACCTTTATTTGTATGAATGCCCCACCAAGAATTAAGTACCTGCAGGCAACGACGTCATCCTCCATCAAATTTATCGCGTTACACATGCAACATCTAACATATTACCAGGGATTAAATCTGCCTATCTCAGAGGACGAGGTAGGGGGGGTGACGAAGGTTCAGCTGTTGTAGAGCAGATTCCGGAGTTTCAGGAGCAAGCGCCAGGTGGTGGAGGAGGCTTTTATGGTCAATTTCAGGTGTAAATTAACTTGGAGATAACAGTTGATCCCAGAGGTACTTAATTCTTGGTGGGGCACTCATACAAATAAAGGTATTTCTAGGCGACCGAGGTATCGGTAACTACTGTGATCCTAATTTGAATGGGTGTTTATGTAGTGAAATTGGGCGTGCATGTATGGAAATTGGGTGTGCAATCATTGGTTCCCTAACATTTAGTCTTTTTATTAAGCATTATATTGAGCTTTTTACTTCGACACTCTGTATATATTAAAGTATGCATCAGTCAGATTTGTAATACACGCTGAGCAATGTTTCTGCCACACTGGTGGGTGATCTTCAGGTAAACCCACCCAAGATGCTGAGAACAGCCCCCAAACCCACCTCTTAGGGTAGATTGGGTTGGGTTTGTTGGGTGTCACCCAAACCAACGGTCACACTATGCTTCAGTCGCAACCGTCAAATCAAATTTGCTTTGTATACACATACCAAATCTGCTTCCATAAACAAGTATCAATTTGTTCCATATCCAAAGAACCAAATTGCTCCATATTCTAGCACCAACCCCCTGAGTTGGCAATCACAAAAACCAACCCATGAGGTATCAATAGTATCGAACAGGAAAACGCCTAAGTGTAAGGAATCGGTACAGGTATAGAAGTACAAGGGGCTATAGGCCGGTGCAGTATTTTGATAAAAAGGGGCCATTTTTAGAGCATTATGTGGTGTTTCTAGAGAATGGTAAATCGTCCGAGGCCCGGTCATGCAGGTAAATGCAACTCTGCTTTATTTTCTAAGAAGATGTCAGACCGCAAAATCACTGGAGATTGGAGGGAGCCGCTTGACGAACGTGGAGCTGAAGTGGGCGGTCTGCTCCAAAATTTTGGAGGTCTAGTGAGCCAAGGAGACTGTTAAGGCAATCTTAAAGGAGGCGAGCGCTAAGAGAAGAATAGGGATGTTGATTTGTGGGATTTTCCCTACTGACTGGATGGGCCGGGATTATTCGAAGACGTTCAAACAGTGCTCGGCGTTTTAGCATTGTCGCTATCGAACCACTTGTTGGTTCCACCAAGGAGCATCTTCCAGATGTTTCCCTTAAAAAATGGTTCAGTGTCGACGAGATCTCTAAGGGGAGGATCAGCGAGATGCTCCATATAACGGCTTTGGGGTATGATCGTACCTCGTGAGCCCGGTGCTAATCAAGCCGTTATCCAAGAAAGACAAGCGTGCACTTCCAACTTCATCGTTACCGAACTGTATGAATTGAACACCAACCTGAATATTTGGCTTCTTAAACCTGTCAAGTGTTTCACCAAGAGACTTGATAGGTGGAACTGCATCTGATTCCGGTTGCCAAATGCCATCAGTGAAGATGTAAAGGTTCAATTCTCGTACATCCTTTGGATCGTCGGCGTGCCAAGGACGGCTCTGAGCGTTGCGGGGTTTTCTTTGGTCTTCCTCCTCTAATCTTCTCTGATATTTTCCTAGAATCGAACCGAGGCGGTGGTAGATATTTGAGAGGTGCTCTGTTCCCTCTTTGACCTTTCGGGGGCGTTGCTTCTTGGCTAATTCAACAAGCTCTGTTGTCTTCTTCTCGTTTGTGCAGACGGTATCGCTCATCGTAAAGAATAAGTCGATTCCATTTTTGTCGTTTTTTTTGACTATATAAGCTAAAATGTCTAGAAGTAGAATGACATCATCCCAATGCTCTCGCATTGATGTTGAATCGTCGATCAGAAAAACCTGTAAGCCATCAGCGGACGTATGTATGAAGAAGAAGGAAAAGACAAACATGGTCACGGTTCTTCAATTCATTCATCAAATGATCGTGTGGCAAAGGTATGTCTTTGGCTCCACCTAATAAATTCCCCATCGCACTGGCTAGGCCACTCAGACCTTTCTTCTTCCGTCTTTCTCTCCATACTTTAGCGTCATCAAAAGATAAGAATGGAGGCTGCGGTGTTGGAGTACTATGAGGATGAGGATCATATGTAGGCTTGACAATGGGATGACCAGTATTAGGCTTAACATTGGGAGAAATGGCAAGGACAGAAATTCCATGCTGTGAAACATCTGCCATGTTTGATGAAATGGGTTCAGCACCAACATGCTGATTACTAAAGGGTAGTGTATCCGTGGAGATCTCAACCCGGAATGAATCACGAGCTTTTGTCGCTGCATCAGGACTGCTTTTCTGAAGCTCTATTCCAGTTCCGGGCTTTTCGGTTGTGAGACTAGGTCTCTGAGCCATACTGGGGGTCTGGGGGTGCATTTCCTGAGAAACTGGATTGACACTGTGGTCTGTGCTATAACCAACGCTAGGGTTATCTCTATGACTGATTGGAGGCTCGGTCTGAAAGGGTTCTGGCAATAAACCGTTTTGCTGGCTTGACATTGGGGTAAAACGGTCTTCTCCAGCCGAGTGCCTCTTTCTGCGTGAGCCCTTACGGTCGAGACCTCGTTCTGCTGGAGGAGAGTGGAGATGAGTTTGACCACCAAAAGCGTCTTGCGTCACGCCGTCAAGAGGATTCATCGACTTGAAAGTGGAACCATTTGATAATTGAGAGAGATGCGCAGGCCTATCGGTCGATATAATTCCAGGGCTCTCAGTGTAAGGATACTTTACCTGTTGTGATGTCGTCCCTTGAAGCTCTGGGCTTGGAGGTAAAGAAGAAGTCATTCGAGTTTGGCCATTGGAACCGGTTTCCTTGCGAGGAGGCATCGACGTAGCTTCTCGTTCAGAGGCGCGACTATCCGTGGAAGGAGATGTCGAAGAACGTACGGTCCGATAAGGCTCGAAACAGTTCTGATCAATATCCTTCATGCTGGCAGAGTCTTTAAGCACCTTTGATGACTTCCACCAGAGCGTATTCGCTGAGCGACGGTGTTGCCGTGGTAATAGCATGTGGTCTTTTATCATGGTGAGGACATGCTCAGTGATAATGTCACACCGTTGAAGATTACTGGGTAACTTTTGGAGACGTTCTTCGACGCATCTTAAAATAACCTCACCGTTATGGAAACAGTCTAAGTCCTCTATTCCATGTTCTTTAGCGTTCAGCTTGCGCAGATCACGATACTGTTGCAAACCTGTCAGACCTAGGACCAGCCATACAGCTGCTTCACTTAGTATGCAGCCTAAAGACCATACGTCTACTCCTGGGGTGACCTGGCGGCGCGTTGCTGCGTTGGTGGTATCATGTCTATAGCATTCTGGGGCCCCTTCATACAGCTTAGCTGTCGTTACCAGAAACATGCAGGCAGATACTGTACCGTAGGTCCGGGTCCCTTGAGTGTCCCAATCATATGCGATCTCCTCTACTTTGTCCCGAAAATGACTGAGCCCAAGATCGGCAAGTTTGAATTCCAATCTGCCGTTGCGAGTAGACAGGAGTATATTGCGAGGCTTTACATCTTGATGCCACCTGCTACATTCAGCATCCAACTTAGGGCTCCCAAGGCACTAATCACTTACCCTTGGCGAGCAGATTTATCTGTATAGACCAGGTCATGTATTCCTTCAAGCGCCCTGTTCAAAGAGAGAAGGCTCTCCCAAAAATCATATATTCCTGGACCAGTGCGAGGCGTCCTGTGCTTCGTAAAGTAATCCTCCAAAGTCTTCTCGTTGGCGTACTCCAAGATTATGTTCCACGTTTCACCATGTTTGTAGCTGCCATAAAACCCTATGACACCCGGTTCATTGCTTCCACTTATTGCGCTACGCACGGTCACAAAGCCTTCGACCTCTTTTCTACATTGCTCCTCAGCTTCTCTCGAATGGTAGGTTTTTAGAACGAAGGTATTTGGGCATGGGTCCGTGATTTCCTGCTTTCGAGTTAGTCTTCGTTTCAGCGCATAGTAGTAAACAGTAAGGGGCGCTATACATTCTTGGTACCACGATTCACCTCAAGGCGATTGTACGTGGATTGCAGCTCTATTCTGTAGGTTTCCGAACTTCCGCCGGTCCCAAGCGGTACTTTGGAAATAATTGGAAGAATCGTTCTAGCTTGCCAATCTTTGAATCGTTCGTAAGATAAAGTTGGCGCGCAAAACATCCACTGATGCTCATAGAAATCCTGAAAGAAGCGCGTATCAATGTCCTCCAAATTCGCTGGGAAATTTTCCGGACGGGTGTCAAAGGGTAGCTTTTCGTCGGATAAACTATTATGTATGACGAAATATTTGATAAATTTTCCTCGATTTATGTGAAGGAGGATGGCAAACACTTTTGTGTACTGCGTTTTGATAGGATTTCGTTGAACAGGAACAGGGCCTGTCGATGGTAATACGCATCGCAATAGTCCCTCCAGGCGATCATGGTCCGAGAAATAGTCCTTAAGGTCGGATTCAGGGCAAAAGTATGCGGTCTCATTTTCGGTGCCTGAAATACCTGGTTCGCGCTTTTCGTCGACAAATCGAACGAACTTCTGCAATGCTTCCTCGTGATTAGGCTGTTGCGCTCGAACGGGGTCCATAGCATGAGCCTATTAAAGCTATTGTCCGATAAGAGCTCAGGATAGTGCCTGTAGCCAGGAGGGAGGTATAGGGAGAGCGTAAACAAATGATTAAACATTGAAATAGATGAAAAGCAAAGGATAATGAACTCCTGCCAGTAACTACTATATTGTGTTAGTGCGTACCGAGGGCGGTGTAACAGAGAGTTGGAGAGGGTGGAGAGTATGCCCCTCGTACATGCACCGGCCGCATCGAGACCAGCCTACTAAAGATCGGCCGTCGCATGCTTTGAGAGATACGCCTTGTTTTGCCTAACCGGATTACAACCCTAAAAAGAAACCTTTCTCAAGGCGTTTTCCTGACATAGGTGCGAGTAAATGGTAATAGCAGGGTAATCAACCGCTCAGTTAATGTAAAACTTGGTCTTGATCGAAGTCAATATACTAAAGGCTTAGGAAGAAGGAAGAAGCAATTAGCCCTAATCTGTCATCATAACTGCTGTTAACCTCACTTACATCGAAGCCTCATATCATAAGGGCGAGCTTTCCCACTACACTGAACCGGATCGGACTGTAACAACAAAAATCTTTCCCCAACCGCCCCAGGCATGTGATCATCTGAAACGCTCCTCTTAAGCCAGACTACATTGACAAAAAATATAACGCGTATTTGCAAAAAGTTCGTATATGGACATAAGACTTCAAAATAACATTCGAAGAACAAAGCGAAAGCTATTCTGGCTCTATCGTTACGTGGGATCTCATCCGAATTGAAACCAGCTACTATTCGAGCCCGGGAATTCCCGTACTTAATATTATCAATGAGGATGGTATGGAGATTATCCAGTGTTCTAGGTACGGAGAGGCAAATTTTGTATTTCGAAATCTTCTCGGCTAGTATATTCCAAGACACATTGATCTGCTTCTGGTTCGGAATCCAGCCTCGCTGTTTAACCGCTCTGATTCGACCTTTACACTGCATTCTAGCCTAGGTCCAGTCAATTAATTTTTCTGATCACGAGTCTTCGTACTTAGCTTGGAGTGACCTGAGATGCATCAAACGGGGGTCGGTCTCCGTTTTCAAGGTCAGAGTTCTTCCATCTTAGCTTATCCTTCTGTCGTACATGGCGATAATAGATCCATGATGCTAAAAATGTGATCAACATGAAAGGGATAGAGATAGCGAGGTATGTCTGCAGCGCAGCTGGCGAGAAATTCCGCTGATTAGATGGAAACTTTATAACATCAGTACTCATGAGCGTCTAGTTCGTTTGTTAGATGGGTCTATAGAATTTTGGATTGGTCCTTACGGAGATGAATGTCCCCGGCAAGAAGAACAGTGCTACGAGAGTAATGATACGCATTGACACAGTTTCCTGCTCTGTTTTCATTGCAATCTTGTGCATTTGGTGTGTCATCTTCTCCATCTTATCCGCTGACAGCTGAGCTTTTTGCGAGAGGTGTTTGTTCAATTGTATATTCTTGAATTCAAGGATTCCATACAGCTGCGTAAAGTCAGAACATAGTCTTGTGCTATCATTTTGGACATGCTTGCTTACCAAGGTTTTTCTATCAGCAATCATTTGCAGCAAATTATCTGCCCTCGACTGCTGCAAATTTAGATCGTCAATAATACCCGTGATGCGCCTTTGAAACCGGGAGATATCTCCTTTGCAGTTAGTCCGCAAATGGTTTGGACAGTCTTCTGAGCTGACCACAAATTGAAGGTATTGCTGTAACTCTGCCAGTATCTTGGCATTCATTTTCAAGACCAGTAATGTCTCATTCACTTTTTCTCCAATGTACTGAGTACGCTGAAGATCACTGAACGAGAAATCATGCTGTTCAACCCACTTCGCTTGGTTGTTCGAAGTCATTTCGAATGTCTCAGATTCAGCTCGTGCGGCACTGGACCTCTCATCAGCCCCGAATGACACTGCGCGGCGCATTTTGTCAACTCGTGATTTTCCTGTAGCTAATAGAGACCATTGACGCCTTGCCGGAGGTGGTGAAGTTTCAGAACGCTTTGGCTTTCCGGGTACAGGGCTTGGTGGCCTGTCTATCTCGGCCCGTAGTGTTTGCCGAGTTGAGTCTTGAAATTCTTCTTCCAGAAACTTAATGTACCAGCGCCAGTTCTCACCGCTGAGATTGCAGTGAATCAGGTGTGTTGCAAGTGCTGCTGAAAAGGCATGGCTAGTGGAGTCATATTCGCTTGAACAGGAACGACTTGCAGCTTCAGTTACTTGCATTACTCGATTCTTTATTAGGCGGTTGCCCTTCACTATAATCCAAACTGTCCGGCCGGTTTCGATATCAAATGAATGATATATGGCTGTCTGTCGTATAGACCACGGCCAACCTGGCTGGTCTTTGTATATTTCCACAGATTTAAAGCCGTAACACAGCTGAAGATTTCGACCTGACCTTTCGAGTTCTGGTATTGATAATCCTCGGTCCATCTCACTCAAACGGTTCTCGTGCCTGAACCCGCTGAAATGGAAATCATGGGGGTACTCCTGTTGCCCAAACGGAAAAACAAAATCCAGGAACTCTGGCATTACTTGATGGTAGGTAAAGGCATCCATAAGCATCTCTCGTGTTGTATTCAAGGGCGCTCGCGAGTGTGGCGCATGTACGAAGCTTATAGTATTGTCAGTGATTCGGCAACAAGAGCCAGAGAGAGACACACATGAACCTGCACATTGGGTCTTTGAGATCTTGTCTATTTATTATGTGGAGCTGCGTCTTCATTTCCTTGGCGTCGCGCGCTGTGTCATGTATCGAATCCTGTCGAAAGTCAACTACCGAAAGTGAAAGCGTATCAGCCAGTCGACAACCACCACTTGCTTGATGCTTCAGCTGCCAAAAATCTACGACGGCATCTGCCTCCTCACAAAAGAGCCTTTCCTGATTTTCGTTTAGCCTGATGAAATACTTCTTCAGGCAATGATCATAAGTGTCTGGGATGATAAGGTTCTTGGGAAAGAGGCTCGAGTTGAAACAAGATCTGTTCAATTGATTCATTTTGATCCCGTCTTCTGCTCTAAAGCTCCTTTGTTACCCAAAGTCTGCAGATATATTCGACTTTATAAAGAAGTGATTATGTAAGCATGGTCTGTTAAGGTGAAGTGGAACACACTCAAGGGGCTTGGTGGTATAAGGCACTCTCTGCCGCGAGGCCTGCAACGATGCTTACGCCCCATCCTGCCCTTACTCTGCACAATACCCGTACTGAGCTATACGCCTGCTATCTCCAACACAGCCTCGCAGCTTGCAAGGCACTCAGGTCCCTCGGAACTTCGTTAATCATCATCATCATTTACAGGTCGCCGTTTTTTATGAAGTTCTCTCCTTTCCTCCTGTCGCCTCGTAATCAGCCGGTGTGGCCAAGCATTCCTTAACCAGCACACCTTCGTTAATTTCCTTGGAGCTCTGAACGTCCAATCATCCAGCACAAACTGCGATTGTCAGCTTTGATTCTCAGAAATGGCGCTTAAGGGAGCACAACATTGAGTCCAAAATCGTTGTCGCCCACTATATTATTCTTGCTAAACTTTTCTTTCAAAAACGCTAAGACTGTTCCTTTGTCGAGACGGTAGTGTGGAAAGCTATCCGAAACCCAAGCGGAGGACATGGCAGCGATGAGCGATAAGATGCTTGAATGGGCGCCAAGCTTTAGTCGCTGCCACTTTGTGAGAGGGTGCTGTAGGAATACAAGGCCAAGGAATCCAGGCTAAATCCAGCTCACTGTGAGCCTGAAAGGAATGGGGCGGCCTGTTATCGCCAGTCTATGCGGCTCAAGTTCAGACATGATCAAGAGTTGGAGGGGTTATTTCATGCACATCATCACGCCGAGTCTGCAGACCCCACGTTTGCGTAATCAAAGGCATCCACTTAGGAAATACTGGACCAGTCACTTCAGTGCATAGAGTAACCGATGGGTAAGGCCCTTGTATACTAAGAAACGTACGGAATAAAGCCTTGAACTCCTTGCAGTTGGTTTGTACACCACGCAAAATCGGTTGGTCATTATTCCGTTTGCGCTAAGGGCTATGTTTTTCGCAATGATATCCTAGCCTTGTCGATTCCACTGCCTTTGTGGCCATGTACATCAACAGCCTCGAAGCCTATTTACATCCGCCTTGAAGAGGCAAATCTGACTCGCGGTTACGTATTGCCACTTATGCAGATACTTGTGTCTATCTTATAGATATAGCCTAACGAAAGCCATATGCGCGGCATCTGAAATACAGCTATTGAGGGGGCGGTTAACCAATTTGAGAGGGCTTCATGCTGATGATATACAATGTTGAAGCCTACTGAGTATTCCTTGACAAGTATGATCGATTTGCCTGAATCGCGTGCTTGATCAATAGCGTAGAATAAACGCGCTTTGCGGGGTGTATCAGCTTCCTAACGATGTCGAGCTTTTGACGTAGAGGTAGGTGGACGTGGAGCCATGATAATATAATCAGTTTAGTGAGCTAGAAGGGTGAGGTAGATAGAAGGGTGGGTAGAATGGCGGGTACGAAGCCGAAATTAGCGTATTCGGAACTAGCCGCTTATTGTACGTTGCCTTTTGCCGACCCCTGATGACTGGGATTATGTATCTACGGTGGCCCGCTGCATGCGTAACTGGCTGCTTTAATAAATCATATTCACTGGCAAGGTACAACGCCACAACACATTTACTTAGCATTAATGTTTTCAATCTACATTCCCTTTTCTTGTACAGCAGATAGAAGGGTGTAGATGTTTTCTTACTCCTTTGGACTCATGGAAGATGACGATACACTTCATGAGAAGAACGCCCTGTTCGATAGGCCTATTCTACTGCAACCCAATACATTTGAGAATATAGAGAGAGCTTGGTTCAAAGATATCATTCCATAACATCTTTTTGCAGCTACCTCCCAACCTTCTCAAGGGAGGATTCATTTGGCCTCGACGCCCGCGACAGTAACGCTAAATGGCGAACAGACTTGATTATGATGCGCTCAGAGCGCAGACCATACGTAATGGTAACGACGAGGCTGTCACAGTCAATACTCGAGCCCTGATAGACAAGGTACTAGCGAGATATTCGGGAGAATGGACGACCTTGAGAGAACTGCTTCAGAACGCCGCCGATGCTTCAGCGAGAAAGGTTACCATCAGACTTCAGACCATGCCATCCTCTAACGTCCCCGCTCCGCTAAGCTCCGACTCCTCAGTCCGACTAAAGCACGTGATAGAGAATCACACTTTGAAGTCATCTATAATCGAGAACGATGGGGAGCCATTCAAGGCAACAGACTGGTCACGGCTCAAGAAGATAGCAGAAGGGAACCCAGATGAAACAAAGATTGGTGCTTTTGGGGTGGGATTCTACAGTGTCTTTGCGGATTGTGAGGAACCCTTCGTTTCTTCTGGGAAGGAAGCTCTTGCATTCTACTGGAAAGAGGACTCTTTGTTCA
>JAABUR0100004503.1_pt1 | contig 18568 bp, 17 predicted proteins | sample 5560091 | NCBI WGS metagenome assembly JAABUR01 (sample SAMN10711879, study PRJNA513375) | rock metagenome | isolation source: Antarctica rocks | place: Antarctica: Victoria Land, University Valley sud | reverse complement strand
TCGGCCGACATACCTTCACGGGGGCGATTGCCACCGTGACCGCCGTGGAAACGGCACCGGACTTGCGTGCGGCGACGGTGTGGATCTCTCTGGTGCCTGATTCTGACGCGGCCTGGGAAGAGGTTACCGTCTTGCGTGGCGTCCTGCAATCACATGTCGCCGACCGCGCCCACATGAAGCGAACACCGGTACTCACCCTACAGCGTGACTTCGGCGGTGCCCATGCCCGACACATCGAAGACTTACTACAAAGCCTATGATTGCTGCCGACGATACTCGCCGAGCCCTGTCTTTCTTGATGGCGGCCGAACGGCCGGCGCTAATCACTCACCGTAAGCCCGATGGGGACGCTCTCGGGGCCGCCCTCGGCTTACGTCTGGCCTTGGATAGTCTCGGTAAACGAGCGATACCGGTCTGCCGTGACCCGGTGCCGGAACAGTATTGCTTCCTGCCGGGCGTCGCGAGCTTCGTGACCGACGTACCCCGGGACACCGACGCGATCGTGCTGCTTGATTGCGGGAGCGATCACCTGGCCGGCTTCGACGTGGGGGGCACGCCGTGCCTCCTAGAGATCGACCACCATCGGAAGTCCGCGCCGGTCGACTCCAGATTGACGGTCTACGATCCCGCCGCTTCCTCTACGGCCGAAATAATCTATGAGCTGCTTACCGCTTGGCGCTGGCGGCTCGATCGGCCTTTGGCAACCTGCCTGTTGACCGGAATTATTTCAGATACCTCGGCGTTTCAGAATGCCAACGTCAGCGCGCGAACCTTAGCCGTGGCGGGTGCGCTGCTGCGGGCCGGCGCCAACCGCAAAGAGATCGTTCGGCACTGTTTCTTCACCAGTTCGGTCCCTAAGCTGCGGCTCTGGGGGACGGCGATGGCGCGGATCGATCAGAATGTCCAGAGTTCCAATATCGTCTCGACCGTACTTACGAAAGAAGATATCGAAGAGTGCGGCGCCCATCCTAACGATATCGAAGGCTTAGTGAACTTCTTGAACGCGATTCCGGGCGTGCCGGCGCTTCTGCTACTGACCGACCTCCACCAGGGTGAAGTCAAAGGCAGCTTTCGGACCAGGGCCGACGACATCGATGTCTCCCGCCTGGCTGGGTTGCTCGGCGGTGGGGGGCACAAGCAGGCCGCCGGTTTCAGTATCCCCGGGAGGCTCTCGCGGAATGCCGACGACTCCTGGGAAGTCCAGCCACCGACGCTAATGGAACCCCTGCAGTAACTTTCGGCTTACAGCGGCCGGGGAGGCAGATCAAGGCCAGACCTCCAGTCGTGGAGGCCTGGCCTTATCGCCGTTCCAGCGGCCGTGGAGGTTCATCCCGGGGTGTCGCAAACGAGCGCGACCCGCGGTAGCCCCGCAGGAAGTCTTGGGCGGTCATCGGCCGTTTTCCGGCGGGTCTTACCGTTTGCAGCTCGAGGGAGCCGGCGCCGGTACCGACGCGGAAGTCTTCGTCAAAGACCCCGGGGGCGCCGTGGTCCTTCGTGACCCTCGCCGACAGGATCTGTAACGGTTCCCCGTCGAGCACATCGAAGGCGGTCGGCCAGGGCTGCATCGCCCGGACCTGTCGTTCCAGGTAGTCCGCCGGTCGTGTCCAGTCGAGCCGGCCGTCTTCCTTGCGAAGTCGGTGGGTCGGCGGTGTTGGCGATGGACCCTGAGGCCGGCCCTGGAGCGTGCCGCCTAGGTACGATTCCAAGTTAGCAGTCAGGAGCCCAGCGCCAGCCGCTACTAGCTCGTCGGTCAAGCTGCCGGCGGTCGCCTCCGGCGTAACGACTACCTGTGTCGCCGCCAGGATCGGGCCACTGTCGACCCCTTCGTCCATCATCATCAGGGTGGTGCCGGTTACCGCCTGGCCATCCAGGATCGTTTGCTGGACCGGCGAGGTGCCCCGATAGGCGGGCAGGAGGGACCAGTGGAGGTTGAGGCAGCCATGCCGTGGCAGGGCCAGGATGGCGGGGGGCAGGATTTGGCCGTACGCGGCGACGACGAGGACATCTAAATCGGCTTTCTGGAGATCAGCGGCGGCGTCCGAAATCCGTTCCGGCTTAACGACCGGGAGGGTGCACGTCGCGGCGTATTCCGCGATTGGCGATGGTACCGGTTTGGGTGAGCGGCCAGCCAGCCGATCCGGCTGGGTTATTACCAGTGGTACCCGGAAACCGGCGGCGAGCAGGCTGGCGAGAATCGGCTGGACGAACGCCGGAGTGCCGGCGAAGCCCGCCCTAGGTTTCGTCTTTCGGTCCGCCACGGTCCTTATCCTCGGATCGCGACGCCCATTCTTCCTCGGTCAGCCGCTTCAGTTTACGTAAGTCGTCCATGCGGTCAGTGAAAAGGATACCTTCCAAGTGATCGTATTCGTGCTGCAGGACGCGGGCCAGCAGACCGTCGGCCTTTACCTCGAACGGTTGCCTGTCGGTTCCCGTTGCGCGCACGGTCACTTCCTTCGGTCGTCTCACCTCCCCGAGGAGTCGCGGCAGGCTCAAGCAGCCCTCCTCCCAGAGGATTTCCTCCTTTGAGCGCTCGGTGATCTCCGGGTTGATGAAGACCATCGGTTCTCCCTTGACTCCGGTGACGAAGAGTCGGAGGCTTTGCCCGACCTGGGGTGCCGCCAAGCCGACACCGACCTCGGCCTGCATCGTCTGGAGGAGATTCGCCGCCGTGGCGACTGCTTTCATGAGGTCCGTCACCGGCGCAGCCTGGGCACGAAGGACCGGAGAATCCGAATTGACGAGAGGTAAGCGCATCGGTACCAGTTTACAGCAGGTTCACCGGGTCGACATCCACCTTCCAATCAGGCTGTAAGAGCGGCCGTATGGCCTTAGGATCACCCTTATAGAGCACCTGCCAGCGGTGTCGCCCGCCACTTTCCGGAATCGGGCAGACGCTGGCCGAGGCATCACCGCCGTTGGTCCTGATCGCCGTCTCAGCGGCCCGTGCCTGTAGCTCCGCCCCGACGGCCTTAGTATCAGTGAAGAGGAGGCGGGTCAGACGGGCATATGGCGGCAGACCGAGGGCTCGTCGCTCCGGCAGCTCACTATCGGACCAGACGGCGAAGGGGTGGCCAAGACTCGTCCAGGCGGGGTGGTCCGCCGTCGCGGTTTGGATCAGCAGACGCCCGCCCGACTCGGTGCGGGCGAGCAGTCGTCGCATCACCGCATGGGCTTTTTCCGCGGCCCGGAAATCCGGCAATTGCAACAGTGCATCGGCCTGGAGGGCGCCGACTAGTGGCGCTTGAACAGTCGCCCGGGTGATCGGCTGGGCCCCGTACTGAATCGCCGCCGGATTGTCCATGGTCTCGTTCAGCCGTTTTGCTGACCGGTCAGGGAATTTTTTCGCCAGCTCGCGTCCTAGGGCCTCGAGGAAACGCTGCGGTGCGTACAAGACCACGTGGCTGCCAGACCGGATCGCTTGCTCAAGTTCATAGGAAATCAGCTCGCGGCCCTTCGGTGGCGGAACGGTGCTGGAGCGGCCGCGCGACGCTGCCTCGGAAGCCGCGTAGCGGCCGTCAGCCACTTGTCGATACGTTTCCAGGCTGGGAGCCGGGGTACCGATCAAGAATGCCGCACCGCTAAGCTCCGCCAAGCGGTGCGCGACTGTCCGGGCGTGGTAGCGGGGCGCTTGGTCCTGCTTGAACGCCATATCATCCTCATCATCAAGGATAACCACACCAAGGTCGTTCCACGGGAGTAAGAGCGCCGAGCGCGTGCCCACCAAGAGCGGCACCTCTCGCGCCGCTACGGCGTTCCACAAGGTTGCTCGCGCAGCGGGGGCGATGGTACTGGTATAGAGAGCGGCGGGCGGGCCGAAGGTTTCCTGCCAGCGGACCGCATCGGCCGGGGTCGGCACGATCAGCAAGGCACTGCGACCCGTCTGATGCGCTGCCTGTACTGCTTGGCGATACGAATCCGAGGGTCGGGGCGTTATCAGGACCTGTGGTTTACAGCCAGGCGGGGGAGGCGCCGAGGGGAAGGGAGGCGCCGTCAACTTCTGGATAACTCCGTTGTTCAGAAATGCCTTTAAGGTGATACCCAGGGACGTCAAGTACTCGGTCGTGATCATCTCGGCCACGGCGACGGCGGTTTCCGGCAAAATAATCGGGACCGTTTCCAGTAAACGTGCCCGAGGAAGGGCCGCCGCTTCCGCCCAGACGACGCCCGGTAGCTGTCGCGTGCCGAGGGTGATGCGGACGACCTGACCCTTAACCAGCACGTCGTGACTGGCATACGTATAAAGCTCCTGCCGCGGATGGGTCAGCGGCGCGACATCGTAGTAGTGAAGGGGCGGTCGGCTCATGCCCCAAGCGTACAGGAGCGTCAGCTTGGCAGTTAATCCCGGCATACGCCAAGCAACGAGAGAATGGTACACTGATACCGTTTTACGCTCCCTGACGACACTAAAAAAAGTACGTGAAAAACATCACCAAAGAACACGCCTACGCCATCATCCTTTGCGGCGGGTCCGGCAGCCGCTTGTGGCCCCGCTCGCGCAGTGCCCACCCGAAGCATTTGCTGGACCTTAATGACGGCTCGACCCTGGTCCAACAAACAGTCGACCGTTTGGATCTTCCGGCGGAAAATATCTACTGCATCACCGAAGCCTCGCATGCCGAGCTCTTGCGCGGACAGTTGCCGAAAATCGCCCAAGACAATGTTCTGGTCGAACCGGGCCGACGGGGGACGGCACCAGCGATCGGGCTGGGGCTCACCGCGATGGAGGCAATCGTCGACCCCGAGGCGATAATCGTCTCCATCCACGCGGACCAAGTGATCCAAGACCAGGAACTCTATACTGCGACCATCAAAGCGTCGATCGCCGCGGCTAGGGCGACCGATCGTATCGTGACGCTCGGTATCCGACCGACCTACCCCTCGACCGGCTTTGGATATATCAATTTTGACGAGAAACTGACGACCGTCGACCAGTTCGATGTTTTCGGGATCGCCCGCTTCGTCGAGAAACCAAACGAGGAGACGGCCAAGATATACGTGGATTCCGGCCGCTACCTCTGGAACTCCGGCATGTTCACGGCCAAGTTCTCGGTTTGGCAGCGTGAGTTCGAGACGCACTTGCCCGACATTTGGGAAGGACTACAGCGGGTGAAAGGGGCCCTCTCGGACGCGGATTTCGAAGCGACCGTCCAGCGTTATCTGGAACTTCCGGAGGAAACGATCGACGTGGGGGTTATGGAAAAGTCTCGTCAACTGGCCGTCATCCCGGCCGAGTTCGGCTGGGCGGATGTGGGATCGTGGGCTGACCTTCACGACATGCTGGAGCGCGACGCCGATGGCAACGTCTTTGAGGGCAACTACATCGATATTGATTCACGCAACTGTTTCATCCACTCGCCACAACAGCTGGTGGCTACCATCGGCCTCGATAACCTTGTTATCATCAATACCGGCGACGCGGTCCTGATTTGTCCGAAAGACCGTTCGCAGGACGTCAAGAAAGTCGTCCAAAAGCTGAAGACCGCCGGACTGAAGGATTACCTATGAGCCTCCGTCGTACCCGCTGGGCCCTCCTTGCCATCATTGTCCTGGCGATCCTTTGCGGCGCCGTCGTCTGGCCAAAAGGCCCGAACCTCAGCCTGAAGTGGCTTGGTATCAATTACACCAAGGAACTGAAAATCCACGAAGGTCTCGATCTGAAAGGCGGATCGCACCTGGCCTACGACGCTGACATGTCGAAGATTCCGGACAAGGATCGCAACTCCGCGATCCAGGGGGCGATCGACGTCATCGAAAAGCGCGTCAATGGATTGGGCGTTTCTGAGCCGCTCGTACAGTCGAGTTCAACCGTCGGCCAGTACCGGGTAATCGTCGAGCTACCGGGCATCACTGACGTCGCGCAGGCCTCCAACCTGATCGGGGCAACCGTGCAGCTGGAGTTCTGGGAGCCGAATCCCACACCGGATCCTAACGCCAACCCACAGGATCCGCTCTCCGGCTTCAAAGCGAGCGATCTTTCCGGCAAGGACTTGAAGACGGCGGCCGTCTCCGTCAACCAGCAAACCGGCGAGCCGGAGGTTAACCTCCAGTTCAACGGTGACGGTTCCAAGAAGTTCGGCGACATCACCAAACGGAACGTCGGTCAGCCCGTCGCGATCGTCCTCGATGGGAAAGTGATCTCTGCCCCACGGGTCAACCAGGAGATAACCGACGGTAACGCGGTGATTTCCGGCAGCTTCGACGTCAATTCAGCGAAGCAACTCGCCCTCCAACTGAAGTCCGGCGCCCTGCCGGTGCCGATCAAACTGGTCGAACAACGTACGGTCGGCCCGACCCTCGGCCAACAGTCCGTCGAAGAGAGCCTGACTGCCGGTCTGATTGGCCTCGGCTTGGTAGCCCTCTTCATGCTGTACTTTTACCGCTTGCCCGGCCTTTTGGCCGTACTGGCGCTTCTCTTGTATGCCAGCATCAATATCGCTCTCTTCAAACTGATTCCGGTTACTTTGACCTTGGCCGGCATCGCCGGGTTCATCCTCTCGATCGGCATCGCCGTCGATGCGAACATCCTGATCTTCGAGCGCATGAAGGAAGAGCTGCGCCTTGGCAAGGGCTTGCGCAATGGGGCTGAAATCGGCTTCGTGCGGGCTTTTACCTCGATCCGTGATTCGAACGCCGCCTCGATCCTGATGGGAGGCGTCCTCTACCTTGGGGGCTCCGGCACGGTCAAAGGCTTTGCCCTGGTCCTGGTCATCGGCGTCCTCGTCTCGTTCTTCTCGGCCCTGACGGTGACGCGCACCCTGGTACGCTTGACCGCGCGCACGCGCTTGAGTAAAAACTTATGGCTCTGGGGCCTCAGCCGGAAGGAGGCCAAGGATGTCGCGTAAGGGCCCCGGGTTCCTCCTCGAAATCGTGCGCTACCGCCGTTGGTGGTTCACGCTGTCGGCCCTGCTGATCGTACCGGGATTGATCAGCCTGCTTTTCTTCCCGTTTTTCATCGGCCTCTCGCCGCTACAGATAAAGCCGAATATCAAGGCGGGCATCGACTTCACCGGAGGATCCCTGCTCGAAGTAAAGGCGCCGGGCGTCACGGGCGACCAGCTGAAGGCGGCCCTGCCGGCCGAATATGGTCAGGCGGTGGTGCAGTCCACGGGCGACCAGACCTTCCAGCTCCGCCTGAAGGATTTGACGCCGGAACAGCATAATGACGCCTTAACGAAATTAAAGGCGGTTAATCCGAAGATTACCGAACAGCGCTTCGACACCGTCGGTCCGACGATCGGTAAGGACATCACCCGGAAGGCGATTCTTTCGGTGATCTTTGGCGCGTTGCTGATCATCCTCTACATCGCCTACTCGTTCCGCAACGTACCGAGGCCGGCCAGCTCCTGGCGCTTCGGGATGGTGACGATCGCCGCTCTCCTGCACGACATCATCTTCACCCTCGGTTTCTTTTCGCTACTTGGCCGCTTCGCCGGTATTGAGATCGACGCTACCTTCGTGGCAGCCGTCCTGACAGTCATCGGCTTCTAGGTGCACGATACGATCGTCGTCTTCGACCGGATCCGTGAGAATTTGCTGCGTGGTCAGGGGAGCACGCTGGAGGACGCCGTCAACTTCTCGATCGTGCAGACGCTGGTACGGTCGATCAATACCTCGCTGACGGTCCTCTTGGTACTGGCGGCGATGGTCTTCTTCGGCGGCGCTTCGATCCACGATTTCGTGTTAGCCCTTTTGGTCGGCGTCGCGATCGGCACCTACTCGTCGATTTTCAATGCCGCACCGCTCCTTGTCACCTGGCAGAATTTCTCAGACAAGCGAGCTAAACGGGCGAAAAGTCACTAGAAACCAAGTACTGATCGGGTGACCCGACCGGACATACCTGCCGGACATACCTGCAGTGGCCGCCCAACGGGTCGTTCCGGAAGAAGCGCTTTCTTGGCCGAAAGGCCATTCGTGCGGGTTGCTCTTGCGTTCGGCTGGGGCCAGCGGCCTCGTCTCACCTGTGTCTCACAGAGAGGGGGAGAGCAGGCGCTGAACAGGTTCTGGCTACGGTTTCGGCAAACGATCGACCAAGCGCTGTCTCGTCACTGCCAGGGCTACTTCGCTCTCCCTGACGAACTTCCATTGGCCGAGTAGCGGCAGTGTCCGACCGTAAAACTCCCCCCATTCTTCGTCGCGTGGCCGTCGCGGCGCGCTTGGGACATGGCGCGTCGCCTCCGGAAGACTCTCCCGGAATAGCTCGATCGCCAAGCGTCGGCGGATTTTATTCAGTTTTTTCACCTCGTCGAGCTTTTCATTATCTCGGCTCGCTTGGAAGAGCACACTGCGTTCCAGCTCCGTGACCCGTTCGGCCACCGCGTACAGTCCGTATAGGTAGTCAAGTGCCAAGGATGCTTCGTCGACTGCCATTTCCGCGGGGTCGCCCAGCGCTTCCAGGTTGATCGCTACCCGCTCTCGGGCTTCGTCGACCTGGTCCAGGATGTGGGCGCTCTGCTCACCGATCTGGTCAGCCGGCAGATCGAGTTGTCCCAGAGAGATTTCCGGCGGGCGGTGTGTCATGGTAGTCCGTAGCGTATGCTAGTAGTAACTCAAAATACCACAGGAAAGACTAAAAAGCAACTAAGCCATGGCCGAAAAAGCGCAGCAAGGAACAACCGCGTCGTCCGCCCGGTGGCACCACTTGCCGGCCGCTCCCGATGCCTACTTCAAGCAGTTCCCGGAGTATCCGAGAGCGGTCGCCCAATTGTTGTACAACCGCGGCTTGACCGAAGACGCCGCGATTTCCCGCTTCCTCACCCCTTCCTACGCCGGTGATTTGCATAACTCTCGCCTGCTCGGCGGCATCGACCAAGCCGTCGGCGTGATCCTCACGGCGATCGCGGCGACCGAGCAAATCGTCATCCACGGTGATTACGACGCCGACGGTATCACCGCGACGGCCGTTCTCTGTGAGACGCTGCGGCTCCTCGGCGCTCGCGTGAAGACTTTCATCCCGGATCGCTACGTCGAAGGGTATGGTGTCGCCGCCCAAACCCTGGAGCGGCTGCAGCGCGAGGGGGCCGGTCTGGTGATCACCGTCGACTGTGGAATTTCCAGCGGCGCCGCGATCCGAAAAGCCCGGGCTCGCGGCTTACGGGTAATCGTCACCGACCACCATCAGCCGCCGGCCAAGCCGCCGATCGCCGAAGCGCTCATCAATCCTCACCTGCCGGGTGACCCCTATCCGAATAAGAACCTTACCGGAGTCGGTGTCGCCTTCAAGTTGTCGCAGGCCCTCCTGCGCGAGAGCGACCTGCCGGCCAGTCGTCAGGAGGCGGCTGAAAAGTGGCTTCTTGATTTGGTAGCGATCGGCACCGTCGCCGACGTCGCCTCTCTTACCGGTGAAAACCGCACCTTGGTCAAATATGGCCTGCTGGTACTCTCCCGGCGGCGGCGACCCGGCCTGGCCGCCCTGCTGGCCGTCGCCGGCATCGCGCCGGAGCGCCTCGACGCGGGCTGTATCGGCTTCGCGATTGCCCCGCGCCTGAATGCCGCCGGTCGGCTGACCCACGCCAAGCACGCCCTGCAGCTCCTACAGACGACCGATCAGGGCCTTGCTGCGCAGTTGGCGCGCGAACTGAACGAAGTCAACCTACGCCGTCAAGCCGTGACCGCGGAGGCGATTACCCAAGCCCGTGCGACGTTGCCGGTAATCGACGACGATCGTCGCGTGGTCGTCTCGGTCGGCAATTGGCCGAGCGGTATCGTCGGTTTGGTCGCCGGCCGGCTCGCCGGGGAGCTTTCCCGGCCGGCTTTCGTGATCGAGAAAGGAGAAACCGTCTCCAAAGGTTCCGCTCGGAGTATCCCGGCGCTTAACATCGTCGACGCCTTAGCGGCCACGCGAGCACACTTGACGACGTATGGTGGTCACGCCGGCGCCGGGGGCTTTTCTTTGCCGACGGCTAAGCTGGCCGACTTCACCGCAGCGCTGGAAGCCTACTGCCGCACCCATGTCACGCCGGAAGACTTGCGGCCGGAAGTCACGATCGAGGGCGAGCTGACGCCGAGTGACCTCGATTTCCCCCTGCTGGATCATTTGGCGGAGTTCGAACCGTTCGGGATCGACAACCCGAAGCCCCAGTTCCTTTTGAAGGACGCTGCGGTGGTCGGCCACTCCGTGGTCGGCAAGAACGCAGACCACCTGAAACTGCAGCTCGGCCTTCCGGACGGAACGTTGACCGCGCTGGCCTTCGGCCAAGCGGCGGAGGTAACGCGTCTCCAGGGCGTCACCTCGATAGATTTGGTGGGAACCCCGGTCGCGAACACCTTCAACCATACGAAAGAACTGGAGTGGCATGTCACCGACTTCCGCCCTGCCGGATCGGCTGCTTGAGGAAGTAGCCGCCATTTTCGACGCCCAGGAGCAGGCGGTGATTAAGCACGCCCTGAGCTTGGCCACGGCCGCCCATGCCGAACAGGCCCGCGGCACCGGTGAGCCGTACGTCCATCATTCGATCGAAGTAGCCCGCATCTTGATCGAGTGGGGTCTGGCTGCCGACGTCGTCGCGGCGGCGCTCCTGCACGACGTACCGGAAGATACTACCGTCTCGCTCGACCGGATCCGGGCTGATTTCGGCGACCCGATTGCCGACCTGGTCGAAGCGGTGACCAAACTGTCCAGCATCCGCCTGCCGAAGGAAGACATCGACTACGAAGTCGAGAACCTGCGCCGCTTGTTCTTCGCGATGGCCGAGGACCTCCGCGTGGTCCTCCTGAAGCTCGCCGACCGTCTGCACAACATGCGTACGATCAAAGGCGTGCCGCCGGAGAAACGCCGGCGGATCGGCCGCGAGACATTGGAGATTTTCGCTCCCTTGGCTGACCGGTTAGGAATGGGGGAGGTGCAAAACGAGCTCAACGACCGTGGCTTTCGGGCTGCCGACCCGACGGAGTACACCTGGACCAAGAAACAGACGGAACAGCTGTATAACAAGAGCGCGCGCTATATGACGCGGGTGAAGTACGAGTTCGAGGAAACCTTGGAGCGTGAGGGCATCGCCGCCCAGGTCGCCTCACGCACCAAGAATTTGTACAGCCTTCACCGCAAGCTTTTGCAAAAGGAGCGTGATATCGACCGGATTTATGACTTTTTTGCGGTGCGCGTGGTTGTGCCGACGATCGAGGAGTGCTACCAAAGCATGGGAGTGATTCACCAACATTTCAAGCCACTGCCTCATCGGATCAAGGACTACATCGCCGTGCCGAAGCTCAACGGCTATCGGTCACTGCACACGACGATCTTCGGACCGAACAACCGTTTGCTGGAAATACAGTTCCGGACCGAGCAGATGCACCGCGAAGCGGAGTGGGGCGTGGCGGCGCACGTCGTCTACGCGGAAAACAAGACCTCCCGCCTGGCTACGGCCGACCAACTGGCGGTAATGCGACAGCTTTCCTCCTGGCAGGAGGAGCTGAAGGATTCACCCCAGGAGTTCGACCGTTTCAAACTCGACCTTTTCAGTGACCGTATCTTCGTCTTTACCCCGAAGGGCGCGCCTTATTCCTTGCCGGCCGGCTCGACGCCGGTCGACTTCGCCTACCACGTCCATACCGAAGTCGGCGACAGCTGCACCGGCGCCAAGGTCAACGGAGTGATCGTACCGCTCGATGCGCGCCTCGCTAACGGGGACGTCGTGGAGATTCTGACCCAGAAGAACTCGTTACCGAAACGTGACTGGCTGACCTTCGTCCGAACCGGGCATGCACGAAGCGCGATCCGGGCGCATTTCCGCCGGGATCGCCGGGAAGATCACATCACGGCGGGACGGGAGGAGCTCGAGGACACCCTCAAACGTCACCGCACCACCCTCAAAGACCTGCGCCCAGAACAACTCAGCGCGCTGAACGATGCCGCCGGCGCGCGGGAGTTCGACGACACCTTGGCAGCGATCGGTGAAGGCCGCTACAGCGTCCAAGCCGCGCGACGCATCCTGGGCTTGGAGCCGTCCGCGGCACGAACGACGAACAAGCCGGTCAAGGAAACGACCGTGGCCGTGGCCGGCCTGCAGTCCCTGCTGACCCACCGCGCCCGCTGCTGCCATCCCGAACCTCCGGCGGCGATTATCGGGTACGTGACGATCGGCCAGGGAATATCCATCCACCGCGCCGATTGTGCGCAAGTCCGGAAGCTGCCGGATCCGGCGCGCATCATCCGGGTGCGCTGGGACGATTAAACCCTTCACCTTCTGTATACTGGAAGCGATGAGTGACCCTGCTGCGCCGGCCGAACCGGAGAAGAAAACCCGTTACCAGTCCCTTCGGGGGATGCGCGATATCCTGCCAGAGGATGCCGCGTACTACCGACAGGTCGAAAACGCCTTCCTTGAGATTTCCGCTTTGCATGGTTTCCAGGAAATTCGTACGCCGGTGGTGGAGACAAGCGAACTCTACACGCGCACCGTCGGCGAGAGTTCCGATATCGTCCATAAGGAACTGTATACTTTCCAAGATCGTTCCGAGCACACGATTTCCTTGCGCCCGGAGGGAACGGCAGGTATCGCCCGTGCCTATATCCAGCACGGAATGGCCAGCTTGCCGCAGCCGGTAAAACTTTGCTACGTCGCCAACATGTACCGCTACGAGCGGCCACAAGCAGGCCGTTACCGCGAACACGAACAGTTCGGCCTGGAAGTCTTCGGATCTGCTGACCCGGCACTGGACGCCCAAATCATGTTGATCGCCTGGCAGGCCTACGAGCGTCTTGGCCTGCGGGACGTAAGCGTCCAGATAAATTCGATCGGTGAAGAAGCCTCGCGTCAGAAAATCCGCTCCGTTATCGTCAAGGCGCTGGAACCGGTACGCGACCGGTTGTCCGAAGATGCCCGCCGTCAACTGACCCAGAATCCCCTCCGCGTCCTGGATTCAAAGGACCCGGCGATGCAAGAGTACCTCGAGGCGATTCCGCCCCTGATCGATCAGCTGACGGACGAGGATCGTGACCATTTCTCGATGGTACTCGAATACCTTGACCAGGCTGGCGTCCCGTACGAGCTGAATCCCCGGCTAGTGCGCGGTCTCGACTACTACACCCGTACGGTCTTCGAGTTTTGGACGGCCGAGGGCGGCCAGACCGCGATCGGTTCGGGCGGGCGCTATGACCGTCTGGTCGAGCACATCAGCGGTCCCAAAGTGCCGGGCGTTGGCATGGGCAACGGCGTGGATCGCATCGTCGACATCTTAAAAAAACAGCGCGCTGCCTCCCCAAGCGAACCACCGCAAGTTTTCGTCGTCCAGCTAGGGGATGTCGCCAAAAAACTCTCCTTTGAGCTGATGGACCGCTTGACGCGAAGTGGCATGAGCGTCACCTCGGCGCTCGGCAAGGATTCGATTCGTTCGCAGCTCAAACTCGCCGACAAACACAGCGTACCCCTGGCCCTGATCATCGGCCAAAAAGAGGCGATGGATGGCAGTATTATCATTCGTGACATGGTCTCCGGCATGCAAGAAACCGTGACGGTCGACCGTGTTCTCGGCGCCCTGCAGCGGCGGCTGCCTAAAACCCTTACTCCGGGCTCGCCGACAGACGCTTAACCCACGCCCGATTTACCGCTATACTGGGGAAGATGACTGAGTGCCTGTTTTGCCAAATCGTGTCACGGGAACTCCCCGCCGAAATCGTTTACGAAAACGACCGGGCGGTGGCATTCCGGGATATCAATCCGCAAGCGCCGTTCCATCTCCTGCTTGTCCCGAAAAGCCACATCGAAAGCCTGGACCAGGCAGCCGCCACGGAAGGGGATTTGCTGAAAGACCTACTGAGTGCCGCGGCGACCGTCGGTGCGGAACAAGACACCGCTGGCTACGGATATCGCTTGGCAATCAATAACGGCCGACAACAAGCAATGCCCCACCTCCACATCCATGTGTTGGGAGGAGCGGCCCGTCTCGGTCTGGTAGGGGAGGTGAGTGACTCGTGACTCATGTTACTAAGAAAGACAATGAATCAGCGGAAAACCTGATTCGACGCTTCAACCGCAAAGTATTGCAAAGCGGCGTCTTGTCGCTGGCTCGTAAAAACCGTTTCCACGTCAAAGAACCGAATCGTAACGCCCGGCGAACCGAAGCGATCCGTCAAGAACGACGGAAGACCGCCCGTGCCAAACGAATGGGCTGGTACTAGATGGCCGGCCTGAAGGAGCGGTTGCAGGCAGACCTCGTCGCAGCCATGAAGGCCGGAGACACTGACCGACGCACCGTCCTGCGGGGGTTGACCAGTGCCGTCAAGAATGCCGAAATCGAGAGCGTTGACGCGTTGGGTGAAGCAGGTGTGACGGCCGTGCTGCAAAAACAACTAAAGCAGCGGCGCGAGTCGATGGCGGCCTATGCCGAACGACCGGAACTCGCGGATCGTGAGCGTACGGAGGCAGCGATCATCGAGACCTATCTGCCAGCCCCGTTGACTGACGAGGAACTCGGAGTTCTGGTCGACCAAGCCGTTACCCAAACCGGAGCCGCCTCAATGGCCGAGATGGGTACGGTGATGAGCGTGCTGACTCCCCAGGTGGCGGGACGCGCCGAAGGTGGTCGCGTGGCGGCGCTTGTGAAATCCCGCCTGGCATGAAACGGTTGCGCGATCACGCGGCCAAAATCGCCAGTGTCGCCGTACTCTCGGTAATCGTCACCGCGATTATCACCACCCCAGCCGGTATCGGCGTACACGACCAAGCTGGGCAGGCGGCCAAAGCCACCTACAAGTCGCCACGCACCGTCACGTACAAAAGCGATCTAAAGACCGACGAGGCGGAGAAAGCCGCCGCTGAGGCCGTCCCGCCGGTCTACCGCAGCGATTTGACCGCGTCTTCACAGCAGGAAGCCAAACTGAATGCGGCGATCGGGGCGCTCACGGCGATACGTGCTTCCGCGGCGGCGGAGAACGACAAGCGCCAGCAGATCGAGCAGATCCTGCCGGGCACGACGGAGGCCGAGGCGGGTAGTCTGATCGGGCTTGAGGAAACGACCTGGCAACAGGCGCAAAGCGTTACTCGGACCGTCCTCGGCGGCCTACAGACGAGTCAGGTCAAGCCGGAGGACGTACCCGGAGGGACCCAGTTGGCCGGTGCTCGAATCGGCAGCGATGTGCCGGCCGGCGTGAAAAATACGGCGACCATCCTGGCCGCGCGGACCCTGATTCCCAACTATGTCCCGGATACGGAAAAGACCGCTGACGCCCGGAAGAAAGCCGCCGACGCGGTGGCGCCCGTTGCCTATACCGTCGAGCGCGACCAGGTAATCGCCTACAAAGGCCAGGTGCTGACGCTGTTCGATATCGAGCGACTACAGGCGGTCGGCTTGACGCGGCCGGAGTTCAACCTGCAAAAGACGCTCGGTGTCGGGCTCCTGGTCATCCTCTTTGCCACACTGCTTCTGTACGTGGCACCGCGCTACGCCCGGAACGCCCGTTATCCACAGCGGATCGTCGTCCTTCTGATCGGCTTCACCGTGATGATCACCCTGGCCGGCGTGTGGATCCGACCCAGCCGATCATGGCCTATGTCCTGCCGATCGCCGCCCCCGTGCTGATGCTAACGATTTTTTACGGCTTCTCATTCGCGATTATCGCCGGCGTCTGCTTTACGGCGCTTTACGCACTTGCCAGCGGCGGATCCTTCGAACTCTTCTTCATTCATCTGGCCGCCACCACCGGGGCGGTGCTCTTCGGCGGCCGTATTACGGCGATTTCGGGGTTCATCCGCTCCGGCTTCTTGGTGGGCGTACTCGTTTTCGTCGGCATGACCGCCTTTTCGCTGATATCCGGCAACTTCCACTTCGAGAACGTGCCGAAATTCCTGCTAGCGGCGGCCCTGAACGGCGCCCTGACGGCCAGTTTCGTCTTTGCCGGCATCGCCTTCCTGGCCGACCTCCTTGGTACCGTCACCTTCTTGCAGCTCTTGGAACTGGAGAACCCGCGCCACCCGCTCCTCCGGAAGCTGGCCCGGGAAGCACCGGGGACCTACTCCCACAGCCTGCGCATGGCCGGCATCGTGGAGACCGTCGCCGAAGAGATCGGTGCGGACCCGCTGCTCGCCCGGGTCCAGACGCTCTTCCACGACATCGGTAAGACCGCCCTGCCAGAGTATTTCGTCGAGAACCAGCGCGGGGAGAACCTGCATACCAGCATGACCGCCAGGGAGAGTGCCGACGTCCTACGCGCCCACATCTCGGAAGGGCTCACCTTGGCGCGCCAACATGGGTTGCCGGACGAGGTAACCGCAGCCATTCCGGAGCACCACGGGACGTCGTTGATGGGCTTCTTTTGGAACCAAGCGAAGAAGGGGAACCAGCGCGCCAAAGAGGCGGACTTCCGCTACTTTGGCCCCGCCCCGCGCAGTAAGGAAACGGCGATTATCATGTTGGCGGACGCCGTCGAAGCCGCCTCGCGGACACTCGAGAAACCTGACGAAAAAAGCATCCGTAAGCTGATTCACGATCTCTTCACCGCTCGTCTCGATGACGGGCAACTCGATCGGGCGCCGCTGTCGACCAACGATCTCCGCGTTATGAAGGAAGCGTTTACCCAAGCGGTCATCAGTGACCTCCATAAGCGCATCCGGTACCCCAGTGGTTGAGGTCGTCCTCCAAAATGAGACATCATACTTCTCCGACGAAAGCCGGCTGCGCGGCCTCGTCGCCCGAACCGTCGCGGCCGAGGAAGCACGTCTAGGCGTCGTCTACGTCAGTTTCGTCGACGACCTGCGCATGGCTGACTATAACGAGTCCCACCGGGGTAAGGAAGGACCGACAGATGTCTTGAGCTTTCCCTTCAAGGAAGACTTCCCCCAAGGCCGGGGCGGGGAGGTAATCATCGCCCCGGAGCTCGCCGGCCGAAACGTCCTCGGCACTGAGACCAGTCAGGACAATGAAATCGCCCACCTGGTCGTGCACGGGGTCTTACACCTGATTGGTTACGACGATGTGACGGAGGCAGGACTGGCTGAGATGGAAGACAAGACCCAGGCCATCCTGGAGGCTGAGCAGGACGAGGACGACGATGAGCAGGAGGATGATGATGGTCCGTGACTTCCGCCTGAAACGCCTGCCCGCCAGCTTCAAGTACGCTGCCCGCGGCGTGTGGCACGTCCTCCGTACGGAACAGAACCTGCAGATCCACTTCCTGACGACCCTCCTCGTCGTGGCGCTTGCCCTCTGGCTGCACGTTTCGCTGATCGAACTGGCGATCCTCGTCTTGACGGTGGGCTTCGTGCTGGCCAGCGAAATCCTCAACTCGGTAATCGAGGATTTTCTCGACGTAATCCACCCCCGGCACCACCCGTCCGTCGGCCGTATCAAGGATGTCTTGGCCGGCAGCGTACTGCTCTCGGCCCTGGTCGCCGTGGTGGTCGGCTTATTGATTTTCGTGCCCCATCTTGTTGCGACCGTGCGTGGCGGCGCGATATAGTGAACGGTGTGAAAACAAAACAAGTAGGGGAACCAGGAGGAGTAACGCGTGGCACGTGACCAGATCGTAGTCGGCCTCGATGTCGGCACCCAGTTCATCCGGACGACCATCGGCCAGGCGGCTCCTGACGAGCGTGAGCCATCGATCATCGGTATCGGAGTCGCGCCCTCCGGCGGCCTACGCCGAGGGAATGTCGTCAACGTCGACGAAACGGTCAAGGCGATTTCCGCCTCAATCGAGGAGGCGGAGCGTATTTCCGGAGTGTCGGTCGATGACGCCTTCGTCAATATCTCCGGTAACCATATCGAATCAGAAAACTCGAAAGGCGTGGTGGCTGTCTCCCGGGCCGATACGGAAATCGGTACGGAGGACGCCGGACGTGCCGTTGAAGCCGCCAAAGCCGTCGCAGTACCCGCCAATAAGGAAATCCTCCACGTCTTACCGCGGGAGTTCATCGTCGATGGACAGGAAGGCATCAAGGATCCAGTGGGTATGAACGGTATCCGTCTGGAGGTCGAAGCCCACGTCATCGCCGCCGCGACGCCGTCGATCAAGAATCTTTCGAAATGCATCTACCAGGCCGGTGTCGACGTAGCGGACTTGGTGTTCTCCGGCCTGGCTGCCGGGGAAGGCGCGTTGACTCGTCGCCAGAAAGAGTTAGGCGTGGCCGTCATCGATATCGGGGCCGGCGTGACCGACTTGGCCGTCTACGAAGAGGGGGACGTCTTGCACTCAGCGGTCATTCCAGTCGCTGGCGTCCATATCACCAATGATATCGGCATCGGCCTGCGCACCGACACGGACGTCGCCGAACGCGTCAAGCTCGAGTACGGATTCGCCCTTCCGACGGAAATCAAGGAGAAAGAAGAGATCGACCTCGGTCCGATCGCCCACAGCGATGAGCATAAGGTTTCGCGGCGATTGATCGCGGAAATCATCGAGGCCCGCCTCCTAGAGATCCTGAGCCTTGTCCGGAAAGAACTGAAGAAAGTAGACCGCGATCGTAAACTGCCGGCCGGGGTGGTAGTGACCGGCGGGGCCGCTAAACTGCCCGGTCTGGTCGACGTTACCAAGGAACACCTCGGCTTACCGGCGCAGGTGGGCTTTCCGTCGGAACTGCGAGGCATGCTCGATAAGGTCGACGACCCCTCGTTTGCCACTTCGCTCGGCCTGATG
>JAABUR0100004501.1_pt1 | contig 18574 bp, 19 predicted proteins | sample 5560091 | NCBI WGS metagenome assembly JAABUR01 (sample SAMN10711879, study PRJNA513375) | rock metagenome | isolation source: Antarctica rocks | place: Antarctica: Victoria Land, University Valley sud | reverse complement strand
TCCCCCACGCTGAGCACGCCGGTCCCGAGCGCGACGGCGACGTAGTAGATCGAGCCGAGGCCGCGAACGCCGTAGAACGCGACGAACCCGCGCTCCTCCCGGCTGGCCAGCCAGCGCGGCCGCAGCACCATGAGCGCGGCGGCCGGGCGAATGACGAACACCAGGAGCGCCCCAACGAGCCAGCCCTGCCAACCCGGAACGCCGAGCCCCGAGAGCGTCACCATGCTCATCACGAGCACGATCGTCCCGAGCTCGAGCAGCTGCACGATGCGCTGCGCCCCGGCGTGGAGCTCGTCGTGCTTCTCGTGGTCGTGCTCGTAGCGACGGAACGCGAGCCCGGCACAGATCGCGGCCAGGAAGCCGTAGGAGCTCAGGGACTGTGCGGCGCCGTAGACCGCGAGCGCCACGGCCACCGCCAGCCAGCCGTCGAGGTCGTTGCCGATGTGGCCCTTCTGGCGCAGCGGCAGGACGAGCTGCGCGGCCATCCGGCCCATGAGCGCCCCGACGGCCACCCCGACGACGACCTTGTAGACCACGTCGAGCAGCGCCCACGAGCCGATCCAGCCGGTGCCGCCCTCGCTTGCGATGGCCAGCCCGGCCAGCAGGAACGGGAACGCGAGGCCGTCGTTGAACGCCGCCTCCGCGGTGAGCGAGAAGCGCGCCTCCGGCTCATCCTCGCCGGGCGCGCCGACGCCGACGTCGCCGGCGAGCACCGGATCGGTCGGCGCCAGCGCCGCGCCGAGCACCAGCGCGGCGCCGAGCGACAGCCCGAGCAGGCCAACGCCCAGCAGCGTGACCGCGGCGATCGTGAGCGGCATCACCACGCAGAGCAGCACCAGGACGCTGCGCCACGCCACGAGCTTGAGCTCACGGTCGATCTGCAGGCCCGTCGCGTAGAGCGTCACCACCACGGCGGCCTCCGCGACGTGCTCGATGACCGCGATGTCCCCCTCGGCCTCGAGCCAATCGACCCCGAGCGCGCTGATCGCGGCCGCTGCCGTGAGGCCCAACGCGGCGTAGACCATCGCGCTCGACCACCAGCGCCCCTCCTCGCTCGCGCGCGCGGCGATCCCGACGGCGACGATCAGGCCGAGCGCGAGGAAGCCCAGCGCCGCCGGCTCGGCCCAGGACAGGCCCAGGCCGGCCGCGACCACGGCGAGCAGGCCGATCAGGAGGCCGGCGGGCCGGGCTCGGCGCCCGCGGTCTCAAGCTCGGACTGCACGGCCTTGACGCCCTCGACTTGCTCGGCGTCGCGCACGAACCGACCCTCGGCCTCCTCGTCGACGACCTGCCCGCGCAACGTCACGACGCCACTGGCGACCTCGACTTCGACGCCGACGCCGGGCGTGCCGCCGAACAGCTTGGCCTCGACGCGCGCCACGAGCGCGTCGTCGTCATCGCTCACATCGGCCGCCGCGACCACAGCTGCGGCTTCGGCGGCCGGGCTCGTCGTCGGGGTGGTGGGCGGCGCGTCGCGCGTCTCGGGCGGCGCGGCGGCCGAGAGCGGCGCGCCGGACGTCGCCGGCGGCGCAGCGGCCGGCGGCGGCGGCGAGGCGGTCGTCGCGGGCGGCGCAGCGGCCGGCGGCGGCGGCGAGGCGGTTGTCGCGGGCGGCGCAGCGCCCGCGGGCGGGTACGCCGGCGTCACCGCGGCGGCCGGCTGCTCATCCTTGCGCTTGGTCGTCTTGCGGACGACGAGCACGATGCCGCCGGCGACCACAACGACCCCGACGACGGTCGTCAGGCGCGAGCCGCGCGTGGCGGGAATCGCGTCGACGTGGGTCGCGGTCACGACCTTCTTCGAGACGCGACGCACCGCGAAGCGGACGACGAATCGCGTCAAGCGCGATCGCGGATGCGTGACGAGGTACTTGCCGCCCGCGAGGGCGACCCGGGACTTGACGGTGGCCATGGGAAGACGGTACCCGGAGGCGGCTCCGTCATGCGCGGCGGCGAGCAACGCCATGAGCTTGCCGCCGTCCGCTGCGCGCACCGCCAGGAAGACACTCGTGCCCGAGCACAATCTCACTCTCGTCCTCCCCGGCGACGTCGAGGGCCTGCCTCGACGACCTCCATGAGGCAGGATGCGGCGATGCGACCTCCGGGGCGGTCGACGGATCCGCTACGCCGAGTTCGATCCCCACGCCGCCACGCTCGCCGACGCCTGGGCTCGCCGCCGTCAACGCCGCCCTCGAGCTCCGTGATCGCTCCGCCAACCTCACCAACGACAAGCGTCAGCTGCTCGCACGACTCGCCGGTTGATCTCGCCACGCGTCGACGATGTCCTTCGGCCCCAGCTCCACGTCGAGTCCGACGTTCTCCTCGAAGCCCTGGCGGGAGACACCGACGAGGATGGTGTCGGCATCGGCCCCGGGCACGCGACCGCGGTGCTCGAGCAGCGCCTTGGCGTCGCGCCGGTCGAAGCGCCCGCTTCCGCGCCACTTGATCGAACCGACGAGCGCGGCGCGCGCAGGGTTGCGCTCCTCACGGCTGGCCACCAAGTCGACCTCGACCTGGTTGTCGCGGGTCCAGTAGCCGCTGACGTGGCGGGCGTCGCCGAAGCGCGGATCGGGCAGCATTCGCTCGAGCGATGCGCTGACGATCGGCTCGATTGCCTTGCCGCGATAGTCCACCCACGAGGCTTCGATGCGCTCGGCGACCAGCAGGCCGCGACGGCGCTGAATCAGCTCGATGTTGGGCTCGACGAAGCGCAGCCAGAAGCGCAGGTACGGATCGGAGACCACGTAGCGCTTAGCCTTGGAATTGTCCTTTGCGCCGAAGGGCACCAGTCGGCGGATGGCTCGCTTGCACTCGAGCAGGTCGAGGATGGCGCTGAGCTGCGAGGAGCCGATCTTCGCGCGCGAGCCGATCCGGCCGAAGGCCGCCTCGCCCGAACCGATGGCCGAGAAGACGGCGCGCGCGCTGGTCTGCGGAGGGAACTCGGCGGTCGTCGAGCGCTCGCCACTGACGATGAACGGCGAGTGCTCGTCCTGGAGGACCGTTCCGAGAAACTCCGCGCGCGAGGCGCCCGCCGGCCAGGAGAGCGCCAGCTGCGGGAAGCCGCCGATCGTGGCGTAGGCATCGATGGCCTCCGGCGGCCCGACGCCGAGAAGATCACCGATCTCCGACGGCGAAAGGGGAGCGACGACCATCTCGCGCGTCGGGCGACCGTAGAGCGGACGCCCGTAGGTGGTCAGCGCCTCCATCATGGCCAGGTCGGATCCCACCAGGATCAGCAGCAGCGGCGCCCCCTTCAGCCTCCGGTCCCAGGTCTTCTGGAACACCGCCTCGATCGACTCGTCCTGCTCGACCATCCAAGGGAACTCGTCGATGACCACGACGGCCGGTCGCTGCGCGTCGGCGCTCTGCGCCAGTTGGGCCAGAGCTGCGTCCCAGCTGTCGGGAGTCAGCCCGGCACGGACCATCTCCCCGGCCGGAAGCTCAGTCGCGGAGAGCTCCTCGACGAACAGCTCGAGCTCGCGAGCCAGACTCTGGCGCGACGCGGCGAAGAACACGTGCGGCAGGCCGGCGCGTCGCAGGAACTCATCGATGAGCGTCGACTTGCCAACGCGCCGGCGACCGCGCATGGAGATGAAGCGGGCCTCCTGGGAGCGGACCACCTCCTCGTACTGCTCTTCCAGGAGGCGGAGGTCGCGATCGCGGCCGACAAAGGGCATGCGCCGATGGTACCGACCAAACTCCGGTCAAGCAAACTTTGAGTTACCGGAGTTTGCTTGACCGGAGCTTGGAGGATCTACGCGACGTTCAACGAACTGGCCGACGACGCTCCGTTGTCGGGATGATTCCGCTGTCCGGACTTTCTGCGTTGCAGGATGCGTCTGGTCGGGGTGGAAGGCACCGCTGCCTCCCTCATGATGGTGCGCGGGGTCTAGCCAGCGACCGAAACGCGCAGCATCTTGCCGCGCGGCTCGAAGCCGACCGCTTCGAGCTCGGACGCCGAGGGGAAGTCGGCGGCAGGAATCTCTGGCCCGGTGCCCGGGGAGCCGCTGCTTGGAGCTGGTACGTCATCGGCAAGGCGATGCGTGACGCGCACTGCGTACGTCTCAAGTGTGAAGAAGACGCCTTCTCCAGCGAGCTTGTAGGCTTCCAACAACGAAGCAGCGGCGCCGGCCCAGCCTGGGATGTCGTCGCTGGCGAACCACCAACCGTACGGCGGCTCGTGGTGGTGAGTGACGGTGATGTTGCGCAACGCGTTGACAGGAACTCCGGGGCCTCGACCTCGGTCAGACCGACATCGTTGCACAGGATCTTACGAACGACCCGTTGCGGCACCTCGGCTTTGATCGTGGAGGGAGGAGGTGAATTCCGGCCGGTCGTCGGCGACGAGCTTGCGATGACGGGAGCCCTGCCGACATCGTCTACCCGTCTTCCGACCCATGCGACGACGTTACGGCTCCCGACGACGATGATCCGCCCGTCGCCGCCGACGACGACCCGTGCGCGGCCGCATCGGCGCGCGAACGAGGAAGCCGGAGCATCCTCCTCGCGATCCAGGGCAGCCGGCTCGAAGGGCGCCGCGAAGCCCCTCTCGCTCTCGATACCCCTGCTGCTCAAGCGCGGCTACGCGACCGTCGGCACGGTCAAGCCATCGGCAGGCGGCTCGTCGTCCAGGAGCTGACCTGACCGCGCACGGGAAGGCGAAGGCGCGGCACCCTAGCCGGAAGTTTCGCAGGCCGAGATCCTCGTTCAGCGCCCGCCCCGTGCTACCGCGATGCGGTCGGGATGTCGATGTTGAGGTCGCGACAGACCTTGCGGACAAGGCGAAAATCGATCTCGCGATGGCGCGGCACCACCGAGGGTGCGCCGGCCGGCCCGCGCCACTTGGTGTGGTTGGCTCCTTCGCCCACTCGCCGGGCACCCTGCTCGAGCAGATGCCGCTCGAGGTCACGAAGCTTCACCGAACGATGGTCAGGACCAGCGAGTCGTGATCGCTCCCTGCGAGATCGTCGTCCGGCGCGAGCATGACCTCCAGCGCATCGAGGACGTTCGCCCGTGCCTCCTCGCGACTGCGTCCTTGGCTGTGCGTACCGGGAATCTCAGGTACCGAGGCAATCGTCAAACCATCTTCGCCGGTCTCATAGAGGATCGTCATGCGCAGCGTACTTGCGGACACCGGGTTGACCATACCGCCGCAGACGGTGGCGGCGCAGGTTGTGCCGCGGGCTGGTCGTCGAGGATCGCGCGGTGCTCGAGGGTTTCGGCGGGAACTCGGCGGTCGTCGAGCGCTCGCCGCTGACGGTGAACGGCGAGGCTCGTCCCGGAGGACTGTTTCGAGCGACTCCGAGCGCGAGGCGCCAGCCGGCCAGGAGAGCGCAACTGCGGGAAGTCCCGATCGTGGCGTAGGCGTTGATGGCGTCCGGCGGCCCGACGCCGAGAAGGTCACCGATCTCTGCCGGCGAGAGGGTGGCAGGGATCGTTCCGCCGAGACGGAGTCGCCGCCTACCGTGAGTCGCCGAGCTCCAGCACCGCGAGGAACGCCTCCTGAGGCACCTCGACCCGCCCGACCTGCTTCATCCGCTTCTTGCCCTCCTTCTGGCGCTCGAGCAGCTTGCGCTTGCGGGAGATGTCACCGCCGTAGCACTTGGCGGTGACGTCCTTGCGGAACGCCTTGACCGTCTCACGGGCGATGACGTGCGCCCCGATCGCGGCCTGGATCGGCACGTCGTACTGCTGACGCGGGATCTTCTCGCGCAGCTTCTCGGTCAGCGTGCGGCCCAGCGGATAGGCCTTGTCCTTGTGGACGAGCATCGAGAGCGCGTCGACGACGTCGCCGCCGAGCAGCACGTCGAGCTTGACGAGGTTCGAGGGGCGCAGGCCGATCGGCTCGTAGTCCAGGCTCGCGTAGCCCTTCGTCCGCGACTTGAGCTGGTCGAAGAAGTCCAGGACGATCTCGGCGAGCGGCAGCACGTACTCGAGTTGCACGCGCTCGGCGGAGAGGTAGTGCATGCCGACGTGCTCGCCGCGCTTGTCCTGGCAGAGCTCCATGATCGTCCCGACGTACTCCTTCGGGGTCAGGACACTCGCCTTGACCATCGGCTCACGGACCTCGGCCACGTTGGCCGGGTCGGGGAAGTCCGACGGGTTGTGGACGTCCATGTCGGTGCCGTCGGTCAACGTGACCTCGAAGCCCACCGACGGCATCGTCGCCATCAGGTCGAGGTCATACTCGCGCTCGAGGCGCTCGCGGACGATGTCCATGTGCAGCAGGCCGAGGAAGCCGCAGCGGAAGCCGAAGCCGAGCGCGTCTGAGGTCTCGGGCTCCCAGAAGAGCGCCGCGTCGTTCAGCGAGAGCTTCTCAAGGGCATCGCGCATGTCCGGATAGCGGTCGGTGTCCAGCGGGAACAGGCCGCAGAAGACCATCGGCTTGACCTCGCGGTAGCCCGGCAGCGCCTCGGTCGCGCCGTTGCGCCTGAGCGTCAGCGTGTCGCCGACGCGGAGCTTCGTGACGTCCTTGACACCCGTGATGAGGTAGCCGACCTCGCCGGGAGTGAGCGTGTCGATCGACGTCATCGCCGGCGTGAAGAAGCCGATGTCGTCGATCTCGGCCTCGGTCCCCGCGGCCATCGCGCGGATCGCGTCGCCCTTGATGAAGGTCCCATCGACCACGCGGATGTAGGCGATGACGCCCCGGTACTGGTCGAACTCCGAGTCGAAGATCACCGCGCGCGGCGGGGCGTCGGGATCGCCGTGTGGCGCTGGGACCTTCTGGACAAGCTCCTCGAGGACCTCCTCGACGCCCATGCCGGTCTTGCCGGAGATGCGCTTTATCGCATCCGCGTCCTCCCCGAGCAGCTCGGCGACCTCCGTCGCGACGCGCTCGGGCTCGGCGCCCGGCAGGTCGACCTTGTTCAGGCACGGGATGAGCTCGAGGCCCGCGTCGACGGCGAGGTACGTGTTCGCGAGCGTCTGCGCCTCCACGCCCTGAGAGGCGTCGACGACGAGCAGCGCGCCCTCGCAGGCGGCCAGCGAACGCGAGACCTCATATGTGAAGTCGACGTGGCCGGGAGTGTCGATCAGGTGGAACTGGTAGGTCTCGCCGTCGACCTTCGACTCGTAGAAGACGCGGACGGCCTGCGACTTGATCGTGATGCCGCGCTCGCGCTCGAGCTCCATCGAGTCCAGGAGCTGCTCGCGCATCTTCCGCGGGTCGACGGTCTGGGTCATCTCGAGGATGCGATCGGCCAGCGTCGACTTCCCGTGGTCGATGTGGGCGATGATGGAGAAGTTCCTGATGCGGCTCTGATCGACGGCCATGCGTGCGGTGGAGGGTAGTTGGCCGCAGTACGCGCTCAGCCCACGGCGGCGGGCGCCACGTGGGCGTCCTCGTCGAGCGCCACGCCGTCGCGGCCGCACTTCTTGACTCGGTAGAGCGCCCGGTCCGCCCGGGCCACCACGCTCGCGTGATCTTCCCCGGCCGCGGCCGCTGCCGCCCCGATCGACACGCTCAGCCCGATGCCCGCGTCGGTGACGGCGTGGTGCAGGCGGCCGGCGACCTCCAGCGCGACCACGCCGTCGACGTCCGGCAGCACGGCGGCGAACTCGTCGCCGCCGATGCGGAAGAGCGCGTCACCGCGGCGCAGGGCAGCCGCGAGGACGGCGGCGATTGCGCGCATGGCGCAGTCGCCCGCCGGGTGGCCGCCTGAGTCGTTGTACGCTTGAAGTCGTCGACGTCGGCCGCGTGGCCCAGGGATCTCGCGAGGTCGTCGAGCCGCATGTGGGTGGATCATCGGCCGATCGGCCCGAGAGCTGGAGCGTGATGTCGTCGCACTGAGCAGGGATCGTGGGAAGTTCCCAGACGGGTCTCGCGACGCGCCGATACGGCCCCTACCCGGCGAGGCGCGCCCGGTAGACGCGCATCTCCGAGGCGGTGAAGTCGCTGTGGGTCTGCCGGCGCAGGCGCGCCACCCGCTCCCGGTGGTACGGGCTGGAAAGCGATTCGTTGTGCCCGATGACGTCCTTGAGCCGGATGCCCCGCGTCCCCTGCAGCCAGCGCACCAGGCGCGTCGAAGCGCGCATCATGCGCGCGTTGCCGAGCACCTGCTGCGCGTCCGTCGCGACATGCTCGATGCCGATGGCGGTGTAGTTCAGGCCGACGGTGTGGCGGCAGATCCACTTGAGCGAGACGAGCTGGTGGATCTTCCCCGCCGGATCGATCACGAAGTGCGAGCAGACCTGCGGCGTCTCCCCCAGCTCGACATCCGCGACGTTCGCGTTGAACGTGTTGAACACGGAGGAGTAGGTGCTCGACGCCGTGTAGTGGATCACGATGACCTTCGGGACGAGCAGCCGGGCGCGGTGCAACCCGTAGTGGCGCTTGGCGTACTCCCGCGTCTGGGCGATCCGGCGCGCGTCGAACACGACCGGGTCCTGCGTGATCGCCGGTCGCGGCGGTGCGTCGGCGATGAGCATCGCAGCGCACTGTACGGCGCGCGCTATCCGAACTATGGCGGCGCGCGAAACCGGCCGTGATGCTCACGCCGTTGTGTTACAGTGTCTCGGTTACGTCCTCGAGCCGGGGCCACGTGACGCGGAAGGCCCGCCATGACCGCGACTCCTCGAGGGGAGCTCACGGAAAGCGGAGCGTCGCTGTCTCCCCCCTCTCGCCCTCTGGGCCAAAGGAGCCCTCCGTGGATCACGAATTGCTCACTGTGAATGTGCACCCCGACCGGGAGCGCATCATCCTCGCCCCGCACGGGGCGCTGGACCACTTCTCTGCTCCGCTGCTGCGAGCGACGATCTCCGAGACCGTCGCCTTGGGGTGGTACGAGATAGTTCTCGACCTGCGCAAGCTGACCTTCATGGACTCCGGCGGCGTGCACCTGCTGCGAGATCTCCGTGACGGCGTCTTCGGGAATGCGCGATTCACCATGATCGACGGCACTGGGCCCGCCGCACTGCCGCTGCAGATGCTGGGCAGCCCGCGCCTCCTGCCCTCGGCCAAGGTTGGTTCCGAGCGCGCGCTGCTGTAGACAGCGCGGCTGCTCCTAGCCTCCTCGCATGAGCAACGATGCCGAGGTCCCGGAGCTCGGCACGCTGCTGCAACTCTCCAACGAGATGGGACGCGTGTACAAGGAGCAGAGGAGCAGTTCGGGCGGCCCGACGCGCGTCCGCACCGAGTTCGCCTCGGCGGACGTCATCCTCGTGGTCTTGGAGAACTCGTTCACGCAGGCGGAGCGCGCCCTCGTCGCGATGGGAGAGCACGAGCGCCTGCGCGACAACCGCACCTTCCTCCAGTACGCGACCGTCACCGAGTTCTGCACGCCCGTCGAGCGCATCACGGGCCGCACCGTGCGCGCGTTCATCAGCGGCGTGGACACCGTTGAAGACGTCTCCGTCGAGATGTTCGTGCTGCACCCCGAGGGGTCGACGGCGCCCTCTCGCATGGTCCGCGGCTCGACCTGCCGGGCCGCCCGCGCTACCCCGCCGCGCGCTTCCCGCGCCGCAGGCGCACCCGCTCCTCCTGCTTCTCGACGACCTGGCCGATGAGCCGGAGGTACTGCATGACGCCCGTGGCCTTCAGCCGGCCCTCGTCGAGCGCCTGGTGCCAGTCGGCGAGCTTCGCGTCGTGCTCGACCATCAGGTTGAAGAAGTCGCGGCGCATCTCGACGCGGACCTTCGCGTCGAGGCCCGGGTCCTTGGTCACCTCGAGGTCCGGCATCACGAGGCGAAACTGCTGAAGGTCTGAGCGCCCGAGGAGATCAACCCCCACGACGAGCTTGAGGGGCGTCAGCTGCGGGACCTCGTCGAGCAGGCTGGTCACCGCCGCCTTGATCATCGGCTTCGCGTCGGCCATGGCGCCAGCTCAGATCTTGTGGCGCTGCAGCAGCTTCTTGCCGATGACCATGCGCTGGATCTCCGACGTGCCCTCGCCAATGAGCAGCAGCGGCGCGTCGCGGTAGAGGCGCTCGATCTCGTACTCCTTGGAGTACCCGTAGCCGCCGTGGATGCGGAAGGACTCCTCGACGCAGAAGCGCCCGGCCTCGGAGGCGAAGAGCTTGGCCATGCCCGCCTCGAGGTCGGAGCGGTCGCCGTTGTCCTTCATGCGGGCGGCGCGCAGCGTGAGCAGGCGCGCCGCGTCGACCTGGGTGGCCATGTCGGCGAGCTTGAACTGGATCACCTGGTGCTCGGCGATCGGCTTGCCGAACGCCTTGCGCTCCTGGGAGTACCGCAGCGCGAGCTCCAGGGCGCGCTGGGCGATGCCGACGCCGCGGGCGGCGACGTTCACGCGGCCGACCTCGAGGGCGTCCATCATCTGCGCGAAGCCCTTGTTCAGTCCGTCCTGCTCGCCGCCGAGGACGTTCTCGGCCGGGCAGCGGTAGCCGTCGAAGACCAGCTCGGTCGACTCGACGCCCTTGTAGCCCATCTTCTTGAGCTTCGGCGGCACGTTGAGCCCCTCGTACTCGCCCGTGTTCTCGCTGGCGCCGGGCTCCTTCTCGGCGATGAAGCACGTCATGCCGTTGTGGCGCTTCTCGGCCTCCGGATCGGTCTTGACCAGCACGAAGACCAGCGCGCTCGTGAGGCCGTTGGTGACCCACATCTTCTGGCCGTTGATCTCGTAGGCGCCGTCGTCCTGCTTTGTCGCGCTCGTCTTGATCGCCTGCACGTCGGAGCCGAGCTCCGGCTCGGACATCGAGAAGGCGGCTCCCATCTCGCCCGTGGCCATCTTCGGGAGGTACTTCTGCTTCTGCTCGTCGGTGCCGAACTTCAGCAGGAGGTGGATGCCGATGAAGTGGGTGTTGACGACGCCGGAGATCGAGATCCAGCCGCGGGCGAGCTCCTCGACGACCATCGTGTAAGTCGTGAGGTCCAGCCCGAGACCGCCGTACTCCTCGGGAATCGTGATCCCGAAGAGGCCGAGCTCCTTCATCTGCTCGACGATCTCCTCGGGGTAGGAGTCCTCGTGGTCGTGGCGCTCGGCGTTCGGCAGGATCTGCTCGTCGGTGAACTGGCGCACCATCGCGATGATCTCGCGCTGGTCCTCGGTCATGTCGTTCAGCTGCGGAGCGGTGGTCACGGCCATGGCTTCTCTCCTGGCGCCGGGCGAAACGCGGCGGGGGTCGGGGTCTGAAGGTGGTGTACCGAGAGTACCCGGGAGCCGCGAAGAATCCGCTCGATCGTGCTTGGATGGCGGGCGTGAACTTCGCCCGCGACGTCGTCGACGCCGCCGATCCAGCCACGCTCGCGCTCCTCGAGCTCGCGCGCGACGGCCGGCGGCGGGAGTGGCGCTTCGAGGAGATCGCGGAAGGCTCGGCGCGGCTCGCGGGCTGGATGCAGTCGCGAGGCGTCGACCGGGGCGACGTGGTCCTGACGCTCGTCGGCAACCGGCCGGAGTGGGTGATGGCGATGGTGGCGTGCTTCCGGATCGGCGCCGTCGTGCTGCCCTGCACCGAGCAGCTGCGACCGAAGGACCTCGCGCAGCGCGTCGCGGTCGCCTCCCCCGCGCTCGTGCTCGCGGACCCGCGCAACCGCGCCGTCCTCGAGGCGGCGGGGCTGGCGGCGACGTTCCTCGACGAGCCCGGGCTCTTCGACGGACCGGAGCTTGCCGAGGCGGTCGAGCTCGAGGCGCTCGACCCGTGCCTGATCACCTTCACCAGCGGCACCGCGGGACCGCCGAAGGCGGTGCTGCACGGGCAGCGCTACCTCACCGGGCAGGCCGTCCAGGCGGAGCACTGGCTCGCGCCCGCGGCCGGGGAGCTCGTGTGGTGCACCGCGGCGACCGGATGGTCGAAGAGCGCGCGCAACGTCTTCGTCGCGCCGTGGCTGCGGGGGGCGGCGGCGCTCCTGCACGACGCGCGCTTCGATCCCGCCCAGCGGCTGGAGCTCTTGGAGCGCGAGGGCGTGGCGGTGCTCTGCATGGCGCCGACGGAGTACCGGGCGATCGCGGCGCGCGCGGCGCTGCGGCCGTTCCCCGCGCTCCGCGGCCTGGTCGCGGCGGGCGAGGCGCTCAACCCCGAGGTGCTGCGCGCCTGGGAGGCCGCGACGGGTCTGGCGATCCGCGACGGCTACGGCCAGACGGAGACCGGCCAGCTCACGGGGATGCCCGCCGGCGGCGAGATCCGGCCGGGCTCGATGGGGCGCACGCTGCCGGGGACGCGGCTGTGGATCGACGACGGCGAGCTCCTCGCCGACCCCGCGACCGTCCCGACGTTCTTCCTCGGCTACCTCGGCGCCGACGGCGTCCTCGAGACGCCCGCATCCCCTTGGCGCACTGGCGACCACGTGAGCGAAGACCCCGACGGCTTCCTCTTCTTCGAAGGACGCACGGACGACGTGATCATCTCGGCGGGCTACCGGATCGGGCCCTTCGAGGTGGAGAGCGCGCTGGTCGAGCATCCGGCCGTCGCGGAGGCCGCCGTGGTCGCGGCGCCCGACGCGGAGCGCGGGAGCGTCGTGCGCGCGGTCGTGGTGCTGCGGGCCGGCCACGAGGGCACGCCGCAGCTCGCGCGGGACCTGCAAGAGCACGTGAAGGCCGCGACCGCGCCGTACAAATACCCCCGCATCGTGGAGTGGGCCACCGAGCTGCCGAAGACCACGAGCGGGAAGGTACGCCGGGCGGCGCTGCGCGGCGGGGGCTGAGCTGTCGCATCCGCGGCGCGCCTGAACCGCCCGTTGCTTCACGCGCAATCCGCGTGAAGCAGCGGTTGGTTCGCCCTCGGAGGCGCCCGTTCCCGTCGCGGCCGGTCAGACGAGCTTCGCCGTCGCGCGCGCCGCGACGAGCACCGGGTCCAGCGTGCCGCTCACGGGTGGTGCGTAGGAGAGGTCGACCCACTGGAGCGCCTCCACGTCCATGCCGGTCCACAGCGCCATCGCGAGCGTGTCGATGCGCTTGCCCGCCGTCGCGCCGCCGACAATCTGGGCTCCGAGCAGGCGGCCGCTCCCCCGCTCGGCGACGAGCTTGACCCACATGCGCTCGGACTCCGGCATGTAGCGCGCACGGGTATCGGTCTCGACGGTCTCGGCGACGACGTCGAGACCCTCATCGGCCGCCTCACGCTCACTCAGCCCCGTACGCGCGATCTCCAGCGCGCAGATGCGCGAGATCGCCGTGCCGAGCACGCCGGGGAACGCGAGGTCGCCGCCCGTGAGGTTCGTCCCGGCAATCCGGCCCTGCTTGTTGGCGTGGGTGCCGAGCTGGACGTTCACCGCCCGGTCGAGGAGACGGTGGTGGGACTCCGAGCAGTCCCCGGCGACCCAGACGCCGTCCTGGCCGACGGCGCGCTGGTGGTCGTCGACGGCGAGCCCGCCGGACTCGCCCACCGTCAGGCCCGCCGCCTCCGCGACGTCGACCGCCGGCTTGACGCCTGTGGCCACGACGAGGTGGCGCGCCGGAAGCTCGCCGTCGTCGGTGCGGACCGCGCGCGGGCGGCCGTCGCCATCGAGCACCACCGCTTCGACCTTCGTCTCGAGCCGCATCACGATCCCGAGCTTCTCGGCGACCTCCTGCACGCGCGCGGCCATGTCGGCGTCGAGCGTGCCGAAGACCTGGTCGGCGACGTCGACCAGGGTCGTGTGCAGGCCCTGGCGCACGAACGCCTCGGCGAGCTCCAGGCCGATATAGCCGGCGCCAATCACCACCGCGCACCGATCCCGCCCGCCCTCGGCGTCGACGGCCGAGCGCAGCCGGCCCGCGCCCTCCAGCGTGCGCGCCGCCTCGGCGGCCTCGATCCCCGGGATCGGCGGCGGCGTCGCGCGGGCGCCCGTGGCGATCAGCAGCTCGTCGAAGCCCTCCTCGCTCCCGCCCGCACACGTCAGGCGGCGGGCCGTCAGGTCGATCGCGACGACCTCTGCGCCCATGCGCACGTCGAGGCCATTGCGGCGGTGCTTCTCGGGGGAGCGCGCGACGAGCGTCTCGAGCGGGTCGACCTCCCCGCCGACATGGAAGGGGATCCCGCAGGCCGAGTAGCTCGTGTAGGAGCCACGCTCGAAGACGACGATGTCGAGCTCCGGCTCCCGCCGCTTGGCGACGGCCGCCGCGCTCATCCCCCCGGCGTCGCCGCCGATCACCGCCAGTCGTCTGGACATGCGCCTAACCCTACGGACCGCCGCGCCGGGTTGGTCTGGATGCGGGGTCAACGTGAGTTAGACTTTGTGGTATGACCACATACCGCGTTGGGCCAAAGGGGCAGGTCGTCGTCCCGAAGGCGATCCGCGACCAGATCGGCCTCGAGCCCGGCCACGACGTCGATGTCGAGCTCGTCGGCGACGAGATCCGCATTCGGCGGGCGCGACCTCGGACCTTCGAGGACTTCCGCGGGATCTGGGGGCCGCCGGAGGGCATGGAAGGTTGGGCGGAGGAGAAGCGGCGGGAGATCGAGCTCGAGGAGCGGAAGTGGAGGACGTGACCACCGTCGTCCTCGACGCCTGGGCCATCGTCTCCTGGTTCAACGACGAGCCCGCGGCCGATCGGGTCGCTGCCGAGGTGCGCCGAGGGTCCCGCGCCGTTGCCTCATGGGTCAACCTGGGTGAGGTGGCCTGCGTGCGCGGACGCGCCATCGGGCTCGCGCGGGCAGAGGCCGATGTGCTCCGCTTCTCCACCGCGATCACCGCCGAGCTTCCCGACGAGCGCCTCGTCTTCGCCGCCGCGCGCTTCAAGGCCGCCGGCGGGCTCTCCTACGCCGACGCGTTCGCCGCCGCCACCGCGGAGCGCCACGGCGCGCCGCTGCTCACCGGCGACCCCGAGCTCGTCGCGCTCCGCGGGCAGATCGAGGTCATCGACCTGCGCGTCTCCTAGCCGAGCTGGTGTCGTCGGTCAGCTGCCCGGATTGGTCGAGGCCGACGACGGCGGCCTCTAGTCCTGAAGTTCCGCGGCGCCGGGCAGGGCGTCGAGGCCCGCGTGAGCGTCGACGCCGCAGTCCGAGCGCTTCTACTGGCTCGTCGCCCCGGCGAGCACGATCGTGCAGCCCGGGCCGGTGCACACCGGGCTGTGCTCCGACCCGGCGATGCTGCTCGACCGGCTCTTCGCCCGGCTCGTACTCTGATGGCACCTCAGGTTGGCTATCGAGCCATCGCCGAACTTGGCTAGGGTCGGTCCGTGCGCCTGGTCCTGAACATCCTCTGGCTCGTGCTCGCCGGCTTCTGGATGTTCCTCGGCTACCTCGCGGCGGCGATCCTGTGCGTGCTGTTCATCGTCACGATCCCGCTCGCCGTGGCGGCGCTGCGCATCGGTCTCTTCGCGCTCTGGCCGTTCGGGAACACGGTCGTCAAGCGGGCCGACGCGGGCGCCGGCTCGACGATCGGCAACGTCGTCTGGTTCCTGATCGCCGGCTGGTGGCTGACCCTGGGCCACATCATCACCGGCATCGCGCTGTGCGTCACGCTCATCGGCATCCCGCTCGGTCTGGCGAACTTCAAGCTGATCCGCGTGTCGCTCGCCCCCTACGGACGCGACATCGTCCCGGTCGACGCGCTCCGTTCGGGCTTCGACGGGTTCGTCGTCGCCACGCGCCGCTGAGCCTTGTCGCCCGCCGGCAGCGATCGAGAGTTCTGGAACGCGAAGCACGGTCAGGTCCAGGTCGGCGGCTGGGTGCCCCGCCCGTGGCTCGTCGACCACCGCGCGCTGCTCGACGAGCTGTCCCCGGGACGCGCGCTCGACGTCGCCTGCGGCCGCGGGCGCGAGGCGCTGTACCTGGCCGAGGCGGGCTTCGAGGTCGACGCCGTCGACGTCTCCGACGTGGCGGTGGACGCCGTTGCCGAGGCTGCGCGGGAGCGCGGGCTGGCCGTGCGCGCCACAAGGGTGGACCTGCTCGCGAACCCGGCGCCGTTCCCACGCCCGCCGTACGACGTCGTCGTCGGCTTCTACTTCCTGCAGCGCTCCGTGCTGGGGCCGATCGCCGACGCGCTCGCGTCCGGTGGGCTGCTCTTCTACGAGACCTTCACCCGCGACCACGTCGACGTGCTCGGTCGCGACATGAACGAGCGCTTCCTGCTCGACCACAACGAGCTGCTCCGGGCGTTCTCCGACCTGCGCGTCCTGCATTACCGCGAGGCGGTGATCGGCGACGAGCGGTCCCGGGCGGTCGCGAGCATCGTGGCGCGCAAGGCATGAGGAGCCGCAAACGCGGATGGCGGTACCGTGAGCCGTCAGCGGACACGGAAAGGGCGATCAGATGAAGCTCGCGGTGGTGGGGAAGGGCGGCGTCGGGAAGACCTCGATCTCGGGGACGCTCGCGCGGCTGCTTGCGCGCCGCGGCCATGACGTGCTGGCCATCGACGGGGATCCCAACCCCAACCTCGCACTGGCGCTCGGCGTGACGCCCGCGGAAATGGCCGCGATGCCGGGGTTGACGTCCGATCTCCTGGAGCGCACCCCCACGGGCTGGCGGTTGACCAAGACGCTGGATCAGCTGCGCGACGAGTACTCGGTTCCCGCCCCCGACGACGTGTCGCTGCTGGCGGTGCGCCCGCCGCAGACGGCGGGCACCGGCTGCCTCGGCGCCCAGCACGCGACGGTCCGCAACGTCGTCCACGTCGCCGCTGAGGCTCCCGGGGACATCTGCCTGCTCGACATCGAGGCATCCCTGGAGCACTTCCGGCAGAACAAGGCCATCGAGGCCGACACGATGCTGGTCGTCGTCGAGCCGTACTTCAAGTCGCTGGAGACCGGGCGGCGCATGATCCGCCTGGGCAAGCAGCTGAAGCCCAAGCGCCTGGTCCTGGTGGCCAACAAGGTGTGGGACCGGCGATCGCGCGACGCCGTCGAACGGCTCGCCGACGAGGAGGGCGTCGAGGTCGCCGGGGCGGTTCCCCACGACGTGCGGATGCTCGAGGCCGACCTCGCCTGCAGCGCGCTGCTGGACTACGACGCCGAGGCGCCATCGGTCGAGGCCATCCACGCGCTGGCCGGAGAGCTGCTCACGGCGGACGCGGCAAGTACGCGGGCACCGTAGGTCGCTGCGACGGCGCGGTCCGACCGTCAGCGCGCCCTAACGACCCCAGCTGAAGCTCAGATCCGAGGTGGCGTCCTCCCCAAAGCCCACCTCGAAGCGGAGGTTGTCGGCCGTCGGCCGCCCGCGCTGCTTCCACCCTTCGACCAGCTTGAACAGCAGACGCTCGGCTTCCACGTCGCCAAAGGACTCGATGCGGGTGAGCGTCTTGGCGCCGCCGGCGAGCATCGCGAGCCCGCCGCCGTTGGCGCTGATCACGCCGACGCCGGGCCAGCCCCCGACGAACCGGTCCTCCGGGGCCTCGATCGTCAGATAGAGACCGAGGGCGTCGCGTGGGGCTCGCACGCCGAGTGCTCGCGTGCGGGGTTCGGACAGCGCCAGCGAGAGCAGCCGTCGCCTGCGCGCTCGTGAGAGGCGGCCGAGCGCCGTGCCGCTCAGCAGCGCAAGCGAGCGTGACTGCCCGTCAATCCGCTCGCTCGCGCCGAGGCTCGGAGGAGCGGAGGGCACCGCAGCCCCGGGGGCGTCGCGGAGCGCCATGAAATGGCCGGAGAGCAGCGCCTGTGAGACCAGTGCCTGCTCGCGCTTGCAAAGGGTGATGACTGCCTGCGTCTGTCCTGCCCGCCGGAGGAGGAGCGGCAGCTCGAGAAGACCGCCCTCGGCAAGCTGGTCGTACCAGGCGCGGGGCACGGCCGGTGCACTCGCGGTGACGATGATGCGGTCGTAGGGCGCGCCGCGCGGCCACCCCTCGCGACCATCGCCCCGAACGACCTTGGCCGTGGAATTGACGCTTGCCAGGCTCCGCCGGGCACCGCGCGCCGTGGCCGGGTCGAGCTCGACGGAAACGACCCGCCCACCAGCGCCGACGATCTTCGTCAGCAGCGCAGCGTTATACCCGGTGCCGGCCCCGATCTCGAGCACCCGCAGCCCGGGACGCAGGTCAAGCCGCTCGAGCATCGAGGCCATCATCGACGGCTGTGAGGAGGAGCTCGACGGGATGCCCCGCGCGTCCTTGGCCGTCACGATCACCCGGTCTCCATAGATGCCCTCGAGCCCCTCCCGCGCTGCGACCTCGGGCAGGAAGCGCTCGCGCGGCACGGCGAGGAACGCCCTGCGGACGGCGGGGCTGGTCAAGCAGCCGTCGGCCTCGAGCTGCTCGACGAGCTGACGGCGAAGCCGCGAGCTCCGCGACGATCCGCGCGCCGGGCCGGACCGGCTGGGCGTGGGCGAGCTCATGTCGCCAGCAGCGCGTGGGCGTGGGCCCTGAGGAACGCTCGCGCGCTCCCCGCCGGGAGGGTTGTCGCGCCACCTCGTGTCGCATCGGAGTGCTCACAGCGGGCGGTGTAGGCCATCGTGGAGACGAGCGCCGCTCGTGCCGCCCGGCTCTCGGCACGCGAGAAGGGAGCGCCGCGCGCCGCCTGGTAGTCAGCGATGAATTCGAGTGCCTCCGCGAGGGTGGGCAGCTGCTGTCGCTGGGGGTGCTCCCAGTCCATGGTGAAGGCGTGGGCGGCCTGCCCGACGATGATCGGCTCGCGCGCGATGCTCAAGCTGTCCCAGTCATAGACCGCGCTCAGTCGCCCGGACTCGACGCGGACGTGCTCGGCGCGCCAGTCGCTGTGGCCGACCACTCGGTCGCCGGCCGCCTCGCCTGCGCGGGCGGACGCGCGTCGCGATCG
>JAABUR0100004500.1_pt1 | contig 18581 bp, 16 predicted proteins | sample 5560091 | NCBI WGS metagenome assembly JAABUR01 (sample SAMN10711879, study PRJNA513375) | rock metagenome | isolation source: Antarctica rocks | place: Antarctica: Victoria Land, University Valley sud | reverse complement strand
CACGCACCCGCGAAGAGTTGGAGCGAGCGTTGGTCGCGGCACTCGCCCTCGTCACTCTCACTGACTGCGAAGGGTGGTTCAGACACTGCGGTTATCAGGTTACACCCAATTGCAATTAGCTATAGGATCGGTTAACAATCTGATTTGGCGAGGTTGGATCAAATGGTCACGCACCCAAGATTGAAGATGCGGTTCAAGCAACGCTAAGCCTTCCGCTATCTTTGATTTGATCCGATCATCGCTTTCTCTGCTGCTATTCATATCCAAGATGGAAGGCGCGTAGCTACGAATTCAGTAGCGCAGAACACAATTCTTGCCCTCAAATCGGCGAGCACTTCTAGTTACAGTGAAGCATTAAATCTTCTTCGAGCGTGGCGCAAGATCAAAGTGGTAGATCACGTTGCCGCTGTCGGCTTCAACTCTGGTTTGGACGAAGCCTATTTTTCTGGCGATACCTTTGGCGGAAAAGTTGTCCGGGTGCATTTTCAGCATGATGCGTGTTGCGCCGCGCAGATTGCAAATCACTTTCGCCGCCTCAAGCGACACCATTTCCAGACCGTAGCCGCGATGATCTCTGTCTATGATTAAACCGTAAGCGGGAACATCAAAGCCCGCATCCCACCCGCGTAGCATAAAAAATCCGACGAGCTTATCGTCCCAACTCATTCCCGCAAAAACATCTTTTTCGCAATCGCGTAGAAGCTCTGCGAGTGTGGCTTCGTCGTAATTGAACGGATAAAAAAAGCGCGCGTATCGCGGCGGTTGTGCCAGCAGCATTGCCGATAACTCCGGCGCATCTTCCGCATGTAGCGTGCGAATCACTAGGCTGCTTTCGCTCATAAGATTCTCAATTGATTTTCGCAGAGGTTTGCAGACACGCTCCAAGCGCGTCGGCGATGCGAGCGACTTCTTGTTCGGTGATGCGCGCAGACGAAGGCAGGCTCAGCCCTTGCGCAGCCAATTTCGTCGTGATGGGGAATGTTTGATTTTCAGCAGCGTTAAGATACGGCGGTTGTAGATGCGTGGGATAAAAGAACGGGCGTGTTTCAATTCCCTTCTCTAACAATTGAGCCATCAGCAAATCCCGATCAATCTCTTCTGAAACGCAAATCGAATATAGCCAGTAAACGCTTTTTGCCCAGGGCGCTTCCGTCATCGTCAAAACGGGAAGATTCTTCAGCGCAACGTCATACCACGCGGCGACCTCGCGCCGTCTTTCGATGAACCAACCAATGCGCTCCATTTGCGCGACGCCGATGGCGGCCTGAATGTTGGTCATGCGGTAATTGTAGCCGACTATCGGAAAATAATAGCGGCGTTCAGGGTTCATGCCCTGCCCTTTGAGAAGGCGCGCTTTCTTTGCAAGCTCTTCGTCGTTTGTCGTAATCATGCCGCCTTCGCCGGTAGTAATAACTTTGTTGCCGAAGAAACTAAAAGCAGCAATGTCGCCGAGACTGCCGACGCGCTGGCCTTTGTATTCCGCTCCGTGCGCTTCGGCAGCGTCCTCGATCACGTGAAGATCATGCGCTTTTGCTAGTTCGATGATCGGCGTCATGTTCGCCGGATGGCCGTAGAGATGAACAGGCATGATGGCTTTGGTGCGCATGGATATTTTCGCGGCGATGTCTTGCGGATCAAGCGTCCACGTTGCGGCGTCCACGTCTGCGAAAACGGGCTGCGCGCCGCAGTATGTGACGGCATTGGCGGAAGCGATGAAAGTTAAATCTGGAACGATCACTTCATCACCGGGGCCGATGCCGAGCGCGAGCAGAGCGACGTGCAGCGCTGCCGTGCCGTTGACGATGCTGACGGCATGTTCGACGCCGCAAAACTCTGCGAACGAGTTCTCGAATGCTTCGACGTAAGTGCCGCTACCGGAAATCCAGCCACTATCGAGACACTCTTCGACGTACTTTTTTTCGTTGCCCGCGAGCACAGGCTCTGCCACAGGGATAAACCGTCGCGCCATTAAAAGATTACCTTCGATTAAAGTCGTTCCATGTTAATTCAATCATTAAAGCACGGATGCGAAGGCTTCTAAATACTCGCGCCCGACGTGCGACAAATTGCGCGAGCGTATGAACTGCCGTGCGTTTTGCACGCGCCATGCAGCTTGCGCCGGATCATTAAAATGTTTAAGCAATGCGTCTGCGAGCGATTGCGGCGAGTACGGATCAAACATCAACGCGAGCGTGTCATCTGTGCCGAGCCGTTCGGTGAACTGCGGAATGTTTGAACAAAGGACGGCTTTTCCGTGATACATCGCGTCCATGATAACCGAGTTGAGTCCGGCTTCGCTGATTGATGCACTGACGACGAGCGAAGCATTTTGGTGAAGCGTTGGAATGTCTTCATCGCGCACATAGCCGAGCGCATACAAGTCACGATTTATTTCTAAACCGTATGTCTCACTGTGCAAAAGTGTTTCCGTGTTAGGCCCGGCGATGACGAGCGCGACATCCATATTTGATCTCTGCTTGAACAACGCGAAGCCTTCGATGATTGTCTCCACGTGTTTATGTCTCGCTGCCCAGCCAAGCGTGAAAACGTATCCGCGCCGGTTGATGCCGTAACGCCGAAGCACGTCCGCACTTTGCTCATGCTCGCTTTGTTCACTCTCATGTTGTTCATGCTCGCTGTGTTCGCACGCGCCGGTTTCATTGGGAACAAGATAAATTCGTCGGGCGCGGGAAGCGGGCAAATCGTAAATTTCTCGCGCTTCGTTGCAGATAAAATCGGAGGAGAAGACGACCAGATCGGCAAGCTCCGTCCACATCTTAACTTCGCGGCGCAACGGTTTGGTCAGATCACTCCATGCGTCTGTACGTTCGTGCGCCAGATCATGCAGCGTAATAACAATCGGTTTGCGTGGTTGCCACTCTTCGCTTTGCGGCAGCGTGAGGTACGGATACGGCATGAAAATCAGATCGAATTCGTTTGTTCTGGCGTCGAGCCAGCGCAGGCCGCGCCCGTCGAGCGCACGCAAGCTTTGCTGTTCGAGCGTTCTCGCGCGATGCTCGTAATCAACAAAATGTTTAACAGCAGCCACATTGTCGCTACGAGATGATTTTTTTACATCGTCGCTTTTTTTAAGCGTTGTGAAAATTCTATTGCGTGTGTCCGCGTCTGCATCAACACCGATTCGCTCAAAGCTCGTGTGCGGCAAGTGCGGCGCAGGCAAAAAGACGTTGCTCGAATCAAAGAGCGGCCACATTAAATGAAAGTGCCATTCGTTTCTGGCGAGTCTGGAAAATTCTTCGAGCAGCTTGACGGTAAAAAGCCGCACGCCGCCGCCGCTCACAATCTGATCGAAGATGCCGACGCGAACAGTTTTAGCATTCATACTTTGACAGCCTGAAAGCAGTACGGCTAAGGCGCTGGCTTTGGATTGATTGGCGCAGATATTTAACTTCCAAAGTTTGGTCTAGCGCAAGACCACGCAGGGAATATTCGGCGGACTGCGCCTTTTGGAATTGAGGAAGGCGGCGATAGCGGATAGTTGATCGCCATGTGGCGACGCACGCGAAAAGCAATGAACAACGCGCGGCTTCGGACACTCACAATGAATTACTGACGTGTTGTCGCCGCTGCCGCGCGCTCTTCTTTACAGTCTTTCGCGCCAAACTTCCTAGACCGTCACGCTTCAGGAACTCGGCAATTGTTTCGAGAGCAGTTGACCGGCAAGAGCACGTGACATCACGAGTTTGACGACGATCTGTTTTCCGTTTGACGAGACTTGTGCGTTCTTATAAACCTCTTCTTCATCCCGTCCGCTTTTGACGGTAAGCCCGATGGCAAGCAATGCGTTGTAACCTTTGGCTAACTGCGCGGCGCGCGCCACAGATTTCGCTTCCGACGTGGCAGTGAAAGCAACGTCGGTCTTATTCAGCTTCGCCGTTAGATTCAGTGCGCCCGTTCCTTCGAGAAAGTCCAGCGCATTGCTGTCTCTTAATGCCGCCACAAAGTCTTTGGCGACGTTCGCAAGTTTCGGGTCGCCCGTATTCTGTGTGATGGTCGCATCGCCGAGCGCGCCATCGGAACTACGATTAGCCGTAACACTGATGGCGAGCGGCTTGCTCAGATCGAAATCCCCCAAATCTTTCATCAATTTAACTTTCGCTAAAAGATCAACGAAGGGTTGCTTGCTGATTTTTCGCGGGCGCTGAACTTTTGTTTCGGTGACTACTTTATCGAGCTTTTCTTTGTCTATCTTTTCTGTCGCCGCAGACTTCTCCGGCGCTTGTCCTGTTTGTGCCAATACGTTTCCAGCGTCCACTACTCCTGTGAAGGCGAGCATCAACGCAGCGATACTGCCCAATGCCACAAACCCTAGACACGAATTACATATACGGTTGAGATTGCCCTTCAGCAAAGGCAGCTTATTCGATTTACATGATTCCAATTTCATTCCTTAGTACCTCTCAGTTTAGTTCACTACGATTGATGTTTCGCGTTTATTAGCTGGTGTGCGATCAGTTAATTACTTTACAGAGCGCTTATTAATAGCGCAAGTTGAGACGCTTGAAATGAACAAGCGATGAAGGATATTTCCAGCAAACATTATTTCACGTCGCTATATATCTCTTGACGCGCCGCTGCTTTATTGCGTGTGCTCAACCTGTGTTACGCAGCCCTGCGGAAATGCCGTTGATGGTCGCGGCGAGCACATAGTTCAGGTCTTCGCTTTCTTCACCGCCGCGCTTTCTCCGCAGCAGTTCTACCTGTATCAAACTCATCGGATCAACATACGGATTGCGCAGACGAATTGAGCGCGCCAGCACGGGGTTGTGCTGAAGTAATTGTTGAGTGTTGCAGATGCGAAAGATCATTCGCTGCGTGCGCTCAAACTCTTCGACGATCATCGTCCAGACGCGCTCGCGCAAATCAGCATCTTCGACGAGCATCGCGTAACGACATGCAATCGAGAGATCGGCTTTTGCCAGACCGCTTTCGACATTGCCGATCAAGTCATAAAAGAACGGGAACTCACTCATCATCGTTTGCAGAAGTTTCTCACCGTCATCATGCGTCCGGCAATAAAGTTCGAGGGCGTGCCCGACACCGAACCATGCGGGCAGCATGTGGCGGCTCTGCATCCAACCGAACACCCATGGGATGGCGCGTAAGTTTTCTATTGTGCGCCGCGCATCTTTCTTTGCTCCTTCATCTGCGCGGCGGCTTGGGCGCGATCCCGTTTTGGCTAATTCAAATTCGAGCACAGGCGTGGCTTGATGGAAATACTCTATGGTTTCTTCGTTTTCAACGATTGATGCGCGGTAAAACTCGAACGCCGCCGCAGACATCTCCGCCATTGCCTGTTCCCATTGCGCTGCTACTTTTAAGGCATCGGGTTGCGCCAGCGCATTGAGCGAAGCGGCGATCATCAACTCGAAGTTACGCTCGGCGAGCACCGCGTCTGCATACTTAAAGTTCAAGACCTCGCCCTGCTCCGTGATCCTTAACTTGCCCGTGAAGGCTCCGGGCGGTTGCGCTGTGATCGCGCGATGCGTCGGGCCACCGCCGCGCCCGACAGTGCCGCCGCGCCCGTGAAAAAGACGTAGCCGCACGTTGCATTCGCGCGCGACACGGTGCAGCGACTGGTGCGCTTTGTAAATTTCCCAAGTGCTGGTCAGCATTCCGCCATCTTTGTTCGAGTCCGAATAGCCGAGCATGATTTCCTGTTCGCGCTTCCATGAATCGAGCAAAGGCGCGTAACGCTGTGAAGTCCACAGACTGCGACAAACTTCCGGCGCGCGTCGCAAATCTTCGATTGACTCGAAGAGCGGCACGGGCATTAAGCCCGGATCGCCACGTTCATCGGATGCAGAAATTTTTACGCCGCTGATTTCCAACAGCCACGCGAGCGCGAAGATGTCCTGCGCTGTTTGCGCGCCGCTGATAACGTAAGCGCGAATCGCCTGCGGCGGAAACGTGCGCTTCAATTCCGCCACTGCACGCAAGCTATCTAATAACGCGGCGGTCTCGCCAGTGGTCACAGGAAATTGATCGCCCGTGTTACTGCTTTTTAATTCAGCGCTCGTTTGGTCGGACGCGGAATCATCAAACTGCGCGCCGCTCGAAAGTTCGCGTAAGGCTCGCACGTGTATGCGCGCGTGCTGCCGTATGTCCAGTGTGTGAAGATGAAAGCCGAACGTTTCAATCTGGCGCAGCAAAGGATCAAGCAATCCTGTCGCCAACTCCGTGCCGTTATTCTCAACCAGACTATCGCGTATGACGTGCAGGTCGGCGGCAAACGTTGCGGCATCTGCGTAACCATTGGCGCGCACAGGTACATCGCGTGTTTCACGCAGGCGATACAGCACGAAAGCCAGAAAGCGCCGGTATGCTTCAGCAGGCGGATGTGTTTCGACTTCGGTTTGCGCTTCTGTCAGGCTTGCGTTGTAAGTTTCAAGGCTTGCGCGCAAAGAAGGAGAAACGTTCGCTTGATGCACGGAAAGACTAAGTTGTTCCTGCAAGCGGTCAATGGCTTCGATGTAATAATCCAGAATCGTGTGGCGCGCCATGATAAGTGCGTTGCGCGTCGTCTCCGGCGTGACGTAAGGATTGCCGTCGCGGTCGCCGCCGATCCAAGAGCCGAAGTTAATCACAGAGGGCAATTGATGCGCTTGAAGTTCGACGCCGTAAGTTTGATGAAAGCCTTTGGCAATCTCCGTGTAAACTTCCGGCAGCGTATTGATGAGCACGTCTGGATAATAATCTAAACCCATTTTGATCTCGTCCGACACGGATGGCTTGTGACGACGAATCTCATCCGTTTGCCACAACGCAGTAATCTCGCGCGCAATCGCTTCTTCGGCGGTATGCGCTTCGTCGTTTGTCAGCGGCAGACGATCCAGATTTTCGAGTTGAGCAGCGATTCGACGACGTTTGAACAGCACTGTGCGGCGCGCAACTTCGGTCGGGTGCGCCGTGAACACAGGCGTGACTTCGATCTGTTGCAACAACGTGAGCGCCGTTTTCCAATCCAGCCCGTTATCGCGTAGACGTTCGAGCGTGCCGCGAAAGGTTCCCGGCAGTGCTGGAAGACCGGCGTCGAGCGTGCGTGCGCGGCGGCGGCGCTTGCGGTGGTTTGTTTCGGCGAGGTTGATAAGTTCAAAATAGATCGCAAAGGCCTTCGTCAGTTTGTACGCCTCTGTGATCGTCAAACGATTAACAAGTGCTTCGGCATTGCGCATTAAACCTGCGCTATCCGCACTTGTTTCCGTTCTTCCGACTCCAAGATTTCCGACTCCGAGATTTATGTTTGGCTCACGATGCTCCGTCGTTATGCGGCGCAAGTTTTCAACCGCGTCGTAGACATCCGCGCCCGCCTGTTCTTTCAACGTCTCGCCAAGCAATTGCCCGAGCGAGCGCACGTCGCGTCTGAGCGGCGCTTCTTTCAGATCGGGATCGCCGCTCGTTAACTCCGATAATCGCGCCGCTTGATCGTGCGCGCCCCACAAATATTCCGCCATGTTTTTCTCAACCAAGCCTGTTCACCTATCAGTATAATGCGGAAACAATCGTCGCCTTAGAATATGCTAAATCGGCTCATTTCTAAAGCGCATATCTCCTCGAAATTGAACTGCCTGCCCGTATAGCGCGCGACAATCGTTCGCATAGATTGCTATTAACGGCGCACATTGATTGCATAGCTCCAGACAAACGCCTGCCTCACTTGGCCGTTCGTCGGCGTTGCCAATTTCCTGTTGTTCAAGCGAATACCAACGAAGTATATTAGCCTTACCCTGAGCAGTTTAGTTTAACGCGCGTCCATACTATTAGAGAGTCAAGCGGCGAAGCGCTTCCGATAGAAATGCTTTACACGAAAAGCAGCGAGAGGACTTCTGTGAATTTCACACGATCAAGCGGCATTCTACTTCATCCTACTTCTTTACCGGGCGCTTACGGCATCGGCGATCTAGGCGACGGAGCGCGACGCTTCGTTGACTTTCTACACGCGAGCAATCAAAGCCTCTGGCAAATGTTGCCGCTCGGCCCCACAGGTTACGGCGATTCCCCTTATCAATGCTTCTCCGCGTTCGCGTGTAACACTTTGCTCATCAGTCCCGAACAACTTATCGAAGAAAATTTACTCCAGCGCGAAGATGTGGCACGCGCGCCGCGTTTTCCGGCGGAACGCATTGATTTTCATCACGCCATCGAATTCAAGAATCATTTGCTTGCGAAAGCCTTTGAGAACTTCAAGCGCACGACAGACACTGGGCGGCGCAGCGAATTTGAAAGCTTCTCGCAACGCCACGCCGCGTGGCTCGAAGACTACGCGCTTTACCGCGCGCTCAAAAACGCGCATGGCGGCGCGGCTTGGAATAAATGGGATGCGCCGCTTGCGGGGCGCGATTCGCGCGCACTTGCCACGGCGCGCGAAACTCTACGCGATGAAGTGTCCGCGCAAAAGTTTTATCAATTCCTTTTCTTCAAGCAATGGGCGGCGCTCAAAGATTATTGTCACGCCGCGTCCGTCAAACTCATCGGTGACACTCCTATTTTCGTCGCGCACGATTCGGCAGATGTGTGGACGCATCCAGATCAATTCAAGTTGGACGAGACAGGCGCGCCCCTTGTTGTCGCAGGAGTCCCGCCCGATTATTTCAGCGCGACGGGACAACTATGGGGCAACCCGCTCTACCATTGGGAGCGTATGCGCGCAGACAATTTCAAGTGGTGGATCGAGCGCGTGCGCGCCTCCCTGCAACTCGTCGATGTTCTGCGCATAGATCACTTCAGAGGTTTTGCGGCGAGCTGGGAAATTCCCGGCAGCGATAAGACGGCGGAGCACGGGAGTTGGGTCACCGCGCCGGGACGCGAACTTTTTACTGCTATCCGGCAAGCGCTCGGACAGCTTCCGATTCTCGCCGAAGATTTGGGCGTCATCACGCCGGATGTGGAAGCCTTGCGCGATGATTTCAATTTTCCCGGAATGCGTATTCTGCAATTCGCGTTCGGCGGCGATCCGCGCAATCAAGATTTGCCGCACAACTACAAACGCAACGTTGTCGTCTACACGGGCACGCATGATAACGACACGATTGTTGGCTGGTTTCACTCTCACGCGGGCGCAGGCTCAACGCGCGATGCCGCGCAGATCAAACGCGAAAGAGAATTCTGTTTGACGTATCTGAACACTGACGGGCGCGAGATTCATTGGGACTTCATACGCGCCGTGCTTGCCTCCGTCGCAGATACGGCGATCATTCCGCTGCAAGACGTGCTCGGGCTTGGGACGCAAGCGCGCATGAATCTTCCGTCGAGCATTGCAGGCAATTGGAACTGGCGCTATACGGCAGACGCGTTGAACGGCAAGCTAAGCGCCCGCCTGAAAGAGTTAACGGAACTCTACGGGCGAGGCGGTAACAAAGGCTCGGAAGCTTGAGTTATCAATATCAATCGTCAATGATAAAAGTTTGCATGTTCACATCCGGTGGTTAAGAAACGTATGATAGCAGAATGAAAGCACTGTGCGTTTGGTTATTGCTTTGTTTGATCTGGAGTTCGACGTGGCTCTGCATCAAGCTTGGCTTACGTGACTTGCCGCCCGTCAGTTTCGCCGCGATCAGGTTTCTCATTGCGGCGTTTGTGTTGCTTGCAATCGCCATCGCGCAACGCACAGGGATGCCGCGAAAACAACGCGACTGGATGCTCATAGGTGTCACAGGGATTCTCTCCTTCGCGGTTAACTACGGTCTGTTGTTCTGGGGCGAGCAATATATCTCGTCCGGTCTGGCCGCCGTTTTGCAGGCAACGATTCCTGCTTTCGGGTTGCTGATCGCGCATTATTATCTGCCGCATGAACAATTGACACTACTGAAAATCGGCGCGGTCGGGTTAGGAATTGGCGGAGTAGCGATTATCTTTTCCGATCAACTGCATGTTGCCGGACGCTTGGCGCTGTGGGGCAGCATCGCGGTGGTGTGCGGCGCGCTCGCCGTCGCTTACGCCAACGTGTTGGTGAAGAAATACGCGGGGCATCTACGCCCGTCCGCGCTCGCCGCCGGACAAATGTTCTGCGGCATCATTCCGTTGTTATCACTCGGCGGCATCAGGGAAGGAAATCCATTAAAGTTTCACTGGACGATGTTGGCCGTCGCCGCGCTGCTTTACCTCGCGCTCGTCGGCTCGGTCGCAGCCTTTCTGTTGTACTACTGGCTGCTCAAACACATGGACGTGACGAAGACGATGTTAATTTCGCTGGTGACGCCGCTCTTCGCCGTGATTATTGGCTGGCTCGTTCTCGGAGAAACATTAATGCGGCGCACGCTTGTCGGCGGCGCGTGCATACTGCTCGGTATCGCGTTAATACTCACACGCAGAGACGCCCGCCATGCGGCACACGATCTTATTGAAGATACGCAACCGGGCGCAGAAGCTATATAAGGAAGAATCAAATACTCGAATCGCGTATGTCGCGTTCCGCCCCTTTCATTTGCGCCGGATCGGTGGCATCGGCTTGCTGCTCAAATCGCGCGTAAGCAGCGTGGCTCGCAACGGGAGCACCGATTAATTTACGCGCGGTAAAGATGCCGCCCCACACGGCGGCGAAACCGATGGCGAAGCTCAACACGACGTTCAGAAAAGCGTAAAGCAATTCTCTCTCTTCGATGAGCCGTGCCGTTTCATACTCGAAAGTGGAAAAGGTCGTATATGCGCCGACGAACCCGACGGCGACGGCGAGCCGCACGTGCGGGTCAATCTTTATTCCCTCCGTCGCCAGCGTAAGAAAGAAACCGATGATAAAAGAGCCTGTGATGTTAATAACGAAAGTGGCCGTCGGAAACGGAGCAATGGTGCGCGACAAAATGGAACCGCCCAGATAAAAACGTAACATCGCGCCGAGCGCGCCGCCCGTTGCGACTGCAAAATATTTTATGAGCGTCTCCATTCGTTTTTCCCTTCACACAGAAAAGACTCCTGTTCAACGCGCATAGCATTGCGCTCTCGAACAGGAGTCATCAATCTTGTATGCCGACAAGACGGTTATAAGGCGAACTCCATCGCCATTAAATTGTAGATTGCCTTACATGCGATGCGATCAATCGGTGAAGAAAGCGCGGCAGATTTCTGCTCGACGATTTTGCTTGATTTTGTGCGAGCGAAAATTCACTGATTAATCTTCATCAATTAATTGCCTGCTGTCACAGACAACGCACGCTCCTGTGACTCGGCCATCAATTCAAGCGCATCTTCTTCATATATGCCAACCGCTCCGCTTGAGATGAACTGCACATACAGAAAAGAACATGGCTGCCAACCGTCTGCGGTTTTCCGGCTACATGTTTCAAAGTCCATCACTAACCCATCTTCACCCTCGCGCATTCCGTTGCGGACGCGCACTTGCTGGCCTAATTCGATCATCATTCCACCTCACTTCGCGGCCACACAATCAATCATCAAAGCGGAAAGTGGCTGCTTGATTTATTCCGCCTCAATTAACTTTGCCTGAAGACATCACAACGCACCGCGCGCAAAAATTGAAACGCCGCACAAACGGCTTCACTTCTGTTCCCTGCTTATTCTTTTTATGGAAAGGAATTATACCAGAACGCAGCAATAGTGTCAGTACATCTTTGTACCGGGTAGTGTTCTAATAGTACGTTGCTAGGATTTAGTAAACCCAGCCTAATTCTCGAATCAGTTCTAGGAAGGAAACGTGAGGTATATTCATATCAGCGCAGACGTTAGGAATTTTAGTTTTCTTAGGACTTGAGCTGTACTGAAATTCTTCGCTGCTTACGACAGTACACTCATGGACTTTCGCCACTGCAATAACAAAAGGGTCGGCAATTATTAAATTCGTCTCGCTTTTAGTATTTACGAGTTTGGCGTGCTCTGGATTAGCAAGTATATCGCTGACGGTCTTTTGTATTTCAATGTCGGGAGAAATGAATGAATGAGGATATTTACACGCCCAATCATAAAGGTCATCACCACCTCTTTTTAGCTCTTCAAACACTTCATCCGGCGCAATCAAAGAGCCATCATCAATGAGAAGTTCAATATCCTTCCATAGAGAAGGAAAGATATTAGGCGGGTAGGAATCCCGCCATCCGCGCGTTAGCCCGCTTGTATCTATGCAATATTTCAAGCAGTTTCACCTGTGAGGGAAGGGATACTTACTGCTTTCTCAATCTCACTCAAATACTTCACTTTAACACCCAAATACTGCGCGGCGTCAATAGAGCTAATCTTCGGTCGTGTCCTAGTTTGAAAATAAAGGTCAATGTTTATCGGGCTGAGATTTTCAAATTAGGACACTACTTAATCTTCTCCTGATGATAACTATCTAGCACTAACCTGACGAACGTCTTTCCTGCGGTACTTACTGCTTTAACGTGCGGTAGCACGATGCCACCCGAACCGCTGTCTTTAGCGTTGCGCAGTTCAAAAACCTTTTTCCATTCATCCCTTTTAAGACGGTAAAATTCCTGCGTTGTCTTGCCTAGACTTAGCAAGCGTCGAAGTATTACTTCGCGGCTCACGCTATACCGATTAGCCACAGCTAGGAGCGATTCATCAGACCAAGTGTGATTAGTTCTGTTGTCTCGGACTGTTCTTTCTTGCAGAAGAAACTCCGATGGAACGAGCGTTTCGCCAGCCACCGCGTTGCAGAATACCTCGATCTTATCTTCACCTAAGTCGCACAGACCACCAGACCGCAGCATCAGATGTGTCAACTCATGCACCATACTAAAAACTCGCCCATAGGGAGAGTCTTTCGTGTTCACTACGCTTACGGGTAAGGGCGAATCCCAGATTGAAAATCCGCGCATCTCACGCTTGCTAATTGACGCTTGAAAGACAAGGACGCCGCGCGCCTCAATAGAATCACGCCAAAAGCGTAAGGCTTCATAGTCGGACTTAATTCTTACCTGTCGCTCAAAACTAATTTGAAGCAAATCCCTGATTCGCTTACCTACAATCTCTGCGCTCTCGTTAGTCGAAGCCCTCGCCTTAAATGTTTCAGGCGTGAGTTCTAACTCCTCATACATACTAAGGGCTAATTCACGGCGAGATTTAGCCTTCCGCATTTCATATCTTAATGCAGGCGACAAGCTATGTTCTGTTTCATCGGAGAAGTGCCTGAAATCTTTTATATCGACAGTAGTTTTCGGAGGCGCAGGGAGATAGAAAAAAGCTAAGGGGCGTTTATATACATTGCTCAATCCGCGAAGTTGGTTAATTGTGAGTCTAGCTTCACCCGATTCGCAGGCTAAAAGCTTTTGAGGATTTATGGAAATTTTCTTCGCAGCTTCTTCCAGATGGTAGCCCGCATCCTCTCGCGCCCACACAAGAATTTCCGGTTTAACAATGGCTTCGCTTCTGGTTTGCGGCATGGCTCTAATAACAAGTGGGGAGAATTTCTCTATGGCACATTATACATCGTTTCACGTATGAAACAAACTATACTGCCTTAGCTGCTTCTGAATCGGAGGCCTTTTTTGCCTTAGCCCATCTTGCTTGTACAGCCTTACGCGCGCTCTCGCTGCGCTCTTCCGGTGTCATCTTTGCTGCCCTTGCGAATCCACCTTTAAGACCGCCCTTGCGTCCAAGGGCAACCGCCGCCGGATTCTTCCTCTTTGAAGCTTGCTTGCTTAGCTTTGATATGTTTGCCATGCCGGAAACATACGTGAGCGGTCACGAAAAAGCAATTATTATTTTGATCTGCGCTCAAACGAAGAGATGCGCGGGCGAGAGAAAGAGAGTTTTCTCGCCTCAGTTTCCCTAGCATACAAAGACGCGAAAACGCTTGATAAGCCGCTATACGGAAAAGCGTCTATCTCCGAGTTTCGTCTTCAAGCAGGCGCTCGACCGGCGTGCGCCCGTGTTCGTCGTGCGGGGAAATTTGACGCGGCGCGATTTTGAGGTGGCTGCTCGTCCGGTAAACGATGGGTTGAATAGCGCGCATATAAACTAATAGACGCCAGAGAAGGGCGATGGCAAGCAGCAGATCGCCAGCCGGTTTTAATCTATCAATCGCATAGGTGGCGCTGATTATTCGCGTCACAACACCGCACACCGCCAAGATGCGAATCGCAATCTTCTGGATTCGGACGTGGAAACTATCTGCCGCGTCGATCTCGCGGCACTCGCGCTTGATGCGCGTAACATCGCCGAAGCGTTGCAGCGCGTCGCTTGTGGATTCGGCGGGCGGCATCCCGCGCGCAAGATTCTCGCTCGCCCGCATCTCGATGTGAAAGTTCAGTTCGTCTTCAATGTCGCGCTCAAGTTGCGCGTCGCCGCGTGAAGTTGAAAGCCAAGGAAAAATAGTTTTCATCAGTGACATTGACTTGAAACTCCTTTACGCAGTTTGCAACACTCTGGAGACGGCCTTTGATAAGCGTTGCCAGTGGGCTGTTTCATTTGCCAGATGTTTGCGTCCCACAGGTGTGAGACGGTAGAAGCGCGCGCGGCGATTGTTCTCCGACACTCCCCACTCTGCTTTCACCCAGCCCTGCTGCTCGACGCGATGAAGCGCCGGATAAAGCGAGCCTTCCTCGACGCGCAACACCTCATCTGACGCTTGCTGAATACTCCATGCAATGGCATAACCGTGCATCGCGCCGACACCGAGCGTCTTGAGGATTAACATATCTAAAGTACCTTGAAGTAAGTCAGGTTTATTTTTCTTCATCGCCGTTCCGTCGCTTCCCTAGAAAGTCTATGGAAAGATAATAAATCAATACCAGTAGAACGTCAAGGGAAAGGAAAAGAAGCGGTGAGCAGACTTCTGCCCTCGCTAATCTTTGTTGAGTTCGATTCCGTGCTGATGCGCGGCGCGGCGGATACGTTCTTTTATCTTTTTCACTTCGTCCGCCGTGTACTTGGCAGCATTGTCCTTGTGGTTGATGTAGTTGTGGGCGGCGCGTATGTGTTCGGGTGTGTCAATCGGGTATTTATTGTTGACGGAATCTGCAAATTCCACGTCCCCGTATTTGCGTTCGCCTTCCGCCGGATTTGTGTCGTCGCGTCGTTTAATTTTGTCGGCCATACTCGTGTCCCCTTTTAATCGAAGTCATTGACATGCTGTTAGATTTGAAAGCGTGCGTCTTCGCGGTTGATGCGGATTGCGCGGCGTGCGCTTTGATAATGTCGCCGAGTAAATCAGGTTGCGCCGCGTTGCGCTCAAGGTGCGGGTAGCGTTCGCCTTCATGATAATTGATCGTGTAAGTTTTATAGAATTCGCCGTTCTCGACGAGCAATTCAATCGGGTGCGCGTCTGTTTTTGCCTGGCGGAGAGTTTCGCGCATCGCGTCGGACGAAAAGCGCCGCCCGCCGATAGCGAGTATTTTCATGCCGGGCGCGAGTCCGGCCTGCGCTCCGGGCATTCCCGGCACGACATCGGCGATTGCGCCGTCGTCTCTCATCACGAAGCCGAGCGAGTAATTCAAATTAAGCGCGTGCGCTGTTTGCTCGCGCGCTTTGTCTATGTCATTCGGCGTGTCCGTGTAAACGAGCCGCCAGCCGCCGCGTCCAATGCCGCCGAGCGGCGCGCGCGGCGAAGTGGAAGTTAAACGCTCAGTAAGAAACGCGCGCCAATCATAAGGCGCAACGGCATTGAGCGTCTGTGCAACTTCATCGAAGTTATAAGTCTTGACGAGCGGCGGAGTGCTCGCGCCGCCATGAAAGCGTTTGCAAAAATCGTCGAGCGAACGTGCGCCGTTTGATTGTTGGCGAATGATTGCGTCTGCTTCGAGCCAGACCAGCACGCCTTCATCATAAAAGTCCGTGCCGCGACGGAAATTTGCCCAATCGGATGTCGCGTTGTAGAGAAACTGCGCGGCGACGGCTGTGTCTGCAAGCGGACGCCACGTGCGCCCCGAACGATGATCGAGCGCGGCGGCAAGCGACGCGATGTCTTCACGATATTCTTCCGGTGTCCACAAACCGCTGCGCGCCGTTAAAACTTTTCCGAGATGCTGCGTGAGTCCTTCGTAGACCCACAACAAATCCGTGCGCATCGGCTGTTCGTAATCGGGCGTCGTCAAATCAGCCGGACGACGATACTTGCCGTTCCATGAATGAACGAATTCGTGCGGCAGTAAATCCGCCGCGAGTTTGCGCAAAGAATCGTCGAGCAAAGTGCGTTCGCCGACGCGATCATCGCTTGATTCGTGATGCTCAAGGCCGAAGCTTGCGACGCGGTCGCTCAAGGTATAAAGAAAATGATATTTCGTATAATGGCGTGCGCCGAAGAGTGTGCCCGATTCCGCAACGAGTTGTTGATAGTTAGCGACCATCTGCGGCGTCATTGCCAGCGCCGTCTGGCTGTCGCTCGCCATGTCTATTTCGTGCGACGGTTCACTTGCTCCCGGCGGCGTGAGTTGAACTTTGCGAAAGTTCGCTCCCGCGACGAGCGGCGAATCGATAAGCGTGACGAGCGAGACGGGTTTGAAACTGATAATGGCGTTCGTGGCGGCAGGCGCGTCTGCCGCGTTCGAGTTATCTCTGAGCGGCAGCGCCGTGCCGAACTTCCATCCGACGGGCAAGCGCAAATTAAGTTGATAACTGAAATCTGCGGCGGGGCGTCCCTGCGGATACAGCAACAATTGATTCCAATTGATGACGGCGAGTTGCGCGGTGGCAGACGCGCCGGAAGAAAAACCTTCAGTGCTTGCGGGCGAAAGAAAATCGAGCGCGACTTCCAACTGATTCGCGCCTGTCGGCACGTCGCAGTGAAACGCGAACATATCTGTGAGGTCGCGCTGCCAGGGAATCTGTTTGCCGCCTGCGCTGAACTTTAGTCCCGCAAGGTTATTAATCGGCCCCGTCGGGCCGTGTTCGCCGGGAATCCACTGCGGATAAAAAAGCGTGAGCGGGCCGGGCTGAACCGGAAAGACAAGTCGCGCATGAAAAATCTTGCGTGGCGCTTCGGTCGCATCAACCGTAATCGTGATCGGCGACGAAGCATTGGCAACTCTGTCAGTCGAACGGCGCGCGGCAGACGTTTGAGCGTGCGCGTTTGTAAGAGATAGAACTATTAACAGCAGTGGTAAAAATCGGGCGAACGATTTGCTCATCGGGAACTCCTGCGAATAAATTTTGGAACGGCAATTAAAAACAAATATACGCGTGAATGAAATAATATGCGAAGCCTTCATTCATCACACACGCGGGCAAATCATTTACCTGTCAGAAGCGTTCGTGGCTGTGTAAGCGCGCAATTGATTGCCGTCGGCGGTGTAAAGCAGATTCGTTGCTTCGTCAATGATGAAGAACGGATCTGGATCATTGACGCGAATGGCGCGCTCTGTGCTTCCCGTATTGATGTTGACGCCCGCAAGACCGCGCCCGCCACGTCCTTCCAAATCCGTGTAGAAATACATGTACTCTCCACGCAACGCGGCCAGACGGCGGCGACGTAAAAGATATGCGGAGAGGCGTTCAAGCTGTTGCGCCGGATCAAGCCGGTCAAGCAAGCGTTCTTCCACATCTGCTGAAGATGGACGCGAAGCTGTGGCGGCGCGGCGCGCGATGCCGGACGTGACGCGCGAACGAATCGCGGAAGCAGTTGGCACAGTTGAGATTGACGAGGCAGCGGACGCGTTCGCTGCTGCTTGCCGCACCCGTGTGAGCGCGCCGAACGTCGTGAACTGCGCGGTGATTTGTTCGCGCGCGGCGCCCGTAGCAAGAGTTTGCAGATTCGGTAAAGCTCCGCGCGCCGCTTCAAGTCCAGACCAACGCAATGTTCCAAACGTCTGCGCGAGTCGCACGCCGCGAAAGGCCGTTGTCGCCACGCCGCCATAGCGAAAATAAACGGATGCGGCACGCAACGCTATCGCCGCAGTGATACGCAATAGGCCGCGTCCGGGCGCAGTGTGGCGCGCACGCCAAACGCTTCTCATGTTGCTTGCGGCATCAAAGGCCGCGAGTTCGTTGCGCCCGCCGACGACTGCTTCACCCCGTTCGTTAAGCAATAGGAACGCGGCGTTATCAATGTGGTGCGAAACTTTTCCCCGTCGTTTCCCTGTGTGCGCGTCGAGGCTGATAAGATCGTCGCGGTCTGCTACAAGAATTGTTTGTGGATCGGGCAACACAAGATTGGTGATGCCTTTGTCTGCGCCTTTGTAGCGCCAGAGAACTTTTCCCGTGTGGGCGTTAATCGCGCTGACACCGTAAGGCCCGCGTTCGATTGTTTCGCCGTCGCGCAGACGCGTGAACTGTCCTCCTGTGCGCGCGTACAAAACATCGTCAGCGAGAATCAATTCCGGCGTCTCGCCTAAATCTTTTGCTTCCCATTCAATCTCGCCCGTTGCGCGTGAGAGTGCGCGCACGTGACCGCGCCCGGAAGCGTAGATGAATTGGCCGTCCACGACGGGGTCGGCTTCTGTCAGCGCGAGTCCTTCTTCGTTGACGCGGAAACGCTCGCGCAGGCGTTCCTTGCCGGTCTGCGCGTCGAATGAAGTGAAGCCTTCGTAGAAAACGTAAAGACGGTTGTCTAAGAAGCTGTTTGAAAATTGACTGCCAGCCAGTTCAGTTAGGTATGTTTAAGTTATGCCTAACAAAAACTACCCTTCTGATCTGACTGACAGCCAATGGGAGCATATCAAAGAGTTGCTACCCAC
>JAABUR0100004495.1_pt1 | contig 18600 bp, 15 predicted proteins | sample 5560091 | NCBI WGS metagenome assembly JAABUR01 (sample SAMN10711879, study PRJNA513375) | rock metagenome | isolation source: Antarctica rocks | place: Antarctica: Victoria Land, University Valley sud | reverse complement strand
GCAGCCGGCGCGTTCAACTTCAACCTCGCCGTATGGGCGTTGATCGTCCTCGGCTGGGTCTGCATCTTCACGGTGATCCTCCTGCCGATCGGCATCATCTTGTGGGTCGTCGCCGGAATCGCCGGACGTGTGTGCCACATCCTCGGTGCGGTCCGGGCGAGCCACGGCCAGCCCTACAAGTACCCCTTCTCGATCCGGGTGCTGTCCTGAGGCGAGTCCACCGCGTAGGTGTCAACCACCGCAGCGGTGTCAGCCGACGCCGAGGAGGCGACGCACCACGGTGTCGGCGAGGAGCCGCCCGCGGCGGGTCAGCAGGATTTGATTGTCGCGCAACGCTGCCCGGCCGTCGACGAGCTCCTCGCCGATCAGCCCGGCAACGGCGGCCCGCCCCTCCGGGTGCAGCCCCGCGACCGGCAGCCCGTCGGCGAGGCGCACGCCCAGCAGCACCCGCTCGTCGTGACGCTGCTCGCTCGTGAGCACCTCACGCGCGGCGGCGGGTGACTCCCCCGCCGCCAGCCGTCCGGCATACGCCACGGGGTGCTTGACGTTCCACCACCGCACGCCGCCGACGTGGCTGTGGGCCCCCGGACCGATGCCCCACCAGCTGCCGCCCGACCAGTAGCCCTCGTTGTGCCGGCACCGGAACCGGTCCTCCCGCGCCCAGTTGCTCACCTCGTACCACCCGAAACCCGCAGCGGTGAGCACGTCATCAGCCAGCTCGTACTTCGCCGCCTCGTCGTCGTCCTGGGGCGCCGGGACGAGCCCGCGGCGCACCTGTCCCGCAAGCCTGGTGCCCTCCTCGACGACCAGCGCGTAGGCCGAGACGTGGTCCGGCCCGAGCGCGAGGGCCGCGTCGAGGCTGCGTCGCCAGTCCGCCAGGCTCTCCCCGGGGGTGCCGTAGATGAGGTCCAGACTGACCTGCAGACCAGCCTTGCGGGCAGCCGTCACCGCACGAGCAACGTTGTCGCGGCGGTGGGTTCGGTCGAGGACCGCGAGGACGTGCGGCACCGAGCTCTGCATCCCGAGGGAGACTCGGGTGAAGCCGCCCTCCGCCAGCGCCGCCAATGACGCAGGCGTGACGGAGTCGGGGTTGGCCTCCGTCGTCACCTCGGCGCCGTCCACCAGGCCAAAGCGGTGGCGTATGCCGTGCAGCACCCTCACGAGGTCGGCTGCGGCAAGCATCGTGGGGGTGCCGCCACCGACGAAGACCGTCTCGACGGGCTTCGCGTGCCGGCCGAGGACGCGGGCGGCGATGTCGAGCTCGGCCAGGGCGGCGTCGGCAAAGGTGTCGGTGCTGGCGCCCGGCGTACGGCCGTCGCCGAGCTCGGTCAGCGTGTAGGTGTTGAAGTCGCAGTAGCCGCAGCGCGCCGCGCAGAACGGCACGTGGACGTAGACCCCCAGCGGGCTCTCCGCCAGAGCGCCGAGGGCGTGTGGTGGCAGCTCACCCGACGCAGGGGCGGGCTCGCCGTCGGGAAGGGCGCTCGGCATACGGCAATGCTCTCAGGGCGCAGCGGGCGTAGCCGCTGTGGAATGCTCTCAGGGCGCAGCGGGCGTAGCCGCTGTGGGTGAACCCGCCGTAGCGGGCGACGGCGAGCCATGCGCAGGTTGCGGTCGGTCGGCACGCCGCGCACCGTGAGCCGTCCCCCTTCCACTGACCCGCTGCGACATCGCCCTCCCTTCCGTTCGATTCATCTCGACGTCAAGGTCCGTTGCCGACGCACACCGGCGCGACGTCGTTGTCGCCGCCTCGACCGTCCGGGATCCTCCCGGAGCGGACTGCACCATGCACGCCGGACGGCGTGTTCTGCGCGACACGCCGCGAGCCATCGAAATCGCCTTGGAAATGTCTCGCGAAGGCCTTGCCCTGGTCGCGCGGAGGCCGTAGAAATGTCCTACGCCACCGGCTCGCCGGAGGCGGGATCGAAGGCTCAGAGGATCGGGTTCTCCTTCGGGAGAACGTGATTCGAGGATCTTCGTGATGGCCAGACCTCGTCTGGTCGCCGTTCGAGGCTTCGGCCCCGGACACCGACGCGGACCTCGGTTCACGTCAGAGGGCCTCGGAGACTCATACTCTCCGAGGCCCTCACCTTGTGCCCCGTCGTCCCCACCCGACCTCCGTCGACAGACTGGTGCTGCGGGTTAGAGTCGGCTGAGTGAGCACTCCTGCGTGGATCGAGCTCGACGGCGTTGTCAACATGCGCGACGTCGGTGGGCTCCCTACCGTTGACGGCGGGCACATCGCCCCGGGCCGGCTGATCCGCTCCGACAACCTCCAGGACCTCGTGCCGGAGGCGGTGCGCCACCTCGTCGACGAGCTCGGTCTCACTGACGTGGTCGACCTGCGCACGTTCGTGGAGGTCGCCAAGGAGGGTGACGGCCCACTGCGCTCTCGACCCGACGTGCGCCACCACCACTTCACCCTCTATCCCGAGGACTCGCCGGAGAGCGGCATACCCGCCGGCGAGCGCGACCTGCCGTGGGTCCGGGACCCCAACCTGGGCGACGCCGACCCGGTGGGGGGCGGCCCTCGACCGAACCATGACACCTACTGGTCGGAGCACTATCTCGGCTACCTGACGATGCGTCCGGACTCCGTCGTGAGCGCCTTGCGGGCGATCGCCGGCAGCCCTGGTGCGGTGGTCGTCCACTGCGCGGCAGGCAAGGACCGCACGGGCACGGTCATCGGCCTCGCTCTCAAGGTGGCCGGGGCCACCGATGAGGCCGTCGTCGCCGACTTCGAGTCCTCTGCCGAACGCGTCCCTCAGATCCTCGAGCGGCTCAGCGGCCGACCGGCCTACTCGGTCAACCTCACCGGAAAGGGCGTCGAGCAGCAGTCACCTCGCGGTGAGACGATGCACCTGCTCCTCCAGACCTTGGGCGAGCACCACGAGGGCCCGATGGGGTGGCTCGCCACGCACGGCTGGACGGACGAGGACACCGCGCGGCTGCGCGCCAAGCTGCGCGACTGACCGCTGGGGAGTCAGCCCGCGTAGGTCCCGAAGCTCCAGCGGTTGCCCTCGGCGTCGCGCACGCTGAACCCGCGCGAGCCGTAGTCCGCCTCCTCCATCGGACGGACCACCTCGGCGCCCATTTCGGTGGCTCGGGCCAGGACCGCGTCCGGGTCGTCCGTCACGACGTAGCAGGACCCCGCACCGGGCGGCACGCTGAACGTCTGGTCCGGCCTGTCGGCGCTCGACACCATGACCCGGCCTCCCTCGGGCCAAAGCATCTCGTTGTGGACGACATGCGTCTCGTCGTCCCCGGTGACGAGGATGCCTTCCAGAAATCCGAGAGCCCTCAGCCACCGGCGCGCACCGAGCGCATCCACATAGGTCGTGCCGGGCCAGAGGTTGTGGTCGGTCCGCGCGCCGCCAGCGCTGGGGGTCACGTGTTCGTTCGTGTTCGTCGTCATGACATCAGCCTGCCGCTGCACCCGACGCGTCGTCTTGAAGATTTGCGAGCACGTCGTCGACGAGCCATCGGGCCGGTGTCACCCCGGCGATCGAGCGCCACTCCCGGGTGAGGTGCGCCTGGTCGGCATAGCCGCAGGCGGCGGCGATCTCGGCGACGCTCCGGCCCGGCGGCGCGAGCCGCACGAGCCGGCTCGAGCGCTCGAAGCGCATGACGCGGGCCATCGTCTTGGGGCCCAACCCGTACTCGGCGCGGAACCGCTCCCCCAAGTGTCTGGTCGACCACCCGACGTGGCGCGCCACGTGCGAGATTGTGACCGACCCGTCGCGTCGCGACAGAACCCGCCACGCCTCGGCCAGCTCGGGCTTCGGGCCGAGGTGACCCGCATCCACCCAGCGCAGGAGGCGGCGTTGCAGGATCGACGTGACGAGATCAAGCCGTTCCGTCCAGGTGCCCAGCTCCTGCAGCCGCTCGCGGAGCTGGCGGCCCTTCCACCCGAGAACGTCCTCAAGGTCCACGACCCGGGTCGCCAGCTCACCCGGCGGTAGGCCGAACATGACACGGGCGCCCACCGGAGTCAGGGCCAGCGAGATGCCGCACTGGTTGCCGTCATGGTGGATCAACACCGGCTCGTCATGCAGACCGCCGAGCACGGAGAAGATGCGGACGCGCTGGGACACGCCCGGAACAGACATCTCCACCGGCTCGGTCAGGCTGAGCACCAGGGTCAGTGCCCGCGACGGCAACCCGACGTGGGCGCCGCCCGGCAGTCCCTCGATCTGGTAGCCGTGGATGGCGGAGACAAACGGCGCCAAGCAGTCCGGCACCCTGCCCACCACGTAGTCCTGCATCACACCAGACTAGGCACCGATGGCGACCTGGTCACCTGGGTGTTCACACGGCATCCCCGTGCGGTATTCCGTGCAGCGGTTACTTCCTGGGCTTCTCGCCGTCGTTGGACAGGGCCGCGATGAACGCCTCCTGGGGCACCTCGACGCGGCCGACCATCTTCATCCGCTTCTTGCCCTCCTTCTGCTTCTCGAGGAGCTTGCGCTTGCGGGTGATGTCACCGCCGTAGCACTTCGCGAGAACGTCCTTGCGGATGGCGCGGATCGTCTCGCGGGCGATGATCCGGGCGCCGATCGCGGCCTGGATGGGCACCTCGAACTGCTGGCGCGGGATGAGCTCGCGCAGCTTGGCGGCCATCTGCACACCGTAGCCGTAGGCCTTGTCCTTGTGGACGATCGAGCTGAAGGCGTCGACCTGCTCGCCCTGGAGGAGGATGTCGACGCGCACGAGCTCGCCCACCTGGTCGCCGTCCGGCTCGTAGTCGAGTGAGGCGTAGCCCCGCGTCCGGGACTTCAGCTGGTCGAAGAAGTCGAAGACGATCTCCGCCAGCGGCAGCGTGTAGCGCATCTCGACGCGCTCCGCGGAGAGGTAGTCCATGCCGCGCAGCGAGCCACGCCGCTGCTGGCACAGCTCCATGATCGCGCCGATGAACTCGCTGGGAGCCAGGATCGTCGCGCGGACGACCGGCTCACGGACCTCGACGACCCTGCCGTCGGGGTACTCGCTCGGGTTGGTCACCTCGACATGTCGGTCGCCCTCGAGCGTGACGTCGTAGACGACGCTGGGCAGCGTCGAGATGAGGTCCAGGTCGAACTCGCGCTCGAGCCGTTCGCGGATGATCTCGAGGTGGAGCATGCCGAGGAAGCCGACCCGGAAGCCGAAGCCCAGGGCCACCGACGTCTCGGGCTCGTAGACCAGCGCGGCGTCGTTGAGCTTGAGCCGGTCGAGCGCGTCGCGCAGGACGGGGTAGTCCGAGCCGTCGATGGGAAACAGCCCGGAGTAGACCATCGGCTTGGGGTCGCGGTAGCCGCCGAGGGCGACCGTCGCCGGCTTGGACGCGTTGGTCACCGTGTCACCGACCCGCGACTGGCGCACGTCCTTGACCCCCGTGATGAGGTAGCCCACCTCACCCACGCCGAGCCCCTTGGAGGGCACCGGCTCGGGCGAGCTGACGCCGATCTCCAGCAGCTCGTGGGTCGCCCGCGTCGACATCATGACGATCTTCTCGCGCGGGTTGAGGTTGCCGTCGATGACCCGGACGTAGGTGACGACGCCGCGGTAGGTGTCGTAGACGGAGTCGAAGATCATCGCGCGGGCCGGCGCGTCCGGGTTACCGGTCGGGCTGGGGATCTGCGCGACGATCTGGTCGAGCAGCGGCTCCACGCCGGCACCGGTCTTGCCCGAAACGAGGAGGCAGTCGTCCGGCTCGCAGCCGATGAGCCTGGCCAGCTCCTCGGCATACTTCTCGGGCTGCGCAGCGGGCAGGTCGATCTTGTTCAGCACCGGGATGATCGCCAGGTCGTTCTCCATGGCGAGGTAGAGGTTGGCCAGCGTCTGCGCCTCGATGCCCTGCGCCGCGTCGACGAGCAGCACCGCGCCCTCGGCCGCCGCGAGCGAGCGCGACACCTCGTAGGTGAAGTCGACGTGTCCCGGGGTGTCGATCATGTTCAGGGCGTAGGTCACCGAGGTGCCGTCGGCGCCCTCCAGGGCCCACGGCATCCGCACCGCCTGGCTCTTGATGGTGATGCCCCGCTCGCGCTCGATGTCCATCCGGTCGAGGTACTGCGCGCGCATGGCTCGGGGGTCGACGACTCCCGTCAGCTGCAGCATCCGGTCGGCCAGGGTCGACTTGCCGTGGTCGATGTGCGCGATGATGCAGAAGTTCCGAAGAAGGTCCGGCGGCGTCGCGTGCGGCGGCAACGCGGTTCGGGCCATGGGTGACACGGTGGGGCGAACCTCGCGCTCGTGGGGCGGAACGGCTGACGGCTCAGTCTCCCACGGTGGCGCGGGTATGCCGTGCACGCGCCTGCTGCACAGCTGGGCCATCGCGCGTCGGGACGACATGGCCGGCGCCGTGGCGCAACATCGTCGGCGTCCTCGACCTTGGTCAGTCAGCTCCCGATGGCCTTTCGCCGTTGAAGTTGACCTGGACCACCAGCGCTCGACTCCCGTGAGGTGTCGCAACAGGCCGTGCAGCGTCAAGGTCGAGGGCGGCACACTGCGCATCGACACCTGGCAGGGTCCAGTCCGGCGCACTTCTGCTCGAACGTCTGCCGGTGCGAGTCGAGGTATGCCGTGCGCTCACCCGGACGCAAGCGGCAGCCGGCGCGGGCCGCGGATCGTCGTCGAAGGCCGCATGACGACCCGTCCGGTCTGCCGCAGACCCGGCATCCGCTCGGCCAGGGCCGCCAGCGCTATGGTCGCCTCGAGCCGGGCCAGCGGCGCACCGAGGCAGTAGTGGATGCCGCTGGAAAAGGCGAGGTGCTCGGTCGGCGCGCGGGTGATGTCGAACCGTCCGGGATCGGTGAACACGTCAGGGTCACGGTTGGCCGCCGCGAGCATCGTGACGACCCACTGGTTGCGGCCGACGGCCACTCCCCCGATCTCGTTGTCCCGGAACGCGACTCGGGCGGTCTCCTGCACAGGGGGGTCGTAGCGGAGCACCTCCTCGACAGCGCACGCCGCCAACGACGGGTTGTTCCGCAACGTCTGCCACTGCTCGGGGTTGTGGAGCAGGGCCAGCGTCGCGTTGCCGATGAGGTTGACGGTGGTCTCGAAGCCTGCGACGAGCAGGAGCGAGCACATCGGCACGAGCTCGCGCGGCTCGATGCGTTGACCACGTTCGACGACGAGGGCGCTGACGAGGTCGTCGCGCGGCTGGCGCTCCCGCAGGGCGAAGAGAGCCTCGAAGACGGCCTCGAGCGCGACGTTGGCCCGGATGACCTCCCGGGCGTGGGTGAGCGACCTCAACCCGTCGAGCGCGCTGCCCAGAGCCCTCCCATACCGTTGGAACGCCTCCACGTCGGCGTCCGGCACCCCCATCATCTCGGTGATCACCGCGATCGGAAGGGGAGCTGCGAAGTCGGCGATGAGGTCGAACTCGCCACGCTGCTCGGCAACGTCGAGCAGCGTGTGGACCGTCTTCTCGATCTTCGTCGTGTAGCTGGCCATCATCTTGGGGCTGAAGGCCGGGCCGGCCAGCCGACGCAACCGGCCGTGGTCCGGTGGGTAGCCCGAGGAACGACAAGTCGAACTCCTCGTTGGTGCCGCCGTGGACGACGCCACCGGGCTCGCGGACGCCGAAGTCCCGGCTGCGAAGCACCTGGTTGCAGACGGCATGGCTCGTCGTGACCCAGTTCCCGAGACGGGTCTGCTGCATCGGCCCCGTTGCCCGCATCTGCTCATAGATCGCGTAGGGGTCCTTGCGCCCCTCGCGCAGCCGAAGCCGGGCGTGGTCATCTCCCCCGAACCGCCCGGCATACCAACGGGTGCAGCGCTCTCGGTAGAGGTCGGTGGTCAAGCTCGCGGCCTGCCTGGCCGGGCTGAGACGACTCATCGCGAGCTCCTGACTGCGTCAGCCAAGACGCCACGGGAATGACGGTACGCGACGATCAGCTCATCGGTCGGCGGCGCTGCAGCCCGACGGAGGCCAGCGCAACGCCCACGCAGCGGCTCATGGCGCACATGTTCCTCGAGTACCTCCGGCGCAGGCGAGGCTGGCATACCTGATCCGACGACGGCTACGGTGAGCCTCATGGCAGACGGAATCGCAGGACGGCTGCGCCGAGCCGTAGGCCGCGCGCTCGGCAGGGACGGCGCCTCGACCAGCGGTCAGCCACCCGCCGGGCCGGGTCACGGGGCCGGAGACGACCGGACGGGCCGCCGTGGCCGGGACGGAGGCCGGGGGTCAGGCGTCACGGCGCCGCTGGGCACCCGGGCCTATCCTGGTGACTTCTCCGGGTTGCCGGCCATGGCCTACGCACCGAAGCCGGACGGTCAACCGGACCCGGGCGAGATCGTCTGGACCTGGGTGCCCTTCGAGGAGGACCACACCGTCGGCAAGGACCGACCCGTGCTCATTGTCGCCTCCGACGGCGACTGGTTGCTCGCCGTGATGCTGACGAGCCGGGACCACGACCTCGACGCCGCACAGGAGCACCGGGCCGGACGCGAGTGGATCGACGTCGGCACCGGCGGGTGGGACCGCGAGGGCCGGCCGAGCGAGGCCCGGATCGACCGGATCGTCCGGGTCGACCCGGCCAAGATCCGCCGGGAGGGCTCCGTCCTGCCCGAGGACCGCTTCGACGCGGTCGCCCAGGCGATCCGCCAGGTCTCCTGAGAACTGCCGAGACCGCGTCCGGCACGTCGGCGGTCGTCGCCGCCGAGATGCCGCACCTGGCAGGGGTGTGGGCGTCAGCGGGGTGTCCCCGTCAGAGCGACGCGGCATGCTTGGCCATGGCCGACTTCTTGTTGGCGGCCTGGTTCTGGTGGATGACGCCCTTCGCGGCAGCCTTGTCGAGCTTGGTGGAGGCGGCCCGAAGGGCGTCCCGGGCGGCGTCGGCGTCACCGGAGGCAGCGGCCTCACGGAACTTGCGGACCCACGTGCGGACCTCGCTCTTGACGGCCTTGTTGCGCTCGGTGCGCTTCTCGTTCGTCTTGATGCGCTTGAGCTGGGACTTGATGTTTGCCACGAGTGATCCTTCTGGTCAGGTGGAGGCTGCCGTCCGGGGGCGGCAGACGCGGGTCGGGCTGCGACGAACAAAGGGTCCGGAGCCAGACGTGCGCCGGATGGTGCACCGCGCGCGAACCAGCGGGCGCACAGCCAAAGGGAAAATCTACCAGCGAGGGCGCCCCGGCCCAAACCGAGCGTATGCCAGACGGCCGGCTCGACGCCGCGAGCCGACCCGCGCGGTGGTGATGCTCAGTTGGCCCGGCTGTTCAGCGCCGCGAGCCGACCCGCGCGGTGGTGATCGTCAGGATGGCCCGCTCCACGGCATACACGGGGTCCCGTCCGCCGCCCTTGACCTCGAAGTCGGCTGCGGCGACCGCCTGGATGGCCCGCCCGAGTCCGTCGGCGTCCCAGTGCCCTACGAGCCGGCGAGCCTTGTCGACCTGCCACGGGGCCAGTCCGAGCTCCTTGGCGAGCTGTTGCGAGCTGCCCCGACCTGCCGAACCGACCCTGACGAGCTGGCGCAGCTGGGCCGCGAGCACCGCGACGATCGGCACCGGGTCCACCCCGTTCGCGATGGCGTGGCGCAGCAGGCGCAGCGCCTCACCCCGCTGGCCGGCCATCGCCGCGTCGGCCACCCGGAAGCCGGTCGCCTCGACCTTGCCCCCGTGGTAGACCTCGACGAGCTCGTCGTCGATGACGCCCTGGGTGTCCGACGTGAGCTGGGTGCAGGCGGCGGCCAGCTCACGGACGTCCTTGCCGAGCGCCTCGACCAGCGCCCGGACCGCCTCGGGCGTTGCCCTGCGCCCCTGCCGGCGGAACTCGTTGGCGACGAAGTCACCCTTGTCACGGTCGCTCTTGATCGCCGGACAGTCAAGAATGCGGGCACCTCGCTTCCTCAGCAGGTCGAGCACCTTCCTGCCCCGCTGACCCGAGCGGTGGATGACAATGAGGGTGACGTCGCCGACCGGGTCGGCGAGGTAGTCGAGCAGGTCGCTCTGCAGCTCGTCAGACGCCTCGTCGAGCCCGTCGACGACGACGGCCCTGTCCCCTCCGAACAGTGACGGGCTCGTCCGGATGCCGACCTCGCCGGGCGGGTAGGACGCGGCGGCCAACCGGATCACCTCGGGGCCGGGAGCGGTGTGCCTCAGCTCGGCGATGGTCGACGCCACGGCACGCTCCACCAGAACCTCCTCGGGACCGCTGACGAGGACGAGCGGCGGGACGGCTGAGCGGGTCACGACGGCCACCCTGTCACGTCCGCCCGACACCCCGGTATGCCGTGTCCTCCCTTCGCCGGGAGGCTCGCCCATGGTGTCAGTCGAGGGACAGGGTGGCCTCACCGAGCTCGAGGCCCAGCTGCTCGAGCCGGGCCGCGATGGTCCCGGCCGGCAGCTCAAGGTGGTCGCAGACCTCCTCGAGCTCGATGCCGGCCTGCGCCGCGTCGCGCAGCTCGGCGTCCTGCTCCGGCGTCCAGGCATGACCGGCGGTGACCGCGGTGCGGGTCGATGGCGCGACGGGCGGCGGGCCGGCGACCGGCCGACGATCAGCGGTCGGCTCCTCCGACCTTCCGGACGTGCCCTCCATCGAGGAGCCCTCGACCGCTCCGGCCAGTCCGCGAAGCGCGGGGTGGGCCACCGGCTCGGGCGGGGACGCAGTCTCGTCCAGCCGTTGGAGCGCGGCGAGGACCATGGCCCGGTCCGTCGTCGGCCAGAACGGGGGCAACGAGCGTTGGAGGAACCCGGCATACGGGCCGGTCATCATCCGTGAGTCGAGGAAGGCGACGACGCCGCGGTCGTCACCTCGCCGGATCAGCCGCCCGGAACCCTGGGCGAGGCGCAGCGCCGCGTGCGTCGCGGAGACCGCCATGAAGCCGTTGCCTCCCATCCGGGCGATGGCCTGTGAGCGCGCGGAGGCCAGGGGGTCGTCGGGCCGCGGGAAGGGGATCCGGTCGATGATGACCAGCTGGCAGGCCGAGCCGGGCACGTCGACGCCCTGCCACAGGGTGATGGTGCCGAAGAGGCACGTCGTGGGCTCGCGGGCGAACTGGCGCACCAGCGTGGAGATCTGGTCCTCACCCTGGCAGAGGACCTCGATGTCGGTGCCGTCCGCGCCGAACCGCGCCCGCAGCTCCTCGGCGGCGTTCTGGGCCGCCCGGGTGGAGGAGAACAGGCCCAGGGTGCGACCTCCGGCAGCGCGGACCAGCGCCTCGATCTCATCGGTCACCGCGGCCGGCGTGCCGTCCCGGCCGGGAGCGGGGAGGTGCTTCGCGACGTAGGCGATGGCCTGCCTGGGGTAGTCGAAGGGGCTGCCCACGTCGAGGCCGTACCAGGCCGGAGCGCCGTCGCCGCGCAGCCCGATCGTCCCGGCCACGGCGTCGAAGCTGCCCCCCAGCTCGAGCGTCGCAGAGGTGAGGACGACGGTGCGCTCGTCGAAGATGTGGTCGCGGATGAGCAGCGCCACGCTCATCGGAGCCACTCGGAGCACCGCGCCGCGCCGGGGGTCCTTGCTCACCCAGACCACGTCGAGCTCGCGAGCCTCGAGGACCCGGGCAGCGTTCTCGTTGAGCTCGTCGATCGCCGCGCGGGCCACCTGGCGGGCACCGTCCGCCTCATCACCGGGGGTGGGCCGCAGGTCGGACTGGATCGCGCGCGTGGTGTCACGGACCCGGGCGAGCGCCAGCGTGAGCGAGTCGGACAGCCCGGGGAGCCGGCCCTCGGGCAGGGCCTCGAGCACTCCCTGGAGCAGGACGCCGGCGTCCTCCAGCTCGTCGGTGTTCTCCGACCCCCGGGCGGCCCGCCTGGCCGCCGCCGTCACCATGGCGGACGTCAGCTCGTCGGTGATCGTCGACGTCACCCGGTCGACGAGCTCGTGGGCTTCGTCGATGACGAGCACGTCGTGCTCAGGCAGCATCTGGCGGCCCTCGAAGGCGTCAATGGCCATGAAGGAGTGGTTGGTGACGATGACGTCGACCTCTTTCGCGGCCTCACGCGAGCGCTCGACGAAGCATTCGGCTACCATCGGGCACCGACTTCCGAGGCACTCGTGCGCCGAGACGGAGACCTGCCGCCAGGCCCTCTCGGAGACCCCCGGCACGAGCTCGTCACGGTCCCCGGACTGCGTGATGCCGGCCCACTCGCGCAGCCGGACGACCTCCGACCCGAGCCGGGAGGCGGAGCGCTCCCCCTGTTCGACCGACTCGAGCGAGAAGAGGCCCTCCTCCTCGGGAAAGCCGCCCTCGAGCTTGTGGGCGCACAGGTAGTTGCGCCGGCCCTTGACGAGGGCGTAGGTCGGGGCGCGCCCGAGCAGCGGCGTGAGCGCCTGTGCCACCCGGGGCATGTCGCGGTCGACGATCTGCGCCTGCAGGGCGAGGGTCGCCGTGGCGACGACGGCCGGCTTGCCTCGCTCGAACGCGTGCCTGACCGCGGGGACGAGGTAGGCGAGGGACTTGCCCGTGCCGGTGCCCGCCTGGACGAGCAGGTGCTCGCCCGAGTCGATGGCCTTCTCGACCGCCCGCGCCATGTCGACCTGGCCCGGCCGTTCGACTCCCCCGACTGCCGTGACCGCGGCGTGCAGGAGGGCATCGAGTTCGGCGGCCATCGACCCAGCGTATGCCGGGTGCCCACCTCCGATCGGACGCTCCACAGGCCGGGTCCGCGGCCGCCCAGGTTCCAACAGGCCTTGGTACCGACTCTCGTGCTTACCTGTCAGCCGAACATGCGATACGTCGGCGAGCACGCGGCATACCCGTACATTCCCGTCCAGGTGCGGGCCTTCTGCCTGTCTGGTTGTCGGCTGTCAGGTCCGGCCGTCGTAGGTCAGCGTCGGACGAGGGTCGGCGCAGGCGGAGCCTGGCGGTCTCCTGCTCGAGCTCATCGCGCTCAGAGACCGACCGAGCCCTGCATGATGCCGCCGTCGACGAAGACCGTCGTCGCCGTCACGTACCTGGCCCGGTCGGAGGCCAGGAAGACCACCGTCTCGGCGATCTCCTCCGGCTTGGCCACCCGTCCCAGGGGGATCGACGCGTTGAGCGCCCTGAGCTTGACCGTGTCCGTCGTCGTCAGGGTGTTGATCGGCGTGTCCACGGCGCCGGGTGCGACGTTGAGCACCCGGATGCCGTGCGGGCCGAGCTCCACGGCGGCGTTGCGGGTCAGCATGCGCATCCCGCCCTTGGAGACGCAGTAGGGCGTGTTGCCGGGCATGGGCCAGTCCTCGTGGACCGAGGAGATGTTGAGAATGACGCCACCACCGCCCTGCGCGATGAACTGCCGAGCGGCCAGCTGGGATCCGAAGAACGCGCTCCTGAGGTTGACCGCCATGACCCGGTCGTAGTCCTCCTCCGTCGTGTCGAGCAGCGAGGTCCGGGTCTCGATGCCGGCGTTGTTGACCATGACGTCCACCCGGCCGTACTCCGTGACGGCTGCCTCCACGAGCCGCCGGAGGTCGACGACCTTGCTGACGTCCGCCTCCACGCCGATCGCCGCACCGCCGCCGCGGGTGATCGCGGCGTCGAGCTCCTCGGTCGCCTCCGGGTGGGCCACGTAGTCGATGACCACATTGGCGCCCTCCCGGCCGGCGGCCACAGCGATGGCCGCACCGATCCCGCTGTTTCCCCCGGTGACGATGACGGTCTTGTCCTTGAGCAGCACGGTGGGTCTCCTTCGACGTCAGACGAGGTATGCCGCGAGTTCACCGGTGAGGGTCGGGTGCACCCTGGCGTGCACGAAGGTGCCCTCCTCGCGGTGCTCCGTCGACAGCATCTCACCCTCGGCGTGCAGCCGGCTGAGGAGGTCGCCGCGCTCGTAGGGCAGCACCGCCTTCACGTCGATCTCGGGTCGCGGCAGCTCGTCGGAGATCAGCTGCCGCAGCTGCTGCAGGCCGAGCCCGGTGCGGGCCGAGACGACGATCGAATGCCTCTCGTGGCGGGTCAGCCGGTCGAGGACCTCGGGGTCGGCGGCATCGGCCTTGTTGATGACGATGACCTCCTTGATCCGGTCACCGCCGACGTCTGCGAGGACGGACCGGACGGCCGAGATCTGGCCCTCGGGGTCGGGGTGCGAGCCGTCGACGACGTGCAGCAGCAGGTCGGCGTCGGCGACCTCCTCGAGGGTCGAGCGGAAGGCCTCGACGAGCTGTGTCGGCAGGGACCGGACGAAGCCGACCGTGTCGGCGAGCGTGTAGGGCCGGCCGTCCTCGGTCTCGGCCCGCCGGACCGTCGGGTCGAGCGTCGCGAACAACGCGTTCTCCACAAGGGCCCCGGCACCGGTGAGGCGGTTGAGGATCGAGGACTTGCCGGCATTGGTGTAGCCGGCGATCGCGACGCTCGGCACGTGGTTGACCTTGCGGCTGCTGCGCTTGGTGTCACGGGTCGTCTTCATCCCGATGATCTCGCGCTTGAGCTTGGCGATCCTGGTGTTGATCCGGCGGCGGTCGAGCTCGATCTTCGTCTCACCGGGACCGCGCGAGCCCATCCCCTGGCCACCGGCGGCCTGTCCACCGGCCTGTCGGGACATCGACTCGCCCCAGCCACGAAGCCGCGGCAGGAGGTACTGAAGCTGGGCGAGCTCGACCTGCGCCTTGCCCTCGCGGCTCTTGGCGTGCTGGGCGAAGATGTCGAGGATGAGTGCGGTGCGGTCGATCACCTTCACCTTGACGACGTCCTCGAGGGCACGGCGCTGCCCGGGGGCGAGCTCACCGTCGCAGACCACGGTGTCGGCGCCCTCGGCGATGACGATGTCCCGCAGCTCCAGGGCCTTGCCCTTGCCGAGGTAGGTCGCGGCGTCCGGCTTCTGACGGCGTTGCAGCACCCCCTCCAGGACGGTGGAACCCGCCGTCTCGGCGAGCGCCGCCAGCTCACGGATGGAGTTCTCGGCATCCTGGGCCGTGCCCTCGGTCCAGACGCCCGCGAGGACCACCCGCTCGAGCCGCAGCTGACGGTACTCGACCTCGGTGATGTCCTGCAGCTCGGTCGACAGCCCGGACACGCGGCGTAGCGACGCCCGTTCCTCCCGGTCGAGCTGCTCCCCGTCGTAGTCACCGGTGTCGGGCAGGTAGCCGTCTTCGAAGGCCCCCGCCTGCGCGGCGATGGCATCGGCTTTGTCGGTCAGTAGCTCGGAACGTCGTGTCATGTTCTCCTCAGGGTCGCATGCGGGGAACGCTCCGGGCGATCCTATTTATGCCGCTCGGCCCACCACCTTCCCCAGTATCCCGCCGGGACCGTGTGCGTGGGGCGGCTAGCGTGGGCGAGGTGAGCGGCGACCACTACTTCACCGCGGCCCCGGCGAGCGCCGCCGAGCGCCGCAACCTGTCGGTGGAGCTGGCCGGGCGCCGCCTCGACGTCGTGACGGCAGGCGGCATCTTCTCGCCCTCTCGGGTGGACGTCGGCACCCGAGTGCTCCTGCGCGAGGCACCGACACCGCCGGAGGCGGGTCACCTCCTCGACCTCGGCTGCGGCTGGGGCCCGATCGCCCTGAGCCTCGGCCTGCGCTCTCCGCGCGCCCACGTGTATGCCGTGGACGTCAACGAGCGTGCCCTCGACCTCGCCCGGAGCAACGCGGCGTCGCTGGGGATCGAGCACTTCACGGCGAACCGGCCGGAGGAGGTGCCCGAGGACGTTCGGTTCGACGGGATCTGGTCCAACCCGCCGATCCGGGTCGGCAAGACGGTCCTGCACGAGTTGCTCGGCACGTGGCTGCCCCGGCTGGGACCCGGCAGCACGGCATACCTCGTGGTGCAGAAGAACCTGGGTTCGGACTCCCTGCAGCGCTGGGTCAACGAGAGCCTCGACGGCCTCGGGTGCGAGCGGTACGCGACGTCGCGCGGGTTCCGGGTCCTTGCCGTGCGCTGGAGGTCCTGCTGACGGGACCGCCCGCTCCCTGTCGGGAGTCCCTCCGGTGGGGTGACCGGCCGGTCGAGCTGTTCGTCCCCACCGCCGCGTCGCTCGCGCACTCGCTGAGGACGTACTGGGCAAACTGGACCAATGGGGCCCATCCGGCTGGTGCGGGGTGTCGAACCTCTACCATGAGAACCATCCGCAACATCGTCCTCGCTGTCGAAAACCGGATGCACGCGTTCTTCGTGCGGCGCAGCATCGGGACGCTACGAGTCAGCATCGGAGCTGTCTTCCTCGCATTCGGGGTCCTCAAGTACTTTCCCGGTGTCAGCCCAGCCCAGGGCCTCGCGACGGCCACGACGGACATCCTGTTCTTCGGGCGGGTGCCGGGCAGTGTGGCGATCCTGCTCATCGCCACGGTGGAGTGCGCGATCGGCCTGCTCCTGATCATCGGTCGGGGGCTGCGCCTCGCGGTCTACCTCCTGCTCGGCGAGCTGGTCGGGATCCTGTCCCGGTCCTGCTGCTCAGCGCGCGGCTGTTCGCCGGCCCGCACCACGCACCCACCCTCGAGGGACAGTACGTGCTCAAGGACGTCATCCTCGTCGCGGCCGCGATGGTCGTCACCGCCGGAAGCTTCCGTGGCGGCCGGCTCGTGCGCGCCGACCCGACGCCTGCCCCCGTGCCTCTGTTGGGTGGGGATCGCCGTGCCGATGCCCACGGCCGCGTCGAGGCGCGCGAGAAGCTTGACGTGATCCTCAGCACGATCGGCGGCAGCCGATCCATCGACGAGGTCTGCCAGGAGCGCGGCATCTCCCCTGACACCTACCACGCCTGGCGCGAGACGGTTCTGAGCGCCGCCACCGACGCCCTGCAGGAACCTGCGACACCGACGAGCGGCGCCCCCCTTCGTAGCGGAAGGTGAGGCGTTGCCCTGAGGCTGACGGAGCGCGACTTTGCGTGCAGCACGCCCGATAGGCGTTGTGGAGGCATCTGGAAGACCTCACCGAGCGGGCCGACCCGGGCGGCCCTCGTGCGTTCGGGTAGCGCCCTGGCTCAGGCCAGGGCACGCCGGGGAAGCTCGATCGTCCCGTCGGCGACGAGGACGGCCGGCCCGGCGAGCTCGACGTGCTGGTCCGGGAGCACGCGCACGGTGAGCCGGCCGCCCGGCACGTCGACGGTCCACTCCGTGTTGTCGTCGGTCTCGCCCTCCCACCAGCGGGTGGCCAGGGCCGCTGCGGCGGCGCCCGTGCCGCACGATCTCGTCTCCCCGACGCCTCGCTCGTGGACCCGCATGGCGATGTGGCCGGGCGCGATCGCCCGGACGAACTCGACGTTCGTCCCGTGCGCGGGATGCGGTGAGACGGCCGGCGCCTCGGTGAGGTCCAGTTCCGCGAGGTCGAGGTCCGGCGGCAGGATGACCACGGCGTGCGGGTTGCCGAGGTCGAGGCCGAGCGCGGGCAGCTCGACGGAGTGCCTGGCCCGCACGGTGGCGCCGAAGCCGCGTTCCCGGGCGCCGGCCGCATCGACGACGCGCCACGGACCGAGGTCGACGGCATACTGCTCGCCCGTGATGAGGACCGACCTGACCCCGGCCCGGGTCGCGATGGAGACCTCGTTGCCCTCCTCGAGTCCCTCGCGACGCAGGTAGGCGGCGAAGACCCGGGCGCCGTTGCCGCACATCTCGGCCACCGATCCGTCGGCGTTGCGGTAGTCCATGAACCAGGTGGCCCGATCAGCCTGCTGGCGCACCCCCGGCTCGGTGGCGTGCTGGGTCGGGACGACTCGGATGACCCCGTCGGCGCCCAGGCCCGCCCGACGGTCCGCCAGGAGGCGGACGTCCTCGACCGACAGGTCCTGCGCGCCGTCGAGGTCAGGCACGAGGAGGAAGTCGTTCTGGGTCCCGTGTCCCTTGGTGAAGCGCACACTCGTCATGTCGCCATCCTCGCACTCCGCTGCTCACCCGCCGTTGGCGACCAGCGTCAGGGTCCGGTCCACGAGGTCGGGGGCGTCGTGCGGGAGCCAGCCGACCCGGGCGTCGGCCCCGAACCAGGACTCCTGCCGACGGGCGAGGCGGCGGGTCGCGCTGACCGTCTCGTCCTGGGCCGCGGTAGCGCTCAGCGCGCCGTCGAGGTGGCCGATCGCCTGACTGTAGCCCAACGCCCTGGACGCCGTCCGGCCGTCGCGCAGCCCCTGTCCGAGCAGGGCCTCCACCTCGGCCAGCAGGCCGTCCTGCCACATCCGGCGTACGCGGCGCTCGATCCGCTCGTCGAGCTGGGCCCGCTCGACCGAGAGCCCGATCGTGTGGGTCGGCAGGAGGTACTCGCGCCGGGGCATGGTCGCGGAGTACGGCCGACCGGTCAGCTCGATGACCTCGAGAGCCCGGACCACCCGTCGGCCGTTGCTCGGGTGGATGGCCGCGGCAGCCTGCGCGTCGAGCTTGGTGAGCCGGTCGTGCAGCGTCGCAGGCCCCGCGAGATCCAGCTCGGCCTGGAGCAGGGCCCGGAGGGCCGGGTCAGTGGGCGGGATCTCGAGGCGGTCCAGCACGGCCCGGACGTAGAGCCCGGAACCGCCGACGAGGACCGCGCGGTGTCCACGCGTGTGGATTTCGGCGAGGTCGGCCCGAGCACCGCGTTGGTATGCCGCGACGCTGGCCTCGTCGCGAACGTCCAGAACGTCGAGCTGGTGGTGCCGGATCCCTCTCCGCCGGGCGAGGGGCAGCTTGGCCGTGCCGATGTCCATGCCGCGGTAGAGCTGCATCGCGTCGGCGTTGACGATCTCGGCGCCCAGTCGCTCCGCGACGTCGAGCGCGAGGTCCGACTTGCCACTCGCCGTGGGGCCG
>JAABUR0100004494.1_pt1 | contig 18600 bp, 24 predicted proteins | sample 5560091 | NCBI WGS metagenome assembly JAABUR01 (sample SAMN10711879, study PRJNA513375) | rock metagenome | isolation source: Antarctica rocks | place: Antarctica: Victoria Land, University Valley sud | reverse complement strand
CATCGCCGTCCTCCTGCTCCGGCGCGCACAGATGCCACGCCAGGACTTGTCAAATGGGGACCCTGGCAGACATCCGACCTCTCAGGTAGGTGTCCCGGACACCTACGCAAGCGGAGGTTCAGGCGCGCTGATGGCCTCGACGAGCTGCATCGCCTTGTTCACGTCGAGCTCCGCCACTCACCGTCCGGGGCGACGCCGCTGCCGCACCTGCCGCTCGGTACGCCGACATTGGCGTACACCCCACATCAGTTTCATCAGCTGTTTTGGACGACGTGCTCCTCGTCGGTGCGGGCAACGGTCTGCACGCTAGGGCCCTGCCTGCGACGCGGCCTACGGGGCCGCCGTCGAGGCGCCGCTCGAGCAATGAGGTGCGGTCAACTTGCCGCGGCTTCCGGCGCCTCAGGTGTCGACTCGTCGGGCTCGGCAGCGGGCAGGTACTTCCCGTGCACTCGCCGGAGGTACGCCAGTGAGGCATCGATGGTGCTGGTGTAGGCAAGGGAGTCACGCACGAAACTGAGACGGTGCCGAGCGTCCTGCAACACCTGCCCCCAAGTCACTGCCCGCACCGTGACGTTGTGCTCGGGCCCGGGCGCGACGAAGACGCCCGGCTCGCGGTCGCCCTGCTTGAGTAGCAGGTCGGTGTCTTGCGCGAGTTCATCACCAACGATCCAGAATTCCCATCGAGTGTCGGTCATGGCAAAGCGACCATCCCGTGCCACGGCCAGTGCATACTTCTGGATTTGCATCAGCTGCGCGAGGTCGACGTGCACAGTGGGCCGCTTGATCTCTATAACCACGTGCTCACGATGGTTGTGCGCCTGGGGCGCAATGCGGCTAAGCATGAGGTCGACGACAACCCGGGAGCCGCTGGGGTCTAGTACCTCGCGCGCCTCCACGTCCTTTGAAGCGAGGTCGTCCCTGCCTAGCAATCCGATGTGGTCGCGCAACGCGGTTCGGAGCGTCACGTCGTCGGCGGTGAGGGCGTACTCCTCGCGGAACACCCACGTCTCCCCAGCGAGGATGCGGTGGAGCTGGCTCCGCTCGAGCAGCCTCTCCCGCATGGTTCCGAAAACCATATCCTGGAGGCCGAGCACGAAATCGAGACGGTCGGTGATCTGCCGGGACGAGGCGATGACGGAGCTCAGTGACGTTTTGTCGAGCAGTTCCCGAAGCTCGTCAACCTGATCCAGCGGTAGATCCAGAACCTCGCGAAGGACTACGTGAAGGTTTCCGGGGCTGCTCTCCAGTGCTTCCCGCAACAGCCGCAGCGACAACCTGCTAGGGCAAGGTCTGCGGTCCTGTCCCTGAAGCCCTCCCAGCGCAGGTAGGCCGTTAAGTCGAAACCGGGCGCGTGGATGCCAGCGCGCACGGAGTGCAGGGAGGCGCCGCCGCTGTCGCACAAGTGAAGCAGGCGATTCTTCTGGGGTTGCGCCCACTCGATGACGACCAGCTCGACCAGGCCCTCGACGCCCTCGACGTGTAGGGAGACTTCTTGTCTGCGGCTTTGGATACTCGCTGGGTCGAGCTGGCGTCCCCGCCACCGGATGACGAGCGGGTACTGCTCGAGGATGAGGGCGAAAGTCGTGGTGAGCTGTTCCACGACGTCGTCGCGCTCCAGCGCTTTGATCGCGCCCTCGTTGAGCTGTTCGACACGGACCGTCGTGCCGGCCGGGCCAGTGGCGGGGAAGGGTCCTTCGACCTCAAAGACCTTGAGGCTACCGCGCCGGCCAGTGATCCTGATCTCGCCTGTTCCGCCGGTGATCTGCTCTGCCACGGAGGTCCAACGCACTACCCGACGACGTCGGCGACCTTCGCGACCAACTTCGGTCGATGGATAACTCGAATGAGCATCCGCATGCAACACCTGGGATTAGCTCCGTTGAGACGCGGACGCGCTGGAAGTCGTTGAGGGACAGTCGGCTCGCCGGCGACGCCTGGTCCGGTACCACGACTTGGTCAGTCGTCGAGTCGGAAGCCGACCTTCATCGTCACCTGAAACGCCTCGATCTCGCCGTCGACGACGTGCCCGCGGATCTCTGTCGCCTCGAACCACTCGACGTTGCGGACCGTCTGCGCGGCTCGCGAGATCCCGTTACGCATCGCCTGCTGCACCGACTCTGGTGAGGAGCCGACAATCTCGGTGACGCGGTAGACGTGATCAGCCACGAGCGAACCTCCTGCTGTCGGCGCCCGACGTCTCGTCAGGCGAAGATGTCGGCAACGTACCGGCTGTGCTTACGCTGCATCTCCGACAGCCAGGCCTCGGCCTCTGCCGCGTCAGCGCCGGTTGCCTCGGAGTAGATCCGGGTGCACGCCTCAAATACCGCCGGCGCCATCAGCCGACCGTCCCCGCACACGTAGAAGACCGCGCCGGCGCGCACCAGGGATAAGACGTCCGGCGTTCTCTCTGCGGACAGGCCCGGCGTGAATACTTCCGCCATGATCGTCCCCCAGTCCGTGACCTTGCGCCCTGCATGCCGGGACGACGCTGCTGCGATGCGGGAACTCGCGGAAGCGGCCTACCAGCCCTACGTCGCCCGGATCGGGCGCCGTCCCGCGCCCATGACCGCCGACTACGCGTCGATTGCGGGCTCCGGGAACGCGTGGGTAGCCGAACAGCGCGGCCGTCTCGTCGGACTCCTCGTGCTTGAGCCAGCCGAGGACCACCTGTTGCTGGACAACGTGGCGGTCGACCCCGACGGTGGGCAGTCGGCTACTGCGGCTGGCCGAGGAGCAAGCAGAGGCACAGGGTTTGAACGAGGCGCCTCTACACCAACGAGGCCATGATCGAGAACCTCACCTACTACCCACGCCACGGCTACCGGGAGACGCACCGCGCCACTCAGGACGGGTACCCGACGGGTCTTCTTCACCAAAGAGGTCGGGCGGCAGTGAGTCCACAGATTGGACAGGACGCCACCGTCGTCTGCCTCGACTGGGACGGTGGACGCGACGCACCCGGACCAGCCGCGAGGGCTGGCGCAGCACGCGGCCGTTGGCCGAACGAGATCCGATGACGAAGCCCGACGCAAGCAGAAGCGGGCGGACAACTGAGCCATCCAGATCTATACCGCCCCACCCAGGGCTTGAGCGCCGACGGGTGCCCGTCGCTGCCGTCTAGCCCCTGGCCGCATGGTGTGGATGTCCACATGCCGGAGCGAGGCGTCGTGGTCGGCGAGTGCTCATGGGACCGCTGTGTGGTCCCGCGGTAGCCGCCGCAGATGCACCGATCGCACCAGGTCGATGGTGGGCTTGACAGCGAATAGCACCGACCCGACGAGGAACAACCAGTCGGCGATCCGCGTGGTGGACGCGAAGAAGAAGAAGGCGCTGCCGAACAGAAAGCACGCCGCTGCCGCGAAGTCCACGCCGGTACGCACCACCTGATACCGCCAGAAGATCTCGACGTGTCGCGGGCTGAGATCGTTCAACACCGGATTGAGCAGCCGAACGCCGGCTCGGGTCATCGCAACTTTCTCCTCACGTTGATCGGAAACTGCAGGTCATCGCCGCGCAGCCGCGTCAGCCCACCGAGTCCCGCCACCTGCCCCGAAGCACAGAGCGTCGAGCTCGTCCTGGCGGCGCCGGGCCCGCGGCGCGCTCGGGCCAACTTGTGCGTGCCCGAGGACCAGGATCGACGGCGAGCCGCTCCAGTCGCGCCAGTGGACTGCGCTGGCTGCGAAGACCCGTCCAGGGACGTGCTACGGCGGCGTCCGGGTGAGCCCCGCTGGTGGAGGTGGAGGTGGAGCCGTGCCAGGGCCTGCGGGTCGGTGGCGACCAGCAGGCCGCCGATGACGAGCAGGTCGGTGAGGGTGAAGAACAATGCCTCTTCGACCGGCAGCCCGGCCAGCTGCAGCCCAGTCGTCCGGCCGGCTGACAATTGCCACAGGTGCAGATGCAGGCCGATCCAGTCGAGGCCCCACAGGTAGCCGGTGGGTGCGACAACGCCGGCGGCGAGGATGCGCCGCCGGGCCCAGAGCAAGTCACCGCCGAGCGCCCACTGCACGGCGAGCAACGGGCCGGCCCAGGCCAGCAGCAGGCCGAGGTAGCTCAGCGCTGGGGTCCGTGCGGCAAGGGCGCCGGCGCCGGCGACGAGCAGGCATCCCGCTGCCCCTGCTGTCCGGGCGGTGCACGTGAGCCTTGCAGGCGGCGGCACGGGGCGGTCCGGGCGCAGGGTGCGCAGCCACAGCCCGGTCAGCAGCGGCTGTCCCACGATGAACAGCAGCTCCTCGACGGGGATGCCGGCTACCCATCCCACGACCTGGCCGCGTGGGTAGCTCCAGGTGCCGTGGGCGATCAGAGCGGCGTCCCAGGGCACGGTGGTGAGCACGGCGAGCGCGACCAGCACCACCATCGCCGTCAGCTGGTGGGTCGTGGAGGTCTGCGGTGCGCTGTCGTGGCGAGCGGCGCGCCGTGCCAGCACCGCGATGGGCGGCAGCAGGCCGAGCAGCAGCAGCGACAGGTAGGTCATCGATGGCCACCGACCAGCTGCGGCAGCTGACCGGAGCGCATGTCCAGCCAGGCCACCGTCAGCATGTGCGGGGCAGTCAGGGCACCCAGCAGGGCGAAGTCAGCAGCGAGGAACGCCTGGTGTCCGTGGGTGACGGCAACCAGCGCGACCAGTGTGGCCAGCGCGAACGCGGTGGGCAGAGCGGCCTTGCGGGCGAATCGTCGCAGCGGACGGGCAGCTCGACCCTTCAGCAGGTCGGCGGCGTTGGCGGGGTCGACGGCGAGCATCCGCATGATGTGCCGGACGGAGTGCCAGGCACCGAAGTAGGCGGCGAAGGCGACCAGCGGTGGGACGAGCAGGAAGACCGCGACCAGCAGGCCCAGCTCCGCCGCGGAGCGGTAGCGGCCGCTGCTGACAGCCACGGCGCAGGTGATCGCCGCCGCCGCCAGGACCACGAGGAGGATAACGCCCCGGGCCCCGGGCGAGAGCAGGTGACCGGCACCGGGAGCGAGCGCGTCAAGGACGGGGCCGACCTGCGCCGGCCACCGCACGAGCGGCAGCAGGACAGTGGTGCCGCCCCAGGCGAGCACGGCCACCGCTCGCAGCAGGCGGGAGGCTGCGCCGGTCTGCCCGGCGCCTGTTCCCGCCCGCGTTCCGGTGGCGGTCGGTGCGCCGCGCAGGGCTGCGTAGCTGACCTCACCGAGCCCGAAGTGCGCCACCGACAGGAGCAGGAACAGCAGCAGGCCGGGCAGGGGCGACAGGCGCAGCACGGGCAGCATCACGGCGGCTGCCAGCAGGTAGCCGGCGACCAGTCGACCGACAGGTACGGGTAACACCCTTCGGTGCCGGGCCCAGGAGGGCACGAGGTGGTCGACCGCGCCGTGCGGGAGGCCGGCCAGCAGGCCGGCCGTCACGGGCCACCAGCCGAGCGTAGCCCAGCCGCCGGGGATCAACACCTCACCGGCGAGCACGAGCACCAGCGCCGTTACCGGCACCCGGTCCCCGAGCTCGCGAAGACGTCGCGGCAGGACGCCCGCCGTGGCAGGAATGTCAGGGGTGGGCGGGCCGCCGTCGACGGCAGGGCGCCGTGACGGGCCGGCTGGGGACGGGTGGTCGCGCTCGGGCGGCGCCTGGATGCTCATGGTTCTCGCTCCGCTCCGAACAGCCAGCAAGGATGAGCGGCGCCGCCGGACCCCACTGAGGTGGTCCGGCGGCGCCGGGTGGGTCCCGTCCTTCGCCCTAGCGGCTGCTGGGGCTCCCGTCGGCGCCCTGCGAGGCCGGGGGGGCCGTAGCGCCAACCCGCTCGGAAGCCTGTCCTGCCCGGCTGCGGCCGTCGAGGTCGATGAACTCCCGGGACACGGGGGTGCCGCTGGTGGCCAGCGGGTGCTGCGGCTCCGAGAGCTTGACGTGGGAGACGTAGACCTCCTCGGGATAGATGTCGGGCAGCGTCTCGGCACCGGCGAGCGCGTCGTCCGCGGTCCGCAGCTTGGCGATCTTGTGGACCAGGGCGCCGAACCCGGCCTTGGCCGTCAGGTCCGCGGCGCAGAAAGCCAGCTGAGCCGTGATCGCCCAGTACGTGCTGTGCTTGGTGAACGCGAAGATCAGGTAGACGACCGGGTAGGTGCCCCAGACGGCGAACAACAGGATCGTCGCGTTCTTCAGGCTCGTCCCGGCCGCTGCCGACAGCTCGGGCAGGCTCGACCGCACCGCTGCGGCCAGCGCGCCGTAGAGGTAGAGGTAGAAGACGGTGCTGACCGCACCCCAGATCAGCAGAGCCGCGGTGTTGGGATGCGTCCCCTCGTTCAGCTCATTGCCAATGAACCCGGTTACGATCATGAAGAAGGCCGCCGCCATCGTCGTGAAACGCACCGTTCGGGCGCGGGTCCCGGACAGGGTGCAGACGGCGAGCAGCTCGGCGGTCAGCAGCGGAACGGTGATGGTCCAGTCGCCATAGCGCAGGCCGTCGGTGAAGTAGTGCGCCGGGTTCGGCACCCAGGTCTGACCCTGGAGCTTGAAGCCGATGAGCCAGAACAGGATCAGGATCAGGTAGGCGAGGAAGGCCACGCCGCTGATCAGCGCGCTGGCGTGCGAGGCGCCGCGGTACTTCTTGCTGACCTCGGTGCGGGTGACCAGCGCGAAGATCATGGACGCGAACAGGCCGACCCCTACGACGATCAACGCGTAGAGGACCAGGTCGTACTGGAACGTGCTGTAGCTCTGACCACCGGTCAGGCCTCGGGCCAGGATGGTCGGTTGTGTCTGCATCCTCGGTTATCTCCTTCGGGTGCCCCGGGCCATCCGGGATCTACCAGAAGGATGCGCATCCCTAGCCATGGCAAACGTCCCAGAGTGCAGAGGTCGGTCTCAGTGGTCCTGAGGCCGACTGTTCAGCCGGGCAGGCCAGCCGGTGGAACGTCGCCCGTGACCCGGCTCACTGCCCGAAGGCCGCTCAGGAGCGCGTCTCGTTCTTCTGGTTCCAGAACCGCAAGAAGCTCGGCGAAGATGCGCTGCCGGGCCGCGTCGTGGCGACGCACCAGCCGCCGCCCGCTGGCCGTCAGCTGCAGGAGGACCTCGCGCCGGCTGTGCGCCGCCACGGTCCGCTCGAGATGGCCGGCGGCGGCCAGCCGGTCGACCAGACGGCTCGCCGACGACGTCGCCACCCCCAGCCGGTCGGCGAACACCGACAGGTTCACCGGCCCGCGCTGCGCCAGCAGCATCAGTGCCTGCAGCTGCGTGGCGCTGACCTGGTCCACCGCGGTCATCGCGCGCATGCTCAGCCCCAGCAGGCCCCGCGACGCGGACGCCACCTCATCGACCAGTACCGGGTCCACCCGCCCACGAGGTTCCCCACTCTGCCGTCCCGCCGCCGTTGCGCTAGCCATGGCAACAGTCTGCTCGGTGCCAGAGCGCAGCACGCCAGCGGGAGTGGGCCCGGAACCTGGCCCGGGACAACCGCCGGGGGTAGCGCCACCGGGCAGTCCCAGTCACTGAGCTGTGTCGCTCGAGCACCGGACCCGGCGTCCAGGGTCCACACCTACTGCTCACGCTCAACTGCCTTCTGCTGATCTCTGTCCGCTCCGCTGGTCGCCAATGACCACCGCGGATGGCGTGATCACTTGGTGGCGGGAACCCTTGTCCTGCGCGTTGCCCTGAGCGCTACGACTCCAGCGCGTCCATGGACTGCCGGCACGAACCCGCCGGGTGTTCGAGACCTTGCGCTGCGACGTCCCACCGCGTCAGGATCGACGGACCGGGGGTCGCGAGCGTGCGCGTCCATGCGCTACTGCCCGATGAGTGCAGCCTCGAGGTGATCGGCCAGGCGGCGGCTGGTGTCTGTGTCCAGCCCGCTCCGGCCCGCGGGGGCGGTAGACCCGGCGTTTTCTGGTGGAGCAATTCTTGACCTCCTTCCACAGGGTTGGGCGCCGGCGTCAGAATCACGGGGTGGCGATCCCTAGCGCGTCGTACTCGACCACCGTGCGGCTGGAGGTACCTGCCGACCCGACCTCCGTCGGACGTCTCACCACAGCAGTCGGGAGCGCAGGCGGTGCGGTCACCGCGCTCGATGTAACCGAGTCCTACACCGACCGCATCGTGGTGGACGTGACGTGCGCGGCGAGCGACCAGGCGCATGCCGAGCAGCTGACCGAGGCGCCCTGCGGCAGCCCTTCCGGTAATGGAGGGCAAAGCGGCCTTGTTCAAGCGGTTCGCTGACATTGACGCCTGGCCCATCTGCCTGGACACCCAGGACGTCGACGAGATCGTGCGGACGGTCCAGCTGCTTGCCCCCGTGTTCGGGGGGATCAACCTCGAGGACATCGCTGCACCGCGATGCTTCGAGGTGGAGCGCCGGCTGCGCGAGCTGCTCGACATCCCGGTGTTCCACGACGATCAGCACGGCACTGCCATCGTCGTGCTGGCGGCGCTGACCAACGCCTTACGCGTGGTGGGAAAGAAGCTCGCCGATGTCAAGATCGTGTTGTCCGGGGCGGGTGCGGCCGGATCCGCGATCACCCGGCTGCTGCTCGCGGCCGGGGCCCAGCACCTTGTCGTGTGCGACGTCGACGGCGTGCTTCATCGTGCACGCCCCGGCCTCGACGACAACTCGCGGTGGCTCGCCGCCCACACGAATCGGGCGGGCGTCAGCGGTACGCTTCGTGCCGCCCTGGCCGGCGCCGACGTCTTCATCGGTGTTAGCGCTCCAGCGATCCTGACCGGGAAGGACATCGCCACGATGGCCACAGGCGCCATCGTCTTCGCGCTCGCCAACCCCGACCCCGAGGTTGACCCGGCGGAGGCCCGCCAGCACACTGCGATCGTCGCCACCGGGCGCAGTGATGAGCCAAACCAGATCAACAACGTGCTGGTGTTCCCGGGGGTCTTCCGCGGGCTGTTGGACGCGGGCGCCCACGACATCAGCGTGGAGATGGAGGCCGCTGCCGCCCTCGCTCTCGCAGACGTGCTGCGGCCGGACGAAGTCAACCCGTCGTTCATCGTGCCCAGCGTCTTTGACCCCGAGGTCGTCCGTGCGGTAGCCGACGCCGTCCGGCTCGCCGTCGAGGCACGCCCCGTCTCGCCGACGCAAGCGAACCGCGAGCTGAAGCCCACGTCAGGATTCGCACCAGGAGCCTGCTGACGGTCATCGCTTCGGCTCCAGTCCCGCTCGATGCCGTATGCCCGGTGAACCGGCGACAGTCCCGCTTCGAAGTCCGGCGAAGGACGACGAGCAGTCGACCCAAGCCGGGACCGACCCAAGCGGCGACGCGGTGCACGCCCAGCTGGCGGAGCTGTTAGGGCGCCGGCGCCCCTTCTTCCGGTGGGTGGCGCTGCGCACCGTCCGCGCCCGGCTGCTGGCCGACGACGTGGTGCAGGAAGCCTTCCGCGCCGGCTCCAGCACGCCGGCCCGGCCCGTGGCCCGCTCGAGTCCTGGGTGCTGATGCTGGTCCGGCAAAAAGCCTTCGAGGCCGCCCGGCACGCCGAACACCTACGCAGAGTCCGCCGCCGGGATTGGCCCCGTCGTCGAGGAGAGCTAGTGCGCAGCCCGGAAGGCCTCCACCACGGTGCGCGGGATCCGGCCGCGACTGCTGACCTCAAAGCCGTTCTCCCCGGCCCACGACCTGATCGCCCCACCGTCTTGGGCGGCCGGCGCCGCTAGGCTGCTCTTTGCCCCGGTGCGCTTGGTGGTCCGGGTAGGCCGGAACGGGCGGGCGGCGTCGACGTAGGGCGCGAGCGCCTTATGGAACTTCGCCGCGTTCTTCTCACTCAGGTCGATCACGTACTCGACTCCGTCGACGGCGAACCTCAGCGACGTCGTCGCCTCCGTGCCGTCAAGGTCATCGGTGACGTGAACTATCTCTTCGCGGGCCACAATCGCAATCTTCACCCACGTCAGCTGCAGAACCGCCCGACACGCTGCTCGGCGCTGTGACAGGCCCGCTCACTGATCCCCCGCCGGTCGCGTGCACCGCGGCTAACCCGCAGGTCCAGCGTCAGAGCCCTCCCTGGTCGGTCAGTCCGCTGGTCGGCCAGGGATGTCCTTGCCCTGTGGCGGCATGAGCGGGAGGCCCTCCGCGACCGGATGCTCACTCCTGCGGCGGAGTCTGCGCCGGGCCGCGCTCCAGCCGGTCCGGTTCCAGGACCGTCAACGGCAAGTGGACCCGTTCACCGCCCACGTTCTGCAGCATGGCAAGACCAGGCGTCAGCGCCTCCACCCGCCACGGCTGATGCCCACGGTGGTGCTGCACCACGCTGCCCGGCACCGGCAGGTGCCCCTCCACCCCACCGCCGCCACGCGATCACCGAACAGGTCATCGCCGACCTGAAGAACTCCGCGGCGATCAACATTGCGACTACCCGCTGCCTGGCCCTGGGCAGACGCCTGGCAGCAACTGCTCACCGCGGCCACCGGACCACCAGCCCCAGCGTGAACTCACCCACCGCCATCAGGCCGACCGCAGACATCAGTGGAAACGCCGGACAGACCGGCAGCCTGACCACGCCCCCAACCTGCAACCCCACCACGAAGATCAACCACGCAAGATCACCAGACCCTGCGGTGCATCCGGGCTTAGCGTTCAGAGGCGCTTGCGCCGAGCACAGATGGACTTATCCAATCGCCGAGACCGACGTCCCTCCTCGATATCGAGCCTGGCTGTTCGTCGGCCTCCCCGACTGTCCCTCGAGCACGTGCAGGGCGACTCGGACGGCAGCCGGCCAACGCCAAACCGATCAGAACCTGACCGGTGCTTATCGCCCGGCGCGCCGACTGCTCACAGCACCCGTCGCCGCCAGCCGTGGGGGTCAGGCTTCCGGCCGTACTGCAGATCCATGAGCGCGGTGCGCAACGCAAGGGTGACTGGGCCTGCGTTGCCGTCTCCCGCTGTGACCTGGCCGCCTGGCCACTTCAATGTACTGATTGGGGTGATGACCGCCGCGGTGCCGCCGGCGAAGACTTCTGTTATCCGACCCGAGCGCGCCCCTTCCCGCCACTCGTCTATGTCGACCAGGCGCTCCTGCACATTCATCCCAGCCTCCCGGGCCAGTTGCAGCACTGCGTCGCGGGTCACGCCGGGCAGGATGGCTCCGGACAGTTCTGGAGTGACGACGGTTGCGTCATCGAGCACAAAAAAGATGTTGCTGCCGGCCAGCTCGTCAACCCAGCGGTGCTCGACGGCGTCGACGAAGACGACCTGGTCGCAGCCATTCGCAACGGCCTCGCGCTGGGGCACCAGTGAAGCAGCGTAATTCCCGCCGCACTTGGCGGCGCCGGTGCCACCCGGCGTGGCGCGCACGTAGTCCTGCGTCAACCATAGCGAGATTGGCCGGAGCTCTCCCGGAAAGTACCTGCCGGCTGGTGAGGCGATTATCAGGAAGCGCACGGCGTCGCTGGGATGAACCATCAGACTTATCTCATCGGCGAACATGAGCGGGCGGAGGTAGAGCGACTCGCCGTCGCCCTTGGGCACCCATGCCGCGTCCTCGCGGACCAGCAGCTCGCAGGCCGACACGAAGTCGTCCTCCGGCAGCTCCGGCAGTGCCAACCGTCGGCACGAGGCGCTCATCCGCGCGGCGTTGCGCCCAGGCCGAAACAACGCGACGCCGCCGTCGGGCTGCCGATAGGCCTTTAGCCCCTCGAATACTGACTGCGAATAGTGCAGGACGGCAGCCGCAGGGTCGAGCACGATCGGCGCGTACGGCTGAAGCCGCGCCTCGTGCCAGCCGGAGTCGACGGTCCACCGGGCGCTGATCATGTGGTCGGTGAAAATGCGCCCGAAGCCGGGACCGGCAAGCAACGCCGCGCGGGCGTCGGCGTGGAGCGGCTGGCCGTTGGCCTGGATCTCAAACTCCACGGATCTTCCTCTCACCACCGATAGGCCCAGCGGAACGGCGTTAGCGCGGGCGCGATGCCGTGCCGGGCGCGCGCGGTTGTCCGCAGAGCGCGTGTTCTTCGCAGTGCAAGGTCCTCCGGTCGACCGCCAGGACGCAATTGTTAGGCAGCCCCTCCCAGCCGGCTGCGGTCGGGTGTGGAAATCCGGACGAGGCCACCACCACCGATTGCTGGGTCCGCAGGTAGCGCAGGTCAAAATAGGTCTCGTCCGATTCCCACGGCAGCAAGGGCGCCCTCTCGTTCGATCCAAGGGGTTGCGGCAGGACCGGTCGAGGCGTCGGGTTGTGGCAGCTAATGACGTAGAGGGTGTCCGCTGTCAGCAGCATGGCGTTGAGGCTGATCGGGAAGCAGATGTCGGCGAGGTGGGCGGTCACGTGGGCTATTGCGGTCAGCAGATCGACGCCTTTGTCCTCAACCTCGGCCATGAGTGCGAGGTAGTAGTGCTCGCTGTCCGTCGTGCCCGTGAGCCGGCCCTGCCACTGCGGGGGCAGCACACGGGACAGCCGGTCTAGCGGGTAGATGGCGCCGTTGTGCGCGAACGCCGAGTCACCGTAGCGGAACGGGTGGGTGTTGCGCTGCTCGACGGGTAGACCGGGCGTCGCCCACCGCAGGTGTGCAATCGCCGCCTCGGAGGAGGCGCGCCTAGAAAGTGCGGCGAACTCGGGGTCGGCGGAGGCTGCCGTAGGGGACTTCCGTACGGTCAGATTGTCCTTGGCCGCATAGGCGATGCCCCAGCCATCCGCGTGTATGCGCGATAGCTCGGTGAATGCTTGGTAGTTCTCATAGCCGATCGAAGTCCGCAGCGTGAGACCGGGCTGAGCCACCCAGCCGAGCAGGCGGCACATCAGACGTATCGGCCCAAGCCGCCCGCGACGTCGATCGACGTGCCGGTCAGATAGCTGGCTCGGTCACTGGCCAGGAACGCGACGATCCCGGACACCTCGCTGACCTCACCGAAGCGGCCTAGTGGTACCTCTGTGCTGGCCATGGAGGTGAAGAACTCCTCGGCGGACAGATTCGGAGATCGCCGCTGCCGGATCCGGTCCCACTGCGGCGTGACAACAAAGCCGATGTTGACGCTGTTTACTAGGATGTTCTCTGGCCCGAGTTGAATCGCCAGCGCCTTGTTGAAGTTCAGACACGCGGCACGGTTGACTGTCGTGGCGAAAAACGTTGGGTCGGGTTGACGGGCGTAGATTGCGTTGATGTTGATGATCCGGCCGGCTTCACTGCTGCGCAGGTGCGGCAATGCCGCTCGGCAGCATCGGATCTGAGAGAACAGCTTGACGTCGAGGTCGCCTTGCCAGTCCTCGTCGGTCAGGGTCTCGAAGGTGCCGGGGTGCGCGGCGCCCGCGTTGTTGACCAGAATGTCGACGCCGCCCATGGCCGCCGCTGCACCCGAGATGAAGTCGATGACAGCGCCGGGCTGGGTCACGTCAGTGGCGACCACGTGGACGGTTCCGCCGGCGGCCCGTAGTTCGTCGCCGGCTGCCCGTACCTCCTGTGGGTTGCGGGCGCAGATGGCGACGGCCGCACCCTCGCGGACCAGTTCGTGGGCGATGGCGAGTCCGATTCCTTTCGACCCGCCCGTGACGACAGCGCGACGGCCGGACAGTCCCAGCTCCATGTCAGCTAGGGCTCTGCTCGGCGGACTCTTGTGCGGCCGCAGTCGCCGCGGCGTGCTCGAGGAGCGTTAGGCGCGGCGGTGTGAAGACGTCGACCTCGTAGCAGTTGGTTTCCTTGGTACGCGCGCCATGAGGTACCCACGACGGGACAACTGCAACGTCACCAGGTCGCATCGTCCGGACGTCGCCGTTGATCTCGAAGTCAAACTCGCCGTCGAGCACAATGACGATCTGCTCTTCCTCATGCACGTGCATCGGCGCTTCGGTGTACGGAGCGAACCGCACGAAGTTGGTCAGCGTCTTTTCGCCCAGCACGGGCCGGAACTCCAGGCCTGGCAGGAACTCGACGGGCGGCACCGTGCTGACCTGGACGAAACGGCCCTTGGCCGTTGGTGTGCCGGCGGCCTCGGTGGTGAAGTGGGAGTTGGCGCTCATGGGTTGCTCCTTAAGCGGTAGGTGGAAATAGGGCCGCCAGCCGGCGGATCCCCTCATCGATGTCGTGCGGGCTCACCCGGCTGAACGAGAGCCGCAGCTCGCGCTCGCCCCGGCCATTTGCATAGAACGGCGTTCCTGGCACGAAAGCCACCCCTGCACTGCGTGCGGCGCTGGCCAAGGCCGTGGTGTCGGTCCCCGCCGGCCCGGTCACCCACGTGAAGAACCCGCCGGTGGGGCGGGTCCAGCTCACCCCACCCGGCATGCATTTCTCGAGGGCAGCCAACATGGCGGTACACCTCGACGCGTAGAGAGCACGCGATGCCATCAGTTGTCGGTCGAGGTGGCCACCGCGCATGTAGTCCTCGACCAGCCGCTGCCCCAGGGCGCCGGCGCATTGGTCGGAGTTCTGCTTGGCCTGCACCATCTGCTCAATGAGGACGGCCGGGCCGGCAGCCCATCCCAGCCGCACACCAGGGAAGAAGGTCTTAGAGAAGGTGCCGATTTGTACGACGACGTCCGGCGCCAGGGTCCACAGGCTGGTGCCACGCTCGTCGGTGAAGGAAAGCTCGCGGTAGGCAACGTCTTCAACGAGGAGCAGCCCGTAGCGCTGCGCCAGCGCGGCCAGTGACCGCCGCCGGTCCTCGGACATCGTCAGGCCGGTCGGATTCTGGTGGTCTGGGATCGTGTAGAGCAGCTTGGGGCGTAGCCCCTGCTCGAGCAGGGCCGCCAGCGCGTCGACGTCCAGACCGTCGTCGTCCATCGGCACGCCGCGGACGTCGGCCTCATAGCCGGCGAAACCCATGATGGCTCCGAGATAGCTCGGAGCCTCGACAAGCACCACGTCGCCGGGGTCGAGCAGGCTCTTGGCGAGCAGTTCGAGCGCGTCGATTCCACCGCTCGTCACCAGGAGCTCGGCTTCGGCAGGACGCAGCCGCTCGCGTCGTTCGAGCCGCGCCGCAACGGCGTCGCGCACGCTCACCAAACCGCCAGTCGGGGAGTATTGAAGGGCAATCCCGGGGTCGTCGGCAAGCAGCCGGCCGGTCAGTTCGCCCAAGATCTTCACCGGGAAGGTCTCTGGGGCGGGGAAGCCACCGGACAGCGTGATGACGTCGGTGGCGCCGGCCAGGCACCCTGGCGGCTGCTCTGGTCGGCTTTACCGACGCCAAGGCCTTCGGGACCGCCACAACGACCGTCTATTACTTCTACGCAACGCTAGGCACGCTGTCGATCATTGTGGTCTACATCGGCCTGTGCATAGGCGGGATGGTGTACTTCCGCCGCAACGACCGCTACAACGTCGTCCTGCACGCCGGGGTGCCGCTCGTGGGTGTCGTCATCTTCGGCGCCGCGCTCTACGGATCGGTGCACCCGACGCCGGCGGCGCCGCTCAACCTCACGCCCTACATCACCATCGCCTGGTTCCTGATCGGCCTCGTGGCCGTGCTGATCCTCCGGTCGCGCAAGCCCGAGGCGGTCGGTCGAATTGGCTCCATCCTGGGCGAGGAGGGCGGCGAGCACGCCGAGCTCATCCAGACGCAGCCGGTTTCGGTCACTTGACCGGCCGTGAACGGTGATCGACCACCACGCACATCCGTTTCCGCTCACCACGACCGGGTTCGACCCGGCCGACGTGACCCTGGACGTCGGAACCGGGACAGCTGCCGACCTCAGGCGCCGAAAGCTCGGGCCCGGGCGCCTCGCGGTGGAAATGCTGCGGGTCCGGCTCGCCGGCTACCTCGGCTGCGCTGTGGAGGACCTGCCCCAGGCCCAGCTCGAGGCGGCGAGCGACTGGGCAGGGTATGTCGCCGGGTTGTTCGCGAACGTCGGGCTGACCGGGATGCTGCTCGACCCCGGTGCAGAGTCGTTCCCCGGCTCCGCGGGGCTGGCGCCGTACGCCGCTATCACCGGTGTGCCGATGTGGGAGTTGGTACGCATCGAGCCGCTCGTCGACCGGCTGATCGGCGCCGGCGCGCGCGCCGACCAGATCCTTGCGGCCGTGGACGACCTGTTGTCCGAGGCGGCTGCGCGGGGGGCAGTGGGAGCGAAGTCTGTGCTGGCATATCGGACCGGCCTTGCGGTCGATCCAGTCGTGGATTTCGCAGCTGCCGAACGATCCCTGGACGACTCTCTTCCGGTGCGGAACCGTGGCAAGGCGATGCGCGACCTGCTGTTCCGGCATGTGCTAGGGACCTGCACCGAACTGGGACTGCCGCTCCAGGTCCACACCGGGTTCGGCGACTCCGACCTGCACCTGGCTGGCGCAAACCCGTTGCTACTGGACGACGTCCTGCGCACTCCGGTGGGACACGCCGCCCGGGTCGTCCTCATTCACGGGGGGTTCCCGTGGCACGAGCAGGTGGCCTACCTGGCTGCGGTCCGGCCTGGCGTCTGGGTGGACTTCTCGCTCTCCAATCTGGTCAGCCCAGCCACGACCGCCGACCGACTTATGCGACTGATGGACCTGTGCCCGACGGGCCGGCTGGTCGTCGGTAGTGACGGCCACGGCAGCCCGGAAAGCCACTGGTTCGGACTGACGATGATCCGGGAGGCTTGGTCGGTGCTCCGCCAGCGGCTCGAACCGGCGGTACGCAACAGCTGGCTCGACCAGGTGGAACAGGGCATTCTTGTGGGAAACGTACGAGATCTCTACCAGCTGCCGGATTCGGATTTGTCCTCGTGAAGTTGAACGGCGCCGCAAAGGGGCTGGTGCGTTCCGGCATCCGCGAGATCATGGATGCCGCTTGGGGACGGTCCGGGGTGATCCGGCTTGAGGTCGGCCAACCGGACTTCCCGACGCCTAAGCACATCGTCGAAGCAGCCCACGCTGCGGCTCTGGCCGGTCATACCGGCTACACCCCGACGGCCGGGATCCCAGAGCTGCGGGCAGCGCTGGCCGACAAGATTCGCGAACACAACGGATTTAGCGTGGACCCCTCGCAAGTCGTGCTCGGCAACGGCGGTGGTCAGGCGATTCATGCCGCGCTGGTCGCGGTGACTGAGCCAGGTGACGGGATCCTCTTGCCTGATCCGGCGTGGCCGAATTTCGTGATGATGGCGGCGCTGCTGCACCTCGATGTCGTTCCCTACAGCCTGACGGCGGCGGGGGCATACGTGCCCGATGTCGCCCAGCTCGAACTGCTGGTCACTCCGCAGACCCGCGTTCTGCTGCTCAACTCGCCGTCCAACCCACTTGGAGCGGTCATCGACCGGGGCCGGATGCAGGCGCTACTCGACTTTGCCGCCAAGCACGACCTCTGGGTGTTGTCCGACGAGTGTTATGACCAGATCACGTTCGATGACACCGCCGTCAGCCCGGCAGCTATGGACCACGACAGTCGCGTGATCACCGTATTCAGCTTCTCTAAGACCTATGCGATGACCGGCTGGCGGCTCGGCTACGTGGCGGCACCCCCGCCCGTGGCCGAGGCGCTCGTCAAGGCGCAAGAGCCAATGATCTCCTGCCTTAACACCCCCACCCAGTACGCCGCGCTGGCCGCCCTGGAATCGCCCCCTGAGGTGCTCGAGACCATGGTGTCGGCCTACCGGCAGCGCCGCGACAGCGTTACAGGGCATTTGGCCGAGCTCGGCATGACCGCCTTCCGGCCCTCCGGCGCCTTCTACACCTGGGTGGACGTCTCCGGCTGCGGCGAGGGATCGCGAGAATTCGCGCTGCGACTGCTTGAGGAGCAGAAGGTGACGGTGGCGCCGGGAACGGCGTTCGGCGCCGGTGGACAGGGCTTTGTGCGAGTGTCCCTTGCCGCTTCCGAAGGCGACTTGGTCGAGGGGACTGCACGCATGTCCACGCTCTGGCACCGCCTACGCGATGGGGCCCAAGACTGACCGGTGCGGCCTCGGATCCGCACCGCCCGAGCGGCCAACCCTGGGGACACCGGGTGCGAGACCCGGCAGGAGGCGCTGGCGTGCTCGCCGCGCCGACGTGCTGGACCGCGCGCTGCAGGTGTGGCCAGTGCGGCTGCGTCCGGGTGGTTGCGTGGCGGCTGCTCGCAAACGGTGAGCAAAACCGCCGTCCCGGCCAACCCCGCAAGCTGCGGTGGATGGTGCGCCGTGGCTGACCACCTCGCTTCGTTAACAACACCTCGAACAGTGCTGGCGGCGCTGTAACACCCGCGCCCCGCGAGCACCAGGACGAGCCCTGACGGTGGAGCAGCGTTGCGCCGTCGTCCCCGAGTGGATGCTCGACTCCGCCGTGTCCGACACCGCCTTCCCGCTCTACGCCGTCCTCGGCAGATATGGCAACAACGCCGGGGTGCGGATGCCAGGGCGGGCGCTGCTCGCCCGAAGGCTGCACCGCTCGGTCGACACAGTCGACCGGGCCCTCAGAGAACTCACCGCCGCCGGCATCCTCACCGTCGAGCACCGCACCCAAGCCGGGCGGACGCCGACCAACCGCTACCACCTGCGCACTCTCGACCCGGACGGCGCCTGCGAGCAGGGCCGACGAGCCTCGCAACCCCGGTGAGCCTGCGCCAGCGGGGGCGGAGAAGGCCCTCCAATCACGTAGATCCGTTACCGGTCGGCAGGCCGAGCTGATGACGGCCTGCCGCATCGCCGACCTCGCCGCCTTCACCGCCACAGTCCAAGGGCTGCGCCGCGACCTGGGGCAGCCCTCGGTCCGCTGGTCCGCGCCCTGCCTGGCCGCCGCCATCGGGTTCGCCGTCAAAGTCCGCGGCTGGCCGGCGTCCCAC
>JAABUR0100004491.1_pt1 | contig 18619 bp, 22 predicted proteins | sample 5560091 | NCBI WGS metagenome assembly JAABUR01 (sample SAMN10711879, study PRJNA513375) | rock metagenome | isolation source: Antarctica rocks | place: Antarctica: Victoria Land, University Valley sud | reverse complement strand
GCGCCGCGAGCTCGACGTCCTTGTGCCGCCACTCCGAGGCCCGGTAGACGCAGGCGATGAGCGCGGATCTGTGCACTCGTCGCAGGTCGCCGTAGACGAACGCGTACCGCGCCTTCGTCTCGTCCTTGGCGCCCTCGGTCAGCCCGAGGTGCCATCCGGCATACTCCTGCCAGCTGTGGCTCTCCAGGAACGCGTTCTGCGCCTCGGCGTCCGGTTGCCCGTCACCCCAGTTGCTGTCGAGGACATACTGCCGCTTGTCGATCAGGTCGCGAGCGCGCGCGACGCCTGCCGGGTTGACTGCATAGGTGGCCATCCGCACATTCTCGCCCGTGGTCGAGGGTCACTGCTCGAGAACGGACAGGATGTTGCCGGCGGGGTCGGCGAACCACGCGATGAGCGGCCCGCCGTGGCGAGAGATCCCCTTGGGGCCGGTCTCGGCGGGCGTCCCCTTGTCAGTGACTCGGTGCTGCCGTCGACGAGCTGGCGGTGCGGGTTCTAGGGCGAGCCCGGACGGGTGGCGCCAGCCGTCACCTCGACCAGTCCCCGCACGTCGAGCTCCAGCCTTGACCGACATCCGGCGAAACACTACATCGTGTAGGTGATGTGCCCTACTGCTTGTAGTGTTGGGGGCTGGAGGAGGTGTCATGCGAACCAAGAGCGACGCACCGCGGCGTGGCCCCGGCGAACTCGAGGGCGATGTTCTGGCGGCCCTGTGGGCTGCGGCTGGCCCGTTGTCTCCTACCCAGGTGCAGGCCGCAGTGCCGGGTCAACTGGCCTACAACACGGTGCACACCATCTTGACCCGGCTGTGCGAGAAGGAGCTGGTCGAGCGGATGCGGGTCGGTCGGGGCACCGGGTACCGACCCACCAAGGACGCCGCGGAGCTCGCGGTAGAGCAGATGCAGGCCGCGCTGGGGCGAGGTTCGGACCACGGGGCGGTGCTGCAACGCTTTGTCACCTCACTCGATGCTGCGGACGAGGCGGCGTTGCGAGCGCTGCTGACCGGGGGAACAGCGCGGTGACCGTATCGGTTTACGTGCCGCTGCTGCTGACCGCGACCCTGCCCCACAAGGCGCCCCGGTCTCCGAGCAGGCTCCTGCCCGGGACCTGGTCCTGGCCGAACCGGTGCCCGGTTTCATCGCCGCGGCGGCGGCTGCGGTCCTCGCTGTCGGGGTCTACCGGCTCGCCGAGACGCTGGGACGGCGCCCCGCTCGACTCACCGGGTAATCCGTGGCGCAGATGCGTCCGTGCGCGAGCAGGACCGCACGCTCCTCATCGTCGAGCGCGGTGACGCACCGTCTTATCCTGGGCGCGCCCGATGAACACCACTCCCTCGGTGCGCCCGGCGGCTTCGAACGCCGCCAGCTGCTCGTGCATGACGTCGTCCTCGCGTTGAACCTTGACGAAGTCCACCCACGGGACCTGCTGCTCCCGGGCAAAGCGGTGCACCGCGGCGGCGAACCGGTCGGTGATCTTCGCCAGCGGTGCGGTCGAGGCGATCGGCAGCCCCAGCTGGCGGTGGACGTAACCGACCAGGCCAGCGGCGTACTGCATGCCCGGGACGTACACGTTCAGGTACATCTGGTCGATGCACTCCACCTGTGACGTGTTCGGCGATGACTTCGGACACGCTGCGCGGTAACGTCATGACGGGCTCCGGTTGGACGGGCGGCCAGCAGGCCAATTAACCGCTATACCCGGTTCATACACCGGATCGGCTACGCCGTCACGGTCTCAACCGCCCGACCGGAGCCCGCAAACCACGACGACCACGACACGACTCGTCGGGCTGGGGCGCAGCCCCGTTGGACTTGGGTCTCGCGGATACACCCCTGCGCAGCCGGGTCGGTGGCGGGTCCGGCTGGGGGGGTCGGGAAAGCGTTCACGTCCGCACCTCACGCACGGTAGGAGATCGTGGTCATCATGCCGGACTCGGCGTGGTAGATGTTGTGGCAGTGGGTGGCCCACTGGCCCGGGTTGTCGGCCTGGAAGTCGACCTCGACCTGTTGCATCGGTCGCACGATCACCGTGTCCTTGCGGGCCCCTCCGGCAGTCAGGGCGAAGGTGTGGCCGTGCACCTGCATGGGGTGGAACATCATGGTCCGGTTCTGGAAGCGCAGCCGGACCCGTTGTCCCTGACGGACCTCCAGCGGCGCCGAGTCGGGAAAGCGCTGGCCGTTGAGGGTCCACTGGTAGCCGGCCATGGACCCGCCCAGGACGAGGTCGTGAGTGGTGTCAACGGCTCGGTCCGGCAGGCGGGCCGGGGCGCCGACGAGGAGGTCGGTGCCGAGCAGGACCCGTCCGTTCAGCTCGGCCGGCGTGGATCCCGCCGCCGCCGGTGCGGCGGCGCCGGGGCTGGTGCGGACGACGGCCAGGCCCTGGCCGTTCTTGCCCTCGGCGGAGGCGACCAGGGGGAATGCTCCGTCGGCCAGGGTGACGATGACGTCGAAGCGCTCGCCCATGCCGATGATCAGGGCGTCGGTGACGGCGGGCTGGACCGGGTAGCCGTCGGAATGGGTGATGGTCATCTGGTGGCCGCCGAGGGCGACCCGGAAGGCGGTGTCGGAGCCGGCGTTGATGAAGCGGACGCGCACCCGTTGGCCGGGCTTGCCGCTGAGGGTGACGGGGTTGGCGGCGATCCGGCCGTTGACCAGGTAATGCGGGTAGACGATGTCGCCCGCCCCACCCAGCAAGGGTGACTGCATCGAGGCCCCCATGCCGCCCATGTCGCCCATGCCGCCGCCGCTCTGCGCGCCGCTGGCCTGGAGCTTCTTGAGGACCTCGTCGGAGGTGGTGCCGGTGCCGTCGATCCAGTCGTCGAGGACGACGATCCACTCGTCGTCGTAGCCGCCGGGCTCCTGGGGGTCGTCGATGACGAGGACCCCGTGCAGCCCACGGTCGAGCTGAACTCCGGAGTGAGGGTGGTAGAAGTAGGTGCTGGGGTCGGGCGCGGTGAACTCGTAGGTGAACGCGGCGCCGGCGCCGATCGGTGACTGGGTGATGCGGGGCACGCCGTCCATGTCGTTGCGCAGGGCGATGCCGTGCCAGTGGACGCTTGTCTCTGCGGGGAGGGCGTTCTCGACGCTCACCCGCAGGAGGTCACCGGCGCGGGCCCGCAGCAGCGGCCCGGGCACGCTCTCACCGTAGGCCCAGGTCTGCACGCTTTGGCCGCCGAGGTCGATGGTCGAGACCCGGGGGGTGAGCCGGGCCGTGACCACCCGCTGGTCGGTCGCGCGCCGGGTGGCCTCGGCGGTGCGGACGGCCTCGGACGCCGAGCCGACCGCCGAGGTGGACCAGCCGTAGGCCGCCAGACCACCCACGGTCAGCGCGCTGGCGGCGCCCAGGGATCCGATGAGCAGGGTTCGGCGGGTCATGTTCGTCAAAACGGTCTCCTTCTCGAGTCAGTCGCGGTCAGCCTCGATGCGCGGAGTGCAGTACGGTGCGGCGTGCGTTGTACTCCTCGGCGTTGATCTCACCGCGCGCAAAGCGCTCGTCGAGGACCTTCTCGGCGCTGGGTTCGTGCGTCGTTCCTGATTCCGAACCCGTAGGCCGACCGCCTCGGAAGAGGGCGACCACGCCGAAGACGACCAGGGCCCAGAAGGCCAGCATGAGGACGGTCATGACCACCCATCCACCTGCGCCCACTCCGCCCCATCCCATTCCGTTGTTCCACCACATCGCAGATCAGCTCCTCTTTCGGTTCGAGCGTTGTTTCGGTTTGTGCCTCGAGTGTGCGCGGCCAGCACGGGGGGACCGGTAGTGGTTGTGTGAAGGTTCGCTGAAGAAGCCCCAGGGGGGCGTCCGGCGAGTCACCGTCGGCGGTGGGTGCTGCGACGATGACGGGATGGTAGACATCCCAGGTGAGCGCACTGACGCCACGCAGGACACCACGACGGCGAAGCCGCCGGCCCCCGAGACGCCAACGGCCAGGCCTGCGTCCGGTGTCCGGGCCCTGGTCGTGGAGGACGAGATTGCGCTGGCAGGGGTCTTGGGTAGCTATCTCGAACGAGAGGATTCGAGGTCCATCTCTGTCACGACGGTGGCGCGGCGGTGAGTCTTGCCCGGGACGTCGACCCGGACGTCGTGGTCCTCGACCTGGGCCTGCCCGGTCTCGACGGGCTCGAGGTGTGTCGCCAGCTCAGAACCTTCTCGGACGCCTACGTCGTCATGCTGACCGCCCGCGACGACGAGGTCGACAAGCTCATCGGCCTGTCCGTGGGCGCCGACGACTACATGACCAAGCCGTTCAGTCCCCGCGAGCTGGTAGCCAGGGTGCGGGCCATGCTTCGGCGCCCTCGACCCCTGGGGACCGGTGAGGACGACGGACCGGTGCTGCGGAGCTTCGGCTCGTTGTCGGTCGACCCTCTGGGTCGCGACGTGTGGTTGGCGGGCGAGCCGGTCTTCCTGACTCGGACCGAGTTCGACCTGCTCGCCGCCCTGTCGGAGCGGCCCAAGCTGGCGTTCAGCCGGCGCCAGCTCATCGATCACGTCTGGGGCCCGGCCTGGGTGGGTGACGAGCACCTCGTCGACGTCCACATCGGCCACCTGCGGCGCAAGCTCAACGACGAGGCCTCCAGCTCGAAGTTCGTCCGCACCGTGCGGGGAGTCGGCTAATCGGATGGGGACCGGCCAGTGACTGCGGGCGCTGACGGCGCATCCGGTCAGCGACGACCGGCCCCAGGGCTGGCCGCCCGCCTGTTGGCCGCTCAGTCCCTGGTCCTGCTGGCGGGGGCCCTGACGACGTGGCTGGTCGCTTCGGTCGTCGCTCCCGGGATCTTCCATGAGCACCTCCTGCAGGCCGGGGTCTCGCACACCGCCGACGAGGCCGGGCACGTGGAGGAGGCCTTCGCCTCGTCGCTGATCATCGCGCTGGTCGTTGCCCTGCTCGTGTCGACGACCGTGGCCCTGGCCGTGACGTGGTACTTCACCCGTCGCGTTCAGCGTTCGGTCTCAGCGGTTGCCGTCTCCGCCTCAGAGATCGCTGAGGGCAGGCACGGCTCGCGAGTCCCGAGCCCCGCGCTGGGGGTGGAGTTCGACCACCTTGCCGGCACGGTCAACCAGCTCGCGGAGCGGCTCGAGGCGGTGGAGACCACAAGACGCCGGATGCTGGCCGACCTGGCCCACGAGATGCGCACCCCCCTGGCCACCATCGACGCGCACCTGGAGGCCATCGAGGACGGGGTGCGCGAGCTCGACGAACCGACGCTGTCGGTCCTGCGCAGCAGCACCCACCGTCTGGGTCGGCTCGCGCAGGACGTGACGGCCGTCTCGCGCGCGGAGGAGGGTCAGCTCGAGATGTCACTGCGCCCGACCAACCCGATGGCGCTCGTCGACGGCGCGGCCGTGGCCGCCCGGGATGCGTTCGACACCAAGGGCCTTCGTCTCTCAACCGCTGCCGTCGTCACCCCGCTCGTCGCGGCAGACGCGGAACGGATGGCCCAGGTGCTGGGAAACCTGCTCGACAACGCGCTGCGGCACACTCCGGTGGGGGGAAGTGTCACCCTGGCCACGGCGAGCTCGGACCCCCGGTGGGTCGAGATCACCATCGCCGACACGGGTGAGGGCATCGAACCCGAGGCCCTCGGCCACATCTTCGACCGGTTCTACCGAGCCGACCTCGCCCGCACCCGCGACCGCCCCGGCAGCGGGATCGGCCTGACCATCAGCCGGGCCCTCGTCGAGGCCCACGGCGGGGGGATCTTGGCCCGTAGCGCCGGAAAGGGCGCCGGCGCCACCTTCGTGGTCCGCCTGCCTGCACTTGGCAGCAGGGAGAGACGCGCCACAAGGTAGACACGCGCACGGTGGGGGAGCCGACGCTGTCGCCGCGGGATCAGATCAAGGCGGGGAGGCTGCGGGCCGCGGTGTAGACGGCGACGAGGACGAGGAGCGCGGCGAAGGCGCGGGTGAGGTGGGTCGGGTCGACGCGTGAGGCGATGCGACCCCCGACGAGGCTGCCCGCCACGGCGGCTGCGGCGAAGACGCCGATGAGGCCCCAGTCGAGGTGGAAGGTGCTGGCACCGAGGCGACCCGCGAGCGCGGTCGCGCTGTTGACGGCAATCACGAGCAGTGAGGTGCCGACGGCGACCGGGATGGGGTAGTCGAGCGCGAGGACGAGGGCGGGGACCAGGGCGAACCCGCCGCCGACCCCGAAGAAACCCGTGAGGAGGCCGACGGCGGTGGCCGTCAGGACGACCTTGGCGACGCGGGGGCAGGCGCAGGTCAGCGGCCGGATGGTGAGCATCGGCTCCGTCGTGGGGTCCGGCCTGCTCGCCCCGTCAGCCGGACCGCTCCTGCTGGACTTGCGCAGCATGGCCACCAGCAGCATCAGGCCGGCAAAGGCGGTGAGAAGGACCTGAGGGGGGACCCGGGCCGACCAGGCTGTTCCGCCGAGGGACCCGGCGGTGCCGAGGGCTCCGAAGAGTAGCCCCTGCCCGAGGCGGACCCGGCCCCGGCGGGCGTGGGGGACCAACGCGATGAGGGAGGCCACCCCGACGATGAGCAGCGAGCTGGTGGTGGCGGTGCGGGGGTCCTGGCCGAGCGCGTAGACCAGGGCCGGCACCGTGAGGATCGACCACCACCGCCGAGGGCTCCGAGGGCCAGGCCGACGAGGACGCCGAGCGGGATGGCCAGCAACGGCACGGTGGCGTTCTCCTCGAGGTCGGACGGGGGGCGCGTGGGTCAAGTGGGTCTGGTGGTGGGACCGGCGGTGGCGCCGGTCAGCCACGACCGAGGAGCCTGCGCAGGAACGAGCCGCCACCGGGGCTCTGCTCTGCGGCGCGGCCGGGGCAGCGGTCGCGGGCGGGGACGACGCACATGACCTGATAGACGTGCTGCCGCAACCGGCCCAAGTGGTCTTGCCGCAGGTCCTGCAGGTGGCGGGACGGCATGGTGGGTGCTCCTTCGCAGTGGTGAGGTGGGGTGGTGCCGAGGGGTCAGGCTGCCGGGACGAGACGCAGGCCGGATGCCCCCGCGTGCTCGTCGAAGCTGTCGTCGACAGCCACCACGGTGGTGCCGTGCGCCGCCAGGACCGAGGCGGCGATCGAGGCGCGATAGCCGCTGGCGCAGTGCACCCAGACCTCGCCGGACGGGACATCGTCGAGGCGCGTCAGCAGCTGGTGCAGGGGGATGTGGGTCGCCCCGTCGAGGTGACCGGCGTTCCACTCGGAGTCGCGGCGAACGTCGAGGACAGTGACCGCACGGCGATTGCGGACCTGGGCGAGGTCGGCGAACCGAGACCGGGGGAAGGTGCCGAGCGGCAAGTCCGTCCAGCCCTGCGGCGAGCCGGTGGCAGCGCCCGCGAGCTGGTCGACGCCGATCCGGACGAGCTCGCGCTGCGCCTGGCCGACCTGTTCCGGGGTGTCGCCGAGGAGGGTCAGCGGGGTGCCCCAGGGGATGAGCCAGCCCAGGTAGGTGGCGAACTCGCCGTCGAGGCCGAGGTTGAGGGTGCCGGTGACGTGCCCGGCGGCGAAGGCGGTGCGGCTGCGCAGGTCAACGACCCACTCCCCGTCCCGCAGGCGGCGGGCGAGGATGGCCGGGTCCGCGGACTCGGCAGCGTCAAGGTTGGCTGCGACCGGACCGGCGCTGTTGGTCGGACCCATGTGGGCGTAGTAGGCGGGGTAGGCGTCGAGGCCGGCGAGGGTGTCGGCGACCCACCGCTCCTCGTCGTCGGTCAGCGCGGGGTTGGTCTGTTTCTCCCGCCCGATGGTCGACTCGGTGGCCTCCCCGGTGGACCCGGAGGAGCAGAAACTGCCGAAGCCGTGGGTGGGCAGCACCGCGGTCTGCTCGGGCAGCTCGGTTGCGAGGCGGTGCGCCGAGGCGTACTGGTGGTGCACCAGGTCGTCGGTGTGGTCGGGGCCGAGCAGGTCGGGACGGCCGGTGGCACCGAAGAGGAGCGAACCGCCGGTGAAGACGCCGACCGTCTCACCGTCGGCGTCGACGGCATACGCCAGGTGGGTGAAGGTGTGACCCGGGGTGGCGATGACGCGCACCCGCATCGACGGGGAGACCTCGACGACATCGCCGTCACTGACCGGCGTGCGCGCGAAGGAGACGTCGTCGGCGGCGTTGACGAGGTATGCCGCACCCGTCGCCTTGGCGAGGGCGAGCCCGCCGGTGACGTAGTCGTTGTGGATGTGGGTCTCGAGGACGTGGGTGATCCTCACCCCGGCCTGCTCGGCCAGGGCCAGGACGCGGTCGATGTCGCGCTGCGGGTCGACGACGATCGCGACCTGCCCGTCGTGGGCGAGGTAGCTGCGGTCGCCGAGGGTGGGCGTCTCGACGGGGACGATGGTGCCATGCTGTGGGGTCCTTCCCGGGGTTTTGGTTGCCCGGGCTCGTGGCGCGGGCCGGTGGTCAGGCGAGGGTGAGGAAGAGCTTCTCCATCGTGGCCTGATCCTCGGCGTTGACGCCTTCGGGGCCGGCGAAGCACTGCCGCATGCCGGACGAGACGATGGCGAACCCGGCCCGGTCGAGGGCACGGTTGACGGCGGCGAGCTGGGTGACGACGTCCTTGCAGCCGCGGCCCTCCTCGATGAGGCGGATCACTCCGCCGATTTGGCCCTGTGCGCGTCGGAGTCGGTTGACGACCGGAGTCATGTCCTGGGTGTCGAGGGTGACCATGAGGTGTCCTTCCCTGCGGTTGGGCCCGCCGTGGCGGCGGTTCGGCGGTGGGGGTCAGGAGTTGCTGGGCGTCAGGCTCGTGAGTGCGGCGCTGAGCCGGGTTCCTGCCTCTGCGGCGACGTCGGCGAGGGCGTCGTTGGCGGTGAGATCGACCATGGTGCTCGGGTCCATCGCCTCCACGACGGTGTGGCGCTCGTCGAGGGTCCGCACGACGACGTTGCAGGGCAGGAAGACGCCGACGGAGGGCTCGGCCTGGAGTGCTGCATGGGCGAGCGGCGGGCGGCAGGCCCCGAGGATGATGTGGGACGGCACGTCGACATCGAGCTTCGCCTTGAGGGTGGCCTTGGTGTCGATCTCGGTGAGAATGCCGAAGCCCTGGTCGGCGAGTGCCGCACGGGTGGCGTCGAGGGTCTGCTCGAAGCCCTGCTCGAGGGTGGTGCTGAGGACGTAGCTCATGACTTCTCCTTGGGTGGGGGGATCCGGGCGGCCAGGCCTCCCGGGCAGAGCGATGCGCTGTCAGGCCTGCGCGGGGCTCGGGTGCTGCTGGGCGACCTGGGTGCGGATGAGGTCCATGTCGAGGCCGCGGACGTCCTCGATGACCTGCTCGAGAGCAGCGCCCGGCAGAGCGCCCGGCTGGCTGAAGACGAGGATGCCGTCCCGGAAGGCCATCAGGGTGGGGATCGACGTGATGGAGGCGGCGCCGGCGAGCTGGCGCTCCGCCTCGGTGTCGACCTTGCCGAAGACGATGTCGGGGTGGGTGCTCGAGGCGGCCTCGAAGACCGGGGCGAAGGTCCGGCACGGGCCGCACCACGTGGCCCAGAAGTCGACGAGGACGATGCCCTCGTCGAGGATGGTCTGCTCGAAGTTTGCGGTGGTCAGGGCACGTGTCGTCATGGTTGTCTTCTTTCGGGATGAGAATGACTATATACCTACTGGGGTATTCAACAGTCGGAGTGGTCAGAACACTCCTGACCGCCGTGACGTGGTCCAACCTGATGGAGGAGACATGCCGGTCGAATGGAGACACGGGACGAGAGCGCCCATGACCACCTCCCGACGTGGACCTCGGTCCTTGCCGTCGTGGCTCACCCGGACGATGAGTCCTTCGGGCTCGGCGGGGTGCTCGATGCCTTCGTCCGGGGGCGGAGCAGCCGTCGACGTGCTCTGTCTCACGCACGGGGAGGCGTCCACCTTGCACGGGGTCGACGGGAATCTGTTGGCTGTCAGGGAGTCCGAGCTCACGGCCGCCGCCGACCTTCTTGGCGTGTCACACGCCTGGTTGCGCAACCATCGCGACGGAGCGCTGGGGGAGGTTGATCCGGAGATCCTCACCGGCGCGTGCTCGACGTGGCGCGGGGGGCGGTCCCGCAGGGCCTGCTGGTGTTCGACACCACCGGCATCACCGGACATCCGGATCATGTGGCGGCGTCGGCCGCGGCGGTGCGGCCTCCGAGGCACTGGACATTCCGGTGCTGGGCGGGATGGTGCCCACATCCGTCGCAGCGCAGCTCAACCGCGAGCTCGGCTCCAGCTTTGTCGGACGTCCCCCGGAGGAGATCGACCTGCAGGTCACGGTGGACCGCTCCCGGCAGCTGTCGGCCAGCCGGGCCCACGCCAGCCGGGCCCTGCCGGAGAGCGTCCTGTGGCGGCGGTTGGAACTGCTGGGGGACACCGAGTCGCTGCTATGGCTGCGCGGGGGAGGCGGGCCACCAGCAAGGTGATCCCGGGATCAGGCTAGGGCGGTGGCGCCGGCCGGAGCTCGTTCTGGGGGAAGCGGGGTGAGGCAGACGGACGGCAGGTCGAACCAGAGCAGTGCAGGAGGCAGGTCGTCGAGGCAGGTGTGCCTGTGCGCGTCGGGGGCCGGAGCTCTTTGTGGCGGTGTCGCGACGAGTGGCGGTGTCGCGACGAGCTGGCCTGCGAGGTCGAGGCAGGACTGCAGCGTGGGGGCGGGCGCCCGCGCTCCCGGAGACGGATAGGTCATCGCCCCGGAGCCGTCCCAGTGGATGTCGGCCAACCGGACGGGCGGCTCCCCTCCACCCAGCCGGTGGTGCCACAGCCCGGTCGGGGGATCGAACCGGTAGTCGCCCAGCAGCCGGCGGCCGTGGCGTGCGACGAAGTCGACCGCGTCGATGATGTGGTCAACGACCTCGTCGGCGACGAAGTAGTTGAGATTGACGCGGACCCAGCCCGGTTTGAGGCCCTCGCACCCGGAGTCGGCCGCTCGCTGGTAGATGCGGGAGTGATCGACGTCGATCCCCGGGAGCTCGTGCCCGTACGGGCCGGCGCACGAGCACCCACCGCGGGACTGGATGCCGAACAGGTCGCCCAGCAGGGCCACCACGAAATTGTGGTGGAGCGCGAGCCCGCTGGGGGCTCGGACCAGGAAGGAGATGATGGCCAGTCGATCGGCCTCGACGTCGCCGAGGACCTCGATGGCCGGGTTGGCGCGCCACCGCTCGAGTGCCCTTCCGAGCAGCTGTTCCTCGCGACGCCGGATGGCCTTGACGCCGACGGCGTCCTTGAGCTGGAAGACGAGCCCGGCCCGAATCGACCCGATGATGGCGGGCGTGCCGCCCTCCTCGCGGCGCTCGACGTCGCGCACGTAGGCGTGCTCGGTCGGGGTGACGAAGGTGACCGTCCCACCGCCGGGCACGAGAGGCACCGTGTTGGTCACCACGTGGCGACGGACGGCCAGAACCCCCGGAGTCTCAGGGCCGCCGATGAACTTGTGGGGGCTGAGGAAAACCGCGTCCTTCGCTGCCTCGGGGTTCGGGGGCCTGCGGGGCTTCGGCGTCCGTCCATGGCGATGTCGACGTAGGGGCCTGCGGCGGCGAAGTCCCAGAAGGCCAGGGCGCCGTGCTGGTGCAGCAGGACGGTGATCGGGTCGGTGTCGGACAGGATGCCGGTGACATTGCTCGCTGCGGAGAACGATCCGATCCGCAGCGGCCGTGCGGCGCATCGCAAGAGCTCCTCGGCCAGGTGCGATGTGTCGATGTGCCCGTGGGCGTCGGCGCGGATCCGGACGACGTCGGCGATCGTCTCCCGCCAGGAGATCTCGTTCGAGTGGTGCTCGAACGGCCCGACGAAGACGACCGGCCGCTGGTCGGCGGGAATGTGTGAGGCGAGAGACCATTGTCTGTCAAGGTCGGACGGGATCCTCAGGTTGAGGATCCCCACGAGCTTGTCGACTGCGGCCGTGGCTCCCGAACCGCAGAAGATCACCGCCGTGTCGTCGTCCGCGCCGATCGAGCCCCTGATGACCTGGCGCGCCTCCTCGCGCAGCCTGGTGGTCTGCAGCCCAGTCCCGCTGGCCTCGGTGTGCGTGTTGGCGTAGGTGGGCAGCACCATCGCACGCAGGTAGTCCTCGATGAAGGTCAGCGACCGACCCGAGGCGGTGTAGTCGGCATAGATGACCCGGCGTGGCCCGTAGGGACCGTCCAGCACGTGGTCGGAGCCGATGACCCCGGCGCTGATGCCGGTCATGAGTGCCGATGGACCCGACGGGTCCCCACCGTGCGCGTCAGACATCTTTTCACCTCGTCGTTCGGGGGCGGGCACGCTCAGATGAAGAGTAGCTGGGCGCCCTCGGTCTTCTCGATGGCGTCGCTGGCGCTGATGATCCCCTCGACGTCGTCGTAGAGATCCTCCTCGCTGAGGTGTTACATGTCGGCCGACATCCGGCAGGCCCAGAGGTGGCCGCCGGAGGCGACGGTCTTCTCGATAAAGTCGGGGACCTCCGGCACATCGAGCGCGGCGATCGACTTCCTCAGCCGGGAGGTGGCCATTGCCGTCATCCCCGGCAGGCCTCCCAAGCCCTGGGGCAGGTGCGTCGCGGTGTTGCCGAGCATGGTCATCTTGAGCTCGCCCATCGTCTTCTTGTTGAGCATGTCGAAGCCCCAGAAGGTGAAGAACAGATGGGTCTCGACCCCCTCGCCGAGGGCGGCGTTGGCTGGCTGGGCTGACCCATCCACTGCGGGTGGCGATGGTCAGTTCACGCGTGCCGACGCACCAGTCGGCGGTGGTCGGGGCATCCCTGCGGTCCCCGTTTGTCACCGCGTTGCGGTTGGACGCTCACCGATCCACTCTGGGAGACCGTCGCCGCGCTCAACGGCTTCCAACCGCGCCTCCTGCTCGGCTATCCGTCGGTCTTGCGACCCTTGGCGGCGGAGCAGCGGGCGGGCCGGCTGCGGATCGCGCCGCAGTCGGTGATGTCTGCGTCGGAGGTCCTCAGCGAACAAGCCGCCGCCGAGATGGATGCCGTATGGGGCTCGGCGCCCTTTGACGTCTACGCCGCCACCGAGACGGCAGGCATCGCCTCGCCGTGTTCGTTCCACAACAGCCACATCTATGAGGACCTCGTGCTCGTGGAACCCGGAGACGCAGACGGGCTGCCCGTCGAGTCGGGCCCGTCGGCGCCAGGCTGCTCGTGACCGCGCTCTTCTCGCGGACGCTGCCGCTGATCCGCTACGAGATGTCCGACCGCGTCAGCATCGGCGGGCGGGGCTGCCCATGTGGGCGCTCCTTTTTCCTGGTGAACGGGATCGAGGGCCGAGTCGAGGACGTCCTGCTGTTACCAGGGTCCACGGGTCAGGTCAGTGTCCACCCCAACGTTTTCCACGCTGTCCTGGACGAGGCCACCATCGCGGGATGGCAAGTCATCCAGGAACCCTCCAGCCTGCGAGTGCTGTTGGTCGGCCTTGCACCGACGGCAACCACGGAGGGCGTCCAAGCCGACGTGCTCTCGGCCCTGACGTCGGCGGGTGTCGTGGGCACGGAGGTGAGCGTGCAGACGGTCGGCGCGGTCGAGCGCACACCCCTGGGGAAGGCGCCGCTGGTCCGGGGCCTGAAAGGGCAGCCATGAGTTGCTGGGACCGGCGCCACGTGAAGCACGTCACGGCGTGCCTGTCTCATGCCGGCGGACTGCGCGCCGAACTCGTCGCACCACATCCACCATCGGACCTCACGGCCTGAGTCGTGGCCGACGGGACCTCGACGTCGCCGGCGGTGGTCGCAGGGAGGGGCCAACCTCACGGACGGGCCCGGCGGGTGGGGAGGGACCACCCCGCGGACGCCAGACCGGTCAGTCGGCCGGAAGGGTGGGGCCGAAGGTCCCTATTGTGTTGTGGCAATCGGTGTCACCGTCTGTTCATGGATCATCCCACCTGGGCGTACCCCCCGATGGCCACGGGCACCGCCGCGGCTGCCGCCGCTGATGCTCCGGACTGCGGCAGCGCCAGCCCTCCTGCGCCCGAGGGTGTTTTCCGGCGGCCCTTCAGCGCAGCGATTCGGCGATGGTGTGCGCGCAGGCGTGGCACGGCCATCGCCGTTGCCCGAACGGGTCGCAGCGATCGCGTCGGCGATCGGTGCCGAGGTGGAACCATTGGTCACGCTCACCCATCTCCTGCCGTTGTGCCGCGACGAGTACGCGGTCCTTTGGGAGCGGGTCAACGACCCCGGCGGCCCCGGTGATCAGCTCGCCGAGATTCTTGCCGGCGTGCGGGCGGTCCTGCCGGTCGCCTCGGGCGTGGCGGTGCTGAACCCAGAAGTGCGCAACGCACTCGCCGGGGCGCTGACTGCCTCCCGAGGGGTGCCGGTGGTGCTGGTGGCGAAGGCCCTTGCCGAGGTCATCGACGAGCGGTATGCGCACAGTTTCGCGGAGTCCTCAGCCGCCGCAGCCCCTATCGACCCGGTGTGGGCGACCCGATCCCCCTCGACAGCCCCGACCTGCGTCAGGTCACCGTGCTGTCCGGGACCTCCCCGCTGTGGCTCGCCAACCGTCTGGATGAGACCCGACACGTCCGGCTGGCCGGCGAGTGGGCGTCGCAAGTCCAGGTCATCTTCGACTACAGCCTCGCCGAACCCTTGGGTGGCATCGCCGGGCCCGACACGATCGTGGCGACCTGCCACCCCAACCGCTCGCTCGCCGGGTTGCGCTTCCCGCTCGACTCAGGGGGTGCCAGCTTCCCTGTCCAGCCGGCCGACGAGCAGCGCCAGCGCAAGGTGATTGACCGGTTGATCGGCGCCGCCGGTGCGGCCGGTGCAAGCGTCGTCGTCCTGCCTGAGCTGTGTCTCACCGAGTCCATGGCCGCCCAGCTGCAGGAGTGGACCTGCCGGGCCGACGGCCCACGGCTGCTGGTTGCCGGCAGCTACCACCAGGAGGGTGAGCATCCGTCCGACACCCTGGACGGCCATGCCGGGCCGCCGCGGCGGCGCAACAGAGCCGTCGCGTATCTCCGCGACCACCCGGCGCCGCTGATCCATGACAAGCACTCCCCCGCCGACCGTCCGGTCAACGAGGACATCCAACCGCAGGGCCGGCCCCAGTTGCGCGTCTATGTCAGCTCCGATGGGTGGCATCTGGTGATCGCGATCTGTCGGGACCTGCTCAACCCGCACGCTGTGCACTCGCTCGCAGAGGCCGGTGTCAACCTGGTGTTGGTTCCGGCGATGAGCGAGACGCTGATCGCCTTTGGTGGGCCGGTGGCGCACGTGGTCGGCTCGGCGCAGGCGTTCGTGGCGTTGGCCAACAACCCCGCGGACTTCGCCGGCGTGCGCGAGCTGCGGGTCCGGCGCCCGGCCCGAGCCCTGTTCGGCCACCCTGGCTTCGGGCAACAGACCAAACTGGTGCAACCGGTCGGCGACGAGCCCGGGGTGGCCCTGCTGCGGATCCGGACCGGTCAGCTGACCTGGTTACCGGGTATGGCTTCCGTGCCGCAACCCCACCACAGCCATGCGGCGATACCTCCGCCGTGGGCGGCGCAGCTGGCCCGCCAGACGGCCACACCGCTGCCTCGGCAGGGGCGCCAGCCGCCCCGGATCACCTTACGGCCCGCGGCCGTGCTGATGTTGTTGACCGACACCCCGGCCGGGCCTGCGGCGCTGCTCACCGAACGGGCATCGGACCTGACCCTTTACCCGGGCCAGCTGGTCTTCCCGGGCGGCGCGACCGAGGCCGGTGATGACGGCCCGGTCACCACCGCCCTTCGCGAGGCCTGCGAGGAGGTCGGCCTGGATCCGGCTAGCGTGACCATTCTCGGTGTCCTACCGGCCGTGGCGCTGCCTGACAGCGGCTTCCTGCTCGCTCCGGTCCTGGCCTGGTCGCCGCGACCGACATTCACGACCTCACCCAACCTCGCCGAGGTCACCTCCCTGGCGACGGTTCCCCTACGACAGCTGGCGCGGCCGGAATGTGGGTGGCCGGGGGTCCTTGGGGATGACGCCGCGCCCGAGGGAGCACCCGTATCGACGTTGCGCGGTGACCTCGGAGCGGTCACCCGTCTGCTGATCGATCTGGTGACCGGCATGCTCACCCGCACCGATCTCGATGAGCAGGGTTGCACCCACACCCGCGTCGCCACAAGGAGACGCACTTCGACCGGAGAGGACCAATCATGGACGGAAGCCGTTTGAGGAGAGTGGGGCGACGCAGGTGGGCCGGCGCTCTGGCCGGGATCCTGCTAGTCCTGGGCGGTGTTGTGTCCGCCTCTCCTGCATGGGCGCACGGAGGTGGGGAGACGGAGGAGGGTTACCAGCTTGTGCAGCAGGCTCTCGGCCACCTGGCCCATGACACGAGCAAGGAGGGCGTCTCACTGGCGATGGAGAAGATCGACGACGCCCTGGCCACCAAAGACCAGCAAGGCGTCGACGTCGACGGGCTCAAGCAAGCTCAGGCCGCCCTGGAGGCCGGCCAGGTCGAACAAGGCCGAGCCCTGCTGCAGAAGTCCATCACCGAGGCGGTGGGGACCTTGAAGCCGGCGACGGGTGAGGAGACCGGCACGACGCTGGTGCTGAGCCCGCTCCAGGGGCGGGCCAGCCTGACCGGGCGCGACTGGGGCTTCCTGGTGGCGTCCGCGCTGCTCCTGGTCCTCGGCGCGGTGCTGGCCACGCGGTACCGCCCACACGACAACGTCCGGGCGCTGAGACGTCGTCTCGGTCCTCCCAGCCCCCGCCCCGGCCAGCATCGACCCGCCACGACGAAGGAGCAATGATGACGACGATCCCCAGGCAAGTCGCCCCCCCGACGGGGGGACCGCGCGGAAGGGTCCGCAAAGTCCTCGACGTCATCGACGAACGACTGGGGATCGGAGCCCTGGAGTACCCCGTGCCAGAGCATGCCAACAACCTCGCGTGGAGCCTGGGCGGCATCACGGCCGGCGCACTCGGCATACTCATCGTTACTGGCGTCGTCCTCGTCCAGTTCTACAGCCCGGTGCCGGAATCGGCCAACGAGTCGGTCCGCAACATCGTCACCGGGGTCTGGGGCGGCAGTTTTGTGCGTGGGCTGCACTTCTGGGCCTCCCAGGCGATGTACGTGACTGCCTTGCTCCACCTCATCCGGGTCCTCTTCACCGGCTCCTACAAGAAGCCCCGCGAAGGCAACTGGCTCATCGGGGTAGGGCTGTTCGGCCTGGTGACCTTGGCAGTGTTCACCGGAACGGTGCTCAAGTGGGACCAGGAGGGCTTCGAGGCGTTAGGCCACAACCTCGAGATCGGTAAGCTCATGGGCGGGGTAGGGCTGTGGTTCTCCCCGCAGTTCGCTGACCCGGTGCCGATCCTCGTCAGGCTGTACGGCGCCCACGTGGTCATCGTGCCCATCCTGATCATCGTCCTCGTCACCCTGCATGGGCTGTTGGTGAAGCGGCACAAGATCTCCCCGCATCCCCAACTGCCAACCGACGCCTCCGGGGCGCAGGCCCCGGCCGAGGAGCCCACCGAGCCGTTCACCCATCACCTGCGCAGGATCGCCACCTTCACCCTTGGGCTGTTCGGTCTTTTGGGAATCCTCGCGGTGCTGTGGCCCCCCGAGGTTGGTCCTACGCCCGTGGCCGGGATCGAGGTCACCCGGCCCCCCTGGAACTTCTGGTGGATGTTCACCCTGGAGAACTGGTGGGGCCTGTCCGCGATCCTCTACGGCGAACTGGTCTTCTTCGCCCTGCTGGCCATCTTGCCGTTCGTCGACCGCAACCCCAACCGTCTCTGGCGTCGGCGTCCGGTCGTGATGAGCGTCGCACTCGTGGTGTTGCTCGTCATGGCGGCCCTGACCGCGCTCTTGAGTGCTACCCCGGCCAAGCAGCACCTGGGGATGTGACCATGACCCACCATGCCAGCCAGCGGCGGCTCGCCCCCCCCGCCTCGCACCGGGCGCGCCGCTCGTTCTGGCTCCTCGTCACGGTCGCCGTGCTCGCCGCCGGCGTCCTCACCAGCGCGCTGAGCGCCGCTCCCGGCCCGGTCACCGGCCTGCGCGTGGCGGCCAGCGGTGTGGTCGTGGTCGTCTCGCTCATCCTCGCGACACGCGTCATGGTGGCCCTTGACCGGGCCAGAAAGCGAGCAGCTCAGGTCAAGCCGTAACCGGCCACCGCGACCTCGACGTCAAACGCTGACGGGCCGAGGCATGGGTCATTTTCGCGCCCTGATGCGGTGGTGCAGCAACGATCCGGGCCGCGAGCGTGCGCCGACCTTGACGAAATCTTCATGGTCTCACTGTCGAGTCAACATCATTGTCACCCTAGGATTGAAATACCCCAAGGGGGTAACTGACCCGGTGTTGAGCGTGGCCGTTTCCGGTTGGCGCGGGCGCCTGTGGCAGCAGAAGAGCGCGCCGAGAGGTTTCACCGTGGTGACATCCATGTACGTCGTTGAGGGACCCCCGAGCCTCAAAGATGACGGTCGGCGCCTGGATGGACCGATGGCTGCCCACTCGAGAGACCGACTTGTGGAAGACGTCGTTCGAGCGGATCGCCTCGGTCTGCGGTAGGCACATTCGTCCCACCTGGGGGAACCGGGCGCTCGATGACCTGTCTAACCTGGAGATCCGTGAATGGGCAGCGACGCTTCAGGAGCGCCTCGCGTCCCGCACGGCGCGCAAAGTCATCCTCATCTTCCGCCAGCTCCTCGATGCGGCGGTCGACGATCGCCGTCTCTCGGTCAACCCTGCCGCTCGCGTGCCGCTCCCCGCCAACGAGGGCAGCGACCGGGAATGGATGGTCCCGGCCAGGCGGAA
>JAABUR0100004490.1_pt1 | contig 18619 bp, 21 predicted proteins | sample 5560091 | NCBI WGS metagenome assembly JAABUR01 (sample SAMN10711879, study PRJNA513375) | rock metagenome | isolation source: Antarctica rocks | place: Antarctica: Victoria Land, University Valley sud | reverse complement strand
ACGTAGCGAGTACCCCGATGATGATGATGAGTACGATCGGCGGTTCATGGCTCGGGGCCGCCACCGCGCGAGGCGGCGGTGACGGCGGTGACGGCGGTGGCGGCGGTTTGGTAGACGGTGGGGTCGCAATATACGGCCGGTAGGGTCGGTCTTGCGACGGCGGTTCCGACGATGGGGCGGGGCGGTACGGGTCCATTAGCTCCTCCTTAATACATCAAGCGTTCGAAGCAATAGCGCATCGCCACCATAATTCGCTTACGGAACAGGTAGAGGATGCCGCATACCGCCAGCATGGAGGCGAGGACCATCAAATTTTCTTGGGTGCGGTCGTCGGGGTCGTGCGGAATCGCGGTGCAGGCAATGTCGGCATCTTTAATCTCGCGGGCCAGGGCGTAGACCACCTTGACCTCACCCAGCGTCAGTGGATGCACCCCCTGACCATCACCTAAATCCACCAGTAGGCCGATCTGGAAAGCGGCCAGGCGGTCGCATGACTGGCCGAGCGCGACGCGGAGGGCATCCTTCGCACGGCTCTGGGCGGTCGTGTTGCGGTAACAACCGAGCAGGTCGCGAATATCCGCGAGTCCGGTGGCGGTCTTGGCACAGGTGATGCTGCGGTTGTCGTTGCCGATGTCAATGCTGAGGTTATGGCCGTTCCAGATGAAGATCAGCGCCATCGCGCCAAGGAAGCCCAGGGCGAGCAGACTGACCATGACCTGGATCGGCGGGAGTCCTAGCGGCTGTTGTTGTTGCTGCTGTTCCATTCCATCGCCTCCCCGGCGCTGCGGTCACTCACCCCTCCAGGTGAAGGGGCCGGCATCTCTTTGGGCTAACCGACTTATGGCGGCACAGATGCACCTCCTTACCAAATGGGACAATGACGATGTTGGCAGACCGCTCCTCAACCGCTGTCGGGCCGAAACATCGACCCATCGCCGTGGCTGATCACCGCTCCTTGTGACACCTGCAAGAGAGGCGATGCGGGCGCTGGTTAGCGTCAGCGCGCGAATCAGCGCCATCCCAGACGGCTTGCCCCAAGTTCGCTGAAGCCCTGAGCCCGTCGATCCCGCCCGGCACGCACGGGAGCGTCTGTCCAACAGTGATATGAAAACACGGTAAGAAGCGGCGATATTTTTCCTGCTGGGCAATTGACTGTTATGGGGTTGGTGAACTATACTTGGTGCTTATCGGGTCGCCTATGGCTTCTCGACCGGACAAACACGTCAAGGGGCGGGATATCATGGTCAGCAAAATGGTGAATCGCAGCGTTAAGCAAAGTCCGCTTGCGTTTAAGCGCAAGGAGCGCGAGCGTGCTGATCAAGTGCAGGACGCGTTTTTGCTCCTTATCCAGGCAGAGCGTGACCGTGCTACGCTGGCACCAATTTTCGAGCAAATAAAAAAGCCCGGCACCAATAGTGACGCCTACGAGGCGCTGCGGGATTACGTGCGTAACACGTTGTTGCCCGCGAATTAGCGGCTGGTGCCTGGGCTATAGGTTGTTTTGGCTAGCCTTGTCTTAAGTCTCCGTGCTTATTCTTTTGTTCCGATCTCCCCCGTATGATGCTAGCATCATGCAGCTCGGTGTCATACTCAAGGTTGTCACGGTTGGAGGCATTTTGGCGGTCAATGAGACTTTGCTGCTTTGCCCTATCAGCCTCGGCTGTTCGTTCTATGTGATGCACTTGCTCTGCGACGTATTCAACAATTGAGTTAAGCTCTCCTGGTTTCCAGTCCTCGTCTAGGTCTAGCCTAACCGCCTGGGCCATCCCTTGTCGCAATATCACGGTCGCCTCCGTGTTGGTCAACCCACGCCGGAGACCGAGACTGGCGAGGACTTCTTCCGATGGATCTGCTTTCAAAATCAATTCGGCATATCCGGCCGCGTAACGCTTCATGATCCGCCAACCTGGACGTTTACGTTTACCGTTGATCGCTTTGGAGACTTCCGGCTCGGAGATACCGGTGAGTAGGGACACGATACGCTGGTCTGGCTCACCAGCCGCTGCATGAAGTTGGGAGATATAGTCTTGGAACGCTGTGGGTCTGCCATCGCCCTGCATGGATCTACGCCCCCTTTTGCTGTGAGCTGACGTTAACCGCCGTGAGTAATTTGAACCATCTTTACCTCCTCCCCGCTACTGCTAGCGGATTAGCACATCCGTTCGCCAAAAAAAACGGTGCTCATTACAATCTCATGGAAAATAGTATTTGTCAATAGATAGATAGCACCAAACCTGCTAGACTGAGAAAGTCAGGGGGTTTCGCATCGAGAAGCCAACGGGACTAGGCTCGAAAAGGGGCCGTAAATGTTCCTCTTGCTGGGGGCCAAGTGGTCGGAGGTTCAAATCCTCTCGCCCCGACCGTGCGGGAAACAGCAACACAGCAAAGGGAACCGGCGCGGGCTTCAGGCCCGCGCCGGTTCCCTTTTCGATCATCAAAGCACCGTCGCTGCTACGGTATGCGTGATCGCACCACCACCCGTCAGCAGCCGCGTAGACGCTCGCACGCCGGATCCACCTCACCCTCATACGCTTCGCTGATCACGGTCCCTTATCCACGTCATCGCGATCTGGCGCGGATGGTACTACGGCGCGCTGCTCTTGCACGATGCGGCTCACCGCGTGGCAAATGCGCTGATGCTCGCCCCATACTCGGGTGACATTGGCGTCTCGCCCGGCGCGATTACCGGCTCCTCGGCAATATGGGAGCGGATCCGTTCGCGAAATGCCTCATCCGACAAGGCTCCCTCGCATGACACGCACAGGCAGAGTTGATCGAAAACCTCGCCGCGAGCATCCTGACAGGTGACCGCGCGCACGAATGGACCGGTGCCGCCACAATGGCAGCAGTGTCGCTGCTTGAGCATCTGTATCCTTACTCCCCACCACCCCACGCACCAGATCGACCCCAAGCCACGCTCAGCGGCGAGGCTTCGTACCCGCTAGCCCCCCGCCGAGCGCCCTCCCCTTATACGCATAATCAGTACCGGGAATCTCCCTTTCCAAACAAATGGAGTACCACGGGCCACCATCAGGGTGCCGTACCGTAACCGTGTGCCGCGACGCCCCTGAGGATAGTGCGCTGATAACACAACGCACGATTTCAGATGCACCAGTGTGGCTGTGCGCGTAGCCCGCGCAGAACCACGTACACCGCGATCGTATTCGCGCACCGCTCGGGCAACCCGCTCGACAACCGCGCAAAAGGTGCTATCATCGCGCCGGTCGCTCGCCGGGGCAGGGTCGCTCCGGCACATTCCGTTAGCTGCCGCGAGGCGTGGGCGGGGGAGCACGGCGCGGGCGATGCGTGCGGGAGGTCGCGGGGATGCAATTCGGCGTGTCATCGCTGGTCGGGATCGAGCCATTGCCCTTCCCAGAATTTCTACGACAGGCACAGACACACGGCCTGGAGACGGTGGAGATCAATGTCGGGCCGACCTTCCCGAAGATCGCTGGGGCGATGTACCCCGGCCACCTCGATCTGGCGATCCTCGAGCGCGACGGTCCTGATGCGACACTGGAGCTGGTCGCGCGCCACGGCATGACGATCTCGGCCCTGGCACCGATGCTGAATCTGCTGACCCCCGATCTGTCGCTGCGCGCGGAGCGGATCGCCGCCTTCCGCACGGCGCTCGATGCCTGCGCCGCGCTCGGCGTCGGCACGATCGTGACCTACGGCGGTTCGGCGTTCGGGATGCACTTCTGGGGGCTGCCGGGGATCAACAGGGAACATCCCTCGAACAAGCTGGCCGACAACATCCGCGAGTTCGTCGCGGTCTATGCGCCGTTGGCGGCCTACGCGGAAGACCGTGGCGTGCGGATCGCCTTCGAGACCGCCCCGCGCGGCGGCGGCGAGGGGAACCTGGCCCACGCCCCGCTCCTCTGGGACCGGCTCTTCGAGGCGCTCCCGTCCCCCGCCCTCAGCCTCAGCTTCGATCCGTCCCATCTCGTCTGGCTCCAGATCCCCAACATCCCGGATATCGTCCGCCGCTATGGCGCGCGCATCTATCATGTGGACGGGAAGGACACGGAGATCCTGCCCGCCCAACTCGCCGCGCAGGGCATCCTGGGGAACGGCTGGTGGCGCTATCGCCTGCCGGGCTGCGGCGCGCTCGACTGGGTCGCGATCCTCTCGGCGCTGCGCGATGCGGGCTACAACGGCGCGGTCGACATCGAGAACGAGGATCCGCTGGCCCTCGGCCTGGCGGGCGCGGCATGGTCGGCGAATTACCTGCGTGGCCTTGTACCGTAGCGGCCCCTCGCCGTCGCGGTGACCATTGACGAAGTGACCGGGCGCGTCGTCGTGTGCGGGCGCGAATGATCGGAAGTAAGGAGGCTTCGGATGGCAGGGAAAGTACGGATCGGGCTGATCGGTTGCGGGAAGATCGCGCAGACACACGCTGCGGCGCTGGCGAGCCTGGCAGAGGCCGAGTTCACCGCCTGTTGCGACGCCGATGAGGCGCGCGCGCGGGCGTTGGCGACCCAATACAAGGTGCCGCACGTCTTCTCCACGATCGACGCGCTCTTCCGCAGCGGCACGGTCGAGGCGGTGTGCGTCTGCACCCCCCACCCGACCCACGGCCCGATCGTGATCGCGGCGGCGGAAGCGGGGATCCACGTCCTCTGCGAGAAGCCGCTGACGGTCGATCTCGCGGAGGCGAACCGCATGGTCGAGGCGGCGGATCGCGCCGGGATCGCGTTCGGCGGCATCTTCCAGCGCCGCTTCTGGCCCGCCGCGCGGCGCATCCGCACCGCGATCGACGCCGGGAAGCTCGGCACGGTGACGCTCGGCGAGTGCGCCGTCCGCATCTGGCGCCCGGAGTCGTACTTCGCGCAGGATGCCTGGCGCGGCAAGTGGGCCACCGAAGGGGGCGGCGTCCTGATGAATCAGGCGGTCCACGCGATCGATCTGCTGCAATGGTACGTCGGGCCGATCAAGGAGGTCTTCGGGCGCTACAACACCTTCATGCACGGCGCGTACATCGACGTGGAGGACACGGCGGTCGCCACGCTCGTCGGCACGAACGGCGCGCTCGCCACCATCCAGGCCGCCTCGACCTACACCCCCACCTTCGGCTTCCGCGTCGCCGTCCACGGCACCTCCGGTGCGACCGCCAGCGTCTGGGAGATGCCGGAGGGGGTGGAGGGCGTCAACGATGTCTGGAACATTCCCGGCGAGGAGGCGCAGCAACACGACTGGCAGACCGACGACGCGCCCGGTCGCGGTTTCCCCGGCTTCCACCTCCTGCAAATCCAGGACTTCGTCCAGGCCGTGCGCGACGGACGCCCGCCCGCCGTCACCGGGGCGGAGGCGAAGAAGGCGCTGGAGATCATCCTGGCGATCTACGAGTCGTCGCGCACCGGGAAGGTGATCACCCTGCCGATGCAGGCGGGCTAACCGCCGCGCGGGTATGCTCTCGGCGAGACCGCACGATTCCTGTCAGGCGGCGACAGACAACAATTGAACGAAGAAACGAGGGACGATGACACTAGCGGGCAAGGTAGCGCTCGTCACCGGCGCGAGCAGCGGGATCGGGCGCGGGATCGCCGAGGCGTTGGCCGAGGCGGGGGCCGACGTGGTCATCAACTATCAGCGCGACGCGGACGGCGCGGAGGAGACCGCGCGCGCCGTCCGCGCCAGCGGGCGACGCGCGCTCGTGGCACAGGCGGATGTCGGCGACCCGGACGCGGTCGTGCGCCTCTTCGGCGCGCTCGACGCGGAGTTCGGGCGGCTCGATATCCTGGTCAACAATGCCGGGATCGGTGGCGGCGGGCGGGTCAGCGAGGCGGACTTCGCCTCCTGGGAGCGGGTGATCCGCACCAACCTGCACGGGCCGTTCCTGTGCAGCCAGCAGGCCGCACGCCGCCTGATCGCGCAGGGTCAGGGTGGGCGGATCGTCAACATCACCTCCGTCCACGAGGAGGCTTGCTCGATCGGTAGCGGGGCCTACTGTGCCTCGAAGGCGGGGCTACGAAACCTCACGCGCACCCTCGCGCTCGAACTGGGGGAGCATGGGGTTACGGCCAACGTCATCGCGCCGGGGATGATCCTGACGCCGATGAATCGCCGCGCGCAGGAAGATCCCGACTACCTGCGCTGGGCGGAGGCGCAAATCCCCGTGCGCCGCGTCGGGCAGCCGCGCGACATCGGCGGCATGGTCGTCTTCCTCTGCTCGGAGGCGGGCTCGTATTGTAGTGGCAGCACGTTCTTCGTCGATGGCGGCTGGATGCTGCGCTATCCGCCGGTCTGATACCCCGTTTCGCGAAACAGCGAAGCGGGGGCGGGACTTCCAGGTGATCATGGGTGGCGCGCGGATCGTTTCAGCATCCAGCGCGCCACTTTCCCATTATTCTCGATATCGCACTTCTCGCTCGCGGCGTAGGCGTACCCGCAATCTATTCAACGAGATGCGCTTCCGCCAGCGCTTGCGCCAATGCCGGGTGCATCGCCCAAACGAACCCTCGATGTCCCTGTCGGCCTAACGAGAGGACGCGCCACCATTCTGGCTTGTTAGCACGGTCAGGTGTGGGTGGTCGGAAGTTGAGCGCATCGGCGAGATCGTGGCCCGGTTTCCCGTACGCGAGATGAATAGTGCTGATAGGCACACCAAGCTGATGCGCCAGATCGGATGTAGCGATCGCATGGTCGGGCATCGCATACTGCGCTTGTAACATCGCGAGGCGCAGTTCTTCCTCACGCGCATGAACCACAGGCAACGCCTGTTGGTAATCCACCTTTGTGATCATCGCTTCCTCCTTTGCACGAAGCCAATGGATCCCGTTCTTCACAATAGCGGCCATGCCACAAAATACGAGCGGGTGGTGCAAAGGATATTTTGGCCATCACGGTACTGCTATGGGAAATATATACGCTCATCCCCAGGTATCAGCAGCATAATCCCCCATCCTTCACCGAAGATCTACCGAACAGCGCTGAATTACTCATCGCAATACCTTCGATCGCCCCTTGTCAGCGCGCGCTAACGCGCTATACTACCAAACTATAAGAACACCTGTTCTGTACGTTCGTTATGGCATTCCCGAAAGAGAGGGTGGCTTGCGCGCGATACCGCTGCTGCGATCCCGCCGCGCGCTCGGTCTCGCGGTGCTGCCCCTGATCTGCCTCCTGCTGCTCCCCGCGCCCGCCGCCGCCGCCCCGCCGCTCGCCGCCGGGAATGCCATCGTCCTCGATGTCGCGAGCGGTCGGGCGCTCTTCGCGCGGGCGAGCGACGAGGTGATCGCCCCGGCGTCGCTCACCAAGATCATGACCGCGCTCGTCGCCCTCGAACACGCCGCTCCTGCGAAACGGCTCGCGATCGTGCCGGGCGACATCGTCGGCGAGGCGAGCATGGGCCTGCGCGCCGGGGAGAATCTCTCGCTCGAAACGCTCCTCTACGGCCTCCTCCTCCCCTCCGGCAACGACGCCGCCACCGCCATCGCGCGCGGCGTCGGCGCGCAACCGGGCGATGCCAGCGGCGCGGAGGGGAGCGCTCGCTTCGTCGGCTGGATGAACGAGCGTGCGGCGGGCCTCGGCCTGTCGGCCACGCATTACGTCAACCCACACGGCCTCGACGCGGACAACCACCTCTCCAGCGCGGCGGATCTCGCTCGCCTCACCGGTGTTGCCTGGGCAAATCCGACCTTCGCGCGTATCTTCGGCAGCGCCAGCTACACCGGCGAGGGGCACAGTATGCGCCACGGCAATCGCCTGATCGGCCAATACGACGGTGTCGTGGGCGGCAAGGTCGGGCTCACCGACGGTTGCGGCTTCTGCCTGATCACGGCGGCGGAACACGCGGGGCATCGCCTCGTCGTCGTCGTCCTGCGCGACACCAGGGAGGGCGCATTCGCCGATACGACCGCCCTCCTCGACTGGGCCTACGCCCAGCTCGACACCGGGGCGTTCGCCGCGCCGATCGTCGCACCGCCCCCTGCGGCGACACCGCCCCCCACCATGCCAACGGCGGCCACGTCGGCGGCAACACCCGCCACGGCGAGCAGGCAGGCGAGCCCCCCCCCCGCCACGCCCACGCCCGGCGCGAATCGGGCGGTGGGGACACTCGGCGGCGGTTTCCCTACGGAGCACACACCGCCCTGGGAAGAACATCGCACGCTCCTGATCGCGGCGTTCGCGGTCCTCTGTTCCTGGCTGATCGTGCGGCGCATCTTCGGCTGACGTGCCGCGAACGCACCGCGCGCACGGATCGGCGATACTGGCCGCGCAACGATGGCGGATGGAGACAGCCAGGGAGGGCACGATGGCCGAGCGACAGATCGTGGCGATCGGCGGGGGTGGGGTGTCGCAAGACCCGGCGAATCCGCTCCTCCTCGATTATCTGCTGGGATTGACCGCGCAGCCGCACCCGCGCGTCTGCATCTTCGGGACGGCGAGCGGCGACCGGGAGGGCGGGCTGCTCCTCGCCTACGCCGCCTTCGCACGGCGCGGCTGCCGGGTCAGCCACGTCAACCTCTTCACGCGCACGATCGAGGATTTGCGCGCGCATCTGCTGGCGCAAGACCTGATCTACGTCGGCGGCGGCAATACGGCGAACATGCTGGCCGTCTGGCGCGTCCACGGCCTCAACGCGATCTTACGCGAGGCGTGGGAGGCCGGGATCCCGCTGGCCGGGGTCAGTGCGGGGGCGATCTGCTGGTTCGAGGCGGGCATCACCGACTCCTTCGGCCTCACCCTCCAGCCGCTGCACGACGGGCTCGGCTTCCTCCCCACTAGCTGCTGTCCGCACTACGACGGCGAGATCCAGCGCCGCCCGACCTATCGGGGCGCGGTGGCCGCCGGGCTCGCCGGTGGCCTCGCGATCGACGATAGCTGCGCCGCGCGTTTCAGCGGCACCGACCTCGCCGAGATCGTCACCTCGCGGCCCGAGGCGCGTGCCTACCGGGTCGAGCGCGCGGGCGACGATGTCTCCGAGACGCCGCTCGACGCGCGCTTCCTCGGGTAGGGTGTCACCCCTCCGTCGGATCCTCGCCGAGGCGGCTCGTGTCGGAGTCGCCGCGCGAGGGAGCGAAGAGGTCATCGAAGAGCGCGGGCGTGCCACCGCCCGCACGGAGGATCGCGCCGACACGATGCAGCGCCGCGCGATCGTGCGCTTGCAGGTGGGCGAGGAGTCGGGACACATCGCGGCGACTCATCAGGCTCGGATCGGCGCTATCGAGTTCGAGACGCGCGATCAACATCGGCATCTCGGCGTCACACGCGGCGAGCAGGGCACCGGCCAACTGACCGCGCGCCTCGTCGTCGAGCCGATCCAGCAGTGCCGTCGCTTCCTGTTCCCCCATCGCCGCGTCGTGTACGCGGCGCACCGCCTCATCATCAACCATCTCTCTCTCCATCCCTCATGTGCACCATCCGCTGCCAGCCGGTGTGCATGAGGGATGCCAGGGGGCCGCGACAGCCGATGTATACTGCACCATCCGCGCGGCGCGGCACAGGCGAGCCGGTGAATGAAGGCGGGAGCGATGGCGAGCATCGAAACGGCGAACGGGCAACGCATCTTCTACGATGACCAGGGTAGCGGGCCGACACTGCTGCTGATCGCGGGGCGGATCGTCTCGCGGCGCGGCTGGGAACTCCAGCTGCCGACCTTCGCGCGACACTTCCGCACCCTGACGATCGACAACCGCGACGCCGGCGAGAGCGACCCCGCGACCGCCGACTACCGCCTCGGCGATCTCGCCGCCGACTGCGTGGCCCTCCTCGATGCGCTGGGGATCGAACGGGCGCACATCCTCGGCCACTCGATGGGCTCCGGGATCGCGGCGCGGCTCGTCGTGGACCAGCCGGGGCGGGTCGCGCGGCTGATCCTCGCCTCCGGCGCGATCTTCGGGCCGCCAGCGCCCGGCAGCCCGCCGCAAAGCTTCCCGCGCGCGGACTGGATCGAGGATCCGGTCGAGCGTCGCCGCCTGCGCGCGGTGTTGAGCGCCGCCCCCGGCTACTTCGAGGCGCACCCCAAGCGGCACGCGATCGTGACCGAGCAGGAACGCGGCAATCGGATCACCTACGCCGGGGTAGGACGGCAGATGCGCGCGATGGCCGATTACCCCACGCGCGCGCAGTTGGCCGCAGTCGCCGCGCCCACGCTCGTCATCCACGGCGACCAGGACGGCCTCATCCCGCTCGAACGCGGGCGCGAGCTGGCCACGAGCATCCCCGGCTCCCGCCTGCTGATCCTGCCCGGCGTGGGGCATAGCCCGCACATCGAGCGCACGGCGGAGTTCGACCGCGCCGTCCTCGATTTCCTGACCGGTCAGCCCGTGGGCGAGCCGAGCTAACGCGGATTGTAACGGCAGGGATGAGGAACCGCGTACGCCCGTAGCAGGAGCAGCAGATGAGCGATCTGTTCGCGAGCACCGCCGACTACTATGCCCGCTACCGTCCCGGCTATCCAGAGGCGCTATTCGCCCGCCTCCGCGTGGCTTTCGGCCTCGACGGCACGGGACGCTTGCTCGATCTCGGCTGCGGCACGGGCGAACTCGCCCGCCCGCTGCACGCCGACTTCGCCGAGGTGGTCGGCGTGGATAGCAGCCCGGAGATGGTCGCGAAGGCACGGCGACAGAGCGCGCGTGCGGGCATCGGCAACATCCGGTGGCGCTGCATGCCCGCCGAGGAGATCGCCGATCAGCTCGGCCGCTTCCGCCTGATCACGCTCGGCAACTCCTTCCACTGGATGCGCCGCGAGGAGGTGCTCGACAAGGCGTATGCCCTCGCGGAGCCGGGTGGCGGCGTGGCGATCGTGGGCAATCCCGGCGGCGTCTGGGCGGGCGGGGATCCCTGGGAGCGGGTGGTGCGGGAGGTGCTGATCCGCTGGTTGGGGCCGCGGCGTCGCACCCGCACGGGCCTCTTCGCGGCGGAAGAGGGCGCGGAAAAGGTCGCCCTCGCCCGCTCATCCTTCGTCGGCGTGGAGGCGGGCACGTACCGCTGGGAGCGCCCGGTGGACATCGACACGATCCTGGGAGAACTCTACTCGACCTCGTACGCCAATCGCGCCCTGCTCGGCGACCGCGCCGACGCATTCACGACGGACTTGCGTCGGGCGCTCCTCGCCCTCGATCCCGCCGGACAATTCATCCAGCGCCTATGCACCGAGTACCTTTTCGCCTATAAACGCTGAGCGGGCAGCGCCCCGCGCGCAGCACCTCAGAGGATCGCGAGCAACGCCTCCGTCTTGGAGTCGGGATCGGGCGTGATCTGATGCATCGTCGGCACCTCGGTGATCACCCAACCCGCCGCCCGCGCCAGCGAGCGATCCATGATCCCCGCGAACGGCCCGCCCGGTCCCTTGTCGGCGGTGAAGAGGAGATAGTCGCGCGGCACCGCCGCGAAGGCGGCGGGATCGTGCAGGCGCACCGCAAGGGGCAGCAGATCGACCAGCGCTTCACCGTCCTCCGGGACCACGGCATCGAGATAGATCAGTCGCCCGATCCGCTCCGGCACCCGATCGACGACACCGGTGATCACCATCCCGCCGTAACTGTGCCCCGCCAGGACCACGTCGGTCAGTTCCTCGAAGACCAGCGTATTGACGATGTCGTCGATGTGCGTCGTCAGACCGGTCTCGCGCGTCGCCAGATGGACCCGCTCGCCCAGCCCGGTCAGCGTGGGCGTATACACGACATGCCCCGCTGCCCGCAGGCGCGGCGCGACCTTCCGCCAGACCCAGCCCCCCGCCGTGGTGCCATGAACCAGCACAACCGTCGCCATCGTGCCCTCCCCCAGTTGTCACCGATCCTGCACTGCCGGTATTCTCGCACGTCCGTCGCACCGGGATACGGCGCGCGGGCACCAGCGCGCCGCCGGACGCAAAACGGGGCGGGGCCACACGGCCCCGCCCCGACGTCATCGAGAGGATGCTAGGCCGGTTTGAGCGACCCGTCGAGGAGCTTCATCGTGACGAAGCTATCGGCGTAGGCGCTGTTCTTGAGGATGACATCGTCATCCTTCGGCCAGCCGACGACGCGGAGCTTGCTGCCGTTATCGAGGACCGGGTTGTTCCCGAAGCGCTCGTAGAGGGGGTACATCGGCAGCAACTCGTTGAACGCGAGGGCGATCTTGGTGACCGCCGCCTTCTGCGCCGCCGCGTCGGTCCCCTGGCCGGATTGGATCGTCAGTTGCTCCAGATCGACATCGCCCACGGTGTCGGTCGTCTGCTTCAGCGGGAAGTTCATCCCCTTGCCGCCCGCATTCGCGGCGCGCCCGGCGTTGTAGTAGAGGAACCCCTGATCGTAGGAGAACTGCGGGTGCGGCTGCGTGCTGCTCCCCCAGGTGCGGATAGCGAGTTGGAAATTCCCCTTCCAGACATCGGTATCGACCTGCGCGAAGTTGATCGTCCGCACCGCCGTCTTGATGCCGAATTTGGTCAGCTGATCGGCGACATCCTGGGCGCTGGCCGAGTGGTCGGCGTACTCCGCAGCGCAGACCACCTCGTAGTCCCCAACCTTGGTGCCGTCCTTCGTTGTCCAGGAGCCGTCGCCCCCCTTCTTCCAACCGGCCTCGGTCAGCAATTGCTCTGCCTTCTTCGTGTCGTAGGGATAGGTATTCAGCTTCTTGACATCGTCGGCGGAGAGCCACTGCGGCACCAGCGTATCGGCGATACCGGCCATATAGTTGATCTTCCCGCCGGACTCGCCGTAGGTGACCTGGGCGTTCTGCGGGCGATTGATCGCGTAAGCGAGCGCCTGCCGCACCTTCTTGTCGCCGAAGACCGGGCCGAGCTTGTCGAAGTTGATGATCAGCGCCGCGCCGCTGTAGGTCGGCGGGCGGACGATCCGCAGGCCGAGTCCCTTGAACGCCTCCTCGGTGGCGGGCGGGAAGCCGTGCGTGGCGTAGTCCACGTCGCGCGCGAGGACGACCGGCGTGATGTCCGGCGTCTCGCCGTTGTAGATGATGACCTTGTCGAAGGCGACCTTGTCCGCCACCCAGGAGGTCGGCACCTTGGTCAGCGTCACCTGCGCGTTCGTGAGACTGCTGGCGTCGATCTTGAACGGCCCGGTGGTGATCATCTCCTTCGGGCGGAACTGCTGGAAGTCCTGATTGAGCTGCTTGAACTCGTTGCTGTCGGTCGTCTTGCCGGAGGTGAAGATATCCTGCACCTTCTTCGACCACTCGCCGAAGGTGGCGTCGGAGCGCATATTCTCGCGGATCACGTAGCGCTCGACGACCGACGACGGCTTGTTCATGTGGAAGACGACGCCCGAATCGCCATCGGCCTTCACCTCATCGATGAAGTTCCAGACCGGCTGGCGCAGCAGGCGCAGCAGGGTGAAGGTGGTGATCACGTCCTGCGGCCCGAAGTCCTTGCCGTCGCTCCACTTGACCCCCTTGCGGAGGGTGACGCGGAAGTTATCGCCATCAAACTTCCAGTCGGTGGCGAGGAGCTGGGTGTACTTGCTCTCCTGCCAGTAGAGCATCCCCAGCGGCATCTCCAGGATGTCGCGGTAGAGGCCATCGGAGAGGATCCGCTTCGGGATGCCGTTGATCGAGTTGAAGTGCCCCTCCGGCGGGACCGGGTACGGCCAGGCACCGTGGAACTCGCCGCCCTTCTTGCCGCTCGGCGCCGTTGTAGGCGCGGCGCTCGCGGCTGCGCTCGGTGCGGACGACGCGCCGCTGACCGCCGTGGGTGCCGCGCTCGCGGCAGGGGCGCTGCTCGCCGCCGATCCCGTGGTCGGGGTCGTGCTCGTCGTGCCGCAGGCGGCCAGGATCGCCGCCACGAACGCACCCGCCCCGACGCCGATGAAGCGTCGTCGGGTCACGATGCCATCGCCGGAACGTTCCGGCACGGGAAGGATCTGCCACTCTTGATCGGCCATCGCTACCATGCCTCCTCGATCGGGCCAGACGGCCCACACACCGGTGACTATCACGCTTCGGACGGGTGCTTCTCAGCGACCGCGCCCGCTCAGCGACCCACGAACCGCACGAATGCCACGACCAGGACGGCGAAGATGACGCCGATGGCGAGGGTGAAGACGGTGATGCTGAACTCGGCGGTCCCCGGCTTCAAGAAGAAGAGGAGCTCCCCCGCCGAGAGGATCAGGAAACTGGCGATACGAAAACCGGCCTTGCCGAGTTGCGGGTCCATCGGTGCCCTCCGAACGTGGGATCAGTCTGCAGCGACGGCTTCCGGCGCGGCGATAGCCCCGGTGCGTTCGCGCGCGATGACGTGGCAGGAGGAAAACCGTCCCTCCTCGATCGGCACCAGGGTCGGACGCACGGTATCGCAGAGCCCCTGTTCCCAGATCGGGCAGCGCGGGTGGAAGGTGCAGCCGGACGGCAGACGCAGCAGGCTGGGGATGTCGGCGCTGCGGAGGGTCGTGCCGCTCCGCAGGCGGGGGCGATCCGGGTCCGGCTCGGGGATCGCCGCCAGCAACGCTCGTGTGTATGCGTGGACCGGATCGGCGATCACCCCCGGCGTGCGCCCATACTCCACCAGTCGCCCCAGATACATCACCCCGATATCGCCGCTCCAGGCGAAGTACTTGGCGATCGCCAGGTCGTGCGTGATGAAGACGAAGGTGACGCCCAACTCCTCGCGCAGCTTCAGCAGCATGTTCAGGATGCTGACCCGCAGCGACACGTCCACCATCGACACCGCCTCGTCGGCGATGATCACGCGCGGATTCAGCGTTAGCGCGCGCGCCACCGAGACGCGCTGGCGCTGCCCGCCGCTCAGTTGGTGCGGGTAGACGTGCAGGAAATTCTCCGCCGGGGTCAGCCCCACCAGCGTCAGCAGCTCCTGCGCGCGCGCGATCGCCGCCGCCTTGTTCGGCACGATCGCGTGCTTCAGCAGCGGCGCGGCCAGCGTCTGATAGATCGTGCGGATCGGGTTCAACGAGGCGTAGGGGTCCTGGTGGACGATCTGCACCGCGCGCCGGAACTCGCCCAGCCGCTCGCCGCGCAGCCCCGCGATATCCTCCCCGGCGTAGCGCATCTGCCCGCTCGTCGGGGGGCGCAACCCGGCGATTATCTTCGCGGTCGTCGTCTTGCCACTGCCGCTCTCCCCGACGAGGCAGAGAACCTGCCCCGCCTCGATCGTCAGCGAGAGATCCTCCACCGCGCGCACCGGACCGGCGCGCGTACCGAAGATCTGGCTAACCCCGTCCAACTCGATCAGCGGCGTGCCCGCGCGGGGTGGGGCGCTCATGGCGCGACCTCCAGGACTTCACGGTGGAACTCCACCTGCGCGGTGTGGATGCACGCGGCGCTATGCCCCGCCCCCACCGGGATCAGCTGGCGGGTCCGCGGCCGTGCATTCCTCGGTCGCGTAGGAGCAGCGCGGGTGGAACCGGCAGCCGACGGGCGGGTCGAGCAGGCTCGGCGGCGAGCCGGGGATCGACTTCAGCGCAACCAACCCGCCGCCGATCGGCGGGACCGCCCCCAACAGGCCGACCGTATACGGATGTTTCGGACGGTAGAAGAGCTCGCGCACCGCTCCGGTCTCCACCACGCGCCCGGCGTACATCGTGGCGACCCGATCGGCCAGTTCGGCGGCGATCGCCAGATCGTGCGAGATGAAGATCATCGCGAAGCCGAGGCGGGTCCGCAGATCGAGCAGCACGTCCATGATCGTGCGTTGCGTCAGGATATCGAGCGCGGTCGTCGGCTCATCGAGGATCAGCAGTTGCGGATCGAGGAGCAGGCTCACCGCGATCGCCACGCGCTGGCGCATCCCGCCGCTCAGTTCATGCGGATATGCGGGGAGGACCCGCTCGGGGTCGAGTTGCACCAGGCGCAATAGTTCGGCGGCGCGCTCGCGGACCTCCGCCTGCTTGGCGCCGGGGCGGTGGGCGCGCACCGTGTCGAACATCTGATCCCAGACGCGCAGCACCGGGTTCATGGCGTTGAGCGCCGATTGGAAGACCATCGCGCACTCCTCCCAGCGGAACCGGCGCAACGCCTCCTTCCGCAGCGCCAGCACATCGATGGCCCGCCCGTCGCGCGCGCGATACTCGATGCTGCCGGTCGGGATCCGCGCCGTCTGCGGCAGCAGCCGCATGATCCCCAGGCCGAGGGTCGATTTTCCGGAACCGCTCTCGCCGATCAGCGCCAGCGCCTCGCCCGCGTGCAGATCGAAGGTGACCTCGCGCGCCGCGCGGACCGGCCCCTTCCCGGTGCGATATTCGATCGCCAGGTCGCGGATACTCAGGATCGGTTGCCCACCCCGCGCGGGCGTCGCCGCCGTCATCGTCGCCCGTCCCCTCTCCGCTCAGTCATTCTGCCGCAGGCGCGGGTTGAAGATGTCCTCCAGCGAGCGGGTCATGGTGACCAGCGCCAGTTGCAGGATGGCGATCGCCGGGACCGGGGACATGATGTACCAGAAGCTATTCTGGAAGTAGATCGCGCCGCGCGCATTGGCGAGATTGATCATGATCCCCCAGTTATCGCCGGATAGCGGTGCCAGGCCCAGGAAGTAGAGGGCGATCTGCGCGTAGATGGCGTTGGTCATCCCGATCGCGAAGTTGATCGCGATGTAGGAGCGCATGTTCGGCAGGATCTCACGGAAGAGGATGTGCGCGGTGCCGAGATCGAGCGTCTGCGCCGCCTCCACGTAGTCGCGCTCTCGCAGCGAGAGCACCTGCGCGCGGATCGCGCGCAGCAGGGTCGGCCAGGCCAGCACGGCGATGATCAGGGCGAGTTGCCAGGCGGTGCGGAAGCTGACGAAGGCCGCGAGAACCGCCAGGAGCGGCAACTGCGGGACCGTCAGCACGACATCGGCGGCACCGGTGATCAGCGAATCGACCCACCCCCCGGCGTAGGCGGCGAGCGAGCCGAAGGCGACCGCGATGAGCGTCGTCAGCGTGGCCGCGATGAAACCAACGATCAACACCGTCTGTCCGCCACGGATCAGCTGCGCCAGCACGTCGCGCCCCTGGAAATCGGTGCCGAGCGGGTTGGCACTCGTCGGGGGCTTGAGGATCTGCAAGGTGTTCGTTTCCCCGGCGGCGACGAAGATCGGCCCGACGAACGAGATAACGACGATCAGCGCGACGACGATGAAGCCGATGAAGCCCACCGTATTCCGCCGCATCATCCGCAGCAGCCCGACGCTGCCGTCCCCGAGGCGTCGCGCGGCGCTCGGACCGGCGACGACCGCCTGATCGGTGACGAGTTGCGACATCGCTCTCCCTCCCGGTAGCCCGACGAGCGTCGAGCGCTCGTCGCTTCCGCTTACTCCTGGGTCGCGCCGACGCGGATGCGCGGATCGAGGCGGCTGTAGAGGAGGTCCGCCGCGAGGTTCGAGGCGACGACCGAGAAGGTGATCACCAGGAAGATCCCCTGCATCACCGGATAATCGCGCTGATTGATCACGTTGCCGAGGATCAGCCCGATCCCCTGATACTGGAAGACCTTCTCCACCAGGAGCGAGCCGCCGACCACGAAGCCGATCGCGACCGCGAGTTGCGTGAAGAGGGGGAGGACGGCATTGCGCCCGACGTAGGCGACGGTGATCCGCCCATCCTTGAGGCCGCGCGCCCGCGCCGCCGTGACGTAGTCCTCATCGAGCGCGGCCAGGGTGCTGCTCTTCATCAGCAGCATCCAGGTGCCGATCGTCGTCAGGACGTAGGTGAGGATCGGCAGCGCGGCGTGGTGGAGCGCATCCCGGAAGAAGGAAAGGTTCAGGCCGGGCGTGACCCCCGGCGAGAACGAGCCGCGCATGTCGGTGATCGGCAGCCAGCCGAGGCGGACGCCGAAGAAGACGACGATCATGATCGCGATCAGGTAGTTGGGATCGAGTGAAAAAAGGAGCCGAGCGCGGAGAGGAGGTGGTCGAGGAACGATTCGCGGCGGTAGGCCATCAACATCCCGAGACCGATCCCCGCCGTGAAGGCGATCAGCAGGCCGAGGCCGACGCTGAACAGGGTCCAGGGGAGATATTGCAGGATGATGCTGCCGACCGGCGTGCCGGAGGAGGTCAGGGACTTGCCGAGGTTCCCTTGCACCAACTGCCCCAGGAACGAGAGGTATTGCGTCACCTTCGATTCGCGCGGGTCGATGGAGTAGAGGGCCGAGGCCGCCGCCGCCGCCTCCCCACTAGGAGATGCCGTACTCGCCCATCTGTTGCGAGATGTAGACATCGATCGGGCTGCCGGGGAGGCGGCGGATCACGAAGAAGGTCAGCGTGGTGACCAGCCAGATCGTGAAGAGCGCCTTACCGATACGCCGCACCGCATAGTTCCGCCGGAATTGCGCGAAGGGCACCGTGAACGCGGGCCGAGGCCGACGCTTCGCCCGCGGGATACCGCCGCTCCTGGTCGTCGTAGCCATCGCCCCTCCTCAGACAATCACCGAAGGGTCGCCCAAATAGCACCAGATAGCCCTGGAAGAGCACCAGAAGCTGGAGGCGCTGCCGAGGCGGCGGATACGACATCGTATCGATCAGTCTGCGGGGAAGGATACGCCGCCCCGCGATGCTTGTCAAATCCGCTGCCTTCCCGAGCGCAGCAGGATGAGGCAGCCAGGACGCGCCACTAGCCGAGCAGGCCCGCGGGACAAGCGACCGGCTCGTGGCGCTGCGCGGAGGCGTAGGCGCACAAGGCGACCTCCAGGGCGCGCAACCCATCTTCCCCGGTCACAGGCGGCACGGAATCATCGCGAATCGCGTCAA
>JAABUR0100004488.1_pt1 | contig 18619 bp, 19 predicted proteins | sample 5560091 | NCBI WGS metagenome assembly JAABUR01 (sample SAMN10711879, study PRJNA513375) | rock metagenome | isolation source: Antarctica rocks | place: Antarctica: Victoria Land, University Valley sud | reverse complement strand
CTATGGGTCCGCAATGAGGTGGACGACAACAGCAATGTGGTGTCGACATACTCTTCTGTCAATTCTGACAGTCTTTATGTGAGCTCTGGCACCACTACTATTGACGCTGCCAAACCCGCCTTCGTGCCACTTGCGGCACACCGCCACCGTTCTCCATCCCACCATGTCCAACACGTGAGCCACCATTCTTTCCATCAATGCATGGAGCATCACAGATACGTGTACAAAGAAGGTTTACCTCAATATTATACCTTGGCGCGGTGCCTCGGTGATAATAGGCCGGGAGGCGCGGAATTGGCACGCATGGAGGAGTATAAGAGATCGTATGGGGCAAGCGATTGAAGCTTTCCTTTTTTTTGATAAGTATTCAAGGGGGGGCGTATTGATACCCTAAAAGATTAGATAGAAAGACAGCAGGCAAGCGGCAACATGCCATGCTGCACTTTGGCCTTACATGTCGCTATGTGGGTCCGAAGGGGATCTCAGAGATTAAGCACTGGAAAGGCAACTTCACCATTGATCCTAGGGCGCGGAGTTGCGGATGCAGACTTGTTGTCAAGCCAATCGAGCTTTTTCTATCATAGGATAACTATCGATCTCGTTCCTGCCAAATCCTTGAGTTCTGTCAACCTTTACACTGGCGATGGGAACATCACCAAGAGTGACGCCGACTTCCGTTTCGCCGCCGATGTGACATGGGGCCGCTTACACCTTTGAGTGATAGTAAGAGAATATTTAATCTCTGCCAACGAGGGATCTCTAGCACAAGGCTGGGGTTCGGGCCGCTCACTCCTAAGAAGAAACGTACCCGAGAGGGCCGGTGGCGGTGGACCAGGAGACTGTTTGCAAGATCACTAAAGCCAAGCGCACCAGACCGCCCGAAGAGCGTCTCGAACGGGCGAATCTAACGGTAGGGTGCGTCTCAAGGATGACTTTCAATGGACTTTACGACCAAGTATCCAAATACTCGCGTGGAACGACGCCGGAATTCCTTGATAAAAAGATGAGAGTGGTCGATCGGGACGTTATGTTTGATGGTTCCGAGTATCTTCCAGGCCAGAAATGGGCCATTGCCAGCACATCCGGGCAGCCCCTCAGAGCAGACCCGTCCGAGCTTCACGAAAGAAATCTACCCTGTGCGTAGCTGCTTCCTTGGTTGATTTCCTGTTCCTCTTTGTTTCCGAGACGGTCATGAATCAACCTGAAGATAAAATCCAAGCCATCACCGCTCTCTCGCTAACAGAAAAAATTGAGGTTCAGGGTACGACTGTTCCCTTTACAAACATTCTCGCCAGCTTCGAGAATCATAAACTTCCCCCACATCCTATCCATATCCAATATGCCCTTTATCAATCCCAGTCCAGGCGTCTTCAATGGGCTTATTCATGGTTTGGCACCCTAGAAAACCAAGGTTGCAGCGATCCTGCTCGGAAATCCGAAGACATACCAGCTATTACTGTCGCCTTCTTTCAAAGACAATTAGAATAGGTCGCCATCTCATGTTCTCGATATCAGCAGCTCTAGAGCATAGGGTTCCTGCAATAACGAAGATCACAATCTTTATAGCATGGACACCGCTGGCGACACGCAGGCACTGCGTGCCCTAACCCGGCATTTTTGCAACCATCGCGATCTCAAACCCAGCACTTTACATTGCTTGCTCGCTCATTGCAAGATGGCTTAGCAAATATCGGGCCCATGTTGCCCAATCCCGCAAGCCCGCGACGCCGCCATATTCCCCCACATCAAGTGGCGCGGAAGGTGTGTGGTAGGAAATCTTGGTCGGAGTACGAGAGTCACACGAACAATCGAAGGATACGGCTTCTCGAAGCAGCCAATAGGTCGCCACATGTCACAGCCCGTGGCAATGCGGGAGGCACATGAGTACAGGAACATTGAGAAAGGGCGGCCGGGGGGCTGTTCCCAAGATCGCCAAAGAGCAAGAGCAGGGAGGTAGAACCGGAGGGGGTTATCCTCAAAGGATACTGTGGAAAAACAGCACGTGTAGAGACCAAGAGGCTCTGCAAGATCGCCCAAGGCGAATGTGCTAGACCGTGCCGAGCGAGGACCCTCAGGGGATACCTCTCATTTTGGGAACATGTACAGAAGGGTCCTGTAGATGGTGTTTTGTAGAATAGGTGTTTAAGAAATTGAGTCCGGTGTGCAACCATGGTGTTTATTCTTCACGTGATAATTTTCTTTTCTTTTTTGTTTTTTCTTTCTGGGACCTTGTGAGGCAAGTGATGTGCCATTGCCAGCAGGCTTTGCGGTAGGTGTATAGAACCGGTCAAAGTGTTAAGAGTGAGTGTGTGACGGTTCAGCCTTGTATATGGTCACTTACTAACTTCATCGTTGTCCCCTACCGCACCATCGCGGTACCGTTCGCGGCGTTGGAGACGTCTCTTTTCTTGTTTATAGTTCATTTCTAGAGAGTCTTGTAGTGAGGAACACAAGAAGTGGTGCTTGATCTGAACGCTCGATGAGAGGCGGCTTAGCTTACTGTTCTGTGTAGATCAAGGCGTTCTGGGCTTACTGGTGCTTAAAAGTTCTTTGAGAGCTTACTGACAGCAGGGGCTTTCACATTCACTCGCAAATTGATCACCTTGAGCCACAAGCTCACGCAAAGTAGCAGTGGCCATAGTTACGTCTTCAGTGGTAGAGTAATGATACCTTAAGGGATCGTATGAACATACGCTATGTGGGTTATCTTATACTACCTACATCCGGTTCACCTATTTGCACATGAAGGTGTCACCAGAGGGCGCCCCGAAGAGCTCGCGGTCGTCAAAGTAGCCGAGGTTGTATGGGATGTCGACACATTTCATTCCTCCTGTGGGGCCAACGTGCGGGCAGTGTATCTAAATCACGTCGAGTCAGGACGAAATCCGTGTACTAGGTGATAGTACTGCACTTACCGATGGCCGGATCCTAGCCAGCAAGATATGAATTTCCCGACAGGTCACGCTGTCCGCCCAGATATTGTCATAATCACCGAAGGCCTTGTGCGCCAAGGTGTTCTCGCAGGTGGCCGTGCTGTTGTACTGGGTGTTGGGGCCGGTACAGAGCTGTTGGATGGTACCGCACAAGCCTCCAATCACAGCCTGCTGCTCTGCGGGAGAATATGGAGCGACGGTTGACACGCCGGTCTGGAAGGCGGATGTGTAGAGGCGAATGTTAGGGATCCAGGCTTCGTACTTGGTGACTGCGCCGGCATGGTCGAATTCCCAGAAGGCAATCTATGGGCATGGGTAAGCTGCTATTCTTCAAAGCCGAAGAACGGAAGACACGACACATACCTGCTTCAAGGTGGTAAGGTATTTGCCGTTGTCGGTAGAATTCGGGTTGACAACACTGTTGGTGAAGTACACAGTTGATGCCGCAATGTTTGGGCAACCAGATGTGAACTCGACAACTTGAGCTTTGGTGAAGGCGCCATAGACCGGAGGCAGAGGAATCGGAGCCAATGCGAAAAAGTATTCAGTCGAGTCGTCGAAGCCCGAGAAGTTTCCTACGGGGGTAATCCGGCCAGTGGCATTAGCGGCAAAGAGCCCTGATGGGACGGACGCTGACCCATTGGCGACGAAGGCAAGATTGCTTGGGTAGACGGTCAGGTTGTAAATTTTCGAGACTGTGTCAAAGTTGCGCTTTTGGTACGAATGGTCGTCCTTGTCGTACGCCAACGTCGTGCTAGTGAAGGCAAGGCACAGCGCTACAATGATGGAGAGCCTGAAGGCGATAGCCATGATGTGTGAGAGCTTGTTTTGGAAGGTTTTGATTATCCCAGAGGTAAGAATATCATCAGAGGCAAGTCAAGTGAAGTACTTGTGTCTGTACGGAGGTCATGATGACTCCCAACACCGGTGTCAACGCAGGCGACACATGCGACAGCGCTATGCCACCCCATGCGACACGGGGAATGGTTGGGATCTTGTGAAAGGTCGATGATGGTCTTCCAATAATGAGCAGCCGAAGGGAAGGGGTGCGTATAGAAAAGAACAAAACCACAACACCATTGTACCAGCGCCATTAGGAATCGAACCTACTATAACTAGGTTCGTTGGCTGCCCGAGCAAGTCTGTTACCAATGGAAAGCAACGCAGTTTTCGGCCTTAGCTCACTCAGAGCTTATTAGGTAATTTCATTAACTTGCCTCAGGACCTCAAACGAAGTAGTTGAAACCTAACCCCTTCGAGGCTAGGTAGGTGCGCTACACCTTTTCGGGTAAGCGGCGACGACTAAGCCCCTTTGGGTTAGCTCCTTGCTTACTACGTAAGTTTCAACTACTACGTCTGAGCGTCGCACAGTAGCTCAGATTACAGTCTGATATTCATTCAATATTGAATAATATCAAATTCTGCAGCGATTTTATCTTTTATGATAAATAAACAAATATAGTGATATTATAACGAAAATATTTTACATAATTGATTGTATTAAATATCTACACATAAGTACAATCTGAAGATAATTGCATTGCAACGATCACAGCTACATTGATAGACATCAAAGTATTCGAGATGAGACTGATAATTTTTATGACTTTAGTGAAGTCAAACAACAATGACATAATATAGATTTTGAAATACAAGTTCAGCGCAATAATGATCAATTATGAGTTATCTATGATTTGTTTTATGTGATGATGAGCTTGAAGATCTTGACTTTTGCAGCGATCTTACTTTTTGCATTCTTAAGCATCTGAACAGTCTGTTCGTTCTGACTCTCAGAAGTCTGCACTACAGTCTTGTATTTCATCTTGAAGTTGAATTTGTCACAACGAAATGTCTTATGCAAAAGACGAATGAAATACATCTGTTTTCTAAATCTCTCGTCGCTCATTAAGCAGTGTAAATCACGTCATCACTTATAATAGTAGTCAGTCTCATTCTGCGTAATGATCATTTCATCAATATTCATTTCTTCAACATTAATGTACATTTTGATGACATTTTCAAGAAGCACGCATGTTGCTTAAATCATGCTCATTTTATTCAGATCTGCAGATCAATTGTGATGTAGTGAATCAATCTTCATCTTGTCGATAACACAAAAGATGATGAGATCATCGATGCAAATGTTGACTGTAGAAATTTTCTCAATCTTGCTAAGATTGCTCTTGATAAACAAAAGATAATGATCATACTTGTCGTATAATACAAACATCTCATCTACAGCTGCAACGACTGATGAATGATCAGAATTGTAGACGTTGTAATGATTGATAATGTATTTCGAAAATGTGACTATTGATGAGCATGATGCATGTTTAATGAACTTCTTGTTCTTTTTAGTGAAACTGTCGACGATTGAGAAATTGAAGTCAGAGATCAAGTCACTCAACATGATCACTGTCATACATTTCTTCTTGATGCTAAATGCAAATGTCAAAAAATGAGATTTCTTGAACTTATTCTTTTTCTTAAAGTTGAATTTTCTCTTGACTGCGTTTGCTATGAAAGATTAAACTCTTTATCATTGAGAAACATTGAATCATTTGCATCAACATCAATTTCTGAAGAACTGTTCTCATCTGACATCATCTCAATCTCATTTCTTCTCATGAATTAATCATCTTTTCTGCAAGAAGTGTTGAGCGTTGTTCTCAAGATACTTTTCTTTTGAATCTTCTGCTTTTCAGCAGTCTCAAAAGATTTAGACGCGAACTTCGTCTTAGAACTACTAGCGTCGATCTTTTTGACAGTCATCGAGAATGAGTCAACAGCTTCAAGAAACTTAGTCACAAGCTTAGTCTTAGAATTACTAGCATTGATCTTTTCAACAGTCAACGAGAATGAGATTGTTACGATTCTAGTCTTCGTTTATTCTACGACTAGTCTTCGTCTTGATTTCATTCTAATTGAGTCTAGCGAGAATCTGAGCTAGATGTGATGTTATCGAGTCTCTGCGTTCATATGTGTAAGACGTCAACCCTTTTGAGCCTAGCACAGAACTGAGAAATGCACATATAAGAATCAAGTTCTTTTCTGTAGCTACTTTTCTTTCTTAGCATTTATCTATTAGTTAAATGACATCTCTATGACTTGCTCTAGATCGATTTCTAACAGTAGATAAATGCTAATCAACTACTCTGCTATCAACGTGTAGATGATACGAAATAATCTACTTCTATTCAGAAAATTCGCAAGAAATTCTTTGAATTACTTTCATCAAAATATACATTCAAATTTACTCAAATTTATCAAATCAATCACTCAATCTTATCACAACAAAATTGATCTAGTGATAGATATGCAAATTGATTCTCTTCGATTTTCGAATTTTATCTCTAGTCAGAAATCGATTGTTCTACTCTCAAGCAACAAGACAATCACGAAACAGAAGAGTTTGACTTCTACTCATATATTAAAGAGATCTTTCACTACATCTCAACTCAGTCTGAAATCACTCTCTTTCAGTCAGTTTAATGAGCAGTCAGTTAAATTAATTGAACAGTTAAAATCGCGTGACGCGGCTTTAACTAGCGTCAAAATTTCTAAATCAACGTCAGGTTCAACAAACATTGCAATAATAGAGACTGCGACTTATAGAATGTTAGTCAAACGATCAGACGTGAAGACTTTTGCTGTTATCATCTTGAAAATTGATCGACTCATAACTACAGTTGAAAATAAGCTTGAAGAAGTAAATCTGCATAAGCTTTCACACGTTGAGATTCTTGAAAAGATCAAAGTCAAGCTTCTTCTCAAGTATCATGACTATCTAGACATGTTCGATCGAGCTATGATTGATCAGCTATCATCTCATCATTTCTACGATCACAAAATTGAGTTGATCAACGAAGAAACATTCTTTCAAAGCAGACTTTATCAGATGTTTGATCACAAACTTCAGAAGATAAAGAAGTACCTGATTGAATAAAACATTGATCTTCGCTCGCGAAGCTTTGATCAAAACACGAGAGCAAATGATGAATCAAGCTAACAAGCATAAAAAGAAAGTCAATTACAAGATTGAATCAAAGATGTTTCTGAATGAACGAAACATCATTACAGCGAAATCTTTCAAAAAGCTGAATGACAAAATGCTTGATTCATTTCAAATCATCAACTCTGTTGTCTCATTCTATAAATTGAAACTATCAGACACTATGCATATACATGACGTGTTTCATTCAGATCTTCTTCGTTCTGTCGTCAATGATTCTCTGTCTGATCAAAAGAATGAATCTTCGAAATCAATAGTGATAAATGATGAAGACGAATGAAAAATCGACAATATATTGAACTTTCAACGTTACAGAAGACAACTTCAATATAGAGTCAAATAAAAGAGTTATGACAACGATCTCAACTGATATAACGCTGATGATGACAAGTTTATGAATGCTCAAGAGATAGTTGATGACTTTCATATCAAATATTCAAGAAAATCGCACTAGAAACAACATTCATGCGAACATGAATAGTTGAGAAAAAGAAGTAATATTACGATTCTAGTCTTCGTCTATTCTATGACTAGTCTTCGTCTTGATTTCATTCTAATTGAGTCTAGCGAGAATCTGAGCTAGATGTGATGTCATCAAATTTCTGCGTTCATATGTGTAAGACATCAACTCTTTCAAGCCTAGCACAGAGCTGAGAAATGCACATATAAGAATCAAGTTCTTTTCTGTAGCTACTTTTCTTTCTTAGCATTTATTTATTAGTTAAATGACATTTCTATGACTTGCTCTAGATTGATCTCTAACAAAGATGACAGACATGTTCATCATTAACTATACATGAGCGTCAGTAAGATCTGATACATAAGTGAATAGAGTTGAAGAAAGAACATACAATGTCATTGATCATATGAAGATCGACAGTAATGTTTTCAGTGTTCATCATGTAGATTAATATTGTTTTCTTCAAAATGATAATGATTGTGTGATTCTTGAAAATTGTTGATTTTTTTAGAAATTGAGTTTCTAAAAATGTGTGTTGAGTGAGTGAAGTGTTTGAGTTTTTAAAGTTGATTATGATCTTTGTTTTGAAACTCTATACAGCACAACTGTAAAGTCACGCAGCGTAACTTTACTGATGATCTCATCAAACTGTCAATTGTTATCAGAAAAACATACTATATTGAGCGAGCAGAGTTAATGTTCAGTGAAGCATTTGTGTTGAATGTTTGATTGTTGTGATCGTGATGACAGATAACAAGTTGATCATGATAAAGTGTTGAAGATTTTGATGATCTTGAAGTTTGTAAATAAAACTTATTTATTTTGTTGAAGTTCTGATTCTTTCACATTTCAAATCTCAATTCATCAGTGAAACTCAATGATTCAATTTCAACATCTTTGTTCTATCATTAATGTTCATTCTGATCGCGCTATCTTACATTTCAATGTTCTCATAATGAAGAAGAGTATCAGCTCAACTATGACAGCAATATCATCTTTTGATCAGCTGAGACTTCAGATAGACTTCTTCTTTGAGATAGATTTTAGAAAACTCATCAACAAGTGAGTGTTAAATCATGAAAGTGACGAAAATCAGCTTAGAGAAATCTTGAATATTTTTAAACAAGCTGAACTGTATGTTGAAGAACTAAACGATGTTGTTATGAAAGTCTGAGAAATGCTGATCGATGAAAAAATACGAAAAGCAAAGTTCAAGACAAAGAATGATGTTATCAAGATGATCAACATTTTATTTTTGAAGAACTTTCGCGCTCATGCTCAATTAAGTCGAAATAGAAAGAAGCGCTATATTGTCATCATCAAGACGAAATGAGAAATAAATGTACAAGATTGATGATTCAAGATTCTGAGCAAGAACTATCTTAACAATGTTGTGTCTGTTGCAAAAGACTGAATCTTTGAGCTGACAAGCAATTTGATTCGAAAGATTATCATGAATCATCTGCAAAAAACTCAATTAGATCAAAACTCAACTCGATCGATTATCACAAAGAATTGAAGAGACATGCAATTACTTAATGAGAATGAGATCAAAGTATTACTTTCTCAAGCGTTGATTTCAAATCACGAGCTTGTCAGATTCAAGAACTCAAGCATTCAGCTATTTAAGAAATGAGCATTCGCAGTTGAAGAAATCAATCTTGACATTGAGTCAGGTAAAATAGATGATGATGATGTTGTCATGAACTCAAAAAATGAGAATACAAGCATGCTCAATTTCAAGAAAGATGAAAGCAATATGAGCTCAGCGAAGTTCGAACATATCAATAAAGTCAACAGCGCAGATGATAAAGACAAGATTAGCATCATTATTTATTGCAAGAAGAAACATTCGAGCTGCATTTGCAGAGACATTGAGTTTAGTTTGCTAGAAAGATTAAGATGTAAGAATGCAAGAACGTCTGATATAAAGACAGAGATTAAATGTATTAAAGTGTTACGATGCATCATAGCATGCAAGTTGAATGAAAAATTTCTCAAACACATCTGTCATTGACATCTTCATGCTCTTGTTGATCATTTTGATCTTCAGATAAAGAAATTAAATACAGCTGAGTTGAGAAAACATCTTGAGACGTGCTGAAACAATTAAAATGATTTGATTGCATTCAAGATGACTTCTGAGCATATCTTCTGATTTCAACTGAATGCTCAGTTACAGATAAAAGATAATCTGCATGATGTTTATGCAAAGTGAGTGATCAGACAGAGCATTGTCGCTAGATCAAGCGTAATACAAGTCAAAGTCATTGTCAATGAGATCGACGAGTCGAAAGCATAAGTAGAGTGAAAAATGAATGAAAATCTATTGATTCAGAATATGTTTGTTTGACTGTGAGTTGAAATTGATAGTGAGAAAGAACATGAGACGATCATCAACAATATGATTCTGAAGAAATTTGATATGTATCTTTATCATCAGCGTGAATGAAACAATCAATCAAATAAAGAATGACTGAGAATGATGTTTTATTTCTTGAGTCAACAAATCATGCAGCAGAATATTGAATACTGAGTGCTTTACGCATGTCTTTGATTAAACAGAAACATTTAACTGATTTCATATTTTTATTACGTCAAGTTTGTAACTTCTGACAACTCAACATTCTTTTGTCACATAAACATGAGCATTTCTAAGTATCTTGTTGACGATTATGAGAGAAACATTATTCAGAGATCATTATTCTTAAATGACAAGAGTTTCAAGAGATGCATCGAGATAGTTTCTGATTTTCACAAGCATATAGAGAAGTGATGAGCGAAAGTGAAGACACGTGAAATGATGATCAATGATCATATTCACGATCTGAAGAACATCTGATTGAAAGAAAATGTCATCAAGTATGATGATTTCATTTTCGTTTTCTGTCAGCAAGATGAAGTTCATGTTATGAGATCAGAGATTCTTCACAAGTCAACTCATAACAACGATGACATTAAATGTAAAATCATTCTTTCTTGATTTGTTGCAGTGAGTCAGAATGATCAGACATTGAATAATGAGAAATTCGACAAGTGAAGAAATATCGCGCGCGTTTACGCTACTCAGAAAGTCATCAATCTCACACTTTCTGATCTGATCAATAGATTCAAGCTCATTCTCTACAGATTTTCAGCGTCAACACAACTATATTTAAACAGCTTAATCAGTCAAACGTTGATTTGTAGAATCATCTGAAATGATTCTGTTGTACAAGCTCAGACAAATGTGATGTTGAGAGTGAATCATGAATGAGCTGATTGCGCTATTAACAGACATTGATTTGAAGCGCTGCGAACGTTTAGAAAAGTTTACAATATGATGAAGATGATCGAGAGATTATTTTATGAAGCAGATAGTTTTTTCAATAGATAAATAGAAATAAGTAAAATGTCATTTTTTTATAAACATTTTAACAAAGCTTTTCATCTTTCAGATGAACTCTTTCTCTGATTGATTGAATGAATGATAAAGTCGCGTCGCGCTGTTTTAACTAGTTTAAATTATTTGATCGTCTCTCTCTGTTTAATAGAATAAACGATAAAGTTGCATCATGCTGTTTTAACTCGTTCAAATTCTTTGATTGTCTTTCTTTGTTTGATAGAATGAACAATAAAGTCGTGTCACGCTGTTTTAACTAGTTCAAATTCTTTAATCTTTACTACAAATATAAATCATACATTGACATTGAGAAAAAAGAAGAGAAGTGATGTCAATTTCTGTTGATGATAACTATCATTAATGCGTTTGAAAATTGACTCATCATTACGTTGAAAGAAACGATCATAGAAAAACGAAATTTTAAAAGCAAGATCTTAAATTCAACGAACTCGTGATAAACTCACATATGTTAAATCTTGACAGAAGTTCAACATAGCAAGATTGAGAATCACTTTGACTAAGATAAGTCTTTGACTTTTGTGAATGATGATAGCAAAGATCAAAATCAGAGAAAATTGCTCACGAGAACATGTATTGTCATCATTATTTCACGTAGCTGTTCTGAGAAAAATAGAAACAACATTTTGATCATTAATGAGCATGCTGATAGAATCAACATAGTCGTTTATCTTCATCAAAACAACTGCAGAAAGAGTTGTAAAAGAATTATCTGTGTCATTATCTCAAATAACATCAACAACAGTGCTCATTAAGTCATTGATCAAGTTCTTCTCAATAAACATATTGAACGTTAGCATGACTTGAGCATCTCTGCTGAGAAGCAATATGCAAGAGAGTTTGTCAGCGTTGTTGAATGAAATCTTCTTAGTTCTTTTGTCAGCGTGTTTGATGCATATCTTAATAATCAACTGATTTAATCACTCAAGACAATTGAAATTATACTTGTTAATTTCATGTCTGATGATGTAAAGATGTAATGCTTCATTAAAATCAATTCAGCTTTTCAGAATCATATTTTTCTTCACATGAGTTAAAAGAAAGTCTCGATTCTCAGAATTCAGCTTGTTGTCTTGCAGCTCATTCAAGATCTCATGAAACTGTTGAGATTCAGCGTTCTCATCTTGTTGTTTCATGATCTGAGACAGAACAATGATTTGATCAAAAGCGAGATATGTCTGCAGATCAGTCAGAGCTTTCGTGAAGAGAAACATGACATGAGAGTTATACAATGCTCGATCACTGATCAAAGAAAGTTGATCAAAGTCATTGCAAAAAAGAATGAAAAGACTTTTGAAAAAAACATTCGATCAAGCATCAATCTGACGAAAATGTTGATCAATGTAATGAAGAGTCTTTAGATCAATTATGAACTTCTCATTGATGATAAGAAAACAACAACGACGAAAGTAATTCTGCAAATGAGTAAGACTTTTCAACTTCAGAGACTCAAAGACATTCTGAATGAAAAGATTCAACAATTGATGAAGAGTAAAGCTCTTAATGTTAAAGACAGCTACATTGATGAAAGTTGCTCACAGTACTGAATTGCTTATATTAATCTGTGCAGCATAGTACGTCAAATGACTGAAGATTAGATTGATGCAGATCGACTTTTCAATCTTGATAATTTCGTTCAGATGCAGAAGAAGTTGAGCATCAGAATGATAGCAATAATGATCAATGATTCATGTTGAGATCGTGCCTAGAATCTAATCACACTGCAGCGAGATAGTGCGTAGCTGAATAGAATGTTTGATCAATAGAGGTAGCTCTAACTAGAAAACTAAGAATATAGAAGAAAGAAGACAGTTTCGAGCTGTATCTATAGTAGAGCGAACAAAGGGACGAAGTAGTCGATTTGCTAGAGCTTGAATAGATGAAATGTTTCAGCATATTTCAATTCGAAACATTGCTGTTTCTTGTTCACATATCGAAATTTCTAGAGTCTATTGACTAGATTCTATTCAATGTCGACACGCTTCGTAACAATTCAATCAACAACGTCTCGCTGCTCGACATTCAAAAGAGAAAAACTATTGATTTTCTCAAGAGTAGCTGAGATGAAAGCATTCTTGCAAGTTACGCGAGCAATGATCGAGTGATCTCAAATGATGATCAGAGTCGCGTCACATGTAGATTGCAATCAGTCGTGATTCTTGTTTATGAATTTTTTGCTCAGATCAATAAATATCTGTATGAGACTGTTATCATGATTTGATCTGCGTCAACTCAGTAATTCTTCGTGACGAAGATTCTGATTCTGCTCGATCTCATCATGCTTTAAGAACTCGATTTCAGAGTTCATCTTAATTGTCTCAAGCATGACTTTCAATGAATCGCGCAAGTGATCGTGATTGATCGCGCAAGCGACATAAGCAGACATTCAATTCTCATCATCATCAGTCAATAAATCATCAAGAATGACAATTTGAAAGCAGTGATGAAGCATGAGCTTGACTCTGCAGAAATTCGAAAAATTGACATGAGATAATTGATTTAAGTAGCGAGAGAATAAGTTAATCATCTTGAGATGATCACGTTAAGAGCGAAAGTCTCAAGTTTTGTTTATTCATGTGTACTTTCAAGCTGCAATCAGAAGAATTAAATGTTTCTGATGAGCAAATCGCTCACAATAGTGTTTCAGAAAGATTTTGAACACAGTGACATTGTCATTCTGAAAATTCAAAGCACGTCATTGTTTCTTGATTGATTGTAGATCAAGATTTTGCATGACTCGTGAGAAATTTCGTAGATCTCGCTGAAGAATATGATGACACATCTCTTAAGCAGATCAGTCTCGCTCGACAATTAACTTGTTCATTAATTTAGTAGCAAGAGACAGTAAGAAAGCTCTTTCAGAAATTCTGAGCATGATGAACTGAAGAAGACTTTTGAACAATTCAAACTTCTTTTTGATCTTGAAGCAATACTTAATCAAATAGTGCATCACTGTTGTTTGATTTGTACAAGAAGAAAGATTCGTGTTAATCATTCATCTCATGATTATCGTGACGTTATAACTGTTGAGCAGAGCGTCATTTCAAGCGAAAAGATAAACATGATAATTTGAATTCATCTTGCAAGAGACTTCAAGCAGAGATTGCTCTGATCAAGAAAAGTGAAAACAACAAGTCAGCTCATCTGTTTCTCTGATCTTATGCTGACAGTAACTTGAAGTGCAGCGAGTGTGATGCTGAAAGCGATTCAACAGTTTGATCAGCTCGCAAAGCGTATTAGTACGCTTTAAGAAAGAACAACTGCTTGAGTGAACAGCAGTCGCTGACAGTTCATTGACGAGATTGAAAATCGTGATCTGTACATTTCAGAAAGCAAGATATTGATCAAGATCTGTGACACTTGAAGCGTCGTTGATTCACAGAAATTCATGAATGTGATCATTTTTATAAGACTATCACTCATAGCAATATCAGAAATTCTGAATCTTGAACTTCTTTTTAATAACAAGCTTCATAAACAGCGTCACTCTGCATTTCAAACACTTGACAATGATGTGAGAATTCTTCTGAAGCAGTCTTTAAGCAATCTTAATTCGTTCATTCTCGCTCGCTGTCATGTAAGTCTTTCAATCAGACATGTATGCATAAAGATCACGTCACTGTAAATCAGTGATACTAAGAATAATGAATAGTGAGAAACAAGTAAGATCATAAATCATAGTCTTCAGTTTCATTCTGACTTTGTTTCAATATGATTGAGTGTCTTGCACAGTCGCTGTCTTGTGAATAATCATATCAGTCAGACGAAACTCTGAATTCTCAATTATTTCTTGAATTATGTTGATGTCGTTCATTTTCTCTGCATTGCAACTTATGTATCATTGACTGATTTAACAAATCTGCTTTTGCAGCTGATTGTTAAATGTTCAATAGCGAAACTGAGAATGATGAGCAAAGCGATCATCTTTATATCTCATTAAATAATTGTGATAATTGACTAAAGAAGTTACAACGTGAAGATGAATGCTGTTGAAGAAGATGATTTCGATAGAAAAAAGAGTAGAAAAGATCATATAAGCGATGTGTAAAGAGAAATCGCGTTTATTAAGTGATCGAGAACTCAAAGTGATCATGAAAAATGAAGTCTGCTGAGAACGTGAAGCAGCTGCAGCAGACTGAGAACGTGAAGCAGCTGCAGTGTTGAGATCGTGCCTAGAATCTAATCACACTGCAGCGAGATAGTGCGTAGCTGAATAGAATGTTTGATCAATAGAGATAGCTCTAACTAGAAAACTAAGAATACAGAAGAAAGAAGACAGTTTCGAGCTGTATCTATAGTAGATCAAACAAAGAGACGAAGTAGTCGATTTGCTAGAGCTCGAATAGATGAAATGTTTCAGCATATTTTGATTCGAAACATCGCTGTTTCTTGTTCACATATCGAAATTTCTAGAGCCTATTGCCTAGACTTTATTCAATGTCAACACGCTTCGTAACATGCAGCAGACTGAGACTGCTTCAGTTCAGTTCGAAGTTGAGTGAACTCAAAAAGTTCAGTGATTAAGTTAGAAATGAAAACAATATCAATGATGATTGATTCTTTCATCAAGATCTGAGCATCTTGATTCAACTTTTACTTTATCACAGTCTTTTCATCATTTTGAAGAATGCAAGACAAGCAATTCAGAATGATATTCTTCTGAGATAATTGAGAAAGTCGTTCAGCATCAATGATAATATTTATGTAATTTAAATGATGTTCTTTCAAAAAGATCAGTTAAACTTCTACGTTACGATGATGTACACGAAAGATACACTCAAATTGATGATTCGCGTTACTGTTCTCAGTAATCAAGATGATAAACTTCAAGAGAAGAACTTGTAACTTGAAAGAAAAAGAAAGCAATCAACTGATAATCTTAAGAGTGTTTTGCACAAAGTTAATCACATGATCAATATATTTATACTGATGTTTCTTTACATGATGAAATTTCATGATGACGTGAGCTCTGACTATCAACATTTTCTTGATCAGAGACAATTCAGAAAGATTGATGAGTAAACACAGTGAATTCATGTCATTCTTGACAGATCACAACGTGAAATTATTGAGATTGATCATTCTGTTCTTGATGCATTGATGACAAGAGCGTCGTTTCTCTCAGTTGATCAGCTTCATGTCAAAGTCAATCTCGTTGCAGATATTGCAAGTGTCTTGTTTGAAGTTCTCAAGAGTGCTGTAAAACTCATGAATAAGATTTCAATCATTCTCAGACATGATTGAAGCATCAAGATTTTGATTTTGTGTGACATGAGCAGATGATGTGACATGAGCAGATGATGTTGAATCAGAAGATACAAGTCTACAGACGACACATTGACTTGATTCAAGATCATTGACGTGTCGAAAGATTGAATGAAGAACATTGTAATTATTATTCAGACATCAACGCATCTCATTTTCAGAAAGATCAGATGTGTCAATGCAATAAACACACAAAGCGAGCGAATTGATTAAATCTCTGAAGAAAAAGTCACTCAAGACTCTTGACACATCGCAATCAATACACAGATCGTAATGACGCGAAATCAACAACTGACTCGAAGCTGAGCGAAGCTTTTGCAAAGTGATGAGCAGAGAACTCGATGAAGTGCAATTCAAACACGTAGCTTTTTCACAATATTGTTGATATCGCTGTCTGATTTTCTCTCATCGATCACGCAACTTGTGTATATCAGAGCAATCTTCATTATTCTGTCTCACAAACTTTATTTGCTGAGCAGTTTTTCTTTGCTTAGCAAAAGATGACATCGACTGTGTCAAAGCAATTTTTCTTTGCTTAGCAGAAGATGACATCGACTATGTCGATGCTTCGCTAGAACGACGTCTTTTTCGCTTTAAAGTCACACTCATATTGATATTGCAATCTTGCAACATCATTCTCGATGAAAGAGAGTAAGCACTTGAGCGCGTTTGAGTGAGAGAATCTCGATGAATCTGAAATGCAGACTGTTTGTGACGAGCGACGGCAGCAGCAGTCTTTTGAGCATTGCTCTGATGTTTCTTATTTATAAAGCTGTTAGAAGATATAGAAGGCATGTTGCAGAAGATAAAAGCACGTCGTTAATGATGAAGAACAAAGTGAAGCAGTATAAACACGAAGTCGAATAGAAAAATCGATCATTGAAAATCGATCTCTAACTGTAATAGGTTTAGCTTTCGTGATCTTTAACTGTAACAGGTTTAGCTTCACGATAGCTTTCGTGACCTTGGAAAAAGAGTCAATCGTTTTACAAAGAATCGAAATAAGGTTTTCGCAGGCTAGTGAAAAGGGGTCAAAATCAGTCGGTAGAAGCAACTGCGTTGCTAATTAAGTACTCTCGGCAAACACGTATAACTTACATGAGACGGTGAGAAAGCGAAGAAAACATGGAAAGCAGCTAACCGGACGGGGATTGGCTCTAGCTTCATGTAGACTAGTGTTTACCTTAATAGCACCCGGGCGTGCCGGGGAGAACCTTACCACGCTTACCTCAGCTGGACCATGCCGTCGTGAGGATCAATAAATATGACGTCGAAAGGAAGTAAGATTTGGTGACAACTAAGAACACATCACACCGAACGACTGTGCCGATACCGAACGAGTGCAGATGTCTAGGACATCTCGCTAATCAACACAACCGGAACGAACATGAATCATCAACAATTTCATCCAACACCTACTCGTATCCAACGTCGAAATAGGCTCGGACTCGCCGAATCTATGTTATGACTACAGTACTAGGCTGTCCGCTTTAATCGGACCCATGGAGCGGTGGTGGCAAAGATCCCCCCCGCACGCCAACACTCTGAGGAGTACCGTACACAGTACTTTGCTACTACTTTCCAAGATCTTGGCAGCCAGCCGTGTAGAACTTAGCAAGTAAGGTACTTTATATCAAGAGCCCCGTCAACAGCACAGTCTGCCTTGTGCTCTAGAGATGAGGGACGATGTCTATGCCGATGCGGCGCAATTGGCAGCACTGGGCCACAAGGCCGAGCTGCGTCGAACCTTCTCCCCATTGTACTTGTGTCTCGGTCGCGATGGGTTCCTGTTACGCCGACTAAACACAACACAGGTCGATGCTTGGCCTAGCTTTCGCGATTTTGAATGTACTGTACTTATCGTGTGGCCTTGAACAAGTTGTCGTTTCTCACAAGTGCTTCAGTCCTGGACAGCATTAGCAGCTAGTCTTTCCTTGGCCTTACCCAGCGGTGGCCCAACTTCCGTCATTTGGGGTGAGTCCTACACAATCAATCAATTCCGGATTGAAAGGCAATTCGGTTGATGGTGCATTAGGCTTGATCACCGCCGGCATTTGCAATCTTTGCTTGGCTGCTTCGCTGGCGGAATTCCTTTCCGCTTATCCTACGTACGCAGTACATCAGCGCTGTTCCACTGTTTTGCTTTACTAAGCCAATCTAGAGCTGGCGGACAGTATCACTGGGTTGCAGGTACTTCGATATCCTGCTAGCAAGTACACCCCCAAAGAAATGCTGACACCGTCTTATAGTTAGCAAGTCACCACCGAGCGGTATCAATGGCCAGAAGCTAATACCCCATAGTCAGTTGGAAGCCGTGGGTTCCGATCCTTTCGTGGATCACAGGCTGGATCAACGTTTCAGGTTGGGTATGATTGTTAACGCTCTTACTCGAATTTCTCGACTGATCCACAGATTGCTCTCGTTGCCTCTGGTGGTCTCCTTGGAAGCCAACTGATTATTGGGATCATCTCTTTCATGAAACCGGTTTGACATACTCATCGCAGCCGCAGACCTCACTAAGCAGTACAGGATTATACACCACAGAGATG
>JAABUR0100004487.1_pt1 | contig 18622 bp, 22 predicted proteins | sample 5560091 | NCBI WGS metagenome assembly JAABUR01 (sample SAMN10711879, study PRJNA513375) | rock metagenome | isolation source: Antarctica rocks | place: Antarctica: Victoria Land, University Valley sud | reverse complement strand
CGATGGCCGCCGTCGAGACCGCGTCGGTGAGGTGGTCGAGGTAGTAGCCGTAGCGGGGGCGTTCGATCTTGCGCACCCGCGCCAGCGTGCCGTCGAGGCTGTCGGCGAACCAGTGCACCACGAGAAGCCCGCTCGCGATCCAGAGCCAGGCCGGTCCGTCGTTCGAGAGGCCATAGGCGACACCTATGGCAAGAGCGGCAACGATCCCCAGCGCGGTGAGGTGATCGGGAAGCATCCAGGACGGCAGACGCTGGGCAAGCCAGGGCAGCACGCGTCGCTCCACCGGCGCGAGGAGGAAGTTGGGCTCGCGGATGGCGTCCTTCGGCGGGGCGGAATCCATATCGGTCTCTCCTTGTCTACCGTCGGTCAACAAGACGTTCGCCAAGTACTCCAACCGCGCCCGTCCGTTACGCCACCGGCCACCCGGCGCACTACGCTTTCGCGGAGAGCCCCCGTAGCTCAGCTGGATAGAGCGGCGGCCTTCTAAGCCGCGGGTCGCAGGTTCGAGTCCTGCCGGGGGCACTCGACGCAAGTACTGTGTAGAGCCAAATCGGCCACGGGCACGCGCAGTTAAACTCGTGCCTCACCTGGTCGGGGTCAAGCAGGGACCAAGCAGTTGGTCGGGAAGTTCGCCCCGGGGACGGCCTGCGGAACCGAAGGTCAACGGGCCAGGTCGTCGCCCACGGAGTAGATGGCGGTGTCCCAGTGGCACATCGCGCACGTCGGCGTCGGGTATATCGCGACCTGGCCGGTACCTGCCGCCGCCGGCTGGCGGGGGGGGCGATTTCAACTCACTATGCCCCCGTAGGCGCGGAAACTTGGCTCTCCACCGACGTTTTTGGCAGTAACGCTGGACGAACCGGGCGGGCGCCTCGACTTATCGGGGAAATTCGGTTTCTTCGGAGCCCTTTCGGCGGGGCTTATCGGGACGAAGCGCTGGACGCTTTCGCGGCTGAGCAACCCAGGCATCGAGGGTCGACCGAAGCCAGTACAGGTTCGAGCCGACGCGTCCATCTGCTGGCGGCACGGTCGGATTCTTGTTGTGCTGGGCGCTGCGGACGCTGTCGACGGTGTAGCCGAGCGCGGCAGCGACCTCATGCGTGTCGACAACGAGATGGTTCATCTCTGCTCGTTCGCGCTTGGGGAAGGCTCGCCCCGCGAGTACGCCTCGATGTCATCGCGGACGAACGCGATGACTCCATTGGTAAACGCAAGCACAGGAGTGGGGAAGTCGTCGCGGCGAGCGTACTTCGCCACCTGTTGTGAGCCCCATCCAAGTATCAACCCCGTCGTCCCGGAGCTCACGACGTTCAGCGGGCCACTGTCGCGAGAGATACGTTCGTGCGAATGCTGGCGGGCTGCCTCTTTGTAGTCGACGTCGCCAACTGCACACGCCTTGAGTGTGTCCCAGGGGAGGCCGAGGGTTGACACGATGCTGCCGCCCCGAACGAGCGGCAGGTCGTCGGGATGGTCGCGGTTGAACGCGCGCGCCCACGTGTCGTAGTCGCGTTGCGTCGTACTCGCAGGTTCGGTGCGTAGCCATCGCGCGACGCCAGCGAGATACGCCTCGTGGTTGCGGCGACGCCCGGACCTCCGGCGGCGGGTCGCCCGCTGCTGAGGTGACTCCGGGACGGGCTCTCCGCGTATCGCGCGCTGAGCGTTGCGAAAGCGTCCCCACGCCTCGGCAACAGCGGTCGTACCCCATCCGAGGCCGAGTTCCTTGGAGGCCGCAGCGAACTGCGTCGTGGTGGGCGCCGTCCCGTTGGGAAGTCCGAGGTGCTCAACGACGCGCTGCATCGCTGCGAGCGCCGCTGCGCGTCTGTCGATGGCGGTCTCGACAGGGTCGCCGCGGTCAGGGGACGACGCGAGGTAGTCGCGCAGCGCTGCGTACACCTCGTACTGCTCTCGCGTTGACAGCTCGTAGATGCGTTGCATTACCGCTTCGACCTCGACGCGCTCGCGCGGACGTTTCGGCATGGCTGTCAGTTGGCGACGTAAACGGACGTTCCTTCCCTCTCGAACGAGTTGCACGCCCGGGGTCGCGGCTACGTTCCGGTGGTGAGCAATGTGCGTCCACATCCCGCGTACGCTCAAGCCTTCCTTGCCTACTCCAACTATCTCAACGCTATTGCCGGCGACCTCGGACGACGCTACGGGCACGGGACGGCACTTGCTGAAGGAGTCCGGGACGCGGTGTTGGCTCATCCGCAGCTCCACGGCGTTCAACGTCGGCCGCTGACGGATGATGTTCAGGCGACGTTCGACGCCGGCATGCGGAAGGGCTGGGCGTTCCTTCGCCGAGTGCTCCAGGAGGTCGCGGACGACGCCCTATATGACGAGGAGGCCAACGCGCTGCTCCCCTACTCGGCGTGGTACGCGGTGCACCACATTGGGCGGGCGTTCTGCGTGGCCTCACGTCAGGAAATACCGACTACCCATCAGGCCCTTCTGCATCAACTTGGCCGCAGCGTCGTCAAGCGCGGGTTGCTCCCGCTTCCGTGGGCAGCATGGTCCGAGGGCTGCCCGCAGCTCGACACCACCGTCTACGGAGGAATCGGACCCGTCGGGGACATCCACGTCTTATCGCACCCAACACCCGATACGACCGAGGACCGACTCGCCTTGGTCTTGCGCACGACACGGAAACGAGACGTCGAGCGGGTCTTCGACGAAGCGCGCGGGCGACAGGTGACGCGGGGACGGACCCGCCGAAACCTCGGCTCCGAGGAAAAGAAGCGTCTGGCATCTCGGCTCGCGCCGACGACTCTCTTCGACTTCATGTACCGGCTTCGAATCGCCGCCAGCTACGGGGACGCGGATGTATTCGTGCTGGGCTCCGAGGACGAGGTTGATGCGCGTCGGCTGGCCGTATCGCTCGGGGTGCTCTGCGATGCAACGGTTGCCGGGCTCGAAGCGCTCGTCGCCGCGTACGCGGGACCCGCTGTCGTCGCCAAGGCGGCGCGAAGCTACAGCGAGCGGGCCGGCAGTGAGCTCATCCAGCGGCGGGCTGCCGACTGGGACGGGCGAGCCCCTGCGCGCCGCGCGAGCGCGCCGCCGGCCTCCGTTCTCGACGACGACATCCCTTTCTGACCTGCTCTTGCATGGCGAGGCTCAACGGCGTGCTGGTCTGTGCCGACGATGATGGTGTGAGCCGACCCGGGGACCGACGACCGCATTCGCCGCGAACTCGAAGCGTGGTTCGCGCTTTCGGGGTTCGACGAGTGGCCGCCCTATCGGATGTTCAGGGCCACCGGGCAGAAGCGCTTGCATGCGGCGGTCTGCCGGACCGGGGGCAGCGAGCACTGGGCGCAAGAACTCGGCGTCCCGGTGTCGCACCGTCAGCCTGGGCTCCAGTGGACCGAGGAGCGGATGCGCTTCGAGCTCCGCGAGCTGCTGCGCGAGCACCACCCTCCTCATTGGCCGGGGTTCGGCTTCATCGAGCAGCATGGCCCGCCCGGCCTGGCGAGCGCGCTGGCAAGGAGCGGCGGAGTGGTTCGCTGGGCGCGAGAGATGGGCATGCCGCTGCACGGCGTAAGCGCCTGGACCGACGAGCTCGTCGAGCAGGAGCTGCGCCGCCTCATCGGGCACACGAACAAGTGGCCGGCGAAGAAACAGTTCCTCGCTGTCGGCTACGGCGGGCTACTTGAAGCGGTGTATCGCGGCCGCGGTGCGGCGTGGTGGGCAAACCGTCTTGCTGTGGAGCATCCCGAGGCGAGGCCGCGACGCTCCCTTGCCGCGGGTTAGCCTCCCGCCCTGTGACGGACTCGCTGGCTCTACTTCGTGGCTTGCGACGCACCCGCGGTGAGGCGCAGCTAACCAAAGTCATCGCTTCGGTCGCAGAATCGGACTCGCGCTTCGCCGGCGCGTTCGCGGAGATGCTCGTAGGGGCAGCCCGTGAGCGAGCCAACGCCGCCAACGCCAAGAAGCTGGAGCCGGTCCCGGACGAGCTGAAGTGCCGCGCCGAATGGAGCTTGTACGACTTCGACGATGACGACAGTCGCCTGGGCCGCGTCGACCTGCGCTTCGACACAGACGACTTCGTCCTGTTCGTCGAGAACAAGCTGTACAGCGGCTACGGGCATGACCAGTTGGAGCGCTACGTCCAGGCGCTCGACCTGCTGCCCGACTACAAATCACGCCGCGGCCTCGTCGCGGTCACGCGCGACATCCCCGGCTACGGCGAGCCCGACGCAAACGAATGCCCGCAATGGCTCGGGTCCCTGCGTTGGATTGACCTCATCGACGAGCTGCGGGGCTTGCCCATCGTCGACGACGACGTTCGACGGCAATGGCAACTGCTTGTAGAGCTACTCAAACAACAGGGCGACCTCGGGGAGAAAACCGTGGATAAGGAGCTGCTGAAGGGCTGGGGGCGGTTCTACGCCGGACGCGAGCTCGCCGTCCGACTGCTCATGGAGGTTCAGGGCACCGCGGAGCAGTGCCTGCGGGAGGCGTTGCAGAAGCGGTACCCGGACCAAGGCGACGATGACCTCGTCGCCGGCTATCGGCGTGGCAAGAATCAGACGGTCACCGTCGTGAAGGGCGCCACCGCCAACTGGCTGGGCTGGCGTGTGCCGGCTTCGGTCGAGTACGCCTCGGTCATCTTGCAGTTCATGAACAAGTTCGGGGTCGCCCATTTCAGTGTGGAGGCATGGCCCTACGCCTCGCTCGAACGCCGTCAGTCACCGAGCTTCAAGAAGGCCGCCCAGGCACTCGACCGCGCCGAGTACGCCATCGACCCGAAGGGTCGGTACCTCTCGCATCTCTATGAGCCCAAGGACTATCTCGAAACCGACGACACCTTGGCCGAGCTCGCCCGCATCGCTCGTGAGGACATCACCGCCATCGTTGAGTCGGGACTGTTCGACTACGACTTCGCAGAGGGCCCGTGACATCCACGAGCGTGCGCGTCAGAGCTTCCCGTGGTACTCGACGCCGTGGTCGCTGACCAGGTCGCGCTCGTGGCTCGGCCATACGGTGACGATGGCGTCCTTCTCCTCCAGCGTCAGCGGGTGCTGGTGGCCCGACTCAGCGATGTGCCCGTCGTCGTCACGACGGTTGCCGTAGCAATACCAGCTCCCTTCGGGTAGCTGCTCCTGGATGCCGAGGTGCGTCCAGCCCTCCGCGGCGATGCGCGAGACGACGGTGCCCATCCGTCGGGTTGATAGGTCATCGGCGAACTCCGACCACCACGTCCCGTGAGACGGCGCGCTCGGACTCATCTCAGGGGGTTCCCGCTTCACGAGCTCTGCTCCGTTCCGTTGGCGAGGTGCATGATGAGCTCCACAGTGTGGTCGCGAAACTGTTGCGCGTTGGGCCGACTGCGACCCTCCCCTGCCGCAGCGTCAGCGAGGGCGTTCGTCGCGAACACTTGTATCTGCCGTACACGGTCCAGCGATAGGACCAGGGGACGCGCGGCCTGCTTCAACGTCAGCTTCCTGGCGCCGCCAAGGCCGAGCCGGACGGTCAGCACGTACCGCGTCCGAGCCGGGAACGCCTCGTACGCCGCTTTCGCGCGCTTCGCTTGTTCAGGCGAGAGCGGCAGGTCCTCCGGCAGCTCGTCGACGAGCGCGGCCACGGGTAGCCCGTCGGGGAGGTAGGGGTCAGCGGTGCGCTGCGCCGGGTCCATCGGGCTTTCGAGCCGCTTCGCAATCTCCTCCGGCGTGAAGCCGAAGTGCAGCAGTGCGCCCTCCCAGGTCTTGTAGCGACGGCGGTACGGGTTGGCGCTCGGAAGGTGGATGTCGTCGTTGCCGGCGGCGACCGCGACTTCGAGCTCGCGCTCGCGCCACCATTCGAACTCGGCGACGCTCGGAGGCCGGCCCCAGTGCTCAGCGGCGTGCTCCAACGTGTCACGCAGGGTGTCCTCGGTGTAGCGCCACACCTTGCCGAGGCGGCGCTCGCGGAACCGCGCGTGGATGCGCTTGGCGGTGGTCGTCGCTGAGAGCTCGACGGCTTCATACGCACGCGACCACGACCCGTAGAAGTGGTAGACGCGACTGAAGCTCTCGACGTCCTCACCGGCAGACACGAGCTCGGGCTGCGTCGCCCGGTACTCGTCCGCTGTTGGGAAATGGCCGACGACCTCGGTGACGCGACGCAGCGACCGCAGGTAGCGAGCCCCCTCGCTCTGGGTCCCAGCTTCGTTGTCGAGGCGGAGCTGCGCAAGCCGCTCGAACCCAGCATCCTGCTCCTCGCTTGACAGTGCTTGGTAAACGACGACGAGCAGGTCAGCACCGGAGGTCGCCATGGGGGCGACGGTAGGCGCGGAGCGGCCCGTGAACCGGTTACTGACTCCGAGGGAGGGGAGTCGGTGTCGCACGCCGGACAGGAATCCCTGAGAATACGCTTTGTGGAGTCAGACACGACCTTGACGCCAGCCGAGGCACTACAACGGCTGAAGCTTCCGATGGACGCGTCTGCGGAAGACGTGACGGCGGCCTTCAGGAAGCTGGCTCTCGACGGCCACCCTGACCATGGGGGTTCCAACGAGAGAATGGGTTCGCTGACCTACGCGCGGGATGTCGCGCTGGCCGCGCTTCAGCCCAACACTCTTCCTGCCGCGCGTTCGTCGGCGGACGTCGCCGAACGACAGACTGCTGCTCTGGTACGACTGGAAGAGCGTCGGCTTCAGTCCGACAACGTCGAGAAACTCAAGCGAACACTCATCCGGCAGTACACGTCCGACCTGACAGCGCGACGGCGTTCGCTTCAGCTGCTGACAGGACTCATTGGAGGCTTGACTGCCTTGGGCGCTGCGCTGCGCGCGTTGTCGGTTGTGCCACTTGCTGCCGATGACAACGGATACGACCCGTTGGCTATTCCTCTAGCTGTGCTGGCGCTCGTGGTGGTGGTGTCCGGCGCCCAGGTCTGGTGGTTTCGAATGCGCGTACAACGAGTTGAATTTCGCTTCGAACAGGCGACTGAGACAATGAGCGACCGTCCGACCTGTCTCCACCTTCTCGATGAAATCGAAGGAGAGGGAGGCAAAGCGAGTCCGTGGACGCCGGAGGATTTCAGTCTCGCGATGGCTAACTGGTCTGAGAGCCATCATGCGGACAAGGACGCCGTGGCGACGCTCGCACGGCGAATCGGAGTCGAAGACTTCCGGCGTCTGTTCGCAGCAAAAGTCGCGGAGCAAGGTTTGCTCCGCGAGGAAATCACCTCCGACGGGACGCGGTACAGCGTCCGATACGTCCGAACCGTTCCGGATGGCGCGGGGAGCTGATGTTCGCACTCCAACGCATCGAGCATCCGTCGGCGCTGCTGAGACGGCATCAACGGTGTCTCACCCCGGAGGGCCGGGCCTCCCGAGCGTGATGTCTCCTGGCTTGAGCCCGGAGGCCAGCATGACCTCCATCAGCTCGGCGGGAACGAGCCCCCGTTCATCGCAGAAGGCATCAATCTCGCTCGGGTCCGTGGGCTCCCCTCCCGGAACGGGGTCGTCTATGCCCGCGTCGACGAGCGTGGCGGCGAGGTCCGACCGCAGCTGTAGTGCGTATGCCTCGCCAGCCTCGAACGCCTCGCGCCATCCTCGCTCCCCGAGCTTCTTGCGCCCTGACAGCCACGCAGCGACTGCGGCGTGGGTGCGTGCCTGGACCTCTGTCAGGTCACCTCGACCGACGCAGGCCCAATCGAAATTGGCGTGCGCACCCATCCATAGCTGCTGGTTCCATCTGCTGTGACCGTGACGGATGTAGCGACGTCGCACTCGCTGGAAACGCCGTTCGTAACGCCGGGCACGTCGTCGGTGACCCGCTACTTGGTGAGCGTCCTTTAGGTTCGTGAGGATTTGCGCTGACGTCGGATAGCGTCTCAAGTGGATGAAGGGTGGACGTCCTCCGAGCAGCAGCGGCAACCCGTATCTAGGCCGCGCCCTGAGCGCGCGGCGATACCAGCGGGCGGCCTCCCGAGCATGTGCCTGCACCTCGTGGTTATCGGCGCCGGAGTTCCGTGCGTCGATGACGCGGCCCCAGTGACGGGCGCCGACGAGCAGCTTCAGATACCAGGTGCGCCGGTACCCGCTGTCGGAACTCAGCAGGTGTTCAAGTAGAGCGTTAGCCTCGCGCTGGTTTTCGTTGTCGGCAGCCACGCCGAGGTTCGGGTCGGAGTTATCGAGGGCGCTCATGAGGTTGTAGGCCGTCATGTCACGTTGCGGGTCACCCTCATCTGCCCACGCCCGCCGCAGCAGCACGACCGACTCCTCCAGATGCGCTTGACGTTCCGGTTCCGTCAAACGCAGGTCCATCTGGTACCTCCGATAGAGGACATAGTGCAGCGTCCGCAAGAGGTGCGGCGAGGCGTCCGCCGATGCCGCGCGTTGCCGCAGCATCGCGACTGCCTCGGCCTCAAGTTCGTCGTCTGCGAATTCGTCCTCCTCTTGTGCGTGGGCGAGGCTCACTTTCACGAGCGCGAGGGCCGCACGCAGCGCGTCAATCTGGTGGCCACCGCTGTTCGGAGCGGTATCCAGAGCCTGCTGCAGGAGCTGGGCGGCCTGCGCGTCGTCGCCTTGCGATTTCGCCACCAGTCCAGCGATGCCACGGACGACCGCCTGCAAGTCGCCCGCGAACTCGAACGGGAACTCCTCGTCGCGGACGCCGTGCTCGATGGGCAGCGAGGACACAATTGGGCCGAACGAGGGTCGAGTCGGGAGTACGTCGCGTGTGAACGGGTCCCAGTGCAAAGCCGGCCCGTCGACACGCTCCAGCAGCCTAGGCAGAACCGACCAGCCTCCGTCAGTCCGACTCGCCACCCGTCCATACAAGATGAAGCGCGCGCCGAGTCTTCCCTGCAGAGCCGCAGCGAACCCTTCGTCGCCTTGGCCGACAGTGACACCTACCCCCTGGATGAGCCGGCGCTCTGAGAGAGGAAGGCTCCGACGCACCGAGTCCACGATGATGCGCTGAGCCTCGTCGCCGTGTCCCGCCGTGCCGCCGCCTTCGTGGAAGCGACACACAACCAAGCCGCCCCGGCAGCGCCGTCGCATCAGCTGCCAGCGAACGAGTCCAGCGATGCCGACAGCAGCCAGCACAACGCCCCCAAGCTGCACGCCAGCTCGGGTCGTCCACGTGAGTACGACACCGGCTGCGCCCGCTATTGCATAGGCCCATCGCGGGATGCGGTAATGCTGCGCCCACGCTTCGCGGACGAGGCGGTCAAGAACCGACACCATGACTTGAAGCTAACGCTGGGCCCGGCTGCATGAACGGCGGAGCTCGACTTAACTCCTCCGGCCACGCCCGAGGCCCGCTCGCCCAGCCTCGACGCCGTTCCGGCGTACCCCGTAACTGCTGACCGGTCATCAACCCCATTCGCGTTCGCCCTCGACGGACCGGTTCGCGGGCGTGACGTTCGTGTACCGCTGGGCGTCCCGCCAGGAGAGCGCGACGCGACGGCGACCTCCCACGTTCGGCCCGAGCGTTAAGCCAGTGATAGCGCCGGCCTTACGCCCGCCGACGAGCTGTTCGACGACGAGGAGCCGTGCGATGGCCTCAAGGCTTCCCTCCGGGATGCGCGCACCTTCGAGTTCCGCGAGCGGGTCGGTCGCGTCCACGAGAAAGGCCATGTTGCTCAGGCCAGCCGGAAGCGTCTCCTTGAGCAGGCCGGCACGCACGCCAGCCTCGACGAGGTCCTCCGCCGTGTAGTTCGTGGTGCCGGCGGCCATGGAGTCGCCGCCGCTCACCCACTCGATGTCGAGGACAGCCACGACATCGCGGATGGCCTGAGAACGCGTCTGCACCTCGACCGACGACGCCGTTCCCTGGCCCGAGCGCTCTGCGGTCGTGAGGCGCACCCGCTCACCGCGATGCCACTGACCGTCGGGCGCCAACGCCTGCAGGGCTCGAACCACCTCGGGGCCCCTCACGCGGGCCTCGATTCTCACCTTGGAGCCGCTGTCGGTGATGCTCTCCGCGCGGACGATGATGTCGCCGACCTTCACCCACGGAGCGAGGTCCTCGGCAGCCATCTCACGGAGACGTGCCAACACGCTCACGACGAGGTCGTCGGCATCGTCGTAGCTCCCGGTGACCTGGAATGCCTGGACTTCCGACAGGAAGTTGCGCGCATGGCCAGCGCGATTGCTGGCATCACCCCGCGCCCAGAAGGTGATGTGTCGACCCAGGCGCCGCGCCTCCAAGTACTCGGCGTGGGTCGGAGAGAACCCAGTCGCCAACATCGTTCCATACTCGTCGCCGAGGACGCCGAGGTAGACGTCCGAACCCGCCACCTCGGCCAGGTACGCGTCCTCCGCCGAGTCATCTCGTCCGCCGAAGTCCTCGAACCGCCGGACGATGAAGCCCGCCTCGCACAGCGCTCGCGCGAGCTGCTCCCGTTCGCCAGCGAGTTCACCCATCACGCTCGACAGGAACAGCGTCTGCGACTGGGCCCAAATACCGAACTCCTCGTCAGACACGGTGCGTCCCGCGGCGGCAATGTCGATGACCAAGGCCATTCCGTTCAGGATGACGCGCTGCACGGATGGTCGGGAACGACCTGTGCCCGCAGTACGGTGGCCGCATGGACCGTGATGTCGCCGTCGAACTCGTCAGCGCCTGGCATGACGACGGAGGCCACCGCGTTCCCGGCACGGCCTACAACGAGCTCCAGCGGACACTGGAGGAGCTCGTTCCTGCACCGGAGGCCGGAGCATCTGCCGACGACCGCGAAGACGAAGGAGCGGGTCCCAGGCTCCTCGTGCTCGCCGGCGGGTCGCTTTTCGAACTCACTGTGGCTCAGCACGCGGAACGTTCGTCGAAGGTGGAAGTGTGGTGCCAGGCTCTCGACCCGCTCACTACGTCCGTGACGATGAGTCAGCACTATGAGGGCAATCGTCAGCTCCTCGACCGCGTACGGAATTGGCGTTTCGAGCGAGATGGAAAGCTCGTCCTGGAACTACGCACAACGCTTCGTTTTGGGGAAGCCTTCAACCGCGGCACAGTCGGGCTTGAAGCCTTCGCGGTTGCTGTCGCACGACGGGTCGGCTGGGCCGTGCCGACCGAGTAGCCGCTCGGCGACGGGCACGTCAGGCCGCGAGCCGACGCTTGAGCGACTTCAGCGTCTTGTCGGCGGACGCCGCGGGCTCGTACGGGCCGGGCATGACGAACACCTTCGCGCCGCCGATGCTGAGCCCCCGCTGGTAGCCATTGCCGTCGAACGGGCCAAAGAGCTTCGTCGCCGTCTTCTTGAAGGTGAAGATGACGAGGCCGGGCCGGCAGGCCTCAAGCTTCCCGGCGAGCAGCTCGCGCCCGTGCTCGAACTCGGGAGCGCCGATGCCCGTGTCGCGCGGTGTCGGGCGCTTGACGATGTCGGTGAACCCGACGCCGGCGCCGTAGAGCGCGTCGTCCTCGAAGCCGTCGTGCTCCTCAGGCAGCAGGCCGACGGTGCGCAGCCGGCTGAAGAACCGCTGGCCGGCCCGCCCCTGGTAGTAGTGGCCCGCGGCGACCGACACTGGCGACGGGTTGATGCCGATGCACACGGCGCGCAGCCCCGGGCGCACCAGGTCCTCAAGCGTCTCCACGCGCTTGCCCATCCACTCCTCCGAGACTCGGTGCCCTGGGTCCTTGCTGCGCCGGGTTCTCGGGGCGGGCGGCTTCGGGGCGGGCAGCGCTTGCTTCCGAGTTGCTCGGGATGACGGCGTGGGCGCCGCCGGCGCGCTCGTGCGCCCGCGGTACTCGCGGGCGACCTGGTCGGCTTCCTTGTTCGTGAACTCCCACCGGGCGTTGTGCAGGTGCGCCGCGAGCAGCGGGTGCCCAGCCCGGGCAAGTTTGCGCAGCCAGGCCCGGAACGTCTTCGGATTCGCTCCGAGCCGGCGGGCCAGTTCAGGGGCGGTGACCACGATGCCGAGGCTGCACTACGAAACCGACTGGAGTCGCGACCTCACCATCGAGGAGGCGCGGGCGTTCACCAGTATGGCCCGCCGCCTCACCCAGCTAGCCCTCATGGGCTCTGCCTCGACGCAAACCACAGCGCGGTCACGGAGTCCCCGCATCAGCAAAAGCGGTTCTCGCCAACGTAGCCACCGTCGCCTCAGTCGCGTCGGTCAATCCAGTGGCCGTCGTCGTCGATGAACCAGAAGCCGTCGGTAAGTCCGGCGGCGAGGGAAACGCGGTCCATGACCTCCTTGAGGATGCGCCCAGCGGAGTCGAGTAGTTCCGCGCGTTCGGGGAAACGCCACAGGCGCCCGTGGATGAACGGCTCCTCGATGGGTTGCAGGAATGGCGTGACGACCGCGCGACTGATGGCGAGGTTCACGCCGCGGGTGTGGTCGAAGCTGACCTGGGCGGCGACAGGCCCGTCGTAGCCGAGCTCGCCGAGCGCGACTCCGTACGCCTGCAGGTAGTCGTGAGCCTGCTCTGGGTGGCTCGCGGTGAAGATGATGCGGTTGCGAGCGGGGTTGTCGTCGCGGAGTCCGGGCTCCAAGCTTGTCCCATACTGCATGAGGCCGTCGGTCGCCATTGTGGCGAGGAAAGCGGGTGCGGCGTCGTCGCGTGGCGGCAGCTGCGAGCGCAGGCCCGCGAGGGTGGGCTGGAGCCGGAAGAACTGCAAGGGGACGTGGTCGGCGGCCCACCGGTCCGGGATGTCGATGGTCTCGAAGCGTCGTTGGTCGCGAATGGGGTCGAGGAGCTCTTGGCGGCGAGGCTCCGGGTACACGACCACCGACATCCAGCCGGGTGGGTCGACTTCGCCGGTGTCTTCGCGCCAGAGGGCAAGCTCAGTGGAGTTGAGGCCTCGCTTGACACGGTCCGCAACGTCGGGAGGCAGCTCGCCGTTACCCGCTCCTTCGCCGAAGAGCGGCTCCAGGGCGTTCTGCTCGCGGATGATGCGGTCGCGGTAGGCCTCGGCGACTTCGGCCTCCGTCATCTGCCTAGTGGATGTGCCGCGCCGCCCGTAGTAGCGACCATCGCTGGCCATATGGGGTCGGCGCCGTCCGCTGATGTCGAGGACGAGGTAGAGACCGCCGTTGACGGCGTTGGCCGCGTAGAGGTCGAACCTGAGCCGCGGGTCGCCGCGGTTGTCGAGGACGTCGTTCAGCCGGTCGTACAAGCTGCCGTCGCGCAGCGGATGAAGCACGCTGGCGGCGCTGCCGCCGTCCGGCAAAGCCGCCTCCGCGATGCCGTAGACGATGACGCCGCCCCCACCATCGGCCATGCCGAGCGCGTCCCGCTCGGCCTCCCTCTTCTGGCCGTCGCTGTCAAGCTGCAACTCCCGCTTGAACTCCAGTTTCTGGAGCTCGCGCTGGGGCTCGTCACACAAGCTCTGGAGGTCTGCCTCCGTCCACGTGCTCGGGTGCTTGTCATCAAGAACCACGGGTCTGACTTCATACCGCAGAAACACGCCCGGGTGGGGGCACGCTTCGGCGGGCGCGACCGTTACCTGCCGATTCCCGGGTCCGAGCGCTGGTCTAGGCTCGCCCCCGATGAGCACGACCGACATCGGCGAGAGTCTCGTCGGCGCCTACATGCGCCACGTCGAGCAGTGCTCCATCGTCCTCTACAACAGTTTCTTCGCTGACCAGCAGGGCGAGGTAGACGTCGTCGCGGTCGCGCCCGGAACGCCCGGTGAACCTCGCATCGTCTACCTCTGCGAGGTCACCACGCACATCCGCGGTATGGCGCGTCTCACGGTGGGGCGCATCCCGGGCAAGCTCGCGCGGCTGCGGGAGTTCGCGGAACTCACGTTCCCGGACGAGGAGCATCGCTTCCAGTGGTGGAGCCCGTACGTCGCAACTGGCGCCCATACGCGGCTCTTCGAGAAGCTGCAGAACGAGTGGGCCGCCGAGGACAGGTCGTTGGAGTTCATCATCAACGACGCCTACACAGAGCGCATGACCGAGCTCGTCGAGAAGGCTAAGTCGAACCCCTCGGCGACAAACGAGCCAGCCTTCCGAACCCTCCAGATACTCACGCACCTTCGCGGCGAGAAACCGCTCCTCTAGTGGCGCGCTTGGTCGCGGACCCGCTCCCAGTCGGCACGAGTCTCCAGCGACATCCATCCGGCGCGGTCGGGCGCCGTCATCAGCGGCTCCTCATCGCGCTCGGGGGAGGCGCTTCCGCGCGGCTCCATGCTGCGCCGCCGTCAACCGGTGCCGGCCCCCTTGCAGCGCCTTCTTCAAGCCAATGTCCCGCAGGCGCGGACCGTTGGGGTTGTAAGCGAGGATGGTTGTCTCTGTGTAGAACCGTCGCTTTCGCTCGTTCCAATCGGCGCCGCTGTCCAGACAAGCCGCGGCGACGCACCGGTCCTCGCGCGCCTCGTAGATGATGATTTCCTCGCCCGCTGTCCACGCCGGGGTGTACGGCTCTCCGTCGGCGCGACGACGGATGCCGCCGGTTGAGGCGTTCAATGGCGGCTTGGTCCAGAGCCGCCAGCTCTGGCCGACGTTGAGACGTCCAACCGGCTCGTCAACAGTGAACAGCCAAGCTGGCATGTCGTTCCCCTTCTAGTGTGGGCCGGTACCAGCTCGGTGTGCCGCTGCGACGCATCCGAACCGGCGCGAGTCTTCGCCCCCGAATCTTGGCGCACCGACTTATCACCTTCCACCCTTGCGTCTCGAGGTATACCCAGATGTTGTGGACGGGCGTGAAGAAGAGGGCGGCGTACCCTCCCGGTTGATCAAGACCGAGACGCCGGCAGAGCCGGCGAAGGAGGGCACGCCATGGGTGATGTTACGAGGATCGAGGATGCGCGCGGCGAGGAGGCCCGGGTGGGGCTCGATGAGCTCGCGCGGGAGGGCGCGCGCAGGATGATCGCGGCGGCGCTTGAGGCTGAGGTCGATGAGTACGTCGCGTCATTCACCGAGGAGGTCGGCGAGGATGGTCGGCGGCTGGTGGTCCGCAACGGCCGCGCTCAGGAGCGGCGGGTGACGGTCGGCTCGGGCACCGTGGGGCTGCGGGCGCCGCGGGTGAACGACCGGCGCTTTGATGAGCGCAGCGGGGAGCGGCGGCGCTTCTCGAGTCAGATCCTGCCGCGTTACGCGCGGCGCTCGCCGCGGGTCTCAGATGTGCTGCCGGTGCTCTACCTGCGCGGGCTGTCCTCCGGTGACTTCGCGCCGGCGTTGCGCGAGCTGCTCGGCGAGGACGCCTCCGGGCTGTCGGCGTCTTCGATCTCGCGGCTGACCGAGGCGTGGCGTGAGGAGTACCAGGCCTTCCGGCGCCGACGGCTTGACTTCACCCGCTATTGCTACCTGTTCTGTGATGGCGTGCACGTCTCGGTGCGCTTGGGCGAGGACAAGCGCCTGTGCCTGCTAGTCATCATCGGGGTGCGCGAGGACGGCCGCAAGGAGCTTTTGGCGGTCGAGGACGGCTACCGCGAGTCGACTGACTCCTGGGCGGATGTGCTGCGTGGCCTCAAGGGCCGCGGCCTCAACGAGCCCCGCTTGGTGACCGGCGACGGGGCGCTGGGCCTGTGGGGCGCGCTCCGCGACGTCTTCCCGCACGCGGGCGAACAGAGATGTTGGGTGCACAAGATCGCGAACGCGCTCGACGCGCTGCCCAAGCGCGTGCAGCCACGCGCCAAGGGGATGCTCCACGAGGCGATGGAGGCACCCACGCGCGCCGATGCTGGCCGGGCGATCGACGCGTTCGTCGCCGAGTTCGAGCCCAAGTGGCCCAAGGCGGCCGAGAAGCTCGTCAAGGATCGCGAGCAGCTACTGGCCTTCTATGACTTCCCGGCCGAGCACTGGCGCCACCTGCGAACTACCAACCCCATCGAGAGCTCGTTCGCGACGGTCAAGCTGCGCACCCGGGTGACCAAGGGCGCCGGCTCGAAGACTGCCGCGCTGGCCATGGCCTACAAGCTGCTCGACTCAGCCCAAGACCGCTGGCGCGCCTTCAACGGCGCAGAGCTCGTCACCGAGCTTCTCGACGGAGCGACGTTCAAGGACGGCATCAAGGTCACAGACGACGAAACCGCGACGGACGAGAGGGTCGCCGCCTGATGATCTCTCACGCCCTCATCCACAACATTTGACAATTGCTCAGCATTGTCTTGACTGCGCCGAGCGAGTCGATCAACAGGACGTGGGCTTGCTCTTCGATGGAACGCAGCGTGGCAAAGCTCGTCGACGAGGTGCCGGTCTAGGGCGGCTGGGCGGTGAAGTCGAACCGTTCGCATTCTTGTGGACGGGGAAGCTGTCGAAGCGCACCGACCGTTGAGGCGGCGCTACTCGGTCGCGCTCGGAAGAAGGTCGCCAGCGCGCCTAATCAATCGCGGGCTTCCGCATCATCGGGCAGAGCGAGAGCCCGAATGGCGCGCTCGCGCACGATCGGACTTCGTCCGGAGCGCAAGTCTGGGGCCCGGGAACCGACACGCTCGCGCCAACGCGAAAAGGGGAAGCGGCTCCTGCGGGAGGGTTGTCGAGACTGCTCATCGATGATCTACCTCAGGACGTCGCAGACCGGTTGCGTATCACGTCGCCTCGGGTCCGCGCCTCGTGCGTTTCGATCAGGAACAGAGCCATGGAGCCAGCAAGGTTGACGGCCAGTGAAGCGTGTCGACTAGCCAGTCGATAGGTCTTTCGGCCCGGAGCGTGGGCATCAGAGTGTCGATTTCGGACGCTGCCAAGCTCCTTGACGATGGTCGTGCAGCCACCGAGGATTGCGCGGAAGCGATCCTCTGTCTGATCCGCCGGACTCAGCTTCAGAACCTTCTGGACCCCCTTGTAAAGCGAGGGTAAGTCGTCCCCCTCCCCGTAGGCTGCGCCGTGATCGTCAAGGATCGTCTTGCACGTTGCTTCTAGCAACGCTCGCGCAGATGTGACGGCAGCCTCCGGATCGGTGTCGCGCCGGTCGAGCGCTCTGGTCCAAGCACCAAGCACGGATTCCGCATCAAGCCTCGTGACCGCCTGCGCGACTAGGTCGTCAGCGGGTCCGGACGTAGCCGCATGCAATGCATCCAAGACTGGGTCAATAGCGTCGTGCATGACGCCTCGACGAATTGCCCATGAGCCTGAACCCGTGGCTTGAGAGCGTAGATATCCCCAGAGGAGGTCAGGGGTTCTGCAGCGCACAACGAACGCAGGAGCGGCTTTGCGGGCGACGGGGTCGGCCAGCATCCGCATGAGTGCAGCAGCAAACTCGACCTTGGGTACGGCCTCAGGTGAGCCTTCGGCGATAGTTATCCCGAACCCGAGGTACTGAGCGGCGGCGTCCGCCGAGGTCCACTCGTCCATGTGCAAAGACTAGGCCCGGTCGTGGGCGCGTCCCGAATCGTCTGCCTGCGCTTCGCACGAGGAGTAGCACCCACGTGGCCTCACCCGCTGACGCTCGCTCTTCGCGCCGTCAGTTGGTCGGGGACGAATCGTCGCGGCCATCCTCCTTGCGTTGCATTTCGAGGAAGCGGCGCGCGATGCTTGCGATGCGAGGAGGGCGGCCTTTACCGCGCCCGCCCGGGTGCCGTTCGAGAACCTTGTCCGCGTGTTGGTCAAGGAAGAGCATCAGCAATGGGTCCGAGCTTGAGCTCTCAACTCGTCGGACGACCTCGTCGCCCTCGAGGTGCTCCTGGAAGGCATTCAAGACGGTATAGGCACGAGTCACCGCATCGTCGTCCGGGAACAGCTTCTCTTTGATCTTCTGCGGAGTGTCGAGTCCTTCCGAGAGTAGCTCGGCGAAGAGTTGGCCAGAATGGGCCCCGAAATCGTCCGCTTCGGGAAAGAATCGGCGCGCTCGCGCGACGAAGTCCCATTGGTCCCTGAACTCACCTTCATTCGTCGCCAGCCGGGTGTCGGTCGCCTCAAGTAGGTTGACGATCGTGCTGTCGCCCGCGCGGGTGAGATTGCCGAGTGCGTTGATCGCTCGCCTCTCGCCTTTGCTTAGCTCACCCGAGAGCGGCTTGTAGGCGAGATCGTGCTCGAGCTCGTTCCACACATGGGCAAGCAAGCTGCATATCTGGATCTCGCAACTGTCCCACGGAGGTTCTCGTAGCCTGGACCGAGATCCTCATCGAGCAAGCGCACCTGACAGTGGGTCGCGCGGTAGAAGGACTCGTCGGAGTCCTTGACGACTGCGGCCACTTCGCCGCCTCCGGGAGCCTCGAAGCGTTTGACTACCTCGCTGGCGACACGTTCGCGATCGATTTCCACGTATGTCGCGATACGGACGCCCGCGAGGTCCTTCAGCTGGCCGAAGACCTCGTCGACCGTGTCGTAACCCTCCCGGTATTTCCTCAGCTTGCCGCGGAGGCGCTCCGGGTCCTTCACTCGGAATTGAACAGTCGCGGGTATTGCATTGTCTGCGATGAGCTCACGACACGCGCTCGCGACGAGTTCCACGAGCTTCGAATGCCGGTCCATCTCTCGCCGGTAGCGATCGACCGCTGTGTCGATGCTGGCGTCGTCAAGGGCCACTGCGATATTCGATCACGCCGCAGGGCTTCTCGGGGAGTCTGACGCTGATCTTGCGAGACGCTCCGGCTGGGGAGCCGAGCAGAGCGCCCGGCCTGCGCTTTCGCTTCGCGCCGGAAGCGATCGTCTGCGCGGGCGGGGTCGTCGCTTCTGCTTCTTTCATCGAAGGCGGTCGCGTCGGACATGACGGCAGACCGCCCGCTCGTGCTTGAACGCGGGAGCGCGAAGTCTCCGTTTGAGGCTTACGCGATCGATCGGTGCGCCCCTACGCCTTGCGTTGCTGTGCGC
>JAABUR0100004484.1_pt1 | contig 18628 bp, 12 predicted proteins | sample 5560091 | NCBI WGS metagenome assembly JAABUR01 (sample SAMN10711879, study PRJNA513375) | rock metagenome | isolation source: Antarctica rocks | place: Antarctica: Victoria Land, University Valley sud | reverse complement strand
GTGCCGACCAGCGCGATCGCGTCGCCGTCGAGAACGACGTCTGCGCTCCGGCCCGGGCTTCCGGTGCCGTCGTAGACCGTTCCACCGCGCACGACCACAGAAGCAGGCATGTGAGCACTCTTGCCCCCTCGAAGCCGTTCCGGCTTCGTCACATCACCAGATCCTGAAGCGTGCTCTTCGTCTGCCGACACGAAGCCTGACCAGCCCAGCGACAGTAGCGGCCGCCCACCTGGTGCAGCAGCGCGTCAGGCCACCAGCATCAAGCGGCCGTGGTGCGCGTCCACGACGGCGGCGTCGCGGTGCAGCTGTCTCGCCCTCACCGGTGGCTGGGCGGCCAGGGCGTGCACCAGTGCGGACTCCAGTGTTCGGACTCCAGTGTTCGGACTCCAGTGTTCGGACTCCAGTGTCCGGACTCCAGGGCTGCCCGCACCGGCATGGCCGCCACGACCGCATGCTCGTCCGCCGGCAGTGCGTTCGGCGAGAGGCCTCGCGATGGCTCTCGCCGCCAAGGCGTCGGATCCCGTCCGGGTGCGGCGTTAGGCGGGCCGAGGCCGACCGGCATACCTCGGTGGTTTCGCGACGGGACGCCGACAGCCTCGTGCGACGAGGCGGTCCGCAGCCGCTTCTTCGGTCCCGGCGACCACGTGCCGCGTGGCTTGGCTGAAACGACGAAGGCCGGGCGTGCCCTTGGGCCCGTCAGACGACGACATCGGCCTGCTGGTGCGGCACCGTCGGCCGGGTGACCCGCGAGACGACCATCGAGAACATGGCCAGCGGCCCCGACGTGGCGGCGGCGCAGGCCGAGGCCGCCGCAGGCCGCGCCGGCGTCCGGGTCTGCGAGCTGCAGGACCTCAGCGCGACCCGTGCCGCGGCTGAGCTCTACCAGACGGTCTGGCAGGCCGAGACGGGCGCCGCTCCCGTGTCGTCCGACCTGATGCGAGCCCTGTCCCACGCGGGCGGCTACGTCGCCGGCGCCTACGTGGGGGACCGCCTGGTGGCCGCCAGTCTCGGCTTCCACAGCGGGGGCGCCGAGGCAGGGCTGCACTCACACATCTCTGCTGTCCTGCCGGATGTCCAGGGCCGAGACGTCGGCCGCGCGCTGAAGCTGCACCAGCGCTCCTGGGCCCTCGCGCACGGTTTGCGGACGGTGAGCTGGACCTACGATCCGCTGCTGCGCCGCAACGCCTGGTTCAACCTGACCAAGCTCGGTGCTCGAGCGGTCGGCTATCTCGTGGACTTCTACGGAGTGATGCAGGACGCGCAGAACAAGGGTGACGAGAGCGACCGCGTCGTTGCCCGGTGGAACCTCGAGGCACCGAACGTCGTCGCGGCCGCCGACGGGCTGCAGACCGAGCTGGTGGTGGACGACCTCCTGCGCGACGGTGCGCGAGTCGCGCTGTGCGAGAGGGACGGCGTCCCGGCAGCGCTGGGCGTCCCCTCTCTCACGCCCTGTGTCCTGGTCCAGATCCCCGCCGACGTCCAGCGGCTCCGCGTTCTCGATCCCGCCCTCGCGCGCCGCTGGCGTCAAGCCAGCCGAGAGGTGCTCGAACCCCTGCTGACCGGGCCCTACGTCGCAACCGGCTTCTGCCGATCCGGCTGGTACGTCTTGGAGGAGCGTCCCGCCTGAAACGGGCCCCTGCCCAGCTGCCTGACCCTGGTGTGCGGGTCCTGATCTGGCCACGGCTGAGCGCCCGAGGTCCGCGCAGGGTCGTGATCGTGACCCGGGACCAAACTGTCAAGGGAACTTGTGCCTGGCGGACGAAGCGGCGAGGGCGCCCCCGGGCCATGCTCTGGTCGACCCCACCCAACAGGAGCCGACATGACACTCGATCTCGACCACTGGCAGGACCGCCTCGCCACCCTCGCTTCCAAGCACGGCGTCGTGGGAGCGACCTTCGCCATCGGGCTGGGTGACGAGACAGTGGCCGCCGCCACCGGAGTCCTCAGCCTGCGGACGGGCACGCCCGCCACCACTGAGAGCGTCTTCCAGATCGGCTCCATCTCGAAGGTGTGGACGGCGGTGCTCGCCATGCAGCTGGTGGACGAGGGGCTGCTGGACCTGGACGCACCCGTTCTCACCTACCTGCCCGAGTTCCACGTGGCCGACCCGGAGGTGACCCGGCAGGTGACGACGCGGCACCTGCTCTCCCACACGAGCGGCATCGATGGCGACCTGTTCCTGGACACCGGACGCGGCGACGACAACCTCGAGAAGTACGTCGCCGCGATGGCCGACCTCCAGCAGAACCACCCCCTCGGGGCGACGATGAGCTACTGCAACTCCGGCTTCAGCGTGCTCGGCCGGCTGGTGGAGGTGGTGCGCGGCAAGACGTGGGACGCCGTTCTGCGCGAGCACCTGCTGACCCCGCTGGGTCTAACCTCTGCGGGGACGCTTCCGGAGGAGGCGCTGCTCCACAGCGCCGCAGTGGGACACATCACGCCGCCGGGGTCGGAGGAGCCGGAGCTCACGCCGCAATGGGGCCTCTACCGCTCTGCCGGGCCCGCCGGCCTGATCCACATGACGGCTGAGGACCTGCTGGTCTTCGCCCGGATGCACCTGGGCTCCGGCGTGGCCGCCGACGGGAAACGCGTGCTCAGCGAGGCCTCCGTGACGGCGATGCAGCAGCCGCAGGTCGAGGTTCCGGACCGGTGGACACTCGGCTCACACTGGGGGCTCGGCTGGTTCCTGATGGACTGGAGCGGCCGCAGGGTCTACGGCCACGACGGTGCGACGCTGGGCCAGACGGCGTTCCTGCGGATCTTGCCGGACGCCGGGCTCGCCGTGTCCCTGCTGACCAACGGCGGTCATACCCGTGAGCTGTTCGAGGACCTGTTCAGCGAGGTCTTCAGCGAGCTCGCGGGCGTCGACCTGCCTCCCCGCCCCGAACCGGCCGCGGACCCGTTCGTCTTCGACCCTGCGGACTACGTCGGCCACTACGCCCGCGAGGGCGTCGAGATGTCGATCGAGGAGGACGGGGACGGGCTCAAGGCGACGATGCGGCCGCTCGGTGCCCTCGCTATCGCCACCGGGGGCGAGCCGATGCAGCTGACCCTCCGGCCGTTCGTCGAGCACGCCTTCGTCGCCCGCGAGGATGGCGAGGAGACGTGGAGCCCGGCGGTGTTCTTCTCGCTGGCGAACGGACGGCGGTACCTGCACTTCGGTGCCCGCGCGACACCTCGTGTCGACGGCTCCTTGGCGCAGCGCACAGAACTGCCCACCTGAGCTGGCTCTCCTGACGGACCCGCGCGCCAATGAGCAAGCACGCCAAGCGCGGGTTCGTCAGTGAGCAGACGCGGTGGCTGCTCGACTCGCGGTTGGCTGCCGACGGTCATCTCCTCCTCACGCCCGACCAGCCGGAGCATGCGGCATACGGTCGCGCGAGTGGAGAAGCACGGCCGGTTCGTCACCCAGGAGCTGACGCGCCGCCCTGAGGGTTTGTGCCGCGGCACGGGCGTCAGCTTCGGAATTGGTCGCGGACGCCAAGCCGCCTGCCGTATCCAGGTGTCAGGGTGTCGGGATGGAGTTCGTACTGCGCGGAGGCCGGGTGATCGACCCTCGGTCCGGCACGGACCGGATCGCGGACGTGACGATCCGCAGCGGCGCGGTGGTGGCTGTCGGACCGGATCTGCCGACCCCGGAGGGTGGCACCGTGCTGGACGTCACCGGGCTGGTCGTCGGCCCTGGCTTCGTCGACCTGCACAGCCACGTCCACTCCGTGGCGGGGCAGCGTCTGCAGGCACTGGACGGCGTGACGACCGCGCTGGACCTCGAGGCCGGCCTCATGCCGATCGCGCGCGCCTACGCCGACGCGGCGCGGGAGGGCCGCCCGCTGAACTACGGCTTCTCCGCCTCCTGGGGCATGGCACGCGCCCAGGCTCACCTCGGCATCGAGCCCGTCGCGCAGTTCGCCGCCGGACTCGCCCTCCTGGGCGACCCTGCGTGGCAGCGATCCTCGTCGCCCGGCGAGCTCAGGGCATGGCTGTCGCTGCTTGAACGTGATCTCGCCGACGGCGCCCTCGGCATCGGCGTCCTCGTGGGGTACGCCCCGCGCAGCGACCCGGCCGAGTACCTGTCCGTCGCGCGCCTTGCCGCGTCTGCCGGCGCGCCGACGTTCACCCATGTCCGTGAGCTCGTCGAGGCCGACGCGACGACGCCGATCGACGGGTCGGAGGAGCTGGTCGCGGCGTCGACCGAGACCGGTGCGGCGATGCACCACTGCCACGTCAACAGCACGTCGCGTCGCCACATCGACAGGGTGCTCGGCCTGCTCGACAGGTCGAGGTCAGCGGGATCGCGGGTGACGGTGGAGGCGTACCCGTACGGCGCCGGCGCCACCGGCGTCGGAGCCTACTTCCTCGACCCAGACCGTTTACCGGCGTGGGGGATCGGTCCGTCGAACATCGTCCTCGTTGAGACCGGCGAGCGAATCGCCGACGCGGCGCGCCTGCGTGAGGTGCGTGCCGCGGACCCGGGTGCCGAGTGTGTTGTCGAGTTCCTCGACGAAGCGGACCCCTCCGACCGCGACCTCCTGGAGCGGTCATTAGCCTTCCCGGACGCGATCGTCGCCAGCGACGCGATGCCGGTCATCTGGCGCGGCGGAGTGATGGAGTCGCAGGAGTGGCCCCTGCCACCGGGTGGGCGCACTCACCCGCGGACCGCCGGAACGTTCGCGCGGTCCCTCCGGCTCATGGTTCGCGAGCGCGGCGTGTGGACCTGGCTCGAGGCGTTCCGCCGTTGCGCCTACCTGCCGGCCCGGGTGCTCGACGAGGTCGCACCCGCCGCCCGCGCGAAGGGACACCTCGGGCTCGGGGCGGACGCGGACGTCGTGGTCCTCGATCCGGCGACGATCAGCGACACCGCCACGTACGAGGACCCGACCCGGCCGTCCGTCGGCGTGCGGCACCTGTTCGTCGCGGGAACCTTGGTCGTGCGCGACGGGGCACTTCAAGAGTCGGCCCGACCAGGGCAGGCAGTGCGCGGCGAGCCTCGTTGAGATCGGCTCGTCCGGGCCCCGTCATGGGTGCTCGGTGGGCGGTGCCGCCAGGCGCGCGGCACCTTTCGTCCGTGCGGCCAAGAGACTCACATCGTTTTCGTTCGCCCGGACGAGAATGCGGGCGATCCCCCCGCGTAAGTTGTCCGTACATTCACCGACCGGCTGGAGACCACCGATGGTATCTGCACGTACTCTACTGGCCATCCTCGGGGTCACCGCGCTCGGGCTCGCCGGCTGCAGCAGCGGCTCCGGGGGGGGATCCTCCGGAACCGCCCCTGCTGGGGGCGGAAACCTCGCGAACGGCAAGACGTTCACGATGGCGATCGCGACAGACCCGGGCAACCTCGACCCGCACCAGACAGTGCTCGCGGTGACCCGCCAAGTCGACCGTTTCCTCTACGCACGGCTCGTCGAGCAGGCCCCCGACGGGTCGATCGTCGCCGGTCTGGCCGAGAAGTGGGAGGCGGACACCTCGAAGGCCACCTTCACCCTGCGCACCGGCATCACCTGCGCGGACGGGACGCCACTGACCGCCTCGGACGTCGCCGCCAACATCAACTACATCGGTGACGCCAAGAACAAGTCCCCCCTCGCGGGCCTCTTCGTGCCGGCGGGCACCAAGGCCACGGGCGACGAGGGAGCACGCACCGTCACCGTGACCGCCGGAGCCCCGGAAGCATTCCTGTTGGTGAACCTTGCCTACGTGCCGATCACGTGTGGCAAGGGCCTCACCGACCGGAGCCAGCTGGCCAAGGGCGGGGCGGGGACCGGCATGTATACGGTCTCCGAGATCGTCCCCAGCGACCACTACACGTTCACCCGGCGCAAGGACTTCACGTGGGGCCCGGGTGACTGGAAGGCCGACCAGGCCGGCCTGCCGGACACCGTGACGCTCAAGGTCATCGCCAACGAGACGACCGCCGCCAACCTGCTGCTCTCCGGCGGCCTGAACGCGGCGACGATCCCCGGCCCAGACCAGGACCGCCTGGCGGCGCAGAAGCTCTTCCACGTCGATAATCTGGCGCCTCTCGGCCAGCTGTGGTTCAACCAGGCCGAGGGGCACCCGACCGCCGAGGCGCCAGTGCGCCGGGCGCTCGTCCAGGCCCTCGACCTCAACAAGCTGGGTCAGGTGCTCACCAGCGGCAAGGGCAAGCCGTCGACGGGCATGGTCACCGTCGCGCCGAACCCGTGCCGGACCGACACGGTCACCGGCAACGTCCCTGCCTTCGACATCGCCGCCGCGAAGTCCGGCCTCGACGCCGCCGGCTGGGTGGCTGGCTCGGACGGAGTGCGTGCCAAAGGCGGCAAGAAGCTCTCGGTCACCGTCCTCTACGTGACGGCCGTCGGGTCGGCCGTGCCGACCGCGGAGCTCATCCAGCAGACGCTGAAGGGCGTCGGCGTCGAGGCCACTCTCAAGGGAGTGGACAGCACCGGGCTCAACGAGGTGCTGTTCAAGACCGGCGCGTGGGACATCTCGATGGGTCCGCTCACGACGGGTCTGCCGAGCCAGGTGGTTCCCTTCTTGTCCGGTCCGGTGCCCCCCGATGGGGTCAACTTCGCCCACGCCAACAACGCCGACTACAACGCCGCGGTGAAGACCGCGAGCGGCAAGGCGGGCAACGCGGGCTGCAGCGACTGGGGCGCCGCCGAGGTCGCCGCGATCAAAGCCGCCGACGTCGTGCCGTACTACAACACGGTCGTGCCCATCTTCGGCAAGAAGACGCAGTTCGTCGCCGACGACGGCGTGGCCCCGGCGTCGATCCGGATGTACGAGTGAGCAGCCGGAGACCAGCCTGTCCGGCGGCGCTTGGGCGATGACGAGCACGACGACCCCGGCGGGACGCAGGTCCGTGCTGGCCGGGCTGCGGCACCATCCCGCCCTGCGGTTTGCGGTCCGGCGGCTGTGGCGCTTTGTCGCGTCCCTCTGGATCGTGGCGACGGCTGCCTTCCTCATGATCCACCTCATCCCGGGCGACCCGGTGCGGGCGGCTCTGGGGATCAACGCCCCGGTGGAGCTCGTCGAGGCCAGACGCGAGGCGCTCGGGCTGAACGACCCCCTGCTGACGCAGTACTGGCACTACCTGACGGGAGTGCTTCGGGGCGAGTTCGGCACGTCGATGGGGAGCGGCGTCCCAGTCGCTCAGGTCATCGGCGAACGGTTCCCCGCCACGGTGCAGCTCGCCGTTCTCGCCTTCGTCGTCATCATTGTCATCGCCGTGCCGCTCGGGGTGTCGATGGCCATCCTGACCCGGGGGGGGCGCAACCGGATGGGCGAGCTCGCGTTCACGTCGACGTCGGTCGTGCTGGCCGCAATCCCGGAGTTCCTCCTCGCGGTGGGCCTCGTCTATGTCTTCGCGGTGAGCCTGGGCGTCCTGCCGGTCGCCGGGCGCGACGCCGGCCCGCCGGCATACCTGCTCCCGGTGGTGTCGCTAGCGCTCGGGCCGACAGCGGTGCTGGCGCGGATCGTCCGCGTCGAAATGCTCACGGTGTTCGGAAACGACTACATCCGGACCGCGCGCGCCAAGCGGCTTCCGCCACGCACGATCTACGCCCGCCACGCGCTGCCGAACGCGCTGACGGCGACACTGACTCTCGGTGGGCTGCTGCTCACCGGCCTCGTCGCCGGCACGCTGCTCGTCGAGAACGTCTTCGCGTGGCCCGGTCTGGGGTCGACGATCGTCTCGTCGATCCTCGCCAGGGACTACCCGCTCGTCCAGGGCATCGTGCTCGTCTACGGCGCCATGGTGCTCCTTGTCAACCTCGGCGTCGACCTGCTGCTCGCGTTGCTCGACCCGCGTTCGACAATCGGCGGCCCGACGTGAGCAGGGCGGCGCGGTGGCGATCCGTAGTCCGCACGCCGATGGGCGCTTCCACGACGGCACTCGTCGTGGTCGTGCTCGCGCTCGCCGTTCTCGCACCCCTGCTGTGGGGTGGCCGCGCGGGGACGATCGACACTACTGCCATCCAGCAGGACCCGTCCGCCCAGCACCTCCTCGGCACCGATGCCCTGGGCCGCGACATCTTCTACCGAGTGCTCGTCGCGACCGGGCTGTCGATCGGGCTGGCGTTGCTCGCGAGCGCCATCGGCGTCGTTCTCGGCACCGTGCTCGGCTCTGCGCCGTCGGTGCTGCCGCGGCGCGCGGCGCGTGTCGTCATCGCCTTCGTGAACATCGCCGTCGCGTTTCCCGGGCTGCTGCTGGCGCTCTTCTTCGCGGTGATCTTCGGCGTCGGAACCACCGGCGCTGTCCTAGCCATCGGCCTGGCGACCGCCCCGTCGTTCGCCCGGCTCGCGCACACCCTGGCCGCCTCGGTCGACGGGAGGGACTTCGTCTCCGCGGCGCGGGTCGCCGGGGTGGGACGGCTGCGGCTGCTCGTCCGTCACATCCTGCCGAACATCGCCGAGCCGCTCGTCGTCAACGCCACGATCGGCGCGGGTGGCGCCCTGCTCGCCTTCGCAGGCCTGTCCTTCCTCGGGATCGGCGTCCAGGCACCCTCGTACGACTGGGGCCGACTCCTGGGGGAGGGGCTCAACCGCGTCTACACGAACCCTGCTGCCGCGCTTGCTCCCGGCGTCGCGGTCGTCGTCGCCGGGCTCGCGTTCAACCTCTTCGGCGAGACGGTCGCCGCGGTGGTCGGGCAGCGTGCGACGACCGTGCGCCTCACCCCGCAGGCAGTGCCCGTTCCGGTGCTTCTGCGCGAGCCGCAGCAGCCCGGCACGAATGTCGTGGTTCCTGACAGCACGCGCTCGAGCGCATCCGCGGCGACCGATGTGTCGGCCGCCGACGCCGTCCTGCGTGTCGAGGACCTTCGCGTGTCCTTCCCGACCCGCACGGGGTGGACCAACCCGCTGCGCGGCATCACCTTCTCGATCGCTCCTGGCGAGTCGGTGGGAGTCGTCGGGGAGTCAGGCTCGGGTAAGAGCCTCACCGCTCTCGCGGCCGCTCGGCTCATCGAGCCTCCGGGCGTGGTCACGGCAGCACGGATCGACGTCGACGGCACTCCCCTGCTGTCGACGCCGGAGCGGCAGACGCGCCACCTGCTCGGCACCTCCCTCGCGATGGTGTTCCAGGACCCGACGACCTCGTTCAACCCCACGCGTCGCATCGGCGGGCAGCTGGCCGAGGTCGCGGTGCAGCACCAGGGGATGAGCAGGCGCCAAGCCCTCGCCCGGGCCGTCGACCGGCTCCGGGCCGTACGCGTGCCGGCTCCCGAGCGGCGGGTCCGGCAGTACCCACATGAGTTCTCCGGCGGTATGCGCCAGCGGGCGATGATCGGCATGGGCCTCATGGCGTCGCCGCGGCTCATCATCGCCGACGAACCGACGACGGCGCTCGACGTGACGGTGCAACGGCAGGTGCTCCGCCTGCTCGCCACTGTGCGTCGGGAGACGGATGCCGCGATCCTCCTCATCACTCACGACATCACGGTCGTCGGGCAGACCTGCGACCGCATCCTCGTGATGTATGCCGGCCGCATCGTCGAGGAGCTGCCAGCGTCCGAGCTGCACACGGCGACGCGGCACCCGTACACACGCGCGCTCATGTCGGCCGTGCCAGAGCTCGACACCGACCGCGAGCAGCCGCTCGTCGTGATCCCCGGGCGACCTCCGGAACCCGACAACTACCCACCGGGTTGTGCCTTCGCTCCTCGGTGCCCGCGCGCGACCGACGTGTGCCGACGCGTCGACCCTGAGCTCATGCCGATGGGGACGGCGCATCGGGCGGCGTGCTGGCATCCGGTCATGGAGGACGGCGTGCGTCTCGAACCCGGACAGGTTGCGGATGAGTGAGCTGCGCTACGAGGGGGTGTCCGTCCACTACGGGTCGCACCGCACCGGGCTGACAGCGGTCGACCGCGTCGACCTCACCGTCCCGTCGGGCAAGGTGCTCGGCCTGGTCGGTGAGTCGGGCTCCGGCAAGTCCACGTTGGCCCGGGCGGCGGTGGGCCTCGCGCCGGTCACCACCGGCCGGGTGCTCCTCGACGGCGTCGACGTCAAGACCCTCCCGCGCCGGGGTCGCCCACTGCAGATGGTGTTCCAGGACCCCTACTCGTCTCTCGACCCCCGGATGACCATCGGCGAGTCCATCGCCGAGGCGTTCCCACCCGGAGCCGTCCGGAGGGGCGCGGAGCGTCGGGCCGAGATCGGCCGGCTCCTCGAGCTCGTGAGCCTCGACCCGGACCGGGCCGCCGCGCTTCCCGGCGGGCTGTCCGGCGGGCAGCGGCAGCGCGTCGCCCTGGCCCGCGCGCTCGCCGGACGACCGGAGGTGGTCCTCGCCGACGAGATCACCTCTGCCCTCGACGTCTCCGTGCAGGGTGCGGTCCTCAACGTCGTGCGGGCGGTGCAGCGCGAGCTGGGCCTCACCATGCTGTTCATCTCCCACAACCTGTCGGTAGTCCGCTACGTCAGCGACGACATCGCGGTGATGTACCTCGGACGGGTCGTCGAGGTGGGCCCCGCCATGGCCGTCCTCGCCGACCCTCAGCATCCGTACACCGCGGACCTCATCGACGCCATCCCCTCGCATCACGGCGATCTCCTCGCCGACGAGCCCAGCGCTATCAGCGACACCGAGCCTCCCGACCCGCACGACCCGCCAAGCGGTTGTCGCTACCACCCCCGGTGCCCTGTCGGGCCCCGGGTCCTCCCCGAGCGGCAGGTCTGCGTGTCGACCGACCCTTCCGCCGCCGACCATCACCACGCCGCCGCCTGCCACTTCGCCCAGCTCAGGACAGCCCCCGTGCCGGCGAGCTCGTGACGCGATTCCCGGTGGGCTGGTCGGTGCGTACTTGTCGAATCGGCAGAGCCCGACGCACGCAGTGGTTCTGCTCGCACGAGCGCAGTGCACTCGTTCCCGGGCGATTCTCGGACCGATGCCACAACGAAGGAGACCTGACGTGACCCGACGCATCACCATCGAGGACCTCTACGACCTCGCGGTCCCGGAGCAGCCTACGATTTCGCCGGACGGCGGGCGGATCGTCTACACGCTCCGCACGATCGACCGTGAGGGCGACCGTGACGTGCGAGCGCTGTGGCTCGTGCCGACCTCCGAGGGAGAACCACGCGGGCTCACCCGTGGCCCGGCCGACACGTCGCCGGCGTGGTCACCAGACGGCAGGAGGATCGCCTTCCTCCGGGCCGATGACGGGCCGGCGCAGGTCTGGCTGATGCCGGCCGACGGCGGCGAGGCCGAGCAGCTCACGTCCCTGCCGCTGGGGGCCGGCCGCCCCGTCTGGAGCCCAGACGGGTCCAGCCTGGCCTTCTCGGCTCCCTTCCTGCCCGACGGCGGCGAGAAGTCGTCGACCGACGCGTCCGAACGGCGCGCGCGGATGCCGGCGGTCTCCGACCGGCTGGGCCACAAGGCGGACGGCGTGGGCCTGCTCGGCTCGATGCGTGCCCACGTGCACGTCGTCGAGGTCGAGACGGGTGAGGTGCGGCGGGTGACCCATGGCGACTGGCATGCGGGTGAACCGGCGTGGTCGCCGGACGGTGGTCGGATCGCCTTCTCAGCCGGCCGGTCGCAGGACGCCGACCTCACCCAGTCGTCAGCAGCCTGGGTCGTCGATGTCATCGAGCGCAACGCCGAGCCCGTTCCCGTCGGCCCCGTCGAGGGGATGGTCACCCCGGTCACGTGGACGGCCGATGGAGGGGCCCTCGTCGCCGTAGGCCGCGAGGACACGCAGGTCGGTCACGCCCGGCTCCTGTCGTTGCCGCTCGACGGTGGCGACGCTGTCGAGCTGGCCGCCCACCTCGACCGCAACGTCATGACCGGAGGGCCCGGATACCCGGGTGCCCTGCCGACGCTCGTCGACGACGGACGTGCGGTCTGCTTCTGCGTGCGAGACCGCGGCTGCACCCACTTGTACGTCGTCGACCTGCACGGTGGGACGGCGCGGTGCGTCGTCGGAGGGCCGGCCGTCAACGTCTCCGGTGCCACGGTGTCCGGTGGCACCGCCGCGGTGGTCCTCGGCACGGCCACCTCCTACGGCGAGGTGGGCGCCGTCGACCTCGCCACCGGTGAGGTGACGGTGCGGACGCACCACAGCCCGGAGTCGATCGACCTCTTCGTGCCGCAGGAGCGCGAGTTCACCGTGTCCGACGGCACCACGGTGCAGGGGTGGGTGGTGCGCGATCCGGACTTCTCCGGACCTCAGCCCCTCCTCCTCGACATCCACGGCGGACCGCACAACGCGTGGAACGGCGCCGCCGACCCGGTGCACCTCTATCACCAGGTGCTCGTGGCCCGGGGCTGGACGGTCCTGCTGCTCAACCCTCGCGCGAGCGACGGCTACGGCGAGGCCTTCTTCGCCGCCACCGTCGGCCAGTGGGGCACGCTCGACGCGCGTGACTTCCTCGAGCCACTCGACCAGCTCGTCGCAGAGCAGGTGGCCGACCGGGAGCGCCTCGCCGTCTCCGGCTACAGCTACGGCGGCTTCATGACGTGCTACCTGACGAGCCTGGATGACCGGTTCGCAGCCGCCGTGGCCGGAGGCGTGGTGTGCGACCTCGCGAGCATGGCCGGGTCATCGGATCTCGGGCACTACCTGGCTGACCACGAGCTCAGCGGTCCACCGTGGACGTCCCCCGACGACTATGCGGGCCGGTCACCGTTCTCCCGGGTCGAGCAGGTGAGCACCCCGACGCTCATCGTGAACGGCAATGAGGACGAGCGATGCCCGGTCGCCCAGGCCGAGCAGTGGTTCACCGCACTGCGCGAGCGGCATGTCCCATCGAGGCTCGTGCTGTACCCGGGCGCCTCACACCTGTTCATCATCACGGGCAGGCCATCCCACCGCGCCGACTGGAACCAGCGAACCGTCGCATGGGTGGAGGAGTATGCCGTGCCTGCGGGCCGGCCGCGACGGCCTGCGATCGAGCGTCAGCACTGGCAGTCGCGGCTGACCGAGCTGGCGGCGGCACACCGGGTTCCCGGCGCCCAGCTGGGGATCCTTCGGCTCGGCGACGAGCCCGTCGTCGTCTCCACCGGGGTGCTCAACAGGGCCACCGGTATCGAGGTCACGGATGACTCGGTGTTCCAGATCGGGTCGATCACCAAGGTCTGGACGGCAACCGTGGCCATGCAGCTCGCCGACGAAGGCAAGCTCGACCTCGACGCCCCCATCGCCAGCGTGCTGCCCGATCTGCGACTCGCGGACCCGGACGTGACGACGCAGGTGACGATGCGTCACCTGCTCACCCACACGAGCGGCATCGACGGTGACGTCTTCACCGACACCGGCCGCGGCGACGACTGCCTCGAGCGCTACGTCGACCAGCTGGTGGAGGCGGGGCAGAACCACCCGCTCGGGGTCACGTTCTCCTACTGCAACTCGGGTTTCATCCTCGCCGGCCGGGTGATCGAGAAGATCACCGGCCAGACCTGGGACACCGCGATGCGGGAGCGACTGTTTGCCCCGCTCGGGCTCACGCACACCGTGACGTTGCCCGAGGAGGCCCTGCTCCTGCGCGCCGCCGTGGGGCACGTCGGAGAAGGGGAGGAGGAGCCGCATCCGACGCAGACGTGGGGTATGCCGCGCGCCCTCGGCCCGGCCGGCCTGATCACCGCCTCCGCGGGCGACGTCCTCGCCTTCGCGCAGATGCATCTCGCGGAGGGGGTCGCCGCCGACGGCCGCCGGGTGCTCGAAGCGGTGAGCGCCAAGGCGATGACCGGGCACCAGGTCGACCTGCCCGACCCGTACATTCTCGGGGACTCGTGGGGCGTGGGCTGGATCCGCTTCGCCTGGGACGGTCGACGGGTCATCGGCCACGACGGCAGCACGCTCGGTCAGGCGGCGTTCCTGCGCATCCTGCCCGAGCAGGGGCTTGCGGTCACGCTGCTGACGAACGGCGGAAACGGCCATGACCTCTACGTGGATGTCTTTCGCGAGATCTTCTCCGAGCTCGCCGGCGTCGAGATGCCGGAACCGCTGGCGCCCCTGGCCCAGCAGACGACCGTCGACGCCAAGCCGCACCTCGGCACCTACGAGCGGGCCGGCGCCCGCATCGAGGTGCTCGACGGCCACGACGGGCTACGTCTGCGGCAGACGGCGACCGGGGCGATTGCGGAGCTGATGGAGGTGAAGACCCACGAGTTCGAGCTCGTCCCGATGCGCGAGTCACTCTTCGCGTTCCGCGCGCCCGGGACGAAATCGTGGGTCCCCGTCGTCTTCTACCGCCTGCCGACGGGGGAACAGTATGTGCACGCCGGCGCGCGGGCGACGCCAAAGGTGTCGTGACGACGGACGACGTCGAGCAGCCCCTGCTTCGCGTCCGCGGTCGGGGTGGGGTTTCCGGCTTCCCTCCACCCGCTGTCGCGCGAGGTTCGGTCTTGTGGTGCCTGTCGGGACGAGCGTCGTGGCACCACCGGGCTCAGCGGGCCCGGGCCACGCGCCCCTCGTCCCAGACCGGCTCGCCGGACTCGTAGACGCGTCCGTCGGCACCGAAGACGAGGAACCGGTCGAACCCCCGGGCGAACCACCGGTCGTGGGTCACCGCGACGACGGTGCCGTCGAAGGCCTCCAGCCCCTCCTCGAGCGCCTCCGCCGAGTCGAGGTCGAGGTTGTCCGTCGGCTCGTCGAGCAGGAGCAGGGTCGCGCCGGACAGCTCGAGCAGGAGGATCTGGAACCGTGCCTGCTGGCCGCCCGAGAGCGTGTCGAAGGTCTGCTCCGACGACCTCGCGAGCTCGTAGCGGTCGAGCGCCCGCGCCGCCTCCTCGCGCGGCTTGCCGGCCCGGTGCTCGTCGCCCCGGTGGAGGATCTCGAGAAGGGTGCGGCCCATGAGGGAGGGGTGCTCGTGGGTCTGGGCGAACCAACCGGGGCGCACCCGTGACCCGAGCCGCAGGTGACCGGTGTGGGCCACGGTGGCGGGCGTGATGTCGCCGACCGGTCGGTGCTCGGGGTCGGGGTCCGAGCCACCGGCCGCAAGCAGACGCAGGAAGTGCGACTTGCCCGAGCCGTTCGACCCGAGCACGGCCACCCGCTCGCCATACCAGATCTCCAGGTCGAAGGGTCTCATCAAGGTCGTCAGCTCCAGGCCCTCGGCGACCACGGCACGCTTCGCCGTCCGCCCCCCGCGAAGACGCATGGCGACGTTCTGCTGCATCGGCACGGCTTCCGGCGGACCGGCGTCGACGAAGCGCCGAAACCTGGTCTCGGCCGCCTGGAGGCGAGGGGCCATGTCGGAGTTGTAGGCGGCCTTCTGCCGATACATGATGACGAGCGCCTTGAGCTTCGCGTGCTCCTCGTCCCAGCGTCTGCGCAGCTCCTCCAGCCGGGCGTACCGGTCCACCCGAGCCTGATGGTAGGTCTCGAACCGCTCCGGATGCATCCACAGCATCGATCCCGCGGCGCCCGCCTCCAGCGTGGCGACGCGGGTCGCGACCCGGCGAAGCAGCTCCCGGTCGTGGCTCACGAACAGCACGGTCTTCGGTGAGGTGATCAGCTGCTCCTCCAGCCAGCGCTTGGCCGGCACGTCGAGGTAGTTGTCCGGTTCGTCCAGGAGCAGCACCTCCTCCGGACCGCGGAGGAGTGCCTCGAGGACGAGCCGCTTCTGCTCCCCGCCGGACAGGGTCGTCACCGCGCGCCACTGCGCCTTCTCGAACGCCACACCGAGCGCCGCTGTCGAGCACACGTCCCACAGCGTCTCGTACTCGTAGCCACCGGCATCTCCCCAGTCGACGAGCGCCTGGGCGTAGTCGAGCTGGTCCTGCTCGGTCTCCCGCTCCATCATCGCCAGCTCGGTGCGGTCGACCGCCTCGGCTGCTGCGCGAATCTTCTCGGGTGCCACGGACAGCAGCAGGTCGCGCACGGTGGAGTCGTCGCGCACCTTGCCGACGAACTGGCGCATGACCCCCAGCCCGCCGCTGCGGGTTACCGCACCGTCGTGCGCCACGAGGTCACCCGCGATGATCCGGGTCAGCGTCGTCTTCCCCGTCCCGTTCGGCCCGACGAGCGCGACCTTGGCCCCCTCGCCGACCCGCAGCGAGACGTCAGTGAGCAGTGGCCGCCCGTCCGGCAGGGAGAACGAGACGGAGTTGACGTCGACATGGCCCACGAGGGTCCACTATTTCAAAGGAGCGGTCGCGCGTCACGCGGATTGGTCGCCTCGAGGGCAGAGCCGCGAATCGCAAGCCGGTATGCCGGCATGCCGACCGCTCACCCTCGCGGGGGCTCAGGCGGTGATGTCCCGACGCGCGCGGGCCTCGCTCGCCCGGGCATCCAGCTCGTCATCACCGGGGTAGACCACCTCCTCAAGGCTGAGGCCGTGCGGTGGCATGACCCTGACGCCGGCGTCGCGCTTGCGGCCACCGAGCACCTCGGCCGGCCAGCCACTGTCCCGCCGGCCCTCCCCGACCGCGACCACGGCCCCCACTAGGGCGCGGACCATAGAGTGGCAGAACGCGTCGGCGACGACGGTCCCGGCCAGCACCCCGTCCGGCAGCCGGGCCCACGAGTAGCCGAGCAACGTGCGGACCGTTGTGGCCCCTTCGCGCCGCTTGCAGAACGCGGCGAAGTCGTGCAGTCCGACCAGCTGCCGGCTCGCCTCGTGCATCGCACCCTCGTCGAGCACACCTCTGATCTGCACCGTGTCGCGCCGGCGCAGCGGGTCCTGCGCCGCGTCGTCGTCGGCGATCCGGTAGAGGTAGTGCCGTGACCTCGCGGAGAAGCGGGCGTCGAACCCGTCCGCCGCCCGGCTCACCCGGCATACCGAGATGTCGTCAGGGAGTATGCCGCTCAGCCGCGTCCGCGCGGCAGCCTCGGGCGAGCGGCCCGACCGGCCGGGCACGAGCGCCCAGAGCTGGGGGTCGACGTCGGCGTGGGCGACCTGTCCGCGGGCATGCACCCCGGCGTCCGTGCGGCCGGCAACCGTCAGCCGCACCGGCTGCGTGGCGCGGAGCATCGTCGTGAGCGCTCTGGAGAGCTCGGCCTCGACCGTTCGCAGCCCCGGCTGCGCGGCCCAGCCCGAGAAGTCGCTGCCGTCGTAGGCAAGGTCCAGACGGAGCCGCATCTGGTCGGCCATGGCTGTGAACGTGGATACCGTGCGACGGTCGGCGTCGTCAGCGGGCGCGCTCGACGAGCCCTCGGACGAACGCGGCCTGACCGACGTGCTGAGTCGTGTCCCCGACGACGCTCACGAGCCGGACGCCGAGCGTGACCGGCGGGTCCCAGCGCTCGTCGACCACGACGTCATAGTCGTCCTCGGAGAGGCTCTGGAGAAAGCCGACGGTGCGGGCGTGGACGGCGTCGTAGTACTCCGCAAGCAGCGACCCGGACAGGCCGGTGACCTTCGCGACGTCGTCGCTGCTCTGGCCGTACCCGATCTCGGTGTCGGCGAACGGGAGGCCGAATCGGCGAACGAAGCCTTCAGCGAGCCACACCTGGTCGGTGCCACTCGTGCGGCCGAGCGCCTCGGCAGCCGCTGCGACGTGGTCGTCCTCGACCCTGCTGAGGTGCCAGATGAGCCAGGCGATGGAGTTCGCGCCGGCGTCCACGCGGTGGGCCAGCTCCTCCTCGGTCAGGCCCTCGACGACGTTGGCGACGAGCTCCTGGCCGCGGTTGACGGATTCGATGAAGAACACTGATCCACTCATCCTGCGACGCTACCGTGGCGGGATGGACCGCCCCACACTGGCCGAGGCCATGAAGAACCGTGACGCCGTGCTGCGGGCGTTCGTCGCCCCCGACGGCAGCCTGCTCGGCATGCCTACCAAGATCACCAAGCGGCTCGTCGTCCTCGACCACGTCGCCCAGTCCTTCCCGATCGGGGAGACCTGGCCGGAGCTGGAGGTCAACGACCGGCTGGCCCACTTCCTCCCGGACGTCGCCATGCTGCGCCGTTACCTCGTCGACGAGGGCTTCTTCGAGCGACGGGCCGGCCGCTACTGGCGAGCCGGCGGCACCACCGACATCGACGCCCCCTGAGCTCCCGGAACGACGGCGCCCCCTGAGGGTGGTCAGACCGAGTCACCGAAAGCTCGCTCCCACCTCAACCCAGGGCGCGCCGAGTGGCTGAGCGCGACCTCAGCTGCCGTCCTCACCGCCGGCCCTCGTGAAGCCGGCAGCCTCGGCGGCCTCGGCAGTGTTGAACCAGACCTCGGCGATCGTCTGGTCGTACCACTGGCCATCGGGCTCGTGGTACTTCATCGAGTCCTTGTTGCCCTTGATGTCGAACCCGACCGGTGCCGAGCCGTCCTCGTTCGGCGCAGCCGAGTCGGCGCCGTGCTCACCTTCGGTCGCCGCCGGCGCGTCCTGCGGCTCTTTCGCCACCGCCGCCTCGGTGTCGGAGCTGACGAGGCTGGCTGCCTCGGTGGCTTCGTCCACCTGGGTGTCGTCTCTCGTGGGGACCTCCTCGACAGGAGCCTGCGGGGCGGGGGCGTCCTGGACCTTCTGGGTGTCCTTGGCGGCGCGCCGCGTCGCCGCCTCGGCCTCCTTGACGGTCGCCTTCTTCGGCGACAGCGGCTCGCGGACGAGCTCGATCACGGCCATGGGGGCGTTGTCGCCCTTGCGCGCCCCGATCTTCGTGATGCGGGTGTAGCCGCCCTGACGCAGATCCATGTCGGGCGCGATCTCCGTGAAGAGACGGTGCACGACACCCTTGTCCCGGACGACGGTGAGCACCCGACGACGCGAGTGCA
>JAABUR0100004481.1_pt1 | contig 18636 bp, 20 predicted proteins | sample 5560091 | NCBI WGS metagenome assembly JAABUR01 (sample SAMN10711879, study PRJNA513375) | rock metagenome | isolation source: Antarctica rocks | place: Antarctica: Victoria Land, University Valley sud | reverse complement strand
AGGCGGTCATCGAGGCGATCGGTGCGGGGCTCGACCGGGTGACACCGGACCAGCTGCGGAACGGCTACCGCCATTGCGGCTACCACACGACCGCATCAGGACAACCTTTATGACCGTCGCTCTAGGCGAGACTGTGTTCGCGATCGGCGTATTACATCGAACCCCGTTCTTGGCGAACACCGGCGCCGCTGCGCGGTTTTGCGCCTGCGGGCGCCGGTCACCACAAGCGGATGACCCTTCGACAACGGGCCTGACGGCATCTGATCAGGCCCAGAGATCCTCGGGTCTGATCGCCGCCGAGATCCCGCTGGCCGTTTGCGCGGTGACGGCGGTCCAGTCGCCGGCCAGCAGCCACTCGCCGCGGGCGATGAGCTCGTCGGCGTCGCTCGGTTTGGTCGAGACGTAGCGGACGATCCCCTCCGCGTCGATGTACATGTGGGTGGGGAAGTTCCGGGTGTCCCACGTCTCGCCGAAGATCGTCAGGTCCGGGATGTTGTAAACGGTGAACGTCCCACCGTTGGCGACGGCGAAGTCGTTGGACGTCGACCACGACTCCTTGGCGCTGATCGCCAGCAGGACGACGCCCTGCGGCGCGAGTGCCTGGTAGGCGGCCTCGACCTCGGGGAACTCGGCCTGGCAGGGTGGACACCAGCTGCCCCAGAAGTTGATCCAGACCGGATGGCCGCGGAACGTGCTCAGGAAGACGGTCTTCTCGTCGGGGCCGATCATCCCGAGAGCCGGGGCGGTCTCGCCGGCTTTGGGCAGGTACTGGCGCGCGATGCCGCCGCTGCCGATCTCGGCGAACCCGATCCGGCCACCGACCAGCCAGGCGCCGCCGATGATCGCCAGCGCCAGCGCCAGGCTGATCACGATCTGAAGGCGGGTCAGCGAGCCACCGGTCCGGTTGGGAGCCAGCTCGGAGAGGCGGACATCGTCACGATTGCCGGGTGGAGGGGTGGAAGGGCGGGGCGGGAAGGTCATTGGCGATCCTGCGTCGTCGTCGGCCTTAGACACCACCGTAGGCGTGGAGCCCGCCGAAGACATAGTTGCCGAAATAGGTGAACATCACGGCTGCGAAGCCGGCCACCAGGATCAGGGCGCTACCCCGGCCGCGCAGACCGCGCAGCGACCGCGTGTGCAGATAGACGGCGTAGATCAGCCAGAGGAACAGGGCGGCGGTTTCCTTGGGGTCCCACTGCCAGTAGGCCCCCCAGGCCCGGTTGGCCCAGATCGCCCCGAGGATCAGCGTCATCGTCATCAGCGGGAAGCCGATCGAGACGGCACGGTAGCCGAGGTCGTCGAGCAGATCCGCGCTCGGCAGCCAGCTGATCCGGCGGCGCTCGGCGATCAGGAACAGGACCGCCGAGCCGAAGGCGACGGAGAAGGCGGCGTAGGCCGCGATCGCCGAGCCGACGTGGAACCAGAGCAGCGGGCCGCTCTGGAGCGCCGGGATGACCGGGTTGACCTCCCGCATCCAGGCCGGCAGCGACCAGACGTAGAGGGCCATCAGCAGCGTCACGGGCAGGATGACCGCTCCGACCTGCTTGACCCGGTAGAAGCGCTCCAGCAGCAGGTAGATGAGCGGCAGGACCAGCACGAAGATCATGCTGAAGTCGTACATGTTCGTCGGCCCGTGGCGGGTGGCCGAGAAGCGCAGCCCGACCGCGAGGGCCTGAAAGGCGACGACGAACCAGCCCAGCAGGGTCGCGAACCGGCCGATCCCGATCGGCGACGGACCCTTCGAGAAGTCCGTCACCGAACCCGACATCGACGCGGTCATGCTCGAACCGGTCGCCGTCGCCAGTTGGCGGCGGCTGACCCGGACGAAGCCGATCCCGTACGCGAGGTAGCAGACCGCGGCGGCCACCAGCGCGATGGTGGTCGCCGTGAAGCAGTAGAACGAGAGCTTGACGAGAGCATCCATGCGCGCTGGTCCTCGCAGGTTGTGCGCGTCGGGTCAATGAGCGGAGCCGATGCGAAGAAGCGGTTTCGTCGCGAAAGTATAGGACTCGGCGCCGGACCGGTGTCGGCTGGCCATGATCGGCTGCCCGAGGTCAGTTTGTGGCGTTGGTCAGGTCAGACCGCTGACTGGACGGATGGGCGGTCAGGCCCATCGCTCAGGCGAACCGCGCCGCCGTGGCGCTCACGAAGATCCTCGACGAGGTCGACGAAGTCGCGCTTGCCGCTCCAGTCCCGCCGGGCGAGCGGGGCGAGCGTGGCGACGGCCCAGCCCTCAGCGCTCGGCGAGACGATCGCCCGGATCCGGCGGACCGGAAAGTAGAAGATCGCGATCAGTCCGGCAATGCCGATCACCGCCGCAACGCCGAATATCCAGAGGCCGGGGTAGTAGGCGACCTGCAGGACCGAGTAGACGCCGTAGCGCTCGAACTGCACGTTGAGATCGCCGAGTTGGCCCGGATTGCGAGGATCGATGACCGCGGTCGGCGGGGTGGTGCCGGGGATCATGTCGTCGCTCCGGGCCTGGACGAAGAGCTCCTCGGCGGAGAGGCCGAGCTTGTCGAGATCGGGTCGGTTGGCGATGTCCCGGTCAGAGGCGATCAGGTTGAGCGTCACGTTCGTGCCCGGAATCGACTGGAGCCCGGCTGGGGCGTCCGGGTTGTTGGTCGCTTCGAACTCGCCCAGCGTGACGGGCCCGTGGAACAGCTCGTTCCCGGCTCGATCCGTCACCCGGAGGCTGACGTTGTAGCCGAAGCCGGACTGGTAGACCGTGACGTTGCCCTCGCTGACCGGCTGGTTGGGCTCGACCAGCCCGCTCCGGACTTCGTCGCCATCGCGGATGAGGGTGACGTCGCTCTGGTAGAGGGACGCGGTGCCGTCCTGGTAGTAGTCCTCGTTGAAGCTGTTCAGCCGGACGCTCAGGTCCGTCCCCCGGCCGATCGGGACCGTCGATCCCTCGGGCACGATGAACTGGACGTCGCGGAAACCGAACTGCGTGACGACGATCCCGCCGACCACGACCATGACGAGCGCGATATGGAACGGAAACGTCCCAAGTTTGCCCCAGCGGTTGCGGTCGGCGTAGAGGTGAACGTCGTCGCCGACCAGAGTGGTCAGCACCCGGTAGCGGCGTTTCTTCAATGAAGACCGGAGCCCGTCGACCATCTCGCCCGGCGTCGCCGCCAACTCGATGGAGGCGTGGGGCGCCGTGCCCTGGAGGAAGCCGCGCGACGTCGTGACGGTCGGCTGGACGATGGTCCGGTACATCCCGCCGATGCGGTTGAGCATACCGCCGATGATGATCGCGACGGCGATCACGGTGAGCGTCGCGGTGTAGAGCCAGGAGCCGAAGACGTCCCAGGCGTACCAGACATCGACCAGCTCTCTGAGCGCGGGCACCGTCACGGCGATCGACTCGGGAACGCCGCTTCCTCGCAGCGTGCCAATCAGTGTCAGGAGCGCGAGGAAGGCGATCTCCCAGATCGCGGCCCGGACCGACGAAAAGAACCGCCAGACCATGCTGACCGACGCCTCGAGCGGGCGGAGGCCGGCATTGGTTCCCAGGGACGGTTCAGGCCGGGGAGGTGCCGCTGGCGGTCCCGCGAGCTGCTGGCTGGGTCGCGACGGTACTTCGACCATAAGCGCCTCGGTTCCGTGGAAGACAGCGGGGACAGCAAGGACGGACGACCTAGACAGGCGGCTCCCATGGTCTCCATGGCGCGATCCGGACGATCTCGACGAACAACCGCTCGTAGATACCCAGCAGCATGATCGCTCCCACCCCGATCATGATCGCGCTGCTTATGGCGACCACGATGCCCATGCGGCGTTTGATCGCCCGGAGAATGGCGGGCGAGGAACCGAGCGTCATGGCGACCAGCAGGAACGGGATCCCGAAACCGAGGCTGTAGACCGAGAGGAGGAGCCCGGCTCGGCCGACATCCCCCGACGAGGCGGCCATCGTCAGGATGATGCCAAGGATCGGTCCGACGCACGGGGACCAACCGGCGCCAAATGCCAGTCCCATGACGAAGGAAGATGGGACATTGACAGCGGATCGCCCGGTGCCCAACTGACGAGTCCGGTCGAGGAACGGGATCTGGATCAGGCCGACCTGGCGTAGGCCGATCAGGATCAGAAGCGTTCCACCGATCCGCACCAGCCACGAACGATATGTCGCGACGAATTCTCCCGTTGAGACGAGTGTCCCGGCCGCCCCGAGGGCAATGCCAAGGAGGATGAAGATGACCGAGAACCCGCCGATGTACGCCGCCGCGTTGGCGAGGACGGCGCCACGCCGGACCGTGTTGGTCTCGCTCAGGGAGACGCCCGTGATCCGGGCAAGGAAGACTGGCACCAGTGGCAGACAGCACGGCGAAGTGAAGGAGAAGATTCCCGCCACCAGGGCGGCAAGCAAGGTCACGTTGTCAGCCATGGCGGAACCGTAGCCGTTACGCGATGGTGAGTCAATCGCGCCGTGAGAACCCATGATGAAGCCGTTCACGGACCATTGGCGTTCGCCTGGATCGGCCGGTCGACGGCGTTCAAATGGTGAAGGTGCGACAGCGTGGGAACCGTGTTGATCTGCGATACTGTAGACATAAGTTCGGTCATCGACCCGTGGCGAAATGGCGGAGAGCAGCGGTCGTGATCGATGAGCAGTATGAGGCAGCCGGCCCGGTCCAGCCGCTGGCCCCTCGCGCCCGGCCACCGCTCAGTGAGCGGCTCTACCGGACCGAGGCGATCGTGCTGGCCCGGATGAACCTCGGCGAGGCGGACCGGATCTTCACCCTGTTCACGCCGCACTACGGAAAGCTGCGGGTGATCGCCAAGGGGGTCCGCAAGTCCCGGAGCCGCCTCGGCCCGCACATGGAGATCTTCACCCGCTGCCAGCTCAACCTGTCCCGGGGTCGCGACCTCGACGTCGTCACCTCGGCCGAGACGGTCGACGCCTACCCGCCGCTCCGGGACGATCTCGATGTCCTCGGCCATGCCAGCCACCTCGTCGAGCTGGTCGCCCGGCTGACGGAGGACCGTCAGGAGCAGGAGCCGGTCTACAACCTGCTGCGCGGCTCGCTCCGGCTGCTGGCCGATGGGGTCGATCCGTTTGCCGTCACCCGACATTTCGAGTTCATGCTGCTGGTCACGCTCGGTTACCGGCCCGAGCTCTACCGGTGCCTGGAGTCCGGGGAGCCGCTGGAGGCGACGACCAACGTCTTCAGCTCGAACCGGGGCGGGATGCTCTCGATGGCCTGCCGCGGCTCCGACCCGCGGGCGGTGCCCGTCTCGCTCAACACGCAGAAGTACCTGCGGGAACTGGACCGGAACGGGCTCGGCAACATCGTCCGGCTGCGGGTTCCGGCGGACACGATGCGCGAACTGGAGGCCGTGATGGGTGGATACCTGCGGCACCTGACCGAGCGCGATCTCAACAGTCTCGATGTCTGGCGCCAGATGCAGCGTTCCCTGCCATCGTTGCCCGTCGTCGACGAGCCACCGTCGTCGAGCTGAAATGCGGCTGGCGACGTGAAGCCGGACTCGCCAGGTGTGTATCAGCGACGGCGCCCTGTCTCATCGTCGATCGGTTCCGCATCCGGGTCGGAACCGTCCAGGAGATCCATGGCCAGCGTCTGCTCGGCTGGAGTGAGATGATCCTGTTCGATCGCCAGTCGGATGAGGTCAGGCCGCAGGGCGACCGTCCGCCGGAGGGCCTGCTCCCGGCGCCACGCGGCGATTCGGGCGTGGTGGCCGCTGAGCAGGATCTCGGGCACGGTCAGGTCGCGGAAGACCGCCGGTCGGGTGTAGTGCGGGTATTCGACCAGACCGTCATCGAACGACTCCTGCTCGATGCTCTCGTGGTCGATCACACCCTCGACCAGCCGTGAGATCGCGTCGATCACGATCATCGCCGGCAACTCACCGCCGGTGAGAACGTAGTCACCGACCGTCACCGGCTCCGCGCCGAGAATCTCGGTGACCCGCTCGTCGATGCCCTCGTAGTGGCCGCAGATCAGCACGATCTGGCCAGCGCCGGTCAGCTCCTGGGCCATCGCCTGATCGAAGGGTCGGCCACCGGCGGCCATCATCAGGACGCGGCGACCGGCCTGCACTGGCAGCGACTCGACTGCCTCGACCAAAGGTTGCGCCCGCATCACCATCCCGGCGCCGCCACCGTACGGCGTGTCGTCGACGGTCCGGTGTCGGTCCGAGGTCCAGTTGCGAGGGTCGTGCAGGGCCAGCTCGATCCGGCCCTCGTCCTGCGCCCGGCGGATGATGCTCTCGCCCATCGGCCCGGCGAACATGCCCGGAAAGAGCGTCAGCACGTCGAACCGAAGAGGCGCTGCCGTCGTCGCCGGCTCATCGGGCGCTACGTCGTTCGTGTTCTCATCAGGCATCGACGGTCTGCCCCGATCGGCTGGCCGCCCTCGCCAGTCGCAGCAGGGCCGGGCCGGCATCGACGAGATTCGCCACTGTCAGGTCGGCTGGGATGCCGTCCGGGACTGGCCGATCGCCCTGCAGCCAGACGGTCCGCTGACCGGCCGACCGGGCACCTTCGACATCGAAGCGGAATGAGTCGCCGACGTGGACGATCGCTGACGGTTCCGCGCCCAGTCGTCGGGCCGAGGTCTCATAGATTCCGGGATGGGACTTGTAATAGCCGGCGTCGGCCGATGTCAGTACATCGCAGAACTGCCCGAGGATGCCGAACCGGTCAAGCGACCAGAGCAGGAACGGGGAGTAGACGGCGCTGGAGACGACGCCCAGCCGGACTCCCTCGTCGCCGAGATACCTGATGGTCTCAACCACACCTGGCAGCGGCACGACATCGTCGTCGAACGTTTCCGCCATCAGCTCGTCAACCCCCCTCCGGATGTGCTCGACCGGGACGGCGAGTCCCAACTCCGGCAGGATGGCCGCGAGGCAGGCCACCGCGTCCTGCTCCATACCGATCCGCCCGACCTCGACCCGAATCGCGGCGTAGGCTACCCGCCCGGCTTCGAGGACGGCGGCCGATGGAGCGTCGCCATCGATGCGCCGGGCGTTCCAGCGCAGGAAGGCTGGGACCAGCTCGCGCACCTCCAGCTCGAACCAGCGGTCGCACCGAGCGAGCGTGTTGTGGAAATCGAAGGTGATCGCGACCGTCGGGCCCATCGTGCGCGTCCATTCCCTGCCAACCATCGGGATCCTGATCACGAGGGACCGTAGCAGACCACGCCGGCCGGGAACAAGCAGCCAGACGTTCGGTTCAGGACGCGACCTGCCGGGAGGGAGACGGCGCGGCGCTGGCTCGCTGCTCCAACGCGATGACGCGCGAGAACATGTCGACCACGATCGGGTCGAACTGGCGGCCGCGTTCGGCGAGCAATTCGGCCAGCGCTTCGCTGTGGCCGAGGGCCCGGCGGTAGACCCGGTCGTGCGTCATCGCGTCGTAGGTGTCGGCGACCGCGATCAGCCGCGCTCCCAGCGGGATGCCCGGTCCGACCAGACCGTCCGGATACCCGGCGCCGTCCCAGCGCTCGTGGTGGTGGCGGACGATCGGGGCGGTGGCCTCCAGGCCGTCCATCCGGCGAACGATCGCCTCCCCGATGGCGGCGTGACGCTGCATGACCTCGCGCTCGTCGATGGTTAGGGCGCCGGACTTGAGCAACGCCTGGTCAGGCGTGGCGACCTTGCCGATGTCATGGATCAGGGAGGCGGTCAGGATCGTCTCGCGCTCGACCGGACCGAGCCCCGGTATGCCGTCCAGCATCCGGGAGACGAGAGTGAAGACGCGGGCGGAGTGGGCCGATGTGTCCGGGTGACGGTGGTCGAGCGCCGCGACCAATCCCTCGACGGCCCGCCCGGCGTTCGTTCGACCGTGGTTCACGATTCTCGCGGTCAGACTCAGGCAGATCAGCACGGCCAGCAGGCAGACCGCAGTGAAGGCCACATGCCGCTCCGAGAGGATCGCCTCGAATGCCACGGCGATGACAGCGATCGGGGCGACGACGAGCAGGGTGTCCCGCCGGGTCAGCGAGTGGTCGCGGTACGGTGCGCCGGGGACGCGGCGAATGGCGAGCACGATCGCGAGGGCGAGGGCCGACTGAACGGGTATCGTGACCCAGAGCTGTCCCTCGCCGGCCGATCCGGTGCCTTGCTCGACGGACCAGAACCCGGCGGCGGTGACCATACTCGCGGAGATGTCCGTCAGCAGTCGGTGGACGACGGACCAGCGCCGGACGGCCAGGAGCAGCAGTGGACCTATCCCGATGAGCGTGACAGGACCGGCGAGGGCAGGACCGGTCGCCGCCGCCAGCGCGATCGTCGCCGCGGAGAGGCCGAGCGGGAGCGCCTGGCCAAGTGGCCCACCCTGGGGAATGAATTCGGCAATGAAGACGGTGGCGGTGATCAGCAGCGTGACCGGGACGACGACGTACAGGTCAGCCGGGGGGAGCGTGATCAATGCGACGAGTTGAGCGAGCACACCGAGACCGATCAGCCCGACGACCTTCGAAGTCCTCAATGGCGTGGCGCGAGAATGATTCCACTTGGACGCGAGTCCTCGCCTGGGTTGACTCATCGGCATCCTGTCAACGACATGGGAGAAGCTCATTAGGACTATAGTACTAGTACATACACCTGAACGCATAGTACTTATGGGGCATCCGGTCGCTGGACGAAAGGTTTGCCTGCCGCTTTCGAGAACGTCTCAACACTACCGAAACAGATGAATATCTCGCCCAGTCCGCAAGGTTCGAGGCGCGGGCAAAAATCCTAAACCGATGCCAGCGAATCTGCCGGTCAGGCAGGTCGGTGGTTCCGACCACCTATCATTGGTCGAGTCCACGAGCGACGGAGCCACTCTCATCGCTGACGACCATGACGACCATTCGGAGAGGCGCGATGCAGTTCACCATCGACGTGGCGATCGCGAAGACGCACAAGTACGCCAGCCGGGAGAGTGGCGACACGGCCGAAGTGATCGAGCGGCCGGCGGGTGGTCTGACCCTTCTCGTCGTCGACGGGCAGGGCAGCGGACGGAGCGCCCGCGTGATTTCCCAGATGCTTGTCGCTCGGGCGATCGGCATGATCAAGGACGGGATCCGCGACGGGGTTGTGGCCCGGGCCGCCAACGATGTCCTGCTTGGTTACCGGCATGGTCAGGTCTCGGCGACACTGGGTATGGTCTCGGTCGATCTCCCGGTTGATGAGGTCATCGTGACACATCATGGCGGGACGATCGGTGTCGCACGAACGTCGCGGGGAGTCGAGCTCCTCCGGAGCGAGAGCCCGCCGCTGGGCCGGTACCGGTTGAGCCGCCCGGAGATCTGGAGGTTTCCGATCGAGCCGGAGGCGCTCGTGATCGTTACCTCGGACGGCATCAGCGGATCCGGCCAGCGAGTCGGCCAGCCGGCCCTCGATCTCTGTGCGTACGTCGCGTCCCTGCCGGCTGCCGCGACGGCGCGAGCGGTCGCCGACGGGCTGCTGGCGGAAGCGATCCGGCGTGATACCGGCAAGCCGGCCGACGACTGCACCGTAGGAGTCGTCCGGATTGGACCAGCCGCCGATGATATCGGGATCAGGACGATGACGGTGCATCTTCCGGTCGATTCGACCGTCAGACCGGCGTGAGGGGAGGAGAAGATGTCGGACTCTGACCGACTGGACGAACAGCTCGAATCAGACCCGTTTGGCGAGCCGGGAGCGCACCCCGGCGACCGGTTCATGGGCGATCTCTCCGGCGAGATCGTCGTGGTGGGGCCATGTGCGTCCGGGAAGTCGACACTGGCCGCTCGTCTGATCGAGCTTGGCTACCGTGCCCGGGTCATCGGACAGGAGCACAGTGAGATCGGGCGTCTCTGGCGGCGCCATGATCCGGCGCTCGTCATCGGGCTCCAGGCCAGCCTGGCGACGGTCCGGTCCCGTCGGGGTCGCGACTGGTCGGCGGCGGTCTACGAGCGCCAGCAGCGCCGGCTGGAACCCGCGATGGCCGCCGCGACGGTCGTCCTCGATACGGGAGAGCTCTCGACCATGGCGACGCTGGCCGCCGCCGCCACCGCGATCCGGGAGGCGGGGATACACCCGTTCCATGCGCCGGTCGCGGAGTAGGGGACCGGCCATCAGTTCGGAAGGAAGCCCGAGCCGGGGTGCTCGATCGGTGTCCCCGCCGCCCCGGCCCGGGTCAGCAGCTGGTGCTCGCGGCGGATGATCGACCGGAGCATCTCCAGACGGGCACCGGCCGTTGGAACCTCAAGGAGCTGCTGCCGCTCCCAGGTGTTGAGCCACAGTGTCCGGCTGAGCAGATAGCCGAGATCGGTTGGATTCTCCGGCAGATGCAGATCGGGGACCGGCAGGTCTCCGGCTCCCGCCGCGGCCGCCACCAGCCGCAGCATCGCGGTCCGGGTCCGGTCGGCGAGCGAGTCGAGCCCATCGTCGTCCTCGTCCTCGGTCATCCATTCCACCTTCCCGACGAGGTAGGGACCGCTCCAGTCGGTCTGGACCACCCGGAAGCGCCGGGCACCACGGACGGCGATGTCCGCCCGGCCATCGTCGTGCTGGTGCATCCCGAGCAGGGTGGCGGACGTTCCGACGTCGTGGATCTCGGGCTGGTCCCCGACCTCCCGACCGGTCCGGGTGAGGACGACCCCGAAGATCGGGTCGGACATGGCCTGGTCGCGCAGCAGCTGACGATAGCGCTGCTCGAAGATGTGGAGCGGCAGCGGCATCCCGGGGAAGAGCGGCGCCGAGAGCGGGAAGAGCGGCAGGCGATCCTGCCGCCGGGCGGCTGCGCCACTACCGGTCCGTGCGTCCGACTCGTCATCCTGGTCGTTCAGGTGCGGGTTCATCTCGGTATCCTCTCGGTCGGTTGATTCAACGAGGTCATATTACGTGTCACCGCAGCGACGATTCGCACGGACTCCTCAGGCTGATGAAGCGGATCGTCCGGCCGATGCGGTCAGATACCGGCTGAGGGGCGCTGCGAGCGGTATGCTTGGCGGCGGCATGGGCCGGAGCCGCGTTCCGAGGTGATCTGACAGGTATGGTTATCCACGAGTTGGGCCGGCGAACCGAAACGTCGAGCGATGGGCTTCGCATTCGGGCGCTGACCACGGAGGATGTCTCCCGGCTACCCCTGACGTGGTACCACCGGCATGACCGGGGAGAGATTCGCCGGCTGGTGCGGGGCTTCCCCGGCCGATCGGTCTGGAACCCGGATACGGGCGAGTTCGCATTGATCGGGCCGTGGCGTCACCGGACCGACATCGCGCAGGTCGCGGAGCTCAGTGCGCAGCAGTCGGCGGTCGCCCTGATCGAATCCGCCGCGGCTGGGTCGGGCCGTCTTGGGGCCGATCTTCTCGTGATCCTGGAGAGCGATGAGCGCCGCCGGCCGTCCTTCTACGCCGCGATCGACTTCGAGCACCTCGAAGATGTCGTCACGATGGAGCTCGATGTGCTGCCGAATGACGCGGCCGCGACGACCGACCTGACGTTCGTCCGCGTCCTGCCCGACTCGCCGGAGTACGGGGTGATTCGTCGGATCGACGACCAGGCGTTCCCCTGGTTGTGGCGCAACGGGCCGGTAGAGTTCGACGCTTACATCCGGATGACCGATGTCCGGATCTACCTCGGTCTAATGGATCGCCGACCGGTCTCCTACCACGGTGTCACGCTCTACCGGGGCTGGGGCCACCTGGACCGGATCGCCGTCCTGCCGGAGCTTCAGGGGCTCGGGGTCGGCTACCAGACGCTCCGTCACGCTACGGCGGTGATGGCCCAGAGCGGCGCCGAGACCGTCGGGCTCAGCACCCAGGGTCACAACCATCAGTCCAGGCAGCTCTACGAGCGGTTCGGTTTCACCCGGCAGGCGTCGAACGACTACCGCATCTACGGCCGCCCGCTCGGCGAGGAGCCGCTGGGCATGCTGCTCCGACGCGCACCAGACGTGCCGGCGTCCATCACGAACGGGGAGCTGGAACGATGACGAGCACCTTTGGCCGACTGTTCCGGATCACGACCTGGGGCGAGAGCCACGGTCCCGCCCTCGGCGTCGTGATCGAGGGCTGCCCGGCCGGTCTGCCGATCACCGAGGCCGAGATCCAGCTGGAGCTCGACCGGCGCAGGGTCGGTCAGAGCAAGGTCACGTCGCCGCGGAACGAGCGCGATCAGGTCCAGATCCTGTCCGGCGTGTTCGAGGGTGTCTCGACCGGGACGCCGATCTGCCTGATCACGTACAACAGGGATCAGGACTCTTCGAAGTACGACAACCTGCGGACCGTATTCCGGCCGGGCCACGCCGACTTCACCTACTGGGCCAAGTACGGCCACCGCGACCACCGTGGCGGCGGCCGGTCGTCGGCCAGGGAGACGTGGGGCCGGGTCGCGGCCGGTGCGATCGCCCGGAAGATCCTCGCCTCGGCCGGCTGCTCGGTGCTGGCCTACACCCGCGAGATCGGCGGGATCGAGATGGAGACGTTCGACGCGGACGAGATCGAACGCAACCTCGTTCGCTGCCCGGATCCGGTCGCGGCCGAGAAGATGACGAACGCCATCCTCGAGGTCAAGGCCGAGCGGGACAGCCTCGGCGGGGTCGTCGAGATCGTCGCGACCGGCGTCCCGGTCGGGCTGGGCGAACCGACCTTCGACAAGCTGGACGCGCTGATCGGCCAGGCGATGCTGAGCATCCCGGCGACCAAGGGCGTCGAGATCGGCGGCGGGTTCGACACGGCGCGCTCGCGGGGCTCGGTCAACAACGACACGTTCGAGATCGTCGACGGTCGGGTGCGAACGAGGACCAACTCCGCCGGTGGGTCGCTGGGCGGGATCTCGTCGGGCGAGGACATCGTCGTCCGGGTCGCCATCAAGCCGACCTCGTCGATCGAGCGGGTCCAGGCGACGGTCGACACGGACGGCAACGAGACCAGCATCGTGATCGAGGGGCGCCACGACCCGTCGGTCGTGCCCCGCGCCGTGCCGGTCTGCGGTGCCATGCTGGCGATCACCCTGGCCGATCTCATGCTCGTCAACCGGGCGGCGCGGCTGACTGGCAGCTACGAGGGGTTCTCGTAGGACGAGGACCGATCGCACTCAACTGGCATATTCCAAGCTTTCAGTCGGCGAGCAGACCCCTCTCCCGATCCCCGGCTCGTCCCGGCTCACCCCGACTGCGTCGCGGTTCATCCTCGGGACGTCCGGAGAGGGGGGTAGGCCCACTCGACGCTGGCTATTCCCGGAGAGCTTCAGCTCGACCAGCATGGAGCCCCTCACCGGGCCCAGAGAGGGGTTGGGGAGGGGACTGCTCGGCGGCAACCACGTTTCGTGCCAGCCAGTTACGGCCGATTCTTTCCACGATCTGTCCTAGCTTGAGCAGCCAACCGTCGCTCAGTCGGCCAAGACGGGCTCGGCGGCCTCCAGCCAGCTGGCCGAGGCGAGCAGGTCGGCGTCGAGTTCGGGGTAGAGCGGGAAGGCGCGGGTCAGCGCGAGGACGCGGCTCCGCGCTTCGTCGATCACACCGTCGGCGACCTCGATCTTCGCCTTGCTCGCCTTGCCGGACGACGTCGTCGCGGGGCGCGTGTTGCGCAGAACCAGCCCGATGATGGCGGCGATCTCCCGCATCTCGGCCGGACCCATCCCGAGCGTCGTGACGGCCGGCGTCCCGACCCGCAGTCCGCTGGTGTACCACGGGCCGTTGGGATCGAACGGCAGGCTGTTACGGTTGAGCGTGACGCCGGCCTGGCGAACGGCGGATTCGGCCTGGCGCCCGTTGAGGCCGTACGACTTCTCGACATCGATCAGGAGCAGATGGTTCTCGGACGTGCCGGTCACCACCGACATGCCTTCTTCCACGCAGCCGGCCGCGAGGGCCGCGGCGTTCTCGACGATCTGCTGGGCGTAGGTCGCGAACTCCGGCCGGCTAGCCTCACGGAAGGCGACCGCCTTGGCGGCGATCACCTGCGGCAGCGGTCCGCCCAGGATCGCCGGGCAGCCCTTGTCGACCCACTCGGCGAACTCCTGCTTGCAGAGCACGATCCCGCCGCGGGGACCACGCAGGGTCTTGTGGGTCGTCGAGGTGACGATGTGGGCGTGGGCGACCGGGTCGAAGTCGCCCGTGAAGACCTTCCCCGCGACGAGCCCGGCGAAGTGGGCCATGTCGACCATGAAGACCGCGCCGACCTCGTCGGCGATCTCGCGCATCCGGCGGAAGTTGATCCGGCGTGGGTAGGCGCTGTAGCCCGCGAGCAGGATCAGCGGCCGGACCTCGAGCGCCTGGACCCGGATCTGGTCGAGGTTGAGTAGCCCGGTCTCGTGGTCGACGGCGTAGGAGTACGTCTCGAACATCCGGGCGGAGATGTTGTGCCGGTACCCGTGGGTGAGGTGGCCGCCCGAGTAGTAGTTCAGGGCGAGGAGGCGCTGGCCGTTGAGCTCGGCGCGGACCGCCTCCCACTGCTCGGGCGTCGCCTTCGACGGGTCTTCGAGGCCGAGGCGCTCGAGGGCGGGGGCCTGGACCCGGGCTGAGAGGATTGCCGAGAAGGCGACCAGATTAGCGTCGGCGCCGGAGTGGGGCTGGACGTAGGCGTGGTCGGCGTCGAAGAGGTCCTTCGCCAGTCGGATGGCCTCGGCCTCGATCAGGTCGACATTCTCGCAGCCGGCATAGAACCGGTGGCCTGGGTAGCCTTCGGCGTACTTGTCGCTGAAGAGGTTGCCCTGCGCCAGTTGCGTGGCCAGCGAGCTGTAGTTCTCGCTGGCGATCAGCTTGAGGCTGGCCCGCTGATCCTCCAGCTCGCGGACGATCGCCGTGGCGGCGATCGGCGAGGCGGCCGCGACGGTGTCGAGCGCGGCGTAGTAGGCCGTCGCGGCGGTGTCGATCGCGTCGAGCTGGATCGAGTTGAGGTAGCGGCCGAGCAGGCCGGTTGCGATATCCATGGTGCAGGTCCTCCGGGACGGGGATGGCGCGGGTTCTGTCGATGTGATGCTACACCGCGAGGTGCTCTCGCTGCATCGCTGGCCCAGCCACGTCGCCGCGAAGACCGGGGCGATGACTACCCGATGATGCGGGTCTGGAACCGGTCCGACGGCGTCCGCTGGGCGGTCACGATCAGGCGATCGCTGGCGTCGTTCAGCGGGTCCAGGTCGTAGGATCCGTAGACCTCGAAGTCGACCCAGCCGCAGAGTTCAAGCATGAGCAGCAGTTCGGAGGGGTGGAGGTAGCGCAGGGCGAAGCTGGTCGTCTCGCGACGGATGGCGCCGTCCGGGCCGACGATGTCGTACCAGATCGACGTGGCGATCGTCTGCTCCGACGGTGAGACCCGGCGATCGCTGAACTTCATCACCCGCCGGCCGTCTGGAAGCTCCCACTGGCCGTCGAACGCCGTCCCGGCCAGTGCCTGGAGGTGCTCCGGGGTCGGGTTGAGGACGTCGACGATGAGTTGCCCCCGCGAATCGCAGGCCTGCCGGGCAGCGGTCAGGATCTCACGCTGCTCCTCGCCGCTCTCGGCATGGAGGAGGCTGTTCAGTCCGACGATGACCAGATCGAATGGTCCACCGGCGACCGTCGCCGCGGCCGTCATCTCGGCTTCGACCAGATGATATGCCGGAGACGATTCCAGCCTGGCCAGCTTGAGCCGGGCCCGATCAAGCATCGGCGCGGAGCGGTCCAGCCCCGTGACATGATGCCCGTCCGCCGCGAGCGGGGCGACGATGCGGCCGGTCCCGCTAGCGAGTTCGAGGATCGGGCCGCCGGTGGCATGGGCGAATTGCCGGTACATCTCGACATCGTCGTCGAACCCGGCGTGCTCGAGGTCGTACAACTCCGCGATGGTGGCGTAGGCATCGGGCCGGGCTTTGCTCACCGGACGCTCGTTCAACAGACGATCCATTGGCGGCCTCCCGGTCGACTGGGGTCGGAGCAGACGTATCAGGCCGGCCGGTCGTCGTCGCTGCGAGCCTGCTCGATCGCCTCGTCCAGCCGCGCGACCGCGTCCCGCATCGCGTCCTCGATGACGAGGAACCCGTCCCGGATCGCCGTCTCGAACTCGGTCAGGCGCTTGTAGGCGAACATCTCGATCTCGCCGACGTTGCGGCGGCGCTCCTCGTCGGACCGCCGCAGGAGTTCCTCGCTGCGCTGCCGGGCCTCGTTCAGGATGCCTTCCTCGGACGCCCAGTACTCCCCACGCTGCCGCGCCGTCGCCAGGATCTTCGCCGCCTCGCCCTGGGCATCGCCCAGGATCCGCTCCCGATCCCGGACCACCCGCTGCGCCTGGCGGATCTCGGCCGGCACGGTCTCGTTCAGCAGATCGACGAGGTCGAGGAACCGGCCCTCGTCGACGAGGATGTTGCGCGAGAACGGCACCCGGCGGCTCTCGCTCACCAGTCGCTTCAGCTCATCGATCAGCTCGACGATATCCGCCTGTGCGCCTTCGTACGGTGGATCGGTGGTGGTCATGCGGGTCCTGGACTCCTCCTGCGGGAAGGTCCTGTCCGGGTCGAGCCGGTCAGGTGGTCGAAGTCGTCGCCGGTCGAGCCCGCCCGGTTCCGAGCGTGGCGAGGGCCCGGAGGACATTCGGCGGAACCAGTCCGGAGACGTCGCCTCCGAGGCTGGCGACCTCGCGGATGAGGCTCGAGCTGACGAACGCCTGCTGGGCACTGGTCATCAGGCAGACCACCTCGATCTCTTCGGCGAGGTGATGATTCATGTGGGCGAGTTTGAACTCATACTCGAAATCCGTCACGGCTCGCAGCCCGCGGACGATGACATCGGCCCGGCGTGACCGGGCGTACTCGGTCGACAGACCAGTGTACCCCTCGACCCGCGTCCGGGACAGAAGACCCGGTTGCGCCTGGCCGGCGTCCGTCAGGGCCTCCGCGACGAGAGCGATCCGCTCGTCGGCGTCGAACATCCGCCCGGGCTTGCTCGCGTCCCGGTAGACCGCCACGATCACCTCATCGAACAGGCGCGCCGCCCGTCGGACGATATCGAGGTGGCCGAGCGTCATCGGGTCGAACGTGCCGGGATAGATGGCGATCGCCATCCGCATCACTCCTGCGTCAAAGGTTCGTCATCGGGTCCGGACGACGGTTCGTCGTCCCTGGGCCATTCGTAGACCGTGAAGCAGCTGTCGCCGTGACAGCGGGTTCGAACCAGTTCGAGCCGCCTGGCCGTGGCCGGGGGTGTCAGGCGCGGCCAGTGCCCGAGGACGACCATGGTGCCGGATTGTATCAGTGCCGATCCGCCGAGCGATTCAAGGACCTCGCCGATGTCCTCATCGGCGTAGGGCGGGTCGAGGAAGACCAGATCGAACGACTCCAACGATCGCGCCGACCGCGCGAGATAGGTCGAGACCGGGAGCTGATGGATCGTGCTGACGTCGAGATACCTCGTGTGTTCGAGGTTGGACCGGATCACCACCACGGCCGCGCCGGCCTGCTCGACGAAGTCGGCATGGAGGGCGCCACGGGAGAGGGCCTCGATCCCGAGCCCACCGGTGCCGGCGTAGAGATCGAGGACGCGGTCGGGCTCGGAACCGAGCGAGGCCAGCATGGAGAAGACCGCGCTCTTGATCTTGTCCGTCATCGGCCGCGTCGCCTTGCTCGGCGGCCCCTTGAGCCGGAAGCCACCCCGATCCCCCGCGATAACGCGCATCCCGACCTCCCACAACCCTGATACTGAGCATTGGATCAGTGTAATCCGGGGACCTCCGAGGACGTCTGGAGTGCTCCTGGGAGCTCGAGTCCTGGCTGAGGGATCGCGGTTTGGTCATGATGGTCCGGTGAATGCGACGATTCGGCCCATGGAAGACACCTTGAATACCGCTGCGAACGGATCGCCAGGAACCCGTGGAACGCAGTCGGACGAGATCGAGTGGCTCCCCGAGCGCGATGCCCCTGTGGATGCCGATGCGGCTCGCCTGCGACAGGGCGACCTGGTCGCGCTGATCGGCACGACGACGCGGGTGCTGGACGACTGCCGAATCGCGAACGGGGCGCTGGTCGTCGCGCCGTCGCAGCTGCCGTCGTATCCGGTCGGTGCGCCGGACGGCATGGTCTGCCGTCCGGGCGAGACGCTGTCCCTCGCCATCGCCGCCGCCGACAGGCTGGGCCGGAACGAGCGCGACTCGCTCCTCGCCTGGCTGACGAACCGCGCGGCTGGCTTCAATGATGACGGGTACCTGCGGCGCTCGTACGCGCTCCATGGTCGGGTCACCGATCGCCGCCCGGATCGCATGGGAACGGCAATGCTCCTGTGGGCGATCAGTGCCCGGCCCGAACGATGTACCGTGGAGCCCGTCCGCGCCATCGTCCGGCAGCTGGCGGCGGGCCTCGCCCTCGGGCGGGACCGGCGGCAGGCCTCGCCCTCACCGACCGTCGATCTCGCCGAGTCTGCCCTGTCCGCGATGGCCCTTCACGGGGTCTCGGCGATCCTGCCCGCCGATGAGTGGGAGCGGGCGGCGATCCGTGAGGACGAGCGGCGCGATTCCCTCATGACGACGGTGCTCGCCGCGGTCCGGACCATTTCGGTCGACGACGGGAACGGTCGGGAGGGAGCACACGGCTTCCCGGACGCCGACGTCGGGCCACGGCGTCTTTTTCCGGACGATGGGACCGAGCAGGCCGCGCTGGTCACCCTGAGTTGGGTCAAGGGAATCGACCCAGACCTGCGGGCCGCCGTCATCGGACGCGTGAGCGGCATCCTGCTGCCAGAGG